>JADGMW010000836.1_pt1 | contig 10378 bp, 9 predicted proteins | sample 8641801 | NCBI WGS metagenome assembly JADGMW01 (sample SAMN16272018, study PRJNA661076) | feces metagenome | isolation source: fecal sample from diarrhoea affected cattle A | host: Bos taurus | place: South Africa: Lokaleng Village, Mahikeng | collected 2019-09
CCCAGCCCGGCGGGCGCCAGAAGTAGTCGCCGGCCTGGAACCGGCCCTCGGCGGTGAGGTCGGCCTCGCCGGCCAGGAAGAGGCACTCCTCGACGCTGTCGTGGTAGGCCTCGCTGAGGTCGACGTAGCCGGGGTCGGTGCGCACGTGGTCGATGCGCCGCGACGTCGCCGGGTCCAGCCACAGCGAGCGCAGGTGGTAGCGCGAGAGCAGGTCCAGCGCCGCCTCCCGGGTCTCGCCGAGCTGGTCGCGGAACGCCGGCTCCATCGTCTCGAAGACGCAGGCGCCGCTCACCCAGGGCAGCGCAGCGCCGTCCACCACGGTGGCGCGAGCGCTCATCCGGCGACCTCCTCGGTGCTCACCTGGCGCACCGAGGTGTCGCCCTCGAACGCCCGGTAGGCGTGCTTCTCGCGCGGGTCCGCCGAGAGCCGGGCGGAGAGCAGCGTCCGGGTGTAGTCGTGCTGCGGGGCATCGAAGAGCTGGCGGGTCGGCGCGGTCTCGACGATCTCGCCGAGGTACATCACCGCGATCCGGTCGCTGACCCACTCCACGGTGTGCATGTCGTGGGAGACGAACAGGTACGCCATCGCGAACTCCTCCTGGAGCTCGGCGAGCAGCGCCAGCACCTGCGCCCGGATCGAGAGGTCGAGCGAGGACGTCGGCTCGTCGAGGACCATGAACCGGGGCCGGCTGATGATCGCCCGGGCGATGCCGACCCGCTGCTGCTGGCCGCCGGAGAGCTCGCCGGGCAGCCGGCGGGCGGCGTCCGCGGGCAGGCCGACCCGGTCCAGGGTGGCCAGCACCTGCCGGCGGATCTCCCCGGTGCCCAGCCCGGGCTGGTGGATCTCCAGCGGCTCGGCGACGATCGCGCCGATCGAGAGCCGCGGGTTCAGCGACTCGTACGGCTCCTGGAAGACGATCTGCATCTCGGCCCGCTTGGCGCGCAGCGCCTTGTCGTCGAGCGAGCCGAGGTCGGTGCCGGCGAAGGAGACGCTGCCGGCGTCCAGGTCCAGCAGCCGGAGCACGGCGCGGCCCAGCGTGGACTTGCCGGACCCGCTCTCCCCGATCACCGCGAGCGTCTCGCCCTCCTCGATGTGCAGGGAGACCCCGCGCAGCGCGCGCACCGGGTCGGCGCCGCGCAACCGCGGTGCGAACGTCTTGACGGCCGAGTCGACCTCAACGAGTGACACTGAGCTTCTCCCCTGCCTTGGGCACCGAGCTGATCAGCTTGCGGGTGTACGGATGCTGCGGGTCGACCATCACCTGGTGCACGTCGCCGGCCTCGACCACCTCGCCGCCGTACATCACCACGGCGCGCTGGCAGTACTGCGCGATCACCCCCAGGTCGTGGGTGACCAGCACCATCGAGCGGCCCTCGGTGTGCACCAGCCCGGAGATCAGGTCGAGGATCTGGGCCTGCACGGTGGCGTCCAGGCCGGTGGTCGGCTCGTCGGCGAAGAGCAGCTGCGGGCCCAGGGTGGTCGCCAGCGCGATCACCACCCGCTGCGCCATCCCGCCGGAGAGCTGGTGGGCGTAGCCGGCGAGCACCCGCTCGGGCGCCACGATGCCGACCCCGCGGAGCATCTCGAGCGCGATCTCGCGCGACTCCTTGCGGCCCACCTTGGTGCCGTGCGCCTTCTGCAGCTCGTGGAACTGCCGCTCGATCGAGTAGATCGGGTTCAGCGAGCCGAACGGGTTCTGCGCCACGAAGCCGATGTGCCGGCCCCGGATCCGGCGCATCTCGCGCGGGGTGGCGCTGGCCAGGTCGGCCTGGCCGACCAGGTCGATCCGGTCGGCGCTGACCGTGGCGTTGCTGCCCAGCAGCCGCAGGATCCCCTTGATCGTGGTCGACTTGCCGCAGCCGGACTCGCCCATGATGCCGACGATCTCGCCGGGGCGGACCTGCAGGTCGACCCCCTTGACCGGGTTCACCTGGCCGTCCGGGGTGTCGATGGTGACCGCGAGGTTGCGGACGTCGAGGACCAGGTCGTCGCTCACCGGTGGCTCCTGGCGGTCGTGTCGCCGATCGCGTCGGCGAGCTGGTTGAAGGCGAGGACGCACAGCAGCACGGCCAGGCCGGGGAAGGTCGCGATCCACCACTCGCCCGAGGACATCGAGCCCGCGCCGTCGCGGATCATCGAGCCCCACGACGGCGTCGGGGCGCTCACCCCGACGCCGAGGAAGGAGAGCGAGGCGATCACCACGATCGCGTTCGCGATGGTCAGCGAGGTCTGCACCAGCACCACGCCCCACACGTTCGGCAGCAGGTGGCGGAAGGTGACCCGGCGCGGCCGCGCGCCCATCGCGATCGCGGCCTCGATGAACCGCGACTCGCGCAGGGCGAGCACCTCGCTGCGCAGCAGCCGCATGTAGCGGGGGATGTTGATCAGCGCGATCGCGACCACCACCATCGAGAGCCGGTTGCCCGACAGCGACACCAGGGCGAGGGCCAGGATCAGCAGCGGGAACGCCTGGAAGGCGTCCAGGCCGCGCACCAGCCGCTCGCTGCCGCGGCCCTTGGTGCTGGCGGCCAGGCCGAGCAGTACGCCGAGCACCAGGGAGAGCAGCGTGCCCAGCAGCGCCAGCGTGAGGTCCACCCGGGCGGCGTCGACCACCCGGCTGAAGACGTCGGCGCCGGCGCCGTCGGTGCCGAACCAGTGGTCGCCGCTCGGGCCCTGCAGCGACGCGCTGCTGTCGGTGGCGCGCGGGTCGTAGGGCAGCGGCGCGACCAGGCTGGCCAACAGCAGCAGGACGATGAAGCCGACCCCGGTCGCGGCCGCCTTGTGCCGGCGCACCAGCTGGACGACGACACCGGTCCGGGTCGGGGTGAACACCTCAGGCATGGGAGATCCTCGGGTCGAGAAGGCCGATGACGATGTCGAGCACCGTGTAGACGATCAGCGTGATCGCGCCGGCGACCAGGACCATCCCCTGGACCACCGGGATGTCCAGCTTGATGATCCCCTCCAGCGACCAACGGCCGATGCCGTCCCAGGAGAAGATCCGCTCGACGATCGCCTCGCCGCCGAGCAGCGAGGCGAAGATGACGCCGGTGTAGGTGACGATCGTGGTCCGCGCCTCGACGAAGGCGTAGCGCACCACGGTCCGCTCGGGCAGGCCGAGCGCCCGCGCGAACTGCGCCTGCTGGGAGTTGAGCGCCTTGCCGATGGTGGTCCGGGCGGTCTTGGCGAAGTACGCCGCGTAGACCAGGCCCAGGGTGACGACGGGCAGCATCAGGTGGTGCAGCACGGAGACGAAGAGCCCCAGGTCGCCGGCGAGCAGCGCGTCGGCGGTGTAGAACCCGGTGACCCGCTCGGGCGCCTGCTCCAGCAGCCCGACCCGCCCGGTCGGCGCGGGCGCCACCCCGAGCAGGAAGAACAGGGTGTAGATCAGCACCAGGCCCAGGAAGAAGTCCGGGATCGCCTGGAAGACGCCGACCACCAGCCGGCTCACCTTGTCGGCCCACCGGCCGCGCAGGTAGGCGCCGAGCGCCCCGACCGCGACGCCGAGCACCGCGGCCAGCAGCACCGCCAGCACGATCAGCTCCAGGGTGGCCGGCAGCTTCTCGGACACCTCGTCCAGCACCGGGCGCTTGGAGAAGTAGGAGGTGCCCAGGTCGCCCTGGAGCAGCCCGCCCACGTAGTCGACGTAACGCGAGCCGATCGAGTCGTCGAGGTTCAGGTCCTGGCGGATCTGCTCGACCTGCTCGGAGGTCGCCATCGGGCCGGCGATCAGCTCCGCGGGGTCTCCGGGGGTGACGCTGACCAGCAGGAAGGACAGCGTCACCACCCCGAAGAGCGCCGCGACGAGGAAGCCCAGTCGCGCGAGCACCAGTCGTAGCGGTCCGGCTGCCTTCGTCGGCTTCTTGGGCGCCACGCCCGGTACCGCGCTCAGGGCCATCGGGTCAGCCTCGCTTCAGGTTGACGTAGGGCACGCCGCCGGACGGGACCGAGATCCGGCCCTCGAGGTCGGCGGCCTCGCCGGTGATGTCGGGCATCTCCACCAGCGAGAAGATCGGCTGGTTGTCGCGGAGCATCTGCATCGCGGCGTCGGTCACCTCGTCGCGCTCGGGACCCTGGTCGAGGCGCAGGGTGCGCCCGACCAGCTCGTCGAACTCGGGGTTGGAGAAGCCGACCTTGTTCAGCGCCGACCCGGTGCTGTTGCAGAGGTACATCGAGAAGCCCGGGTCCGGCTGCGAGGGCCGGTCGGAGTAGAGGTAGGCCTGCATCGACTGGGCGGAGACCGCCTCCTCGAAGTCCGCCGGCGAGGGGACGTTCTTGATCGTCACCGTCACCCCGATCTTCTGCAGGTCGCTCTGGACCAGCCGGGCGATGTTCTCGGCGTACGGACCGGGGCGCTCGGAGCTGATCGAGAGCTCGAAGTCGAGCCCGTCGGCGTACCCGGCCTCGGCGAGCAGCTTCTTCGCCTGCTCGGGGTCGTAGGAGATCATCGGCTCCTGGTCGGCGTCCATGCTGCTGGGCACCGGGGTCCAGGCGGGCTTGGCGTAGCCCTGGTAGACCGACTCGACGATCGCCTCCCGGTCGATCGCCATGTTGATCGCCCGGCGGACCTCCGGCTTGCGCAGGTCCGGGTCCTTCATGGACAGGTTCAGGTTGTGACGATTGGCGTCCGGCTGGACGTTCACCTTCGCGGTGCCGCTGTCCTCGATCTTCTTCAGCTGGTCGATCGGCGGCTCGGAGATGAGGTCGACCTCGCCGGCCATCAGCAGCTGGGCGCGGTTGGCGCCGTCCGGCACGCTGCGGATCAGCACCTCCTCGAAGTACGGCTTCTCGTCGTAGTAGTTCGGGTTCGCCGAGAGCCGGACCTCCTCGCCCGGGGCCAACGAGTCGAGCTGGTAGGGGCCGAAGCCGGCCGAGTTCGTGGCCAGCCACTCGCCGGCGTACGGGTCGTCGGGGGTGGCGTGCTTCTTGGCCTCGGTGGAGTCGAGGATGCCCATCAGCGGGTAGGCGAGGATCGAGAGGCTGATCGAGGACGGCGCGGTGAGGCGGTAGCGCACCGTGTGGTCGTCGATCTTCTCCATCGGGTTCTTCAGGTCCACGTTGGCCGGCTTCATCAGCGAGGCCGCCTGGATGCTGGTCGGGTTCGAGACGAACCGCTGGTAGGTCCAGACGACGTCGTCGGCGGTCATCTCGTTGCCGTACTGGCTCTTCACGCCCTTGCGCAGGGTGAAGGTGAACTCGGTCCGGTCGGCGTTCGGCTCGACCGACTCGGCGAGCGCGGGCACCACCTGGTCGGTGCCGATCACGGCGTCCTCGCTGGCCGCGGAGTAGTCGTACTCCAGCAGGCCGGAGAGGAAGGCGTCGGTCGCGTAGACGACGGTGTTGCCGGTGTAGACCATCGGGTCCAGCTGCGGCGGGACCGCGGACCAGGCCATCACCAGCGTCTTGTCACGCGCGCCGGACTCGCTGTCCGACGAGGCATCGCCACCGCATGCGGCCAGGACGCCGGTGGCCAGCGTCGCCACCGCCGCGACGGCGACCCGGCGCTTGAGACTTACACCCATCTGTCGACTCCATCTGTGTCTGGTGGAACCCCTCGGCACCGAGCTGGAGGAGATATGTCTGACATAAGTTAGGGGGACGTGATCCAGGGCACAAGTGGTCTGAAGAAAATTCCCGATCGAGTTCCCCGCCCCCTGGCAAATGCCGGGCTGACCTGCGTATGGTCCGTGACCAGCCGGCCGTGGGCCTGCGCCGCCGGGCCCTGCGAGCACCGCACAGACCGGCGAAGGAATTAACCAGACGTTTACACTCGAACGAGGTATTCGATGCTCAGCGCAGCGCCGTACGACGACCCCGACACCCGCCGCGACCTGCGCCGGGCGACCGCGGCCCTGCTCGCCCGGCAGCTGCCCGCCGACCGTGCCCTGGAGCTGGACCGGACCGGCGCGTTCGACCGCGGCGTATGGCGCGCCCTGGGCGAGGCCGGGCTGCTCGGCCTGGCCGCGGACGAGGAGGCCGGCGGCAGCGGCGGCACCGTGGGCGACGCCGTCGCGGTCACCGAGGAGATCGCCCGGGTGCTGCCCAGCCTGGCCGTCGACTACGTGCTCAGCGGGATGGCGATGCGGATGCTCGCCGACCCGGGCTGCGGCGCCGTCGGGGCCTGGCTGCCCGAGGTCGCCGCCGGCACCCGGATCTGCAGCTACGGGCTCAGCGAGCCCGGGGTCGGCACCGACCTGCTCGCGCTGCGCACCCGCGCCGAACTGGTGGACGGCGAGTGGCGGGTCAGCGGCCAGAAGACCTGGATCTCGCTGGCCGGCGAGGCCGACCACGTCTTCGTGCTCTGCCGCACCGACCCGGTCGAGGACGGCCGCCGCTCCCGGGGCCTGAGCCTGATCGCCGTCCCCACCGACCAGCCCGGGGTGAGCGTGCGCCGGGTGCACCTGGCCGGGATGCGGGCCGCGATGACCTGCGAGGTCTTCCTCGACGAGGCCCGCGCCCCCGAGGACCACCTGGTCGGGCGCCGCGGCCGCGGGCTCCAGGTGATCTCCGCCGCCCTCGACGTCGAGCGGGTGATGGCCGCCGCGATCAGCCTCGGCATCGGCCGCGCCGCGCTGGACCTGCACGTCGGCTACGCCCGCGAGCGCGAGGCGTTCGGCGCGCCGATCGGGTCGCTGCAGGCGATCCAGCACCCGGCCGCCGACAGCGTCGCGGAGCTGAGCGCCGCACGGGCGCTGATCGAGTCCACGGTGGCCCGCATCGAGCGCGGCCAGGACGCCTCGGACCAGGCGGCGATGGCCAAGCTGGTCGCCGCCGAGACCACCGCCCGGGTCACCGACCGCGGGATGCGGGCGCTCGGCGCGATGGGGCTGGCCGAGGAGTCGGCGATGCAGATGTACTTCCGCGACGCCCGGTTGCAGCTGTTCAGCCCGATCAGCAACGAGATGGTCCGCAACATCCTCGGCGAGGCCCTCGGCCTGCCCCGGAGCTACTGATGTTCGACGGTCTCGACGAGCTGGTCCTGCCGGTCGGCGACCTGGACGCGCCGCGCCTCCTCTACCGCGATCTGCTCGGCTTCCGCGAGGTCGCCACCGACGACGCCCCGGACCCCCGCTGGCAGGACGTCTGGGGCCTGCCGGCCGCGCCCCGGCGCACCCTGCTGCTGGGCAAGCCGCGCAGCAACGGCGGCTGGATCCGGCTGGTCGAGGTGCCCGGCCTGGCCCCGGCGAGCCCGGCCGGGCGTCCGGACCGGGTCGGCGCCTACGCGCTCGACTTCTACCTGCGCGACGCCGACGCCGTCGAGGCGCGGCTGGCTGCCGGCGGCCGGGAGTTCGTCACCGAGGCGGTGCACTACCCGCTGCCGGGCACCGAGATCGGGGTCCGCGAGCGGATGCTGCGCCAGCCCGAGTCGGGGCTGCTGCACGCCTTGGTGCAGTACCGGCCGCGTGGCACCCGCTGCGTGCTCGACCACGACGACGCCGAGGACACCAGCGAGGTGGTCGCCGCGGTCTTCATGACCGACGACCTGCCCGGCGCCACCGCGTTCGCCCAGGACGTGCTCGGCGCACACCGCTACTTCAGCGGCCGCTTCGACGGTCCCGCGGTCGAGCAGATGCTCGGCCTGGACCCCGGCGAGGGCTTCGACGCCGCGCTCTTCCGTGGCCCCGCCTCCCGCAACGCCCGCCTGGAGTTCGCCGCGGCGATCCCCGGCGGCGCCCGCAAGGCCGACCCGGTGCCCCGGGTGATCGCGGTCTGCGACCTGCCCGACCTCGACGCGGTGGCGCAGCGGCTGGCCACCGGCGAGCACGGCCGGCTCGGCGAGGAGGCCGTCCTGGACGGCGTCCGGCACCTGCCGCTGGCCACCCGGTACGGCGCCAGGTTCGTGCTGCGCGAACGCCGCCGGTGAGCGCGGTCGCGGCGCCGGGCACCTGGCGGCTGCTCGCCGGCGCCGGCGCCCTGCTCGGGCTGAGCATGGTCGCGAGCTTCACGCCGACCCCGCTCTACGCCACCTACCAGGCCGACTGGGGCCTCGGTGACCCTCAGATCAGCCTGGCGTTCGCCGGCTACCCGGCCGGGGTGCTGGTGGTCCTGCTCGGTCTCGGCGGGCTCTCCGACCGGATCGGCCGGCGCCCCACACTGCTGGCCGGGGCGGCGATGCTGGTCGTGGCGATGCTGGTGCTCGCCGGCGCCGGCGCGCTGGCGGTCCTGGTCCTGGGCCGGTTCCTGCAGGGCTGTGCCGCCGGGCTGATCACCGGCGCGGCCGCCGCCGCGCTGGTGGAGCGGCACCCGGGCGGCGCGGACCGCGGCTCGGTGCTGAACACCGGGATGATCAGCCTCGGCGCCGCGCTCGGGCCGGCCCTGGCCGGAACCCTGGCCGCCGCCTCGCGGGCGCCGCTGGTGGTGCCCTACCTGGTGGTGGCCGCCCTGGTGGCGCTGCCGGTGCTGCTGCTCGCCCCGGCCGGCCGGCTGCCGGAGATCCGGCGCAGCACCGGTCGGCTGGTGCAGCCGATCCGGGTCCCCCCGGGCCGGTGGGCGGCGTTCTCGGTCGCTGCCGGTGCGGTGATGGTGACCAACCTGTGCATGAGCCTGTACGGCGCGTTCGGCCCGCAGGTCGCGGCCGCGGTCGGCTGGACCTCCGAGGCCGCCGCCGGCCGGCTGGTCTCGCTGGCGCTGGGCGCGGTCGCCGTCGCCCAGCTCGCCGGCCGGTTCCTCCCCCACCTGCGAGCCGCCCGTCTCGGTGCGGTGCTGGCGTCGCTCGGCTGGGCGCTGGCGGCACTCGGCACCTCGCGCAGCAGCGCCGTGGCCGCGCTGGCCGGCACGGTGCTGATCGGCCTCGGCGGCGGGCTGGGCCTGCTCGGCGGGGCCGCCCTGGTCGGCCGGATCTCCCCACCGCAGCGACGGGCGGAGACCTACTCGGCGTTCCTGGTGGTCGGCTTCGGCACCCTGGGCGCCGCCGCCCTGGTGGCCGGGCCGCTGCTGGACCGGCTCTCGCTCCCCGCGGTGCTGCTCGGGACGGCCGGGGTGACCGCGGTGATCGCGGCGCACCTGGTGGTGACCGGCGCGGCCGCCCGGCAGCGGTTGCTCGCCCCGACCACCTGAGCGGGTCGTCTGCCTCAGGCGCGCAGCCGGGTCACCGCGGCCTCGACCTCGGCGCGGTAGGCCCGCCCGGTGCGGGCCCGCTCGTCGTCGCCCCACAGCGCGCGGGCCGCCAGCAGCGCCGGCCGGTCCAGGCCGCGCAGTCCGGCGACGGCCCGCTCGGCGGCCGCCTCGAGCCCGCCGCGGGGCACCAGCCGGGCGCCGCCGTGGCGGGCCACCTCGGCGGCCGGCAGGTCGCTGCCGTCCAGCATCATCCGGCGCACCTGCGGCCCCGGCAGCAGCCGGGAGGCGACCGCGGCGCCCAGCGGCAGGCCGAGCCTCAGCTCGGGCAGCCGCAGCCAGGCGTCCTCGGCCAGCACCAGCAGGTCCGCGCAGGCGGCCAGCAGCGCCCCGGCGCCGATCGCCGCGCCCTGGGCGGCGACCACCACCGGCGCCCGGCACTCCAGCACCGCGAGCACCGCCTCGGCGCCGGTCCGCAGCGCCTCGACCGAGCGGCCCGCGGCGGCCGCCGCGGCGTGCGCGGCGAGGTCCTGGCCGGCGCAGAAGTGCCGACCCCGTGCCGACAGCAGCAGGACGTCGTCCGGCCCGGCGGAGTCGGCCGCGGCGTGCAGCCCGGCGTAGCGCTCCTCGTCCAGTGCGTTGCCGCGCGAGCCGTCCAGGACGAGGCGGACCACGCCGTCCCCGCGGCTGACCTCCAGCCCGCTCACCGATACGACCGCGGCAGCCGCAGCGCCTTGTGCGCGATGTGGTTGAGCAGCATCTCCGAGCTGACCGGGGCGATCCGGAACAGTCGCACCAGGCCGGCGAGGGTGGCCAGGCCGTACTCGCGCGCCATCCCGTTGCCGCCGTGGGTCTGCATGGCGGCATCCAGGGCCAGCGAGGCGGTCTCGGAGGCCTCCAGCTTCGCCATCGCCGCGGCCACGCCGCCGCTCTCGCCGCGATCCGTGGCCCGGGCCGCCTCCAGGGTCAGCAGCCGGGCCGCGGCCAGCCGGGTCTCGGCGCGGGCCAGCGGGTGGGCGATCGCCTGGTGGGCGCCGATCGGCTCGCCCCACACCACCCGGGTCCGGGCGTAGTCGGCCGCCTTGTCCAGGGCGTAGCGGGAGATCCCGTTGAGCAGCGCGGCGCTGAGGATCCGCTCCGGGTTCAGGCCGGTGAAGAGCACGCCGAGCCCCTGCTCGCCGCCGACCAGGGCGTCGGCCGGCACCCGGACCCGGTCCAGGAAGAGCGAGTACTGCCGCTCCGGGGAGATGATCTCGACCTCGATCTCGGTGCGGCTCAGCCCCGCGACGTCGGTCGGCACCAGGAACGCCTTCGGCCCCGGCGG
>JADGMW010000383.1_pt1 | contig 10365 bp, 8 predicted proteins | sample 8641801 | NCBI WGS metagenome assembly JADGMW01 (sample SAMN16272018, study PRJNA661076) | feces metagenome | isolation source: fecal sample from diarrhoea affected cattle A | host: Bos taurus | place: South Africa: Lokaleng Village, Mahikeng | collected 2019-09
GACCTTGAGCCCGAGCTCGCTGAGCCACCCCGCCATCGTCTCGGGCGCCACGAAGTCGAAGGACGAGCCCTCGGTGATGCGCAGCACCTTCACGGAGATCGTCTCCTGCCAGGTGTTCCAGCGCACCTTCCAGCGGGGGGTGACGCCCATCTCCTTGACGAGCACCATGCCCTCGGGCGCGAGCTGTGCCACGGCCTCGGTGAGCAGCCGCTGCTGCTCGGAGGCGGGGAGCAGGTAGAGCACGTCGACGAACACCACGGCGTCCCACGGGCCTCTGGGCACGGCGCCGGACTCGGCGACGCGCAGGTCCAGGTGGTCGACGTCCCGGGCTGCGGCGTGGCCCTGGGCGATCTTGGCGGTGTCGATGTCCACGCCGACGACCTCGCGGCCTGGCGCGTCGAGTGCGGCGTAGGCGCTGAACAGCCCGTGGCCGCAGCCGATCTCGAGGATGCGGCCGGTGCGGGGGAGGGCGGCGACGATCGAGGCGAACGGCGCGCTCCACCAGCGGACGGTCACGTGGGCTCGGACGGCCGCGGGGGAGCTCCGGTAGAGGGCGAGGGCTGCGCGCCCGGCGTGGTCGGGTCGGCGGGTCAGCAGGCTCATCGTCGCTCCTGGTGGTCATGGGGCGCGGTGGGGGCGAGGTCGGCCCACCCGCCGAGCCGGTACCCGGCCGCCTGGACGGCGTCGCGGGTGGCCGGGTCGAGCAGGCCAGCCAGCTCGTCTCCCCACGCGTACCCCCAGGCGAAGCGCCCCAGGTCGGGGTCGTCCGCCTCGGAGGGGTGGGTGTTGATCTCGGCGGTCGGCTGGGCTCCGGCGCGCAGGACGCGAAGCGCGGCGGCGAGACGGCCGGCGTCGAGGGCGCCTGCCTCGTCGAGCCCGGCGTAGTCCGCGGTGGTGAGCAGGCCCGCGCGGCGCAGTCGGTGGGCGAGCCGCCGGCGCAGCACCTCGACGCCCAGCCCGACGGGTCCGCGGTTCCGGCTGCGGGGCAGCCGGGCGGCCGGGATGCCGTGCTCGCGGGCGAGGCCGGCCACGACCTCCCCGACTCCCGGCCACAGGTGCGTGTGCTGGTGGGTGTCCACGTGCGTGACGGGGACGCCGACGCCGAGCACGCGCTCGAGCTGGGCGCTGAGCTCGCGGCGCACGTCGGCGGGGTCGAGGCGCCCGGCGGCCCCTCGCGCGACGACGGTGCGGTAGCTCAGCGGGAACGCGCCGTGCCGGTCCACGAGGGTGGGGATCTCGCGGGCGGACAGCAGCGGCGGGTCCTCGCCGACGAGGGCGAGGTGGGCGCCGAGCTCGAGGGTGGGTGTGGCGCGGAGCATCGCGGCGGCGTCGTCGAAGGCCCGCCCCACCGCGAGCAGGGACGTCGCGGTGACGACGCCGTCGAGGTGGGCGCGGCGGACCGCGCGGTTGACCCCGGCGGTGAGGCCGAGGTCGTCCGCGGTGACGATCAGCAGACGGCTCACGGCGTCCCGGCTGTGGTCGGGCTCAGAGCCTCGGACTGCGCCCGGAACGGCTCGACGCGCTTGAGGTCGGAGCGCAGCCGGAACATCTCCCCGAGCATCGTGCGGATCACCGACAACGACGACAGCGTGGACACGCCGCGGGTGCGCGGGAAGTAGTCCACGCCGATCTGCAGGATCTGGAACCCGGAGCGCTGCGCGCGGATCACCAGCTCGGCGTCGATGAAGGACCCCTCGCTGACCAGCTCGACGTGGTCGAGGACGGTGCGCCGGCAGAGCTTGAACGCGAAGTTGATGTCGCGCAGCCGCGTGCCGAACATGGCCTGCACCAGGCCGTTGTAGAAGAACGAGTACACCGCCCGGCGGGGGCCCTCCCCGGTCCGGTCGAGTCGGTACGCGCTGACGATGTCCGCCTCGTACGTGCGCAGCACGCGCAGCGCGCGCACCAGCTCGAGCATCTCGAACGGCAGGTCCGCGTCGGTGTAGAGCACCACGTCGCCGGTCGCGGCCGCGAAGCCGCTCTTGATGGAGCCGCCCAGCTTGCGGTTGTGCGGGTGGTGCACGACCCGCACGTGCGGGTCCGCCTCCGCCATGGCGTCGGCGAGCTGCGGCGTCGCGTCGGTCGAGGCGTCGTCCACGACGATGATCTCGTAGTCGGCGATCTGCCCGGTGGCGACGAGCTGCTCGCAGATCTCCGCCGCGGCGCCCACAGCGCGGTGGATGTACAGCTCCTCGTTCCACATCGGGAAGAAGATGGACAGCTTCTTGAAGGTCTCCGGGACAGGGAGCACAGGGGTCATGACACAGCCACCGATCGTCCGAACAGGGAGGTGAGGAGCACCAGGAGCACACCGCTCAGGGCCAGCACGGCAGGCCTCAGCCAGCGTCGTGGCGAGCCGGCCAGGTAGTCGCCGGCGGCGGCGATGGCGGGGAACGCGACGAGCACGTACCGCCCGGTGCCCATGAAGTCCTTGGTGCCGAGGATGGGGATGATCAGCACCACGAACGTGTAGGCCAGGTAGCCCCAGCCGAACCGCCGCCACACCCGCCGCAGCAGGAGCACGGCGAGCAGGCAGGCCACGGCCTGCAGCGTGAGCAGTGCGGCGACGTCGTACGGGCCCTTGATGAGCGTTCCCGCGTAGACGATCTTGAACCAGGTCTTGGGCCCGACGCCCTGGTTCCAGCCGGGCGCCGACTCCACCTCGACGAAGGCCAGCGGGTTGCCGAACTCGAGCCAGAGGAACAGGCACCATGCCCCCAGGCCGGCGCCGGACAGCAGGACCCCGGCGTGCCGCCAGCGGACGTCGCGCACCGCGCGCACGAGGTCGCGCCAGCCCTGCCTGGGAGCGCTGCCAGCCGCTTCGCCCGCGACATCGCCCGCAGCGCGCGCCGCCCGGTCCTGGGCGAGCAGTTCGAGGGTCCGGACGACGAGCCCGACCGCCACGGCGACGCCCACCGGCCGTCCTGCGGTGGCCAGCGCGCCGACGAGCCCGGCCGCCCAGTACCAGCGCTTCTCGAGCAGCATGAAGGACCCGACGGCGCAGAGCAGGAAGAGCGAGTCGGCGTACATCGCCCCGTAGAGGAAGAGCGCGTACGGGTAGAGCATCAGCACGGCGAGCGCGGTGAGGGCCGCGGGCCGGGGCAGCCGCTCCCACGCCCATCGGCCGAACAGCAGGACCGCGGCAAGGCCCGCGAGGACGGCGAGCAGCGAGCCCGCCACCTGCACGTCTCCGGTGAGGTTGGCCAGCGCGCGCACGCCCATGGGGAACACCGGGAAGAACGCGATCGACGACTGCTGGCCTGGCACGTACTGGTAGCCGGCGGTCGCGATGTGGTGGTACCAGCCCGCGTCGTACTGGAACCAGCCGTCGAGCCACGACGGGCCCTGCAGGATCGACTCGTCGCCGAGCGGGCGGTGGCGCTCGGACCAGGCGACCACGCCGGTGAGCGTCGCGGACATCACCGCGAACACGCCGAGGACCGCCGCCCAGGGGTAGGCCTGGTCTGATCTCGCCTTCGCCCCGGGCGCCACTACGGTGCTCTGGTCCGTGCTCTGCACTGCGCCCCCTGTGTGCCGCGCCCCGTGCGCGGTCGGACAGGAGCATAGGGACAACGTGCCCGGCGGGGGTGTGACCTTGGCCACGAGTCGCTTTCGTTGGGGGAGATGTGCTGCCAGCTCTTGTCTGTGTCGCGGCTGCGGCGTTGTGCTCGGGGGCCGCCACGGTCCTCCAGGCGGTGGCGGTCCGGCGGCTGCCGGTGCAGGAGAGGCTCGAGGCAGGGCTCCTGGTCCGGCTGGCGAGCAGCCGCGTGTACCTGCTGGCCCTTGTCCTGGTGGCGCTCGGGTTCGCCCTGTCGTTCTGGGCGCTGCGCACGTTGCCGCTGTTCCTCGTGCAGGCGGGGCGTGCCTCGAGCCTGGCGGTCGCGGCGGTGCTGGCCGTGGTGGTGCTGGGCGCGCGGCTGAGCAAGGTGGAGGTGGCGGCTGTGGCCACGCTCGGCGCCGGGCTGGTGGTGCTCGCCTCGTCCGTCGCGCCGCAGGAGGCGCAGGTCGACGCGGGCGGCACCCGTGCCGCCGTGCTGGGGGGCATGGCCGTGGTGCTCGGCGGGGCCGCGCTGGCGGTGCGGGTGCGTCCTCAGGCACGGGCCGGAGTGGTGCTGGCGGTCCTCGCCGGCGCCGCTTTCGCGCTGCTCGCAGTGGGGGCACGAACTCTTGACAGTTTCTCCCCAGCAGACCTCGTCGCGGACCCGGTGGCCTGGGCCATGGTGGGGGCGGGAGCCTCCGGCCTGGTGCTGGGGGCGCTCGCGCTGCAGCGGGCGGCGGTGGTCGTGGTGACGGCGGTGATGGTGGGGGTGGAGACGTGTCTGGGAGCCGGTCTGGGCATGGTCCTGGCGGGCGACCGGCCCGAGCCGGGGTCGGCCGGGGCTGCCGTGGCGGCCTTCGTCATGGTGCTGGCAGGCGCCCTCGCGATGGCACGGTTTGGGACTCCGGACCAGGTCACGGCCGCATCCCTGCACGACAATCCGCCCGACACGGACGCGCGACACTCGGGCGGATCTTCATTTCACCCGACAAACCGCCCGGACTAGCACAGTTCCGCTTGACGAACTGGAACGACACGCGTGTAATTTCTTAGAGCCGTTTCACAGAACGTCCAGGCCAGACGCAGGTTTGGACGCGGGGGGAGCGGGGAAGCGGTGTTGAGCCGAACGCCGCCGGGCACTGCCGCCCGGGCGGTCGCACTGTCCACGAACGAGCACCATCGAGCACGGAGGAACCCCATGTGGAATCTGCTCGACGCCGACGGATCTTTCCCCTCCGACGCGGGTCGTTCGGCTGTGGCCACCCAGGAGCCCTCGAACGTCCTCAACCTCTTCGGCACGCCCGCGGACGACGGGCTGATGGGCTGGCAGGAGCGCGCGTTGTGCGCGCAGACCGATCCGGAGGCGTTCTTCCCTGAGAAGGGCGGCTCGACGCGCGAGGCGAAGAAGGTCTGCACCGGGTGCGACGTCCGCTCCGAGTGCTTGGACTACGCCCTCGAGAACGACGAGCGGTTCGGCATCTGGGGCGGGCTGTCCGAGCGGGAGCGGCGCAAGCTCAAGCGCCGCGTCGTCTGAGCATCTTTTCCCGACCGGCCCGAGGAGGGCCATGATGTCGCGAGATGACTGACTCAACGCTGCCCTCGGGGACCCGTCTGGCCGAGGCTCCGGCCTCGGCCCGGCCCGCCCTGTCCGTGACCGCCGTGGTGGTCACCCGAGGCCCCACCCGGTACCTGGCCCCCACGTTGAAGGCGCTCGGCGCGCAGACGCGGGCGCCCGGCCGCGTGGTCGTGGTCGATGTCGCGGCCGCCGCCGACGAGGACGTGCTGCGGCTCGCCCGGGGCGCGTTCGCGGGCGTCGTGGCCGAGAGCGCGCCGGAGATCGTCGCGGTCCCGATGCCAGGGGCCCGCACGTTCGGAGCGGCTGTGCGCGGCGCCCTCGCGACGCTGGCGCCGCCGTCCATCCTGACCTCCACCCCCACCACGTCCGGCTCCTGGCTCTGGCTGCTCCACGACGACAGCGCCCCGGAGCCCGACGCGTTGGCCGAGCTGCTGCGCGCTGTGGAGCATGCGCCCTCGGTGGGCGTCGCCGGTGTGAAGCAGCGCACCTGGACCGATCCCGCGCGGCTCCTCGAGGTCGGTGTGCGGACGTCGCGGTCCGGGCGTCGCATGACGGGCGTCGAGGACGCGGAGGTGGACCAGGGGCAGCATGACGGGCGCGACGACGTGCTCGGGGTCGGCATCGCCGGCGCACTGGTGCGGCGCGACGTGTGGGATGAGCTCGATGGCCCCGACCCGGCCCTGGGCCCGTTCGGGGACGGCTTCGACCTGTCCCGGCGGGCCCGGCTGGCGGGGCACCGCGTGGTCGTCGTCCCGTCCGCCGTCGTCCGGCACGCCCAGGCGACCTACCACGGGCTGCGAGGGCTGCCCGGGGCGGAGGTGGACGCGGACGGCGACGGGCTGCCGGACACGGCCGACCCGCGTCGCTCCTTCGCCGCCCGGCGCCGGGCGCTGCTGCACCAGCGACTGGTGACCGCGCCCCTGCTGCTCATGCCCCTCGTCGCGTTCATGGCCTTCGCCGCGGGCGCGGTGCGGTCGCTGGTCCGGATCGCGACCAAGGAGCCGCTGCTCGCCGTCACCGAGGTGACCGCCCTGCTCGCCGTCCTGGCCAGGCCCGGCGCGGTGCTGCGTGCGCGGCTCCACGCCTCCCGCACCCGCCGTGTCTCGCGGCGCACGCTGCGCCCTCTCCAAGCCAGCTGGCGGGAGGTGGTGCGCGAATGGCGCGACCGCCGGCTCGCGCACGCCGAGGAGCGCCGCATCGTGCACGCGCCCAGCGAGCTCGAGCTGCGCGAGCTCGCCGCACTGGCCACGCGCCGCCGCGCGACGCTCGGCGCGCTCGCCGCGGTGCTCGTAGGGGTGTCGGCGCTGGCACTGGGCCCGGTGACGGGAGTGGCCCTCGGCGGCTGGCCGCTCGTCGGTGGCGCCCTCGCCCCCGCGACGGCGACCGTGGGGGAGCTGTGGCAGGCGGCCACGTCGGGCTGGATCGCAGGCGGGCTCGGCGACGCCGGTCCTGCCGACGCCCTGCTGACCGTGCTGCTCCCGGCCGCAGCGCTGGGCGGGGGATCCCTCTCAGTGGCCGTCGGCGCCCTCCTGCTGGGCTCGGTGCTGCTCAGCGGCCTGGGCGCGTGGTTCGCGGCAGGCGCCGCGACGCGGTCGGTCGGTGTCCGGATGTGGGCGGCGCTCGTGTGGGCGGCCGCCCCCGCGCTGCTCCTGGGCCTGGGTGACGGACGGCTCGGCGCGGTGGTGGCCCACCTGGCCCTGCCCTGGCTCGCCCTGGGCCTCGCACGAGCCACGGGCTCGCACCAGGTCGACACCGTGGTTCCCGGGGTGGCGACGGCCCGACGCCGCGACGCGGAGGAGGAGCCCGTCGAGGGCGCGGCTCCCGGCGCGGGTGTCGAGCCGGTGACGGGCGAGATGGCGACGGGCGAGATGGCGACGGTCGGTCCGGCCCCCGCCGGCCCCCTGGGCGCGGAGCGGGTGGAAGCAGAGCAGGCACATGCGGCGACGGTCCGGGCGTCGTCCGACGAGGACGCCGAGCCCACCGCTGGCGCAGCGCCGGTCCTGGCGCGGCCACGCGGCGCGTCGACGGCCGCGGCCGCCGCCGCTGCGCTCGCGTTCGCCGTGATGGTGGCCGGCGCGCCCGTGCTCCTCGTGCCGGGCCTCGTCGTCGTCCTGGGGGTGGCGCTGTGCGCCCGACGAGGCCGGTTCCGGGTGCTGCTGACGCCGGCGCCCGCGCTCGTGCTGCTCGCGCCCCTGCTGGTGGAGGCCGCCGGGCGTGGCGTCGAAGGGCTGCGCCTCCTGGTGGCGGACCCGGGCGTCCCCCATCCCTCGGAGCCTGCCAGCGCGGTCGGGCTGCTGCTCGGTGTGCCGTCTGACGCGTCCGGGCTCGTTCCGGCGTGGGCGCCGGCGCTCGTCGCCGACTACTGGCCGTGGGCGTGGGGGGCCGTGGTCTTGGCGATGGCGCTGCTCGCGCTGCTCCGCGGCGCCCCGGTGGCGCGTGCGGTGCGCCTCGCCTGGGCGGCTGCCGCCGCCGGCCTGGCCACCGCCGCCGTGAGCGGCCTGGTCGACGTCGCGATCGCCGACGGGACCCTGGTCCGCGGCTGGCCTGGCGCGGGGGTCTCGTTCGCCGGCGCGGGACTCGTGGCCGCCGCCGTGCTGGGCGGCCGGGGTCTGCGGGAGCGGATCGCCACCGCCTCGTTCGGGTGGCGGCAGCCTGCCGCGGTGCTCGGCTGGCTGGTCGCCGGCGCCGTGGTCGTGGCGAGCCTTGGTGGCTGGGCATGGCAGGCGCGCGGCGAGGGGATCGGCGACGTGGTCGCGCTCGAGCGGCTGGTGGTGCCGGCCGTTGGCCAGCAGGCCCAGGCGGCCCCGCGGGAGTCCCGCGTGCTGTTGGTCGAGGCGGGCCCCGACGGGGTCGTCGCCTGGCAGCTCGTCCGTGGCGACGGCCCTCTCCTGGTGGACCAGTCGAGCGCCGTCTGGACGCGCACGGTCGAGGGGCCGTTGCGGGGCGCCCACGAGGCTCCCTCCTCGGAGCCGCAGGCCGGGCTCCACGAGCTCGTGGCGCGGATCGCCGCCGCGACGAGCGGCGACGTGGCCCTCGAGCTGGCGCAGTACGGGATCGGTGACGTCTTGGCGCCGCCGTCGCCCGTCGGCGCCGCCGCGCAGGCCGTCGCCGCGCGAGCGGACCTGGTCGCCCGGCTCGACGCCACCGCCGGCCTCGAGCGGATCACCGAGAACGCCGCCGGCACGATCTGGCGGGTGCAGGCCGCAGCGGCCCCGGGCGAGTCCGTGCAGGGCACCGTCACCACGTGGGCCCGGCTGTCCGAGGCCGGCAGCCCGTCGTCGGACGTCCCGCTCGACGCGCACCTCCGTGCCGTCGACACGCAGATCCCCCCGGGCTCCTCATCGCGCCGCGTGGTCCTCGCCGAGCGGCACGACCCGGGCTGGACCGCCACCCTGGACGGGCGGGCCCTGCCGGTGTCCCAGGACGACTGGCGCCAGGCGTTCACAGTCGGGGCGGATGGCGGCCGCCTGGTCGTCGGCTACGAGCGCCCGGACCGGCAGCCGTGGCTCGCCGTCCAGGGGTCGGTGGCGCTGCTCACGCTCCTGCTCGCCCTGCCCCTCCGACGTCGAAAGGCAGGACGCCGATGACCGCCTCCCGTTGGGCAGGACGGCTGGCCCGTGCCGTCTCCGGCGTGGTCGTGCTCGGGGCGGTCGGCGCCGTCGTGGCCGTCGCCGACGTGCTCCCCGCGCCGGCCCCGCCCCAGGTGGCGCCGATGCCCGTCGACGTGGCGCCCGCGCGCACCACGCTGGTGTGCCCCGGCCCCCTGCAGCAGCCGGAGGCCTCGGCCGCCGGCGGTTTCGACTCGGCTCCCGTGGAGCCCGTGCTCCGCGTGCGCGGCTTGAGCGTGCCGTCCGACGCCGACGCCGACGCCGACGCCGACGCCGGGGACGCCGCGCCCGGCGCGATGACCCTGCTCGGCGACGGGGACCCCACCCGCGAGCTCAGCGGACAGGACGCCCTCACGGGGGTGGTCTCCGACGGCCCCGCCGCCGTCCTGCTGCAGGGCGAGGCGCCGGAGGGCGGCGTCGCCCGGCTCGCGGGGGCCACCTCCGTGCGGGTCACGGCGGGGGACCTGCGCGGCTTGGCCGCCGCCGGTTGCCAGGCTCCGCGCTCCGACATGTGGCTCGTGGGCGGGAGCACCGAGATCGGCAGCTCCGCGTTCCTGGTCGTCGACAACCCCGGCACCACCCCGGCGGACGTCGCCGTCGAGCTCTGGGGCCCCGCGGGCCCTGTCGAGCTCGCTGGCGCGGCCCACTACCTGGTGGCCCCCGGGGCCCAGCGGGTCGTGGTGCTCTCCGGGGTGGCCGCTGAGCAGCGCCGCCTGGTGGCCCACCTCACCAGCGCCGGGGGAGCCGTCACGGCCTACCTGCAGGACTCACGGCTGCGCGGGTTCACCGCCGCCGGCACCGACCTCGTGTCACCTGGCAGCGCCCCGGCCGCCCGGCAGGTGGTGCCCGGCGTCGTGGTCGAGCCGTCCACCGTCGACGACCTGGACCAGCCGGTGCTCCGCGTCCTCGCGCCCGGGGGCGACACCACCGCGCGCCTGACGCTGCTCGGCGAGGAGGGGCCTGTGACGCTGCCGGGCGCCGACGAGGTCGAGTTGAGCGCGGGGACGGTCACCGACGTGCCGCTGGGCGGCCTTCCCGCCGGCGCGTACACCGTGGTGGTCGACGCCGCGGAGCCGATCGTCGCGGCCGCGATGCTGGTCCGCGCCGGCGCCCCGGGCGAGCTCGATCCCACCCCGACGCTTGAGCGCGCCTGGGCTGCGGCCTCGACGCCGGTGGCCGCCGGCGTCCTCGCTGTGCCGGTCGGCGCCTCCTCGACGGTGCTGCTGGCCCGGACGCCGCTCGAGGGCGAGACCGGGGGCGCCGGCCGAGTCGTGCTGCGCGCCTACGGAGCCCAGGGGGAGACGCTGGACGAGCTGTCCGTGGAGGTGGCAGAGCAGCGCACCGTGCGCGTGCCCGTGGCCGACCTCGGCGACGGCGTCGTGGGGGTCGAGGTCCTCGGCGCCTCGGAGGACCCGGTGTGGGCCATGGCCCTGCTGGCCGAGGTCCAGCAGCCGGACGGCGTGCTCGCCGCGGTGCTCGCGCCCGCGCCGGCTGCGCCGGGGCCCGCGCAGGTGCGCGTGCGCCAGGGCGCCACGCTCGGCCTGCGCTGAGGCGACCGCTCCGGACCAGGCCGGGCGGGACGGCACAGGGCGCCGCTCAGCGCGAGCGGTCGGCTCGTCGGCTCAACGCGCCGCGCGCAGCTC
>JADGMW010000837.1_pt1 | contig 10351 bp, 14 predicted proteins | sample 8641801 | NCBI WGS metagenome assembly JADGMW01 (sample SAMN16272018, study PRJNA661076) | feces metagenome | isolation source: fecal sample from diarrhoea affected cattle A | host: Bos taurus | place: South Africa: Lokaleng Village, Mahikeng | collected 2019-09
ACCCGCCGCCCCCGCCCCCGCCCCCGCGCCCGAATTCAGGAGATCAGCTGTATTCAGGCCGAAGTAGGCCTCAAGCGTCCTGATCCGGGCATATCTCCTGAATTCGGATGCGGCGGAGTCTCCTCCCCAGGGGGGTGATCGGCGCGTCCTCTCCACGGATCGCGTGCGACGGCGCCGCCCGTCGCGGTCGGGCGGCACGCTCAGGACATGTCTCGACACGTCGCCCTCCTGCGCTGGGTCCGCGAGGGCAAGGGTGTGGCCCATACGTCGGCCGCACGCGCCGCCGGATTCAGCAAGACCGATGTCGCCCGCGCGGTGGAACTCGGGTTGCTCCGCCGCGTTCGCCGCTCCTGGCTCGTCGCCCCTGACGCCGATCCCCGCCGCGTGGCGGCAGCAGCGGTCAGCGGCCGAACGACGTGCGTCACGCAGGCCGTCCTCGTCGGGCTGTGGGTTCCGAACCACGACGGGGTGCACGTCGCCGTCGCCGCGAACGCCGCTCGTTTCGACGCCGCCGGCCTCGTGGTGCACTGGGCGGCGGGGCCCGCGCCGGTCGCCCCGACGTCGAACGAAGACCCGCTCGTCAACGTGCTGTTCCACGCCGCGCGGTGTCTGCCACGCACGGAGGCGATGGCCGTGTGGGAGTCCGCGTTACGGCTGCGGCTCGCCGAGGCGCCCATCCTGCAGGCCGTCCAGTGGGGGAGCCCCGCGGCGCGGGAGCTGGCCGACGCGGCATCCCTCCTCTCGGATTCCGGACTCGAAACCCGTTTTCTCGCGGGCATGCGCGCCCTCGGGATCGCCCTGCGCCAGCAGGTCTGGCTCGATGGCCACCCCGTGGACGTGCTCATCGGGGAGCGGCTCGTGGTGCAGCTGGACGGCTTCGCCCATCACCGGGCCGCAGACCGCCGCCGCGATATCGCCCACGACGCTCGACTCCGCCTGCGCGGCTATACGGTGCTCCGGTTCGACTTCCACCAGGTGCTGTTCGACTGGGCGTACGTCGAGGAGACCGTGGTGCTCGCCATCGCGCAGGGTCTCCACCTCGGCACCCGCTCATCATGATCAACCGGATTCAGGAGATCGGCCGGAATCAGGAGGGATGCAGCGCATTCGGTCCTGAATCCGGCGGATCTCCTGAATTCGGGCTGGCGGCGGCCGGTCAGGAGGCGAAGGAGCGCAGGTGCTCGCGCAGCGTGGGCCCGCTGCGGAACTCCCGGATGAGGTGCTGCGCGACCTCGCGCAGGTCGCCGTCGGCGGCCTCGGCCACGGCGAGCTGACGGGCGGAGCTGCCGCCGGTCGTGAGGATCGTCTCGAGGGCGGCGAGCTCGCGCGCGCACTTGAGCTCCACGGCGATGTCGGCGACCTCGTCGATCGTCTCGCGGAGGTGCTCCACGACGGGCGCCTGCGTCCCCTCGGCGTCGACGATGATGCGCGCACCCAGGCCGTACCGGGCGGCGCGCCACTTGTTCTCGCGGATGTACCACGGCGGGATGCGGGGGATCGGCCGCCCCTCGTCGAGGTCGCGCGAGAAGCGTTCCACGAGCGTCTGGGCGAGCGCGGCGACGGCGGCGAGCTCGGGGAGGGTCGACATCCCGTCGCAGGCGCGGATCTCGATCGTGCCCCAGCGCGGTGCGGGGCGGATGTCCCACCGCACCTCGGTGGCGTCGGCCATGACGCCGGTGCGCATCATGTCATCCAGGTACGCCTCGTACTGGGCCCAGTTCTCCAGCTGCCACGGCAGCCCGGCGGTGGGCAGCTGCTGGAACACCAGCGCGCGGTTGGAGGCGTAGCCGGTGCGCTCTCCCGCCCAGAACGGGCTCGACGCCGACAGCGCCTGCAGGTGCGGCAGGTACACCGACAGGGCGTCGATGAGGGGGAAGACCTTGTTGACGTCTTCCACGCCCACGTGCACGTGGATGCCCCAGATGAGCATGTTCCGTCCCCACCACTGGGTGCGCTCGATGAGCTTGTGGTAGCGGGTCTTATCGGTCACCTGCTGGTCGTACCACTGGGCGAAGGGATGGCTGCCGGCACACAGCAGCTCGACGCCGAGCGGCTCGGTCTGCGTGCGCACGGCGGCGATCGCGTCGGCGATGTCATCCACAGCGGCCGCGACGGTGTCGCCGACGCCGCTGGTCAACTCGATGGTGTTGGTGAGCAGTTCCTGCGTGATGGTGAAGCGCTCGAGCTTCGTGCTCTCCTCCAGCGGCTCGACGATGTCGGGCGCGCGGGGGACGAGATCGCCGGTTTCGCGGTCGGCGAGCATCAATTCCCACTCGATCCCGACCGACGAACGTGCAGAGGGCGCGAACGGGACCGTCATGGCGACAGTCTGACACGGGGAGGCACCGCGACCGCTCGTTTCGCAGCATCCCCCGATGTCTGGCAGAATAGAGGGCTGGACCGTGTGCTCGACCCTCTATCCAGCCCCGGTCCGACCATTTGAGCTTCCGTCGGATGCGTACCCCACTCCGGCGACCGGTTCGTCACCTTCCACACCACCAGGAGAATCGTGGCTGTCAAGATCCGTCTCAAGCGTCTCGGAAAGATCCGCGCGCCCTACTACCGCATCGTCGTCGCCGACTCGCGCACCAAGCGCGATGGTCGTGTCATCGAGGAGATCGGCAAGTACCACCCCACCGAGGAGCCCTCGTTCATCGAGGTCGACTCCGACCGCGCGCAGTACTGGCTCGGCGTCGGCGCGCAGCCGACCGAGCAGGTCGCCGCGCTGCTGAAGCTCACCGGTGACTGGGCCAAGTTCAAGGGCGAGAAGGACACCTCCTCGAAGGTGCGCGTCGCCGAGCCGAAGGCCCCGTTCGAGATCGACTCGTCCAAGAAGTCCGTCGTCAAGCCCAAGGCCGAGAAGAAGGCCCCCGCGGCCGACGCCTCCGCCGACGACGCCGCCGCGGCGTCCGACTCCGAGTAATCCGTTGCTGGCCGCCGCGCTCGAGCACGTCGTCAAGGGGATCGTGGATCACCCCGACGACGTGACCATCCGCTCCAGCACGTCCCCGCGAGGCGACGTGCTGGAGGTGCGCGTGCACCCGGACGACCGGGGGCGCGTGATCGGGCGCGGCGGACGCACGGCCAAGGCGCTGCGTACTCTCATCTCGGCGCTCGCGGACGGTCGTCGCGTTCGCGTCGACGTCGCCGACGACTGATGTCGGACGCAGCACAGCCGCGACCCGCCAAGCCTCCGCGCACGCAGTTGCGCGTGGGCCGGCTGGTCAAGGCGCACGGGCTCAAGGGCGCCCTCAAGCTCGAGCTGTACACCGATGACCCCGAGGGCCGGTTCGTCCCGGGCGCGACGTTCACGCTGCAGGTTCCGACCTCCTCGCCGTGGCACGGCAAGACGCTCACCGTGCGGGAATTCCGGTGGATGAACAGCCACGCCGTCGCCTTCTTCGAAGGCGTCGACGATCGTTCCGCCGCGGAGGAGCTCGTCCGCGCCATCCTCTGGATCGATGAGGATGCTGCGGCCTCTCCCGTCGAGGACGACGCGTGGTACGACCACCAGCTGGTGGGCCTGGACGTCGTGCGCGACGGCGAGGTGGTCGGGCGCGTGGCGCGTGTGGACCACATGCCCGCGCAGGACCTGCTGATCGTGACGGCGGGGGAGCGCGAGGTGCTCGTGCCGTTCGTGAAGGCGATCGTCCCGGAGGTCGATGTCGCCGCCGGACGCGTGGTGGTCACCCCGCCGCCCGGGCTGTTCGAGGAGCTGCCCCCGGCAGCCGACGACGAGCCGGAGCCGGCCGAGGCCGTCACCGCATCCGACGAGGACGAGCCCCGGGAGGACTGACGTGCGCATCGACGTCGTCTCGATCTTCCCCTCCTTCTTCGACGCTCTCGAGGTGTCGCTCCTGGGCCGGGCCCGCGGAGCCGGCCTCCTCGACATCCGAGTCCACGACCTGCGCGACTGGACGCACGACCGTCACCGCACCGTCGATGACACCCCCTACGGCGGCGGAGCCGGCATGGTCATGAAGCCCGAGCCGTGGGGCGAGGCGCTGGATGACATCGTGCGCGACACGTCCGAGCGTCCGGTCTTCGTCTTCCCGTCCCCGGCCGGCGAGGTGTTCCGCCAATCCACCGCGCGCGAACTCGCGCACGCGCCGCACCTGGTCTTCGGATGCGGCCGCTACGAGGGGATCGACGAGCGGGTCTTCGCCGAGGCCGCCACGCTGGGCGAGGTGCGGCTGATCAGCCTGGGCGACTACGTCCTCAACGGCGGAGAAGTCGCGGCGATGGCGATGATCGAAGCCATCGGGCGGCTCATCCCCGGCGTCGTCGGCAACCCGCAGAGCCTCGTGGAGGAGTCCCACGAAGACGGCCTGCTGGAGTACCCGTCGTACACGAAGCCGGCGGTGTGGCGGGGTCGCGAGGTGCCGCCGATCCTGCTCAGCGGCAATCACGGCGCGATCGCCGCGTGGCGGCGCGAACAGCAGCTCGAGCGAACGCGCCTGCGCCGCCCCGACCTCCTGGCCGAGTGAGCACTCGGGCGCGCTGACCCGGCCGGATCAGTCCACGCCGAGGAAGGACCGGTCGGTCAGGATGATCGGCCCCTCGTCGGTGATGGCCACGGTGTGCTCGGAGTGAGCGCCGCGTGATCCGTCGGCGCTGCGCAGCGTCCAGCCGTCCGGATCGGTGATGAGGCGATCGGTGGTGGCGAGGAACCACGGTTCCAGCGCCATGACCAGGCCGGCCCGCAGCGGGTAGCCGCGCCCCGGCTTGCCGTCGTTGGGCACATGGGGGTCGCCGTGCATCTCCCGGCCCACTCCGTGGCCGCCGAAATCGGTGTTGATGGAGTAGCCGTCGCCGTGCGCGACGGCGGCGATGGCTGCGGAGATGTCGCCGATGCGGTTGCCCACCACGGCCGAGCGGATGGCCGCATCCAGCGCCCGCTCGGTCGTGTCGATGAGGGCGAGGTCTTCGTCACGGGGCGTACCCACGACGAACGACACCGCGGAGTCGGCCACCCATCCATTGATCGACACGGCGAAATCCAGCGTCACCAGGTCGCCGTCGCGCAGCGCGTAGTCGTGCGGCAGCCCGTGCAGCACGGCGTCGTTGATCGACGTGCAGATGACCTTGCCGAAGGGGCTCGCCCCGAACGAGGGGTGATAGTCGATGTAGCACGACTCGGCTCCGGCCCGGCGGATCATGTCGTGGGCGCGGCGGTCGATCGCCAGCAGGTTGGTGCCCACCTTCGTCTCGTCGCGCAGGGTCGCCAGCGCCTCCGCCACGAAGCGGCCGGCCGGCCGCATCGCCTCGATCTCCGCCGGGGTGCGCAACTCGATCATGGATGTCCTTCCGTCCCCTCCATTGTCCGTCATGTGTCAGCCGAGAGGATGCCGAGGGAAATCCGGGGCCCGGGACGGGTGCGCGCCCCCCGCGTTAGCATCGGAGCATGTGGCTTCGTCGCGCGTTCTTCTGGTGGTTGTTCCCGGCCGCCGTCGTGCTCCCGGCGTGGCTGCTGGCCGGCTGGATCGCGTTCGACGCGAGCGGCTGGGCCCTGCTGTGGGTGCTGTTCCTCGCGATGCCGTCGGTGTTCGTCGCCCAGCTGATCCTCGCGTTCCTGGTGCGGGCGCGCTCGAGCGTCCGCATCCTGCGTGCCGTGTCGTGGTGGGACGTGCTGGGATTCGGGGTCTGGCATGCCCTCATCATCGCGACGGGGCTGTTCAGCGCCACGTGGTTCGCGCCCGTCCTCGTGCTGACCCTGTTCGTCGCCGTCGCGCTGTTCTGGCTGACCCTGTGGCAGCTGTGGCGCGAGGCCCGGGACGGCACCCGGGCCTACCTGCGCGCCGCTGACGGCACGGCCTACCTTCCGCCGCAGCCGCAGCCGCAGGCGCGGCCGAAAGCCGGTGAGACGCCCGTGATCGTCGTCGTGGAGCGCCCGCCGGACGCCTGACGGTTTGGGGGCCCTGCGCATCCATGGCAGAATGGATGATTGTGCCCTGACCGGCTCTGCCACAGGGGAGACCGCCGCGTTCCCGCGGCCTCGGGCACACTCCGAACCTCACCAACCATCGTGCGATCGACCTGTGGCGGTCGCAGGAAGAGAAGATCATGCAGATCCTCGATGCCGTCGACGCGGCCTCGCTCCGTTCCGACATCCCCGACTTCGGTCCCGGTGACACCGTCAAGGTGCACGTGAACATCACCGAGGGCACGCGCTCTCGTATCCAGATCTTCCAGGGCATCGTGCTCGGTCGCTCCGGTGACGGCGTGCGCGAGACCTTCACCGTCCGCAAGATCAGCTTCCAGGTGGGCGTCGAGCGCACCTTCCCGGTGCACAGCCCGGTCATCGACCACATCGAGGTCGTGACCCGCGGCGACGTCCGCCGTGCCAAGCTCTACTACCTCCGCGCCCTGCGCGGCAAGAAGGCCAAGATCAAGGAGAAGCGCGACCGCTGAGCGCCTCTCCACCGAAACGCCCCGGCTCCGGCCGGGGCGTTTCTGGTTTCTCGCAGAACCGCTGGGTGGATTCCCGCTGCGCGCGCCAGGTGTGCGACGCTTGACGAGCGGTCCGCGTCGTCCTCGGCGGGCCCGGTGTGAAGGATCCCATGAGCAGCGACCAGACCGCATCCGTCCCGGCGGCCGCCGCCGGTCCCGCGGGCGGGGAGCGCGATCGCCGGCGCGGCTGGCTGATCTTCCTGCGCGACGTCGTGGTCATCGTCGTCGTGGCGCTGCTGGTGTCGTTCCTGGTGAAGACCTTCGTCGTGCGTTCGTTCTACATCCCGTCCGCGTCGATGGCGCAGACGCTGCTCGTGGACGACCGCATCCTCGTCGACGAGGTGACGCCGCGGTTCGGCGGCTACGAGCGGGGCGACGTGGTGGTCTTCCGCGATCCGGGCGGGTGGCTCCCGCCCACCGTCCGAGCCCCGCGCCCCCCGATCGTGGAGGCGGGGGAGTGGCTCCTGTCGCTGGTGGGTCTCTCCGCGCCGGACAGCGACGATCACCTCATCAAACGGGTCATCGGGGTCGCCGGCGACCACGTGGTGTGCTGCAACGTGCTCGGGCAGGTGAGCGTCAACGGCGTCCCCATCGACGAGACCGACTACCTCAACCTTCCGCCCGGCCGCGACGCCGCCGAGCCGGTGCCGTACGAGATCGACGTGCCGGAGGGGTCGCTGTGGGTCCTCGGCGACAACCGTGACAGCTCGCGTGACTCCCGGTACAACCAGGACCAGCCGGGGGAGGGCTTCGTCCCGCTGGAGAACGTCGTGGGCCGGGCGTTCCTCAAGACGTGGCCGGTGAGCCGCTTCGGTCCGATCGACTTCCACCATGACGTCTTCGCCGGCGTCCCCGCGTCCGAGGATGCGCCGTGACGGTCGTGGAGCCGCGTCTGACGCTCGAACGGCGCCTGCTGAAGGAGCACGCGCTGGTGATCGCGTGCGACGAGGTAGGCCGCGGTGCGCTGGCAGGTCCGGTGGCCGTGGGTGCGGCCGTGATCGACCCGGAGCGCTCGCGCAAACGGATCCCCGCCGGATTGCGCGATTCCAAGCTCGTGCCCGAGCTCAAGCGCGCCGACGTGGCCGCGCGGGCGTCGTCGTGGGTCGCAGCCAGCGCCGTCGGGTGGGCGAGCTCGGCGGAGATCGACCAGGTCGGGATCATGCGGGCGCTCGGGCTGGCGGCGATCCGCGCGATCGCCGACCTGCGGAGCTACGGTGTGGTCCCCGAAGAGGCCATCGTCATCCTCGACGGCAACTACGACTACATCACCCCCGCCGGCGCGTCCGGGCTCCGCGTCACGCCGGTGATCAAAGCCGACCGCGACTGCGCGAGCGCCGCCGCGGCATCCGTCATCGCCAAGGTCGCCCGAGACGCGGTCATGACCGGCCTGCACGACGAAACCCCGGCGTACCAGTGGGCGCGCAACAAGGGCTACGCCAGCCCCGAGCACCGCGACGCGATCCGGGCGCACGGGATGAGCCCGCATCACCGCCAGTCGTGGGCGATCGCCGACGCCCCCACCCTGTTCTGACCCACCACGCCCCGGCCCACCGCACCCGCATGCCGCGCCCTAGGATGGAGACACCATGGATGACGATGTCTTCGAGGACTACGACCGCGAACTCGAACTCGCGCTGTACCGCGAGTATCGCGACGTCGTCTCGCAATTCCAGTATGTGATCGAGACCGAGCGCCGCTTCTACCTCGCCAACGAGGTGAACGTCGTGCGTCGTGACACCGAGCACGATTTCTACTTCGAGATCTCGATGAACGACGTGTGGGTGTGGGACATCTACCGGGCCGATCGCTTCGTGAAGTCCGTGCGCGTGCTCACCTTCAAGGACGTCAACGTCGAGGAGCTGTCGCGCCGCGACTTCCAGCTTCCCGAAGAGCTCTCCCTCGACGGCTGAGCCCACCTCTCCTCCCCAGGCCCGCGTTTTCGCGCGCCGTCCCCGGGTGACGCGGCCACCCGCCTTCGGGGGCTCGCGCGCCGTCAGGCTGAGCGCATGGCAGCCAAGGACGACTTCGGCAGGGCGGGCGAGGATCGTGCGGCCGCGCACCTGCGGGCGCACGGGTACACCCTCCTCGACCGCAACTGGCGCTGCCCTCAGGGGGAGATCGACCTCGTCGCCGTGCGCGGCCGCGACCTCGTCGTCGTGGAGGTCAAGTCCCGCCGCTCGGACGCGTTCGGCCATCCCCTCGAGGCCATCGACGAGCGCAAGGGCGCGCGACTGTGGCGCCTGGCGCTGGCGTGGATCGCGGCGCACCCCGCCGACGCGCGAGGCCGGCGGCTGCGCGTGGACGCGATCGCGCTGACCGGCGCCGATCCGGCCACCGCGATGCTGGAGCACCTCGAGGACGCGCTGTGACGACCGCGCGCACGCTGTCCATCGCGCTGTCGGGGCTGGACGGCGCCGTCGTCGAGGTGGAGGCCGACCTGACGCCGCAGACACCGGGATTCCGGGTCATCGGCCTCCCCGACAAGGCCATCGGCGAGGCCGTGCAGCGGGTGACGAATGCGTGCGCCAATCGAAACCTGCCCCTTCCGCGGCGCCGCCTGACGGTGAACCTCTCCCCGGCGAGCGTGCCCAAGCACGGGTCGGGCTTCGACGTGGCGATAGCCGTCGCGGCCTTGGCCACGGAGCATCCGCTGGATGCGGCGCGCGTGGCCTCGACCGTGCACATCGGCGAGCTCGGGCTGGACGGCCGACTGCGTCCCCTGCCGGGGGTGCTGCCCGCCGTGCTCGCGGCGGCTCGCAGCGGCGTCGCCCGCGCGGTCGTACCGTGGGCCAACCTCGCGGAGGCGGAGCTGGTGGAGGGCATCGAGGTCTTCGGCGCCGTGTGCCTGGCCGACGTGCTGCGCTGGCACGGGGCGGCCACCGACGCTCCCGAACTCGACGCCGTGACCGTACAGGGCGGGGTCGAGCCGATGGCGTCCGACGAGGTGCCCGACCTCTCGGACGTCATCGGGCAGACCGAGGCGGTCGAGGCGATGGTCGTCGCCGCCGCCGGTGGGCATCACGTTCTGCTGAGCGGACCGCCGGGTGCGGGCAAGACGATGCTCGCGCGGCGGCTGCCGGGCATCCTGCCGCCCCTGGATGACGATGCGGCGCTCACGGCCGCCTGTGTGCGCTCGCTCGCGGGTGCTCCGGTGACCCGCCTCTCGCGCACGCCGCCGTGGGAGGCGCCCCACCACAGCGCGAGCGTGGGCGCTCTGGTGGGTGGGGGGTCGCGCGTGGTGCGCCCGGGTGCGATCGCGCGTGCGAGCGGCGGAGTCCTGTTCCTCGACGAGGCGGGCGAGTTCGCGGCATCGGCGCTGGATGCCCTGCGGCAGCCGCTGGAGTCCGGCACGATCGCCATCCACCGCGCCGGGGCGCACGCGTCCTATCCGGCCCGGTTCCAGCTGGTGCTCGCGACCAATCCGTGCCCGTGCGGTCAGTACGGGGTTCCCGGCGGCACGTGCGTGTGCCCGCCGCACGCGATCCGCCGCTACCTCGGGCGCCTGTCCGGCCCACTGCTGGACCGCATCGACATCGAGCTGTCGCTGCGGCGGGTCTCCGTCGCCCACCGCGACGCGGCACCACAGCTGACCACCAGCGCCGCAGCGCGGGAACGGGTGCTCGCCGCGCGCGAACGCACCCTGACGCGGCTCGCGAGCACACCATGGCGCCGCAACGCCGACGTGCCGGGGACGTGGCTCCGCCAGGGACCCCTCGCCCCGGCGCCTCTCGTGCGTCGGCCGCTGGATGCCGCTTTGCATCGCGGTGCGCTCACCCTGCGCGGGTACGACCGGGTCCTGCGCGTGGCGTGGACCCTCGCCGACCTGGCCGGCCGCGCCGCGGTGGATGTCACCGACATCGGTCGCGCCCTGTTCCTCAAGAGAGGAGTCACGGCATGAGGG
>JADGMW010000838.1_pt1 | contig 10350 bp, 10 predicted proteins | sample 8641801 | NCBI WGS metagenome assembly JADGMW01 (sample SAMN16272018, study PRJNA661076) | feces metagenome | isolation source: fecal sample from diarrhoea affected cattle A | host: Bos taurus | place: South Africa: Lokaleng Village, Mahikeng | collected 2019-09
ACGACGGCTGGTCGCTGACCGAACGCGACCGGTACGGCAGCTCCGGCGAGCTGCCAGACCGCATCATCCTGTACCGCGAGTCGCACCTGGCCGCATGCGAGAGCCTCGACGAGCTGCGCGACGAGGTGCACACCACACTCGTCCACGAGATCGCGCACTTCTACGGCATCGACGACGCACGCCTGCACGAACTGGGATGGGCATGAGCGGCACCCTGATCGAAGAGGACGTCCGGCGCGACACCGCCGCCGTCGCCGACCGCCCGTGGCAGACGGTGGTCTGGAACGATCCGGTGAACCTGATGAGCTACGTCGTCCACGTCTTCCGGACGTACTTCGGCTACCCGCCGGCCGAAGCCACCCGCCTCATGCTCGCCGTGCACCACGACGGTCATGCCGTCGTGGCCGAAGGCCCGCGCGAGCAGATGGAACTGCACACCGCGGCGATGCACGACTACGGATTGTGGGCCACCGTGCGGAAGGCCCCCGAATGAGCGGCCGCCTGCTGGTGCTCGAGCTCACCACCATCGAGGTGTCGCACCTGATCGCCATCACCGAGCAGTTCCTCGAACTGGTCGCCGATACCGGTTCCTCGCGCGATCCGGCGGTCGCGCGCCTCGTTCCCGACGCCTACCCCGACGATCCGGACGCGTCCGGCGATTTCCGCCGGCTCACCTCCGGCGACCTCCTGGATCGCCGCGCGAACGACGCGCGCACGCTGCTGGGCACGCTCGCCCAGCACGGCCCGGTCCCGCCCGTCTCGGAGCTGGACGAGCACACCGCGATGCGCCCGCTGACGGTGACCCTCGACGCCGAGGAGTCGGCCGCATGGCTGCGCACGCTCGCCGCGCTGCGGCTGGTCCTCGCGTCGCGCATGGGCATCGTGGACGAGGACGACGATCCGATCGACGATCCGCGCGCCGTCCTGTACGACTGGCTGGGCCAGCGCCTGGACGCGCTCGTGGCCGCGGTGGGCCCGGCCTGACCGCTGTCGGGCGGGGGTGCCGGTGACGCGTAGGCTCGAGAGTTATGGCCGCCGGCGCAACAGTCCACACGTTCGCAGTGCAGCTGGCCGACGTCGACCGCGGTGTCTACGACGAGTTCGCGCTGCGCGTGGCGCGTCACCCGTCCGAGACCGACGCGTTCATGATGACGCGCGTCCTGGCGTACTGCCTCGAGTACGAGGAGGGGATCGCCTTCAGCGAGGGCATCTCCGCCACGGATGAGCCGGCCGTGCTCGTGCGCGATCGCACCGGACGCGTCACGGCATGGATCGAGGTGGGGGCACCGGATGCCGAGCGCCTCCACTACGGCAGCCGGCTCGCCGACCGCACCCGCGTGTACACCCACCGCGATCCCGCGAAACTCGTCGCCGCGTGGGCGGGCAAGCGCATCCACCAGGCGGACGCCATCGTGGTGCACAGCTTCGACGCGGGATTCATCGACGCCGCCGCATCCCGCCTCGAACGGCGCAGCACGATGACCCTGTCGATCACCGAACGCCGTCTCTACCTCGAACTCAACGGCACGACCCTGGACTCCGCCGTGCACGACCTCGCCCTGGACGCCGCCTGATCATGGCAGGGTGAAACTCGCCGTGGCGTGGCGCTGCGGATCGTCGGAGCGGAGATGCGCGTCCTCCTGCGCGGCCCAGCGCTGCCAGTGCGGGCGATAGCCGTCGCCGTCGCGCGCCAGTGCTCGCGTCCGCCGGGCCGGCTCGGGAGCGTCCAGCCACACCCGCACGTCACCGAGCAGAGCCGTCCGCGGCGTGAGAAGTCCGGAGCCTTCGACGATGAGCGGCAGGGAGGGATCCACGGCATGCGCCTCGGCGCGTTCGCCGCGCTCCCAGTCCCAGCGCTGCCAGACGCCGACCGCACCCCGGGCGTGCGGAACGAGGATCGACGTGCGCGCGTACTCGACACCGTCGGCAAGGCCGTCCCACCCCGGGTAGAGGGAATCCAGGGCGACCAGCTGCACGCGACCGCGCTGCGGCCAGCGCGCAACGAGAAGCCGTGCGAGCGTCGTCTTCCCCGCGCCGCTCCGGCCGTCGATGAGGACGACCGGGTTGGCGGCGGCGACCCCGCGCACGGCAGAGGCGACCGCATCCGCCGCCGACTCCAGCGCGCGGGCGAGCGGGTCGGGGCTACTTCTTGAGTGCCCGGACGACACGGCTGAGGGCGCGACCGGCCACCCACACGAACGGGATCGCCACGGCGAGGAACGAGACGATGTTCGGCTCGAACCGCAGGTCGTCGCCGCGGCGGATGTAGGCGCCCAGCGGCACCGTGTAGCCGCCGCCGCCCCCGCCGCCGTTGCCGGACTCGTCGGCCCCGCCGCCGAAGCCGGTCCAGGTGAGGGCGACCGGCACGAGTCGGACGCCATCGACGTCGACCTGCTCTCCGTAGGCGGCGGTGACGCCGAACTGCGCGGCTTGTTCACCGAGTTCGAGTGCGATGTTGGGCATGGTTCCACCGTAGCGCCCGGGAACGGCAGTTCCCAGCGTCACTCCCGGGACGGCAGCGGATGCGACGGCAGCGACCCGCCGTCGCGCCGCGGGCCGAGCAGGGCCGCGCGCGTGACGGCGCCGCGCCCGAAGCGCTCCGCGGCGCCGTCGAGCGCATCCTCCACGGCGCGCCACTCCTCATCGTCGTCCCACAGCCCCAGCGGGCCCGCGGCGGCCCGCAGCTTCTCCGCGCGCACACCGACCAGCCGCACCGGGAGCGGCCGGGAGATGCCGTCGAACAGTTCGATCGCCGCCTCCCCGATGCGCTGCCCGACGGCGGTGGGCTCGGCGAGGGTGCGCGAACGGCTGAGCGTCGTGAAATCGGAGAACCGCACCTTGATCGCGACGGTGGCCGACTCCACCCCGTGCCGGCGCAGGCGCACGCCCACGCGGTCGGCGAGGCGGCGCAGCTCGACGTGCAGCACGCGGGTGTCGGCGATGTCGACCGAGAACGTCTCCTCGTGGCCGATGCTCTTCTCCACGTGCTCGGTCTGCACCTCGCGTGCGTCCATGCCGTGGGACAGCTGCCACACCCGCTCCCCCATCGCCGGCCCGAGGGCGCGATCGAGGATGTGCCGCGGCGAGGCGAGCACATCGGCGACGGTGCGGATGCCGCGGGATTCCAGCGCCTCGGCGGCCTTCGGGCCGACTCCCCACAGCGCCCGCACCGGCCGGGCGGCCAGGAACACCAGCGTCTCGGCCTCCGGCACGACCAGCAGGCCGTCCGGTTTGCTGATCGTGGAGGCCATCTTCGCCACGTGCTTGGTCGCCGCCGCGCCGACACTGCACGTGAGGCCGGTCTCCTCGAGCACCCGGGCCCGCAGCATGCGCGCGATCTGGGTCGGGCTCCCCCACAGGCGCCGGGCGCCGCGCACATCCAGAAACGCCTCGTCGATGGAGAGCGGCTCCACGAGCGGGGTGAAGTCGCGGAAGATCTCCATGACGCGGCGGGAGAGCTCGGTGTACCGGTCGAAGTGCGGCATGACCACGGCGGCCGTCGGGCACAGGCGCAGCGCCTGCGACACCGGCATCGCCGAGCGCACGCCGAACCGTCGTGCCTCGTACGACGCGCTGGAGACGACCCCGCGGCCTTCGGGCGAGCCGACGATGATGGGCCTGCCCTTCAGCGACGGATCGTCGAGCACCTCCACCGAGGCGTAGAACGCGTCCATGTCGACGTGCAGGATGCCCGCGCCGGTGTCGTCGGCGCCGTCGGCGGAGACGATGCGTCCCGATCCGTCGCCGCGTCCCATACGTCCATTCTCCCCGTCGCCGCCGACATCCCCACCGCCCCGAATCAGGAGAATCGCCCGAGTCAGGACCGGATTGCTCCGGATGCTCCTGATTCGGGCGATTCTCCTGATGTGGGCTACTGCGCGGCGCGCTCCAGCACGAGCTCGCGCACGCGGGCGGCGTCGGCCTGGCCCTTCATGGCCTTCATGACCGCGCCGATCACGGCGCCGGCGGCCTGCACCTTGCCGTCGCGGATCTTCGCGAGGACGTCGGGCTGCGAGGCGAGGGCCTCGTCGATCGCGGCCAGGAGCGCGCCGTCGTCGGACACGACGGCCAGGCCGCGGGCATCCACGACCTCCTGCGGCGTGCCCTCCCCGGCGATGACGCCCTCCAGCACCTGGCGGGCGAGCTTGTCGGTGAGCGTGCCGGCGTCGATGAGGCGCTGCAGCGCGGCGACGTTCTCCGGCGAGACGAGGTCGGGGGCCTCACGGTTCTGCGCGTTGGCGATGCGGCTGATCTCGCTCATCCACCACTTGCGGGCTGCGGCGGGCGAAGCACCGGCGGCGACCGTCGCCTCGACCTCGGCCAGCAGGCCGGCGTTGACGACACCCTGGAAGTCGATGTCGGCGAAGCCCCACTCGCCCTGCAGCCGGCGCCGGCGCGCGGCCGGCGGCTCGGGGAGGGCTGCCCGCAGCTCCTCGATGAGCTCCTCGGAGGGAGCGACGGGGAGCAGGTCGGGCTCGGGGAAGTACCGGTAGTCGTCCGCGTCCGACTTCGGGCGGCCGGGCGATGTGGTGCCGGTGTCCTCGTGCCAGTGCCGGGTCTCCTGGATGATCGTGCCGCCGGCGGCGAGGATCGCGGCCTGGCGCTGGATCTCGTACCGCACGGCACGCTCGACCGAGCGCATGGAGTTGACGTTCTTGGTCTCGGTGCGCGTGCCGAGCTTCTCCTGCCCGCGCGGGCGCAGGGAGACGTTGGCGTCGCAGCGCAGGTTGCCCCGCTCCAGACGCGCCTCCGAGATGCCGAGCGAGAGGACGATGTCACGGATCGTCTGGACGTACGCCTTCGCCAGCTCCGGGGCGGACCGTTCCGCTCCGAAGATCGGCTTGGTGACGATCTCCACGAGCGGCACGCCGGCGCGGTTGTAGTCGACGAGGGAGTACTCCGCCCCCTGGATGCGGCCGGTCGAACCGCCCACGTGGGTCAGCTTGCCGGCGTCCTCCTCCATGTGGGCGCGCTCGATCGGCACGGTCACGACCGTGCCGTCGGGAAGTTCCACCTCGACCGAGCCTTCGAAGGCGATGGGCTCGTCGTACTGGGAGATCTGGTAGTTCTTGCCCAGGTCGGGGTAGAAGTAGTTCTTCCGTGCGAACCGGCTCGAGGGCGCGATCGAGCAGCCGAGGGCGAGCCCGAGCGAGATCGAGAAGCGCACGGCCTGCTCGTTGACGACCGGCAGGGCTCCCGGGAGCCCCATGTCCACGGGCGCCACGAGCGTGTTCGGCGCGGCGCCGTGGTTGTCGGAGTGGGCGGGGTTGGGCGCTCCGGAGAACATCTTCGTGCGCGTGTTCAGTTCGACGTGCACTTCGAATCCGAGGACCGGCTCGAACCGTTCGAGGGCCTCGTCGAAGTCCATCAGCGTGTCCTTCGCCATCAGCGGCTCCCTCCGTCCAGCGCCGGCGCCCGGTCCAGCAGCGGGCCGCCCCACTCGTCCACCAGCAGCGCCTCCAGCGCGGCGCCCACGCGGTACAGGCGCGCGTCCTCCCGCGCCGGGGCGAGGAACTGGATGCCCACGGGCAGCCCGTCCTCGGCCGCCAGCCCGGAGGGGATGGAGATCCCCGGGACGCCGGCGAGGTTCGCCGGGATGGTCGTGACGTCGTTGAGGTACATCTGCAGCGGGTCCTCGAGCTTCTCGCCGAGGCGGAAGGCGGTCGTGGGGGCCGAGGGCGTGGCGATGACGTCGACCTGGGCGAAGGCGGCGTCGAAGTCGCCCTGGATGAGCGTGCGCACCTTCTGGGCGCTGCCGTAGTACGCGTCGTAGTACCCCGCCGACAGCGCGTAGGTGCCCAGGATGATGCGGCGCTTGACCTCGTCACCGAAGCCGGCGTCGCGGGTGGCGGCCATGACCTCCTCCACGGTGGCCGCGGCGTGCGGGGTGACCCGCATCCCGAACCGCACCGAGTCGAACTTGGCGAGGTTGCTGGAGGCCTCCGCGGGCAGGATCAGGTAGTACGCCGCCACGCCGTACTCGAAGTGCGGTGCACTGACCTCGACGATCTCGGCGCCCTGGGCCGCCATCGCGGAGAGGGCATCACGGAAGGACGAGGCGACGCCGGCCTGGAAGCCGCTGTCGTCGAGTTCGCGGATGACGCCGACCTTCAGTCCCTTCAGGACCTGCCCCGTCGCACCCTCACGGGCGGCATCCGCGAAGGACGGCCACGCGTCGGTCAGCGAGGTGGCATCGTGCGGATCGTGTCCGGCGATGACGTCGTGCAGGAGCCCGGCGTCCAGCACCGTGCGCGTGACCGGCCCGACCTGGTCCAGGCTCGAGGCCAGCGCGATCGCGCCGTAGCGGCTGACGCCGCCGTAGGTGGGCTTCATGCCGACCGTGCCGGTGACGTGCGCGGGCTGGCGGATGGAGCCGCCGGTGTCCGAGCCCAGGGCCAGCGGCGCCTCGAAGGCGGCCACCGCCGCCGCCGATCCGCCGCCGGAGCCGCCGGGGATCCGCTCGCGGTCCCACGGGTTGCGCGTCGGGCCGTACGCGGAGTGCTCGGTGGAGGACCCCATGGCGAACTCGTCCATGTTGGTCTTGCCCAGCGGCACGAGGCCGGCGGCGCGGGAGCGTGCGACGACCGTCGCGTCGTACGGCGAGAGGTATCCCTCGAGGATCTTCGAGCCGCTCGTGGAGGGCATGTCGGTCGTGACGAGCACGTCCTTGATCGCCAGCGGCACACCCGCGATCGGGCCGAGCTCCTCGCCGGCCGCGCGACGGCGGTCGATGTCGGCGGCGACGTCGAGGGCATGGGCGTTGACGTGCAGGAAGGCGTGCAGATCACCGTCGACGGCGGCGATCCGGTCGAGGTGGGCCTGCGTGGCCTCCACGCTGGACACCTCACCGGCGGACAGGCGCGCGGCGAGATCGGACGCGCTCAGGCGCGTGAGGTCGTCGGTCACTGCTCCTCCCCCAGGATCGCGGTCACGCGGAAGCGGTTGTCCGCCGCATCCGGGGCGTTCTGCAGCACCTGCTCCAGGCTCAGCACGTCGCTGGGCACGTCGGTGCGGAACACGTTCTGCAGCGGGATCGGATGACTCGTCGCGACGACCTCGGGCGTGGCGACCTCCGAGACCTTCGCGATGTTGTCGACGATCACGTCGAGCTGGCCGGTGAGGCGCTCGACCTCCTCGTCGCTGAGCTGGATCCGGGCGAGCACACCGAGATGGCGCACGAGATCGGGGGTGATTTCAGACACCCCTTCAGTCTAGGTTCTGCCGCAGGGCCCCCCGATGCACCCGGCGCGGAGGCGGGAGGGGCCGTGACGGACGAAATAGGGTGGCGGGATGACCACGTACGACCCGCCGCGGCCCTGGGTGAACAGCTACGCCGACGGCGTGCCCGCCGACCTCGATCCCGTGAGCGGGTCGCTCGTCGACATCGTCGCGGCATCGGCGCGCGATTATCCGGATGCTCCGGCCCTGGAGTTCTTCGGTCGCACGACGTCGTACCGCGAGCTCGAGCAGCAGATCTCCCGGGCAGCCGAAGGGCTGCGGGCCCGGGGCGTGCGGGCGGGAGACCCCGTCGCCATCGTCCTGCCGAACTGCCCGCAGCACATCGTGGCGTTCTACGCGGTGCTGCGCCTGGGCGCCGTGGTGGTCGAGCACAATCCGCTGTACACGCCTCGCGAACTGCGCAAGCAGTTCGAGGACCACGGCGCCGTGCACGCGATCGTGTGGAGCAAGGTCGTCGGCGCGGTGCAGGCGTTCCCCGACGACCTCCGCGTCGACACGCTCGTGTCGGTCGACCTCACCCGCGCCATGCCGCTGGCCACGCGCGCCGCGCTGCGCCTCCCCATCGCACGGGCGCGGGAATCCCGGGCCGCCCTGCACGACAAGGTCACCGGCACGGTGACGTGGGAAGAGCTGCTGCGCGCCGAGCCGCTCCCCGCGACCTACCCCCGGCCGGCCACCGACGACCTCGCGATCATCCAGTACACCTCCGGTACCACCGGCACGCCCAAGGGGGCCGCGCTCACGCACCGGAATCTGCTGGCCAACGCCGCGCAGGCGCGGGCGTGGGTGCCCTCCATCCACCGCGGCGACGGATGCGTCGTGTACGCGGTGCTGCCGATGTTCCACGCGTACGGCCTGACCCTGTGCCTCACCTTCGCGATGTCGATGGGCGCCCGGCTGGTGCTCTTCCCCAAGTTCGACCCCGACCTCGTGCTTGCGGTGACCAAGAAGCGGCCGGCGACGTTCCTGCCGCTCGTGCCGCCCATCGCGGAGCGGCTGCTGGCGGCCTCACGCGAGAAGGGCATCTCGCTGGCCGGGACGGGAATCGCGATCTCCGGCGCGATGGCGCTGCCGCACGACCTCGTGGTGCCCTTCGAAGAGGCCACCGGCGGCTACCTCGTCGAGGGCTACGGCCTGAGCGAATGCGCCCCCGTGCTGATGGCCAACCCCGTCGCCGACAACCGCGTACCCGGTACCGTCGGCCTGCCGCTGCCGGGCACCGAGTGCCGCGTCGTGGATCCCGACGATCCCCGCACGGACGTGCCCGCGGGCGAACGCGGTGAGCTCGTCGTGCGCGGACCGCAGGTCTTCGGCGGCTACTACGGCAAGCCGGAAGACACCGAAGCGGCCTTCGTCGACGGCTGGTTCCGCACCGGCGACATCGTCACGATCGACGAGGCCGGCTTCGTGCGCATCGTCGACCGCATCAAGGAGCTCATCATCACCGGCGGCTTCAACGTCGCCCCCACCGAGGTGGAGAACGTGATCCGCCAGCATCCGCACGTCGCCGACGTCGCCGTGGTGGGTCTTCCCAGCGACCGCTCGGGCGAAGAGGTCGTGGCTGCCGTCGTCCTGGACGACACCGACGACGACGTCGACGTGGAGGCGATCCGCACGTTCGCGCGCAGCATCCTCACCCCCTACAAGGTGCCGCGGCGCATCTTCGTCGTCGACGAGCTGCCGCGCTCTCTCATCGGGAAGGTGCAGCGCCGTCAGGTGCGCGACCGTCTGCTCGCGCTGACGTCGGGAGCCTGAGGCCCGGTCCGTCACGGTCCCACGCGGGTCGTCGCCGGCGGAAACAGCACGGTAACGTGCGGGAACCGGCGGCGAAATCCGTCCTCGCAACACTGGGGTCCTCGACAGAAAGCGACGGACCCCATGGCGACGACCGTTCCCCCGGCCCTCATCAGCGAACCCCCGGCCCCCGGCCGGACCCGACGCTACCGACGGGCGCTCCGCCACCCGGCCGCCCTCATCGGCATCGCCGCGATCGCCGGGATCGCCTTCGGACTGCTGGTGGGCGACTGGGCGGCCAACCTCAAGTTCATCGGCGACCTGTTCATCCGCCTCATCCAGATGTCGATCGTGCCGCTGGTGATGGCCTCCGTCATCGTCGCGACCGGCTCACTCACGGGCACCGGAATGGGAAAGCTGGCCGGACGCACGTTCTCGTGGATGATCGGCTTCTCCGCCGTCGCCGCCCTCGTGGCATGGGCACTCAGCACGCTCATCCAGCCGGGCGCCGGGATGGTCTTCGACGGCGAGCTGGATCCCGCCCTGCAGGAGTCGGCGTCGCAGGCGACGGGCTGGCAGGACACGATCCTCGGATTCGTCTCGACGAACATCTTCTCGGCGATGTCGACGGCGACGATGGTGCCGATCATCCTGTTCTCGCTGCTGTTCGGTCTGGCCCTGAACAGCTACATCGCCAAGACCGGCAGCCGCCTCGTGCTGGATTTCCTCGACTCGGTGCAGCAGATCGTCCTGACGATGATCCGCTTCGTCATGTACATCGCCCCGATCGGCGTCTTCTGCCTGCTCGCGGCGCTGGCCGGCGACGTGGGTTTCGCCGTCATCACCTCGGCGCTGGCGTACCTGGGGACCACGCTCCTCGGTGTCGTTATCCTCACGGTCCTGTTCGTCGTGGTCGTGACCGTCCGCACGCGCCTGAACCCGTGGCGCCTGCCGGCCAAGCTCGCCGAGCAGACGGTCGTGGCCATCACCACGACGAGCTCGGCGGTGACCTTCCCCACCGTCCTGCGCAACGCGGTCGAGAAGGTCGGGATCAGCCAGCGGGTGGCGAACTTCACCCTCTCGGTGGGGCTCACGATGGGCTCGTACGGCGCGGTCCTGAACTACATGATCGTGGTGATGTTCCTCGCCCAGGCAGGGCGCGTGGAGCTGACGGCCGGGCAGGTGGTGCTGGGCATGGCGCTGGCGATCCTGCTCAACATGGGCACGATCACGGTCCCGGGCGGCTTCCCGGTGGTCGCGATGTTCCTGGCGACCTCCATCGGCCTGCCCATCGAGGCGGTCGGACTCCTCATCGCCGTCGACTGGTTCACCGGGATCTTCCGCACGTTCCTCAACGTCAACGGCGACACGATGGTG
>JADGMW010000839.1_pt1 | contig 10336 bp, 7 predicted proteins | sample 8641801 | NCBI WGS metagenome assembly JADGMW01 (sample SAMN16272018, study PRJNA661076) | feces metagenome | isolation source: fecal sample from diarrhoea affected cattle A | host: Bos taurus | place: South Africa: Lokaleng Village, Mahikeng | collected 2019-09
CTCGTGGACGCGAACCTGACCGTGCTGCCCGGCGAGTTCGTCTGCCTGATGGGCCCCAGCGGCAGCGGGAAGTCCACGCTGCTCAACATCATCGGCGGGCTGGACCGGCCCACCAAGGGCACCGTCGTCATCGACGGCACCGACACCGCCACGCTGACCGAGAGCCAGTTCGCCGCGCTGCGGCACGACACGGTCGGCTTCATCTTCCAGAGCTACAACCTGATCCCGTTCCTGTCCGCGGTGGAGAACGTCGAGCTGCCGCTGATGTTCGAGCCCTACGACCGCGCGGCCCTGCGCAAGCGGGCCCTGGAGCTGCTCGACCTCGTCGGGCTGGGGCACCGGGTCCACCACTCGCCCACCAAGATGTCCGGCGGCGAGCAGCAGCGCACCGCCATCGCCCGCTCGCTGATCAGCGCGCCGTCGCTGATCCTCGCCGACGAGCCGACGGCGAACCTCGACCACCGCACCGGCGCGACCGTCGTCCGCCTGCTGCGGGACCTGTGCTCGGACCTCGGAGTCACGGTGGTCGCCAGCACCCACGACCCGACGGTCGCCGAGCAGGCCAGCCGCGTCGTCCGCATGCAGGACGGCGCCATCCAGTAGCCGGACCCGCTCCCCCATCCCCCGCCGTCCCGAGGAGTGCCCCCATGTCCACCGACGCCGACGCCCCGCCGACCACCCGCCCCCGCGACACCCTCATGACCACCGAGCTGGTGCCCGAACAGGTGCTGCCCAAGGTCATGACCACGTTCGGGCTGACCGCCACCTACGTGTTCATCATCTGCTGGATCACCGGCTCCTCGGTGATGGCCACCGGCGGGTGGAACGCGATCCCGATGTGGGTGCTGGGGATCGTCGTCTTCCTGATCCCGGCCGGCCTCGCCGTCGCCGAGCTGGGCAACCTGTGGCCGGGCCAGGGCGGCGTCTACATCTGGGCCTACCGGACCCTCAACGAACCGCTGGCCTTCTTCGGCGGCTACCTGTCCTGGATGCCGGTCATCCTCAACGGCGCGGCGTCCCCGGCCATCGTGGTGCAGCTGCTGCTGCTCGCCTTCCACGCCGAGATCGGGCTGACCCTCAGCATCATCCTGCAGCTGCTGGTGCTGTGGGTCGTGATCGGCCTGGCGCTGGCCAAGCTGGCCGCCAACCAGCGGGTCATGAACGCCTCGTTCCTGGCCTACGGCGTGCTGACCGCGGTCATCTTCGTCGCCGGTGCGCTGTTCGCCGTGCGCAACGGCGGGCCGGCCACCGAGTTCGTCCCCCGCGACGCGCTGATCCCGAACTTCGCCGTCGGCGGCTTCCTGTTCGGCACGGTGCTGCTCTACCTGGTGGGGGTCGAGACGCCGTTCAACATGGGCGCGGAGTTCCTGTCGGTGAAGCGCAGCGCCACCCGGATGATCGGCTGGGGCTCGCTGGCGCTCATCGCCATCTACCTGCTGACCACGCTCGGCACGATGATGGCGCTGCCCTCGGCGCAGATCGACCCGGTCACCGGGGTGATCGGGATGCTCGACGTCGCGGGATTCCCCGGCCTGATGGAGGTCGCCGCCGTGGTGCTGGCCCTCATCGTGTTCGTCGCGCTGGTGACCTACCAGATCGCCTACTCCCGGCTGATCTTCGTCTCCGGCCTGGAGCGCCACCTGCCGCGCATCTTCACCCACCTCAACCCGCGCACCCGGAACCCGGTGACCGCGCTGCTGGTCCAGGGGGCGCTGTCCTCGACGATCATGGTCGCGCTGTTCTCCCAGTCCAGCCTGGCCAACGTCACCGTCTACCTGACCGGCGCGCTCAGCGTCGTGTGGCTGGTCTCGGGCTTCTTCTTCTTCGTGCCGCTGGTGCGGGCCCGGAGCAAGTACGCCGACCGCTACGCCACGGAGGACTTCTGGCGCATCCCCGGCGGGATGCCGGCGGTCTGGGCGGTGGCGGTGGTCGGGTCGCTCAGCACGCTGGGCGGCGTCTACTACTCCTTCGCCACCCCCTGGATCGACGTCCCGCGCTCCACCTGGATGACCTGGCTGGGCTCGATCGTCACCGTGACCCTGCTCGCCGGGCTGCTGATCTACGTCTTCGGACGCCGGTCCGCCGGCCGGCTCAGCGCCCCCGACGCGCTGGCCCACCTCGCCGTGCTCGAGCTGCCCGAGCAGCGCAGCACCGCACCCGCCGGCTCCGCGGCACCCGCCGGCGACCCGACCTGATCCACCACCGACCTCCCGAGGAGCGCACCCCATGGCCGTCGACACCGCACTGACCGAACCGCTCGCCGCTCCGCAGAGCTCCGCGGCCCATCCCCTCGACCCGCTCAGCGCAGCCGAGATCGAGCGCGCCGGGGCGCTGGTGCTGGGCAGCGAGCACCGGACCGACACCCTGCGGTTCGTGATGATCTCCCTGGCCGAGCCGGCCAAGCCGGCGACGCTGGCCTTCGACCCGGCCGAACCCCCGGCGCGGGAGGCGTTCGTCGTGGCGTACGACGGCGCGCAGAAGATGATCTACGAGGGCGTCGTGGACCTCGGCGCCGGCGAGATCGTGAGCTGGACGCCGATCCCCGGCCGGTTCCCCTCCTACCTCGCCGAGCACATGGAGGGGGTGGAGAAGGTCGTCGTCGAGGACCCGCGCTGGCAGGAGGCCATGCGCAAGCGCGGGGTCACCGACTTCTCGCTGGCGATGGTCGACCCGTGGCCCACCGGCTACTACGGCGCCCAGGACCACTACGACAACTCCCCGCTGCTCTGCCGCCCGCTCACGTTCATCCGCGCGGCACCCGGCGAGCACGGCTACGCCCGGCCGGTCGAGGGCGTCATCGTCACCTTCGACCTGGACGCCATGCAGGTGGTCGACGTCGAGGACCACGGCGTCGTCCCGCTCCCCCGGTTCGCGGGCAACTACGAGGAGCGCTTCCTGTTCGCCGAGGGCAACCGGCCGGCGTTCAGCGCCTTCCGCGACGACCTCAAGCCGATCGAGATCACCCAGCCCGAGGGGCCCAGCTTCGCCGTCGACGGCCACGCGGTCACCTGGCAGAAGTGGGCGCTGCGGGTGGGCTTCAACCCGCGCGAGGGCCTGGTGCTGCACCAGCTGACCTACACCGACCGGGGCGTCGAGCGGCCGATCATGTACCGGGCGGCGCTCTCGGAGATGGTGGTCCCCTACGGCGACACAGCACCGACGCACTGGAACAAGAACGTCTTCGACATGGGCGAGGTCGGGATGGGCCTGATGGCCAATCCGCTCACCCTGGGCTGCGACTGCCTGGGCGAGATCTTCTACTTCGACGGCGTCGTCAACGACTCGATGGGCAACGCCGTCACCATCCCGAACGCGGTCTGCATGCACGAGGAGGACTACGGCATCGCCTGGAAGCACACCGACTTCCGCACCGGCGTCGTCGAGGTCCGCCGCTCGCGCCGGCTGGTCATCTCCTTCATCGCCACCGTGGGCAACTACGAGTACGGCTTCTTCTGGTACCTCTACACCGACGGCAACATCGAGTACGAGGTGAAGCTGACCGGCGTGCTCACCACCGGCGCGATCGCGGAGGGCGAGAAGCCGCGGTACGGCAACCTCGTGGCCCCGGGGCTCTACGGCCCGCACCACCAGCACCACTTCAACATCCGCATGGACATGTCCATCGACGGGCCGGGCAACAGCGTCTACGAGGTCGACTCGATCCCCGAGCCCGATCCGGCGCTCAACCCGCACTCCAACGCCTGGATCACCCGGGAGACGCTGGTCGCCTCGGAGGCCGAGGGGGGCCGCGACTGGGAGTTCTCCACCGCGCGGTACTGGAAGATCGTCAACCCCTCGAAGGTCAACGAGCTGGGCAGCCCGGTCGGCTACAAGCTCATGCCCCGAGACGTCGTCCCCTCGATGCTGCAGGAGGGCTCGGCGATCTACGACCGGGCGCGGTTCGTGCAGCACAACCTCTGGGTGACGAAGTACGAGCCGCGGGAGCTCTACGCCGCCGGCGACTACCCCTACCAGTCCCCCGACGCCCAGGGCCTGCCCGAGTACCTCGCCGACGACGCCGCCCTCGAGGACACCGACGTCGTGCTCTGGTACACCGTCGGCGCCCACCACGTCGTCCGGCCGGAGGACTGGCCGGTGATGCCGTGCGCCTACATCGGCTTCATGCTCAAGCCGGTCGGCTTCTTCGACGGCAACCCCGCGCTGGACCTGCCGCCGAGCTCGTCCTGCTCGCACTGCCCCGCGGGTGCCTGCACCTGCGGGCACTCCGAGACCGCCCGCGGGCTGCCGATGGCCGGGCACGAGCACTGCTGACCGGCCGCCCCTGACCGGTCGGCCCCGAACGACCCGAGCACCGCGCCGGCGCCGTCCCTCCCGGGGGACGGCGCCGGACGGCGTTCTGGCAACACGGTGTTCACCGCAGCGCGCGGGCGGTGGAAACGCCGGCCGGGCATCGTTCCGGCATGGCTACCCCGTGGTTCCGCCGCCGGCCCGCCCGACCCGCTCCCGCGGCGCCCCCCGCCCAGTCCGTTGCGGAGCCCGTACCGGCAGCCCGGGCCGCCACGCCCTACCCGGTCGGCGGGGTCGTCCCCGGCCTGGCGCTGGCCACCTCGCGGGTCCTGATCCCCCGCACCTGACACAGCGGGCGCCGACCCGGTGGCCCGCAGAAGGCCCGCCGACCGCCCCCAGCGCTGACCGGCCGGCCGGGCAGCAGAGCGCCCCGCCGGCCGGCCCCGTCCTCAGCGCGCCCCGGTGCGCCCGAACCGCTCTGCGGTCCGGGCGGTGAGCTCCGGCCAGACGTACGGGTCGTGCCCCGGCACCAGCGGGTAGCCGCGCGCCGCGGCCAGGGACTTCAGCCGGCGGATCTGCTCCACGCACTCCTCGGGCGAGGCATGCACGCGGCCACCGATGGAGACCTCGTCCTCGATGTTCTCGGTGAGGTCGGCTGCGTCGAAGGCGAAGACGTAGCCGCCACCGCCCACGCTGTCGTCCAGGTCGACGACGAAGCTCTGGTGCCCCGGCGTGTGGCCCGGGGTGGACACCGCGGTCACGCCGGGCGCGACTTCGACGTCGCCGTCGGCCAGCCGCCAGTCGTGCCGCGGGTCGTCGAAGTCGATCCGGAAGATCGCGTGCTGCTCGGCCTCCTGGGTCAGCCCGAACTCCAGCTCGCGGCGCTGGGCGTGCACGGGCTTGCCGGTGAAGTGCCGCAGGCCGCCGGCGTGGTCGAGGTGCAGGTGGCTCACCCCGACGGCGTGCACCTCGGAGATGTCGATGCCGGCGTGCGCGAACGCCTCGTCCAGCGGCTCCCCCGGCCCGGGCAGGATCGCGCGGTGCAGCGGGTCGCCGTAGAACCGGCGGCGCAGCGCCGGGTCGTGCAGCAGCGCGGTGTTGAAGCCGGTGTCCAGCAGCAGCCAGCCGCCGTCGACCAGCAGCAGGATGCCGGGCACCGGCTCCCGCATGCGCTCGCCGGCGGGCGCGCCCTCCACGGAGACGCTCTTCTCCAGCTCCTCCCACCCCAGCGTCAGCAGCACCACGTCGCGCACCCCGGTCTTCGCCATGCCCTCGTCCTCTCACCGATCGACGCGGAGCGGGCCGGTGCCCGCCCCGCAGGACTGCGCCGGAGGGGCGTCCACCCCTCCGGCGCAGGAAGAACCGGGCGGCCGGCGGTTCCCCGCCGGCCGCCCGTCGTGCTCAGGCCGACAGGCCGGCGATCCGCAGGCTCATCGGCGCCGCGACGTCCTTGGACTCCTCGACCCCCTGGAGCCACGTCTGGGCGACCATGAACTCCTTGCGGTAGGCCAGATTCGTCCAGCACCCGGTCGCCGAGGCCAGCTCGCCGATCTGGGCGTAGATCGCCGGGTCACCGGTCTCCAGGGCGCTCGGGAACAGCGCCTCGATCGCGGGGTCCGAGCAGCCGAGGTAGTTCAGCCCGCCCTCGGCGGCGTACAGGATGTGCGCCGAGGTGTACGGGTCCGCGGCGTCGGGCCAGTAGGAGCTGAACAGCGCGTCGGGGGCGCCGTCCTGGTTGCCGATCCAGCCGAACACCTCCGAGGTGGTGTAGCCCTGCACCTCCGGGGTGAGCCCGAGTCCCTGCAGCTTGGCGCTGACCAGGTTGGCCAGCTGCTGGTCGTCGGGCTGGCTCGTGTCGTAGCCCAGCACGATCTTCCGGTCCTCCGACGACGCCGCTTCGGCGATCTTCTGCAGCGGGGCGGTGTCGGCCTCGATGGTCTGCACGTCCACGCCGTCGGGGAGCAGTCCGTCGGGGTAGTTGCCGACCGACTGCTCGCTGCGGCCGGCGAACACCTGCTCGCGCAGCGTCTCGATGTCCAGCGCCTGCTGGAACGCCCGCCGCGCCTCCACGTCGGTGAACAGCCCGGAGTTCGGGTTCAGGTAGAGCTGCTCGGTCAGGAACGAGGGCAGGCTGTAGCTGGCGACCGCGTCGTTGCCGAGGTAGTCCTCCACCGCCGGGGCGTTGAGGTCGTGCAGGATCGCGTGCAGCTCGCCGTCGTTGAGCATCAGCTGCTGCGTGGACAGGTCGGTGATGACCGGCAGCTGCACCTCCTGGAAGAAGACGTCGCCGCCCCACCAGTCCTCGTAGGCCTCCATCGCGTAGCCCTGACCGACGTCGGCCCGGGTCAGCGTGTACGGCCCGGTGCCCGCGTCGTTGGTCTGCAGGTAGGTCTGCGCGAAGTCGTCCCCGGCCTGCTCGCGCAGCACCGTGGGGCTCATCATCTTGGGCCCGTACGGGGAGGCGAGGTAGTCCAGGAAGGCCGAGTTCGGCGCGGCCAGGGTGATGACCACCTCGGTCGGGCTCGGCGTCTCCACCGACACGACGTCGGTGACCATGTAGGCCGGGCCCTGGCCGACGGCGAGCCGGCGCTCGAAGGAGGGCTGGACGGCCGAGGAGTCGAACGGCGTGCCGTCGTGGAAGGTCACGCCCTCGCGCAGGGTCAGCGTGTAGACCCGGTTGTCCTCCGACACCTGCCACTCGGTGGCCAGCGCCGGAGCCAGGGTCGGCTCGGCGGTGCCCAGCTCGTACTGGAGCAGGCCCTCGTACATGTTCTGGGTGAGGATCAGCCCCTGGCCGGAGTAGTAGATGTCCGGGTCCGGCGGCTGCCCCGGGTCCTGCAGGAACGACAGCCGCAGGACGCCGTCGTCGGGTGCCTCGCTGCTCACCTCCGGCTGGTCACCGGACCCTCCGCCGCAGCCGGCCAGCACCAGTGCGGCCGCCAGCGGCAGCACCAGTGCGCGCATCCTCCGGGTTCCCGTTCCCCGTCGGGTCATGACCCCACCTCCACGAGCTCCCGCGTGGCGCCCAGCGCGCCGAACGCCTCGACGATCTCCTCGGTGCTCCGGCGCGCGCCGGCCTGCAGGTACTCCATGGCGTCCAGCGCCGCGTCGTGCCGGGCCGTCGTCGAGCCGCCCACGCAGTCCTCGACCACCCGGACGTAGAAGTCCCGCTGGTGGGCGTCGGCGTAGGTGTACTGGACGCAGACGTCGGTGAGGCCGCCGATGAGGATCAGCGTCTCGGCCCGCAGTGCCCGCAGCACGATCTCGAACTCGGTGCCGATGAAGCACGAGTAGCGGCGCTTGACGATGAAGAACTCGCGGTCGTCCGCCGCGGGGTCGGGCACCAGGGTCGGCCACAGGTCGGTGCCGGGCTCGCCGTCGACGCAGTGCCGGCCCTCGGCCCCGTCGAGCTCGCGGCCGAAGTCCACCCCGCTGGGGCGGTGCAGCTCCTGGAAGAACACGATCGGCACGCCGGCCGCGCGGGCCGCGGCGACCAGCCGCTCGGCCCGCTCCACGCGGTCGGAGAAGCCGGGCATGAAGGTCATCCCGGCGACGTCGGGGGGCATCGCGCCGGCCTGCTGGATGTCGACGACGACCAGCACGGGGCGGCCGACGAGAAGGGGTTGCTGCACCAGGGGGCTCCTCGGATGGAAGGGGTTCAGGACGTGCGGTGGGTGCGGGCGGCGCCGGTGCCGGCCGATCGGGGGTCGACGTAGTCGGGCGAGGTGAGGCCGATCCGGCGCATCGCCATGCCGGTCATCGCCTCGCGCACCGCGCGGTGGGCCAGCAGGGCGGTGATCCCGGCAGCGCCGTCGTAGGGCGGGCTCACCTCCACGACGTCCATCCCGACGATCCCGACCTCGGCGGCCAGCCGGCGGACGGTCCGCAGGATCTCGGCGCTGGTCAGCCCGCCGGGCTCCGGCGTCCCGGTGCCCGGCGCGTAGGCGGGATCGCAGACGTCGACGTCGAGGGAGATGTAGAGGTGGTCGGCCTGGTCCAGCGCCTCGTCGATGGCGCGCTCGAGCACTGTGTCGAAGCCGTCCCGGCGGATCTCGGCCATGAAGTGGGTGCGGAGCTGGTGCTCCTCCATCCAGTCCAGGACGGGCCGGTCGGGCCAGTAGCCGCGCAGCCCGACCTGGACGAAGTTCTTGCCCGGCACCGCGCCGCTCTCGATCAGCTTGCGCATCGGCGTGCCGTGGCTGGCCAGCGAGCCCGGGGAGTCCGGCGCGGTGTCCGCGTGCGCGTCGAAGTGGATGATCCCGACCTTGCCGTGGCCGTACGCGTCGGCGACGGCGGTGGCGCACGGCCAGGTGATGGCGTGGTCCCCGCCCAGGATGATCGGGGTGACCCCGGCGTCGACGACCCCGCCGACGAACTCGCGGATCAGGTCGAAGGTGCCCAGCGTGTTGCCGACCAGCACCTCGGCGTCGCCGTAGTCGCAGGCCCGCAGGTGCTCCAGCGGGTCCACCCGGACGTCGAGGTGCGGCAGGCTGGAGCCGTAGCCGCCGATGTAGTCCGCGGAGCGGATCGCCATCGGGCCCAGGTGGGTGCCCGCCCGGCCGGACACTGTGCCGTCCCACGGGACGCCGACGACCGCGACGTCCATCTCCCCGGCGGTGAGGTCCTCGGGGGTGAGGCAGACCGGCAGCTTCATGAACGTCTGGATGCCGGCGAAGCCGCGCTCCCCGCGCGGGCGGTTGACCTGCACCGGGCCGGGCGTGCGCGGGGGCAGCTGCCAGTGCGGGAAGTCGTCACCGCCGCGCAGGGCGTGGCTGTGGGTGGAACCGTGCTCGTGGGAGTGGTCGTGCGACAAGGGGTCAGGCCTCGATTCGTGGGTCGGCGGCGGCCTGGAGGAGGTCCACCAGGGTGTTGATGAGCACGTAGGCGACGCCGAGCACGAGCATCACGCCGGCGATGGCGTTGAAGTCGTCGACCGGGATGCTCTGCGCGGTGTACTGGCCCAGGCCCGGCCAGGAGAAGATGAGCTCGACGACCAGGACGCCGGCGAACATCAGGCCCACCTGCAGGCCGGTCATCGACAGCGCCGGGCCCACCGAGTTGCGCAGCACGTGCTTGCGCATGACCCGGAAGTCGGTGAGGCCCTTGGCCCGGGCGGTGCGCGTGTAGTCGGTGCGCAGGGTGGCCACCAGGCTGGAGCGCAGCACCCGCCCGATCGCCACGGCCGGCCCGACGGCGATCGCCGTCGCCGGCAGCAGCAGGTGGGTGAGCGCATCGCCGAGGACGTCGGGTCGGCCGTGCAGCACCGCGTCGACGGTCAGCAGGCCGGTGGGCCCGGTCGGGGCGTCGGAGATCCCGGTGCGCCCGGTCGCCGGTAGCCAGCCCAGCGTCTTGTAGAAGACGATGATCCCGCCCAGGGCCAGCAGGAAGGCCGGCATCGCCGCACCCGCCATGAGCACGAAGCGGAACAGCCCGGCGCCCGGCCAGCGCAGCGTCGTCGCCACGGCGAACAGCACGCCCAGCACCAGGGCGAGCAGCAGCCCGACCGCGGCGAGCTCCAGCGTCGCCGGCAGGAACGTGCTGATGTCCTCGCTCACCGCCCGGCGGGTGCGGTAGGAGTCCCCGAGGTCGCCCTGCACCAGGTCCCCGACGTAGCGGAAGTACTGGGCGGCGAGCGGGTCGTCCAGGCCGAGCTCGGCGCGCTTCTGGGCGACGAGCTCCTGGGAGGCGTTCGCCCCGAGCATGGTGCGCACCGGATCGGCGCTGGACAGCTGGCGCAGCCCGAACAGGACGGCGGTCAGGGCGAGCAGGATGACCACGACGGCGGCGAGCCGCTTGGCGAGGAGCAGGAGCACGGCGGGGTCCTCTCAGCGACCGGACATGAGGTTGCGGATGCCGTCGCCGGCGACGTTGGCGATGAGCGCCAGCACCGCGACGGCGAGCCCCGGCATCACCGGGATCCACCAGTCCTGCAGCAGGTAGCTGAGGTTGCGGGCGGCGTCGGCCCCGAGCTCGGGCGCCGGTGCCGCCTGCCCGAGGCCGAGGAAGGAGAGCCCGGCGAGGGTCAGCACGAGGATCCCGAGGTCCTGGCTGGCGGTGATGACGGCGGCGGGCACCGCGCCGGGCAGCA
>JADGMW010000840.1_pt1 | contig 10327 bp, 8 predicted proteins | sample 8641801 | NCBI WGS metagenome assembly JADGMW01 (sample SAMN16272018, study PRJNA661076) | feces metagenome | isolation source: fecal sample from diarrhoea affected cattle A | host: Bos taurus | place: South Africa: Lokaleng Village, Mahikeng | collected 2019-09
AGTTCACCCAGCTCGACGTCGAGATGAGCTTCGTCGAGCAGGACGACGTGATCGCGGTCGCGGAGAAGATCCTCGTCTCCCTGTGGGACCTGATCGGCTACACCATCCCCACGCCCATCCCGCGCATGACGTTCAAGGACGCCATGGAGCGCTACGGCTCGGACAAGCCTGACCTGCGGTTCGGCAACGAGCTGGTCGAGCTCACCGAGTACTTCGCGAGCACGCCCTTCCGCGTCTTCCAGGCACCGTACGTCGGCGCCGTGGTCATGCCCGGTGGGGCGGCCACCCCGCGTCGCGGGTTCGACGCCTGGCAGGAGTGGGCGAAGCAGCGCGGCGCCAAGGGCCTCGCGTACGTCACGTTCACCGAGGACGGCGAGCTCGGCGGCCCGGTGGCCAAGAACCTGTCCGACGACGAGCGCGCCGGGCTCGCCCAGGCCACGGGTGCGAAGCCGGGCGACGCCGTGTTCTTCGCTGCCGGCAAGCCGACCGAGGCTCGTGCGCTCCTGGGTGCGGCGCGCCTGGAGATCGGCAAGAAGGCCGGTCTGATCGACGAGGACGCCTGGGCGTTCGTCTGGGTCGTCGACGCGCCCCTGTTCAAGCCCACGGGCGAGGACGACGACGTCGCTGTCGGCGAGGGCGCCTGGACCGCCGTGCACCACGCGTTCACGTCCCCCACGCCCGAGTGGATCGACACGTTCGAGCAGAACCCGGGCGAGGCGCTCGCCTACGCGTACGACATCGTCTGCAACGGCAACGAGATCGGTGGCGGCTCGATCCGTATCCACCGCCGGGACGTGCAGGAGCGGGTGTTCCGGATCATGGGGATCGGCGAGGAGGAGGCGCAGGAGAAGTTCGGCTTCCTGCTCGACGCGTTCAAGTACGGCGCGCCGCCGCACGGCGGCATCGCGGTCGGGATGGACCGGATCTGCGCGATCCTGGCCGGCGCGGAGTCGATCCGCGACGTGATCGCCTTCCCGAAGTCCGGTGGCGGGTTCGACCCGCTGACCGCGGCGCCCGCGCCGATCACCGAGCAGCAGCGCAAGGAGGCCGGGGTGGACGCTCGCCCCGAGCCCGAGGAGAGCCCCGCCGGCTGACCGGCGCACTGGAGACATGGGCGGCGACGCCCCGCGCCCGTCGATCGAGGTCGGGGGAGCGGGGCGTCGTGCCAGGGGCGTCTCCGCGCCCGAACGGCCGGGTAGGTACGATGCACATGCCGTCTGCGACGCCGCGACCACCCGGTCGCTTGGTGCAAGGCGGCCGGGCGCATGCCTTCTCGGGGCGAGGACGTCCCGTGCGGGCATCCATTTCGCGGATGTCTGCCCGCTGGTCGAGACCAGATCGTTACTCACGGGTGATCGTCCGTGGCCTGCGGGTCGCCTAGAGTCGCTGGGGCGTCGAGCGCGGTCCGGGCACCATCGGGGGCCCGGGACGGGCTCACAGACGGAGAGAGGGTGACATGGCCATTTCGGCCTCCAACCTGGAGAGCGAGCAGCTGCCGGATCCGGTGCGGGCTCCCGAGGGCGAGCAGAGCAAGGTCGCCGGCCTGTCGCCGACGCGGCTGGCGGTGAACCGGTTCCGCAAGGACAAGCTCTCGATGGTCGCCTTCGCGATCGTGGCCTTCTACTTCGTGTGCGCCGTCCTCGCGCCGTTGCTGGTCAAGGCCGGGGTGCTCGACCCGATGGGCTTCAACCCGGACCTGGTCGACCCGACCACCGGCGGCCTGCCGATGGGTGCCTGGGGCGGCATCTCTGCTGACCACCCGCTCGGCGTGGAGCCCGGCACGGGCCGCGACGTGCTCGCCCGGATCTGGTACAGCATCACCTTCTCGCTGGTCATCGCGATGTCCGCGACCCTGATCTCGGTCGCGGTGGGCGCGCTGCTCGGCATCATCTCCGGCTTCTCCGGCGGCTGGGTCGACTCGATCATCGGCCGGCTGATCGACCTGACGCTGTCCTTCCCGCAGACCCTGATGCTGCTGGCGCTGTCCGGTCCCGCGGTGCTCGCGCTGCAGGAGGTCGGCGTCCCCGGCGGCGACGTGGCCAACGGCCTGTACGTCGTCCTGGTCCTGGGGCTGTTCGGCTGGCCGAGCATCGCCCGCATCGTGCGCGGCCAGGTGCTCTCGACCCGCGAGCGCGAGTTCATCGAGGCCTCCAAGCTGATGGGCGCCTCGCGGGGCCGGCTGTACTTCAAGGAGGTGCTGCCGAACCTGTGGGCGCCGCTGCTGGTGCAGTTCACGCTGCTGATGCCCGCCTACATCTCCGCGGAGGCGGCCCTGGCGTTCCTCGGGGTCAGCATCAAGCCGCCGACCCCGACGCTGGGCAACCTGCTCACCGGGGCGATCACCTACGCGACCACCGACCCGTTCTACTTCTTCGCCCCTGCCGTCCTGATCGCCACGATCGTCGTCAGCTTCAACCTGCTCGGTGACGGCATCCGCGACGCGCTGGATCCGAAGAGCTCGCGGTGAGCCTCGCTCACCGCCCCCAGTCTCCGACGGCAGGACGCCGCCGGAAGTGCCGCCGAACCGAGGCGTGACACAGGATGAAGGAGAAGTAATGGCCAACAACCGAAAGCGGCTTCTCGCCGTTCTCGCGACGGGCGCGCTGACCATGAGCCTCGCGGCCTGTGGCGGTGGCGACGGCGGCGACGACGGGGACGCGGGCTCGCAGACCGCGTCCAAGGGCGGCACCCTCACGTACCTCCTCGAGGACCCGATCGAGCACACCGACCCGCAGCGCATCTACGTGGGTCGCGACCTCAGCAACTTCAGCCGGACCGTGTACCGCAAGCTGGTCACGTTCCCGATCTCCAACGACCCTGAGGTCGCCAACGTCCCGGTCGCCGACCTGGCCACCGACACCGGCACCTCCGCCGAGGGCGGCAAGACCTGGTCGTTCACCGTCAAGGACGGGGTGACCTGGCAGGACGGCAAGGAGATCACCTGCGAGGACTTCAAGTACGGCGCCTCCCGGGTGTTCGCCACCGACGTCATCACCGGTGGCCCGAACTACCTGCTGAGCTACCTCGACATCCCGGTCAACGAGGCCACCGGCCTCCCGGCCTACGAGGGCCCCTACACCGGCAAGGGCCAGGAGCTCTTCGACAAGGCCGTCACCTGCGACGGCAAGACGATCACCTACCGGTTCAACAAGCCGTGGCCGGACTTCCCGCTGGCGATCGCCTCGCTCGCGATGATGGACCCGTACCGCGAGGACCAGGACAAGGGCAACCAGTCCAACTTCGCGATCTTCGCCAACGGTCCGTACAAGCTGGACGGCGAGTGGCGCAAGAACTCGGGCGGCACCCTGGTGCGCAACGAGAACTACGACGCCTCCACCGACTCCGAGGACCTGCGCAAGGCGCTCCCGGACGAGATCGTCTTCGAGATCGGCGACAACCCGGAGACCATCTACGACCGGCTGATCAAGAACACCGGTGACGACCAGTACGCCATCACCGGCAACCGGCTCCCGCCGTCGAAGATCACCGAGATCGTCGAGGACCGCTACCTCAACGTCGAGTCGCCGTACGTCGACTACCTGGTGCCGAACTTCGAGCGACTGACCAACCCGAAGGTGCGCGAGGCGCTGGCCGTCTCGACCAACGTCGAGGGCTGGATCGCCGCCGGCGGTGGCGAGAAGTTCTACGTCCCGGCCGAGTCGATCGTGAACCCCGCGGTGACCGGCTACGAGCCGAACCCGGCGTTCGAGGGTGACAACGCGGGCGACGTCGAGAAGGCGAAGGCCCTGCTCGAGGAGGCCGGCGTCAAGCTGCCCTACCCGATCAAGTTCACGTACCCGCAGTCGGACACCGCCGACAAGCAGGCCGCCGCGGTGAAGCAGACCTGGGACGAGGCCGGCTTCAAGGTCACGCTCGACCCGATGGGTGACACGTACTACGACATCATCCAGAAGCGCGAGAAGGACTCCGACGTGATGTGGGGCGGCTGGGGTGCTGACTGGCCGTCGGCCATCACCGTCACCGCGCCGCTGTTCGACAGCCGCCCGAACCTGACCAAGAACTCGGCCGGTCAGGACTACGGCATCTACAAGAGCGACGAGTTCAACAAGCTGGTCGACGAGGCGCAGCAGGCCTCGGACCTCGACGCGCAGACCGAGGCCCTGAAGAAGGCCGAGAAGGTCCTGGGCGAGGACTACGCCTACATCCCGCTGGAGATCGCGGTCTTCAACTGGATGTGGGGCTCGAAGGTCGGCGACTTCCAGACGACCATCCCGTCCAGCAGCTACCCGGACCTGGGTGCCATCGGCATCGTCGCCGACTGACCAGGACCACGTAGTACACCTGTAGTACCGCACCATTCCGCCCGACCGGGCGGTCGCTCCCGCGGCCGCCCGGTCGTGGCGGGTCTCCCGTCACCCGCACCCGGCCTGGTCCGGCCGGGTGCCCCGGTCGCGATCCCCGTGGCCGTCGTACTTCCTCCCGAGGTGGTCCACCCCGATGTTCGCCTACGTCGTGCGCAGGCTCGTGATCGGCGCCGTGCTCCTGCTGGTCATGAGCCTGGTGACGTTCCTGCTCTTCTTCGCCTCCCCGCTCGACCCGGCGCGGTTCGCGTGCGGGAAGAACTGCTCGGAGGAGCTCCAGGCCCAGACCGAGAAGGCACTGGGGTACGACAAGCCGGCCGTCGTCCAGTGGGCCGACTTCGTCAAGGGTGTCGCCGTCGGGCGCTCCTACCCCGAGGACGAGGCGCTGCGCGAGAGCGCGCCGGAGCTGGTCGCCGAGTGCGACGCCCCGTGCTTCGGCTACTCGCAGGTCAACGCGAAGACGGTCAACGAACAGATCGGCGAGGCGATCCCGATCTCGATCTCGCTCGCGCTCGCCGCGGTGGTGATGTGGGTCTTCGGCGGCCTGCTCTTCGGCGTCCTAGCAGCACTGCGACGAGGCACGATCATCGACCGCGGCCTGGTCGGCATCTCCCTGGTGCTCTACGCCTTCCCCACCTTCTTCATCGGCATGTTCCTGCTGCGCTTCGTGGCGATCAAGTGGGAGCTGACACCGGTCCCCAGCTACACCTCGATCGCCGACGGCGGCCTCTTCGGCTGGCTCGGCTCCCTGTTCCTGCCGGCGCTGACCCTCGCGGTCTTCTACATGGCCGGATACGTGCGGATGAGTCGCGCCTTCATGCTGGAGTCGTTGAGCGAGGACTACATCCGCACCGCCAAGGCCAAGGGCCTCAAGACCAGGCGGGTGGTGGTCAAGCACGGCCTGCGGGCCGCGATCACCCCGATCGTCACGATGGTCGGCCTGGACTTCGCCAGCCTGCTCGGCGGCGCGATCATCACGGAGACCGTCTTCAACTACAACGGCCTGGGCAAGCTGGCCGTCGACGCCAACGTCAACTACGACCTGCCCACGCTGATCGGGCTCGTCGTGCTCCTGGGGACGTTCGTGATCGTCGCCAACATCATCGTCGACGTGCTCTACGCCGTGATCGACCCGCGCGTGCGCGTGGGCTAGGAGAGGTACCGTGTCCAGTTTCCTGTCCGTCCGTGACCTCAAGGTCCACTTCCCGACCCCCGACGGCGTCGTCAAGGCGACCGACGGTCTCTCCTTCGACCTCGCCCGGGGTCGCACGCTCGGCATCGTCGGCGAGTCCGGCTCGGGCAAGTCCGTCTCCAGTTCGGCGATCCTCGGCCTGCACCGCGGCACCAGCGCTCAGGTCAGCGGCGAGATCCTGCTGGAGGGCGTCGACCTGCTCTCGATCAGCGACGAGGAGATGCGTCGTCGCCGCGGCAAGGACGTCGCGATGATCTTCCAGGACCCGCTCTCCGCGATGCACCCGTACTACACGGTGGGCAACCAGATCGCGGAGGCGTACCGGGTCCACAACGACGTCAGCCGCAAGGCCGCACGGGCCCGGGCGATCGAGATGCTCGACCGGGTCGGCATCCCGCAGCCCGACCGCCGCGTCGACGACTACCCGCACCAGTTCTCCGGCGGCATGCGGCAGCGCGCGATGATCGCGATGGGCCTGATCAACGACCCCGGCCTGCTGATCGCCGACGAGCCGACCACCGCGCTCGACGTCACCGTCCAGGCACAGATCCTGGACCTGCTGCAGGACCTGCAGCGCGAGTTCGACTCCTCGATCATCATCATCACCCACGACCTGGGCGTGGTGGCCGAGATGGCCGACGAGGTGCTGGTGATGTACGCCGGCCGCGCGGTCGAGCGCGGCGCCTGCAAGGAGATCCTGACCCACCCGGAGATGCCGTACACCTGGGGTCTGCTCTCCAGCGTGCCCGACGTCCAGGGCGACACCTCGGCGCGGTTGATCCCGATCCCGGGCAATCCGCCGAGCCTGCTCAGCCCGCCGCCCGGCTGTCCGTTCCACCCCCGGTGCGCGCACCGGGACAAGGTCCCCGGCGACCTGTGCCGCACCGAGCGCCCCGAGCTCGTCCCGGGCAGCCGCGGCGAGGGCCACCTGAAGGCCTGCCATCTGGCCAACTCCGACGAGATCTACCGCGCGGAGATCCTGCCGGAGATCGCCCCCGACCTGGTCGAGGAGAACTGATGTCGCACCAGAACCCCGAGCCGGCACCGCGCGCCGACTCGACCGGCGAGGCGCCGCCCGCGCACGACGCCGCGCCCGCCGGGGACGACGCCACCCCGGTCGCCGTGCCGCACGCCGCCAGCCAGGCGCCCGTCAATGCCGAGCCGGTGCTGGAGGTCGAGAACCTCCGGATGTACTTCCCGGTTCGCTCCTCGGGCCTGATCCGGCGCACCGTCGGCCAGGTCCAGGCCGTGGACGGGGTCTCGTTCCAGGTCCCCGCCGGCGGCTCGCTCGGTCTGGTGGGGGAGTCCGGCTGTGGCAAGTCCACCACCGGCCGGCTGATCACCCGGCTCTACGAGCCCACCGGCGGCGCCATCCGGTTCGAGGGGCGCGACATCGCGAAGACCTCGGCCCGTGGCCTCAAGCCGCTGCGCCGGGAGATCCAGATGATCTTCCAGGACCCGTACACCTCGCTGAACCCGCGGCACACGGTCGGCTCGATCGTCGGCGCCCCGCTGGCGATCCACGGCATCCTGCCCAAGAACAAGATCCTGGGCCGGGTCCAGGAGCTGCTGGAGATCGTCGGGCTCAATCCCGAGCACTACAACCGCTACCCGCACGAGTTCTCCGGCGGGCAGCGCCAGCGCATCGGCATCGCCCGGGCGCTCACCCTGCACCCCAAGCTGCTGGTCGCCGACGAGCCGGTCTCCGCGCTCGACGTGTCGATCCAGGCGCAGGTGATCAACCTGCTCCAGGACCTGCAGCGCGAGTTCGGCATCGCGTTCCTCTTCATCGCCCACGACCTGGCGGTGGTGCGGCACTTCTGCCCCGAGGTGGCGGTGATGTACCTGGGCAAGATCGTCGAGATCTCGGACCGCGAGTCGCTCTACTCGCGCCCGTTCCACCCGTACACGCAGGCGCTGCTCTCCGCGGTGCCCGACGTCAAGCAGGCCCAGATCGGCGGCCGGCGCGAGCGGATCGAGCTGGCCGGCGACGTGCCCAGCCCGATCAACCCGCCCTCGGGCTGCCGGTTCCGGACCCGGTGCCCGCTGGCGCGCGAGATCTGCGCCCGGGTGGAGCCGCCGCTGCTCCAGGTCGGCCCGCGTCACAAGGTCGCCTGCCACTTCCCCGGCGAGCTGGGGCACCACCCGGACAAGCCGGTCACCGCCGGCCTGCTCGGCGTCGACGACCACGGCAACCCGGACCCCGGCGCCAGCCCGGTCGACGACCTGGGCACCGGCCCGGGCTACGCCGACCACTGGTTCGACGTCGCCACCAAGACGATGGTGCACGCCTGAGCGCGCTACGCCGTCCGACCGACGCCACCGACGCCGGCGTCGGTGGTGTCGGCGCGCGCTCGTAGGCTCGGCGACGTGGACGGACTCTTCGAGGTGAAGCCGACGGCCGGTGGCGGCTCGCTGTCGGCGAACACGCACGCCTCGGCGCCGCTCGCGGTCCGGATGCGTCCGCGCACCCTGGACGAGCTGGTCGGTCAGGAGCAGCTCCGCGCGCCGGGGGCGCCGCTGCGCCAGCTGATCGAGAACGACCAGTCCATGTCGCTGCTGCTGTGGGGCCCCCCGGGCACCGGCAAGACCACGATCGCCTCGATCGTCAGCCAGCAGACCGACCGGCGCTTCCGGGAGGTCTCCGCGGTCTCGGCCGGCGTCAAGGAGGTGCGCGCGGCGATCGACGCCGCCCGCGCCGAGCTGGTCGCGACCGGCCGGGAGACGGTCCTCTTCGTCGACGAGGTGCACCGCTTCAGCAAGGCCCAGCAGGACGCCCTGCTCCCGGGGGTGGAGAACCGCTGGGTGACCCTGGTCGCCGCGACCACCGAGAACCCGTTCTTCTCGGTGATCTCGCCGCTGCTCTCGCGCAGCCTGCTGCTGCGCCTGGAGTCGCTGACCGACGACGACGTCCGTGCGGTGCTGGCCCAGGCGCTGGTCGACGAGCGCGGCCTGGGCGGTCGGTTCAGCGTCGAGGAGGAGGCGCTCGAGCACCTGGTCCGCCTGGCCGGGGGCGACGCCCGCCGCTCGCTGACCTACCTGGAGGCGGCGGCCGGCGCGGCCACCAGCCGCGGCAGCGACGTGGTGGACCTGTCCACCGCGGAGACCGCGGTGGACCAGGCCGCCGTCCGCTACGACCGGCAGGGCGACCAGCACTACGACGTGACCAGCGCCTTCATCAAGTCGGTGCGCGGCTCCGACGCCGACGCCGCCCTGCACTACCTGGCCCGGATGATCGAGGCCGGGGAGGACCCGCGCTTCATCGCCCGGCGGCTGCTGATCCTGGCCAGCGAGGACATCGGCCTGGCCGACCCGACCGCGCTGCAGACCGCGGTCGCGGCCGCGCAGACGGTGCAGCTGATCGGGATGCCCGAGGCGCAGCTCACCCTGGCGCACGCGACGATCGCGCTGGCGGTGGCGCCCAAGTCGAACGCGGTGACCACCGCGATCTTCGGCGCGATCGCCGACGTCCGCGCCGGCAAGATCGGGTCGGTCCCGGCGCACCTGCGCGACGCGCACTACGGCGGCGCCAAGAAGCTCGGGCACGGCAAGGGCTACAAGTACAGCCACGACGAGCCGTACGGCATCGCCGAGCAGCAGTACGCCCCGGACGTCGTCGCCGACGCCCGCTACTACCAGCCGACCGCGCTCGGCGCCGAGTCGGCGATCAAGGAGCGCTGGGAGCGCGTACGCCGGATGATCCGCGGGCGATAGGGTCGGGCACCATGCAGGAGTGGACCGCACTGGTCGCGGCCGGGGTGCTGGCGCTGGTCGCTGTCGCCCTCGTCGTCGCGCTGCTGCGGCTGCGCGCGCGGACCGACGCGGCGCTCGCGCAGGCGCGCGCCGAGACCGAGGAGCTGCGCCGGCGCGTGGACGAGCTCGACCGGCCCGCGCCCACCCCGCGCGCGGACCGGGAGCCGGCGCCCGCCCAGGAGTTCGTGATCACCCGCATGGGGCACGACGACGACCCGGCCGCGGTGGACCCGCTGCCTGCGGTGCCGGCGCCGGTCTTCGTGGACCTGGTGGTCCGCGAGAGCGCGGTGCGCGCCGGCTCGCTGGTCGCCGGCCTGCGCCGGGCCCTGGCCCCCGAGACCCGGCACCGGATCCGCTTCGAGATGCGGCGCGAGGTCAAGCGCTCGCGGCGCCAGCGCAAGGTCGACACCCGGGCCGCGCTGCGCGCCTGGCGGGCCCGCGAGCGGGCCGGCCTGGACCCCGACGAGCGGGGGAGCGCCGCATGAGCCGCGGGCTGTGGTTCGTGGCCGGGGCCGGGGCCGGCGTCTACGCGATGATCCGCGGCCGCCGGGCCGCCGAGGCGCTGACCCCCGAGGGCCTGCGCGACCGGCTCAGCGGCCTGGCGGTGGGCGCCCGGATGTTCCGCGAGGAGCTCGCCCAGGGGCAGGCCGACGCCGAGCCGGTGCTCCGCGAGAGACTGGGGCTGAGCGCCCCCGGCCCCGCCCAGCTCGGCGGCCGGCGTCCCTCGTCCCCCGCACCACCCCCCGAGCTCGCGACCGAGCCGAGACCGACCGGGGCGGCCCAGACCGGGCCCGCACCCACCACGCCACAGAGAGGCACCACCTGATGGAGACCGCGGAGATCCGCCGGAGGTTCGTCGCCCACTTCGAGCGACACGGGCACACCGCGGTACCGTCGGCCTCGCTGCTGCTCGACGACCCGACGCTGCTGTTCGTCAACGCCGGCATGGTCCCGTTCAAGCCGTACTTCCTCGGCCAGGAGACCGCGCCGTACCAGCGCGCGGCCAGCGTCCAGAAGTGCGTGCGGACCCTCGACATCGAGGAGGTCGGCAAGACCACCC
>JADGMW010000072.1_pt3 | contig 10325 bp, 9 predicted proteins | sample 8641801 | NCBI WGS metagenome assembly JADGMW01 (sample SAMN16272018, study PRJNA661076) | feces metagenome | isolation source: fecal sample from diarrhoea affected cattle A | host: Bos taurus | place: South Africa: Lokaleng Village, Mahikeng | collected 2019-09
GGCATTGGCCGGGCCACCAAGGAGCTTCTCGAGTCACGCGGCGACCGCGTGATCGGCGTGGACCTGCGCGAGGCCGAGGTCACCGTCGACCTCAGCACCTCGGAAGGGCGTGCGGCGCTCGTCGAAGGCGTGGGTGATCTGACCGGCGGCCGGATCGACGCGATCGTGGCCAACGCGGGGCTCTCGCACGAGATTCCCGTGACCATGGCCGTCAACTACTTCGGCGCGGTGGCCACGCTCGAGGGCCTGCGCCCCTTCCTGGCTGGCTCTGACGCTCCGCGCGCTGTGACCACTAGCTCGATGGCGAGCCTGCGCCCGTCCGACGACGTGCTCGTCGAGGCCGCGCTCGCCGGCGACGAGGCCAAGGCACTGGCGCGGGCAGCCGAGCTGGTCGAGAGCGGGCCGAAGAGCGTCATCTACCCGAGCAGCAAGCGCGCGCTCAGCCGGTGGCTGCGCCGCACCGCCCCGACCCCCGCGTGGGCCGGCGCGGGCATCCCGATCAACGCGATCGCCCCGAGCGTCGTGCTGACGGCGATGACGGCCCAGATGCTGGGCTCCGAGGAAGGTCGCGACATGGTGTCGTCCCACGTGCCGATGCCACTCAACGGCTACATGCCTCCCGAGTCGGCCGCGGCGCTGTTCGCCTGGCTGGTCAGCCCAGAGAACACCCACCTGTGCGGGCAGGTCGTCTTCATCGACGGCGGCACCGACGTCGTGATGCGCGGCGACAGCACCTGGTGATCCCCGCAGGCGCCCGGGCACTGGGCGCCCCGCGGCGGGCGGCTGACCGGCCCCGGGCGGGCCGGTCAGCCGCTCACGCGTCGGCGTCGAGGGTGGCGATGACCTGCTCGCCGTACCGCTCGAGCTTGGCCGCCCCGATCCCCGAGATGGCCCCGAGCTCGGCGGTGCTGCCCGGGCGCCGGGTGGCGATCTCCCGCAGCGTCGCGTCGTGGAAGATCACATAGGCCGGGACGCCCGCCTCCTTGGCGGCGCCGGCGCGCCACGCGCGGAGCTTCTCGAAGGTCGCGACGTCCTCCGGCGCCAGGTCCGCGGCCGCGGCCGCCTTGCCCCGCCGCGAGCTCTGCCGCGGCGCCTTCGCCCGGGCGGTCTCGCGACGCAGCCGCACCTCGCGTTGGCCGGAGAGCACCTCGGCGCTGGCCTCGGTGAGCACCAGGGTGCCGTAGCCGTCGCTCGTCACGCCCAGCAGCCCCTGTGCCAGGAGCTGGCGCACCACGCCACGCCACTCGGCCTCGGAGAGCTCCGTGCCGACGCCGAAGACGCTGAGCTGGTCGTGGCCGTGCTGCGCCGTGCGCGGGGTCTGCTTGCCCAGCAGGATGTCGATCACGTGCCCGGCCCCGAAGCGCTGCCGGCGCTCGCGGTCCAGCCGCAGCACCGTGGACAGGAGCATCTGCGCGGCGCGGGTGCCGTCCCAGCCCTCGGGCGGGGCCAGGCAGGTGTCGCAGTTGCCGCACGGCTCGGAGCTCTGGCCGAAGTACGCGAGGAGCTGCACGCGCCGGCACTCGACCGTCTCGCACAGCGCCAGCATCGCGTCGAGGTGCTGGCCCAGGCGGCGGCGGTGCGCGGCGTCCCCCTCCGACGTGTCGATCATCCGGCGCTGCTGGACGACGTCCTGCAGGCCGTAGGCGAGCCACGCGGTCGCGGGCAGGCCGTCGCGTCCCGCGCGCCCGGTCTCCTGGTAGTAGCCCTCGACGGACTTCGGCAGGTCGAGGTGCGCGACGAAGCGCACGTCGGGCTTGTCGATGCCCATGCCGAACGCGATGGTCGCGACCATCACGAGCCCGTCCTCGCGCAGGAAGCGCGACTGGTTCCGGGCCCGCACCCGCGCGTCGAGCCCCGCGTGGTACGGGAGCGCGGGGATGCCCTGCTTCACCAGGAAGTCGGCGGTCTTCTCGACCGACGCCCGGGACAGGCAGTAGACGATGCCCGCGTCGCCCGCGTGCTCGGTGCGCAGCAGCTCGAGGAGCTGCTGCTGCGGGCTCGCCTTGCTGACGATCCGGTACTGGATGTTCGGGCGGTCGAAGGACGCCACGAAGTGGCGCGCGTCCTCGAGCTGCAGGCGCTGGGCGATCTCGGCGTGGGTGGCGCGCGTCGCGGTGGCGGTCAGCGCGATGCGGGGGACCGACGGCCACCGCTCGTGCAGGATCGACAGCTGCAGGTAGTCGGGCCGGAAGTCGTGGCCCCACTGCGCCACGCAGTGCGCCTCGTCGATCGCGAACAGGCTGATCTCGCCACGGTCCAGCAGGTCCAGCGTCGAGGGCACCTTGAGCCGCTCGGGGGCCAGGTACAGCAGGTCGAGCTCGCCCGCGAGGAACGCGTCCTCGACCTCCCGGCGCTGCGCGGCGTCCTGGGTGGAGTTGAGGAACCCGGCCCGGGCTCCCAGGGCTGACAGCGCGTCGACCTGGTCCTGCATGAGGGCGATCAGCGGGGAGACGACCACGCCGACGCCCGGCCGCACCAGCGCGGGCACCTGGTAGCACAGCGACTTGCCGCCGCCGGTGGGCATCAGCACCAGGGCGTCGCCGCCCCGCACCACGGTGTCGATGATCTCGGCCTGGTCGCCGCGGAACGCGTCGTAGCCGAACACGGTGTGCAGCACGTCGAGCGGCGCGGGCGGCGGCCCCGACGGGCCCTTGCGGGCGGTGGCGGCGCGGGCGGCCGACGCGGCGCCGTCCGGGCGGGACGCGCTCGGCGGGGTGACGAAGGTGGGCGCCCGGTGGTCGTGCGGTGGGCCGTCGTACGGCTCGTACGGCGGCTCGTCCTCCGGGGGCGGCTCCTCGTCGAAGAACGGGTGGTCCTCGAGGCCCGGCCACTCCTCGCGTGGGCCCGCAGGGGAGGGGGGCGCGGCGTGGGGGGAGGTCATGCCTCCACTCTAGGAGCCTCCACCCCCACGCCCCGACGGACCGTGTCGTTCTGCCGCGACAGCCTCCACAGGGTGGACGATGGGGGCGGACTCGGACGAAGGGGACACCGATGAGGACGCTGATGACAGCACGTCACCGTAGGCCGACTCTCGTGGGCATGGTGCTCGCGGCGGCCCTGCTCGCCGCCGGCTGCACCTCCGACGAGGCCGTGACCGTGGGCGCGGGCCCGTCCTCGGAGGCTCCCGCTCCGGAGGCCACGGCCACGAGCGCCCCTGCCCCGACCACCCCGGCGCCACGGCAGAAGACCCTCGCGGAGTCGTGGTCGAGCGACCCGGCCGCCGCCGAGACCCTCGTGGCGCGGGCGGAGCAGCCGGACAAGTTGCTGGTCACGACGCTCGGCAGCTCCACGTGCCCCGAGCTGCCGGTCGACGCGACATGGGACGAGCGCCGCACGTCCCTGCGGATCGCGGCCACCCGCGACGAGGGTGTGGACCGGCCCTGCACCATGGACCTGGTGCCGACCACGAGCGTCGTGCCGATCGAAGGGCTCCCCGACTACGAGTTCACCGCGACGCTGAACGGCGAGGCGATCACCATCCCGCCGATGGGGTAGCCCACCCGCAGGTGGGAAGGGGCGCGGGCGTGTCCGAGGCGCCTCGGGCGCTGGCTAGCATGGCGCCCATGCCCGCTGCCACGCCGTCCTTCCCGTCCCACGCGTGAGGCGGGCCGGGGATCGGCCGGCGCTGACGTACACCGCGACCCGCCGCGCCTGCTACACCGGGTTCGTCACCCAGGCCGTCGTCAACAACCTCGCGCCGCTGCTGTTCATCGTCTTCCAGACGTCCTACGACGTGCCGGTCGAGATGCTCGGGCGGCTGGTGCTGCTGAACTTCGGGGTCCAGCTCCTCACCGACATCGTCGCGGTGCGGTTCGCCGATCGGATCGGGTTCCGCATCCCGCTGGTGCTCGCCCACGCGCTGGCCGTGCTCGGCCTCGTGCTGCTGGCGGTGGCCCCGGCCGTCGCGCCATCGCCGTACGCCGGCCTGTGCGTCGCCGTGGTCGTGTACGCGATCGGCGGCGGGCTGCTCGAGGTGATGATCAGCCCGGTGGTCGACGCGCTGCCCAGCCCGCAGGAGGGCAAGGCCGCCGCGATGAGCCTGCTGCACTCGTTCTACTGCTGGGGCCAGGTGGCCGTCGTCGGCGGCACCACCGCGGTGCTCGCGATGACCGGGTTCGGCTCGTGGCAGGTGCTGCCGCTGATCTGGGCCGTCGTGCCCGCCGTCAACTTCGTCCTGTTCCTCCGGGTGCCGCTGCCCCCCACGGTGCCCGAGGAGCACCGCATGTCGCTGCGCTCGCTGTTCGGGGCGCCGGCGTTCCTGTGCGCCCTGGTGCTGATGATGACCGCCGGCGCCGCGGAGCTCACCATGTCGCAGTGGTCCTCGTTCTTCGCCGAGACGTCGCTCGGGGTCACGAAGGCCTGGGGCGACCTGGCCGGCCCGGGCCTGTTCGCGGTGCTCATGGGCATCGGGCGGATCGTCTACGGGTTGTGGGGCGCGCGCATCCCGCTGGCGCCCACGATGATCGGCGCGGGGTCCCTGTCGGTCCTCTGCTACCTGGTCGCGACCCTCTCGTCGAGCGCGGTGGTGAGCCTCGCCGCGTGCGCGGTGTGCGGGCTGGCGGTGAGCATCATGTGGCCGGGGACGTTCAGCCTGGCCGCGGCCCGGTTCCCGTGGGGCGGCGCGGCGATGTTCGCGGTGCTGGCGGTCATGGGCGACCTCGGGGGAGCCGTGGGGCCGTGGCTGACCGGCGTCGTGGCCGATGCGACGAGCACGTCCACGGGCGCCCTCGGGTCGCTGGCGGCGGCCCTGCCCGGCGATGGCGGCTCGGGCCTGCGGGTCGGGCTGCTGGGCGCGGGGGTGTTCCCGCTCGTGCTCGTGGTGTGCGCGATCGTGTGGACGGTCCTCGCGCGCCGCGGGTCCGTGCCGACGGCCGTGCTGGCCGACGAGACGGCGGGCCAGGCGGCTGGCGAGGTGGCGGCGCCCGGGCGCTGACGGCCAGCCACCCCCGGAGTCCGGGCGCGGCGGACCGTCCGTGCCGTGGAATTTGACGGGCCGTGGCAGCGCTCCCCCGATACGGTCCGCGCATGCGCCCAACCGTGCCCACCGGGACCCTGCCCGCCGTCGAGCCGTCGTTGCGCCACCAGCGCTGGAGCGTGACGTTCCTGTTCACCCTCGCCGGGCTCGTGATCGGCGGATGGGCCTCCCGCGTGCCCGACGTGAAGCTCGCGGTGGGCGCCGGCTCGGCGACGTGGGGCGCGGTCAACATCGCCTCGGCCGTCGGGGTGCTCGGGTCGATGCTGCTGGTCGCCGCGCTCATCGTGCGGGTGGGCCCGCGCCGGCTGTCGCTCGTCGCGGCGCCGTTGGCGTTGCTCGCGCCGGTGGTGAACTCGTTGGCCGGCCATCCCTGGCAGCTCGCGCCCGGCCTGCTCGTGCAGGGGGCCGCCCTCGGGCTGCTGCAGGCGCCGATGAACGCGCAGGCCGTCGCCGTCGAGAAGGCCTACGGGCGCCCGATCCTCACGTCCTTCCACGCGTGCTTCAGCATCGGCGCGCTCACCGGCGCGCTCCTGGCCGCCGGCGCCGCGGCGATGCGCGTGTCGCCGTTCCCGCAGTTCGCCCTGACGTCGTCGCTCCTGGCCGTCGGCCTGGTCCTCGCGGCCCGGCGGCTGCCCGCTGACCCGCCGCGCGCCGCCGGCGGGCAGACGGGTCCGGCGCGGCTGGTGGACGGCTTGGTGCTGCTCGCGGTGATGGCCTTCCTCGCGCTCTTCGCGGAGGGGGTCTCGGCCAACTGGAGCGCCATCTACGCCCGGGAGTCGGTGGGGGCCCTCGGGGCGTGGCCGGCCGCGACCTACGGCGGCTTCGCCCTGGCGATGGTGGTGGGCCGGCTGTGCGGCGACCGCGTGCGCCACCGCGTCGGGACGGAGCGGATGCTGGTGGGGAGCGGCCTGCTCGCGGCCGCCGGGGTGGGGATCGCCCTGGCGACGCACACCACCGCCGGCGCGATCGCCGGGTTCGCGATCGCCGGCCTGGGGCTGTCCTCGATCGTGCCCACCGTCTACAGCCTGGCCGGGAGCCTGCCCGGCCTGCCGCCGGGCCGTGGGGTGGCGCTCGTGGCCCTCGGCGCGTGGCCGGCCCAGCTCATCGCGCCACCGCTCGTCGGCGGGTTCGCCGAGCTCACCGGCCTGCGCACGTCGCTGCTGGTGATCGTGGCCTGCGCGACCGCCGTCGCGGTGCTCGTGGCGGTGCGCAGGGGACGGCTCGTCCCCCCTGCGGGCCGGGCTGGGGAAGAGGTCGAGGCCGCCCGCGGTTGAGGGCGCCCGCAGGCGCCGCTCCCGCTCAGGCGTCGGGAGGCGGGCTGCTCGGGTCGCGGCGGCCGAACAGCCGCCGCACCGCGTTCCACAGCCGCAGGGCGATGGCGTTCATCCGGCCCAGCAGGGTGGCCGCCCAGGTGAACTCCGCGGCCAGCACGGCCACCCCGGCGAAGATCGCGAGCCAGCCGGGGCCGGGGAGCACCAGCATGGCGATGCCGGCCAGGATCAGGCCCGTCCCGATCACGGCCACGACGATCCAGCGGAACGGCCCGGGCAGCGAGGACACGGCAGACCTGATCCGTGCGGGCAGCCCGCCCTCAGGCGTGCGGTCAGAGTCGGTCACACCCTGATCGTGCCAGGCCAGCCCGCCGCGCACCGCATCGTCCGCCGACGGCGGAGACGTGCCGGGGCAGGTCGGAGCGGTTGCGAGGACTGCGGCGGCCGCCTCAGCCCAGCAGCGCGGTGATGACCAGCAGCGCCGGCGCCGCCAGGACCGTGGTCACCAGCCCGGCGTCGCGGGCGAGGGCCTGCCCCCGGCCGTACTGCATCGCGTAGACCAGCACGTTCTGCGCCGTGGGCAGCGCCGCCATCGCCACCACGGCCAGCAGCGCCTCGCCGGTGAGCCCCAGCAGCGTCCCGGCCAGCCAGGCGAGGGCAGGGCTGGCGACGCTGCGCAGCGCCACCACCAGTACGAGGTCGCGCCGCGGCGCCCGCTCACGGGTCAGCCGGGGAGCGGCCAGCGACATGCCGAACGTCACGAGCGCGAGCGGGGCCGCGGCGGCGCCGACCAGGCTGAACGGCCCGTACAGCACCTCGGGCAGGTCCCAGGGCAGGGCGGCCACCACCAGCCCGGACAGCGCGCCGACGATGATCGGGTTGCGCGCGGTGCGGGTCACGATGTCCCGCGCGATCCGGGTGACCGGCGGCCGTGACCGGATGGCGCCCGGGTCGCTCGTGCCGCCCGGGACCGTGGCGGCGGCCCGCGCGTCGAGCACCGTGAAGGCGATGGGCGCGAGGATCAGCAGCTGGTACAGCAGCGGGGGCACGACGGCCACCGCGTCGCCCAGCAGGTACACCGCGAGCGCGAGCCCGAGGTTCCCGGCGTTGACGTAGGAGGCGGCGAGCGTGCCGACGGTGGCCTCGGCGGCGGGCCGCTTCCACACGCCGCGCAGCACCGCCACGGCGGTGACCGCCACGAGGGTGGTGCTGATCGCGGTGGCGAGCGCGGAGCGGGACAGCAGCAGGTGCAGGTCCGCGTGCGCGACGGTGACGAAGAGCAGGCAGGGCGTCGCGACGGTGAAGACGATGCGGGCCAGGACGGCGGGGGCGTGCTCGCCGAGGGTGCCCCTGCGGCCGAGGATCCAGCCGAGGGCGATGATCGCGCCCATGGTGCCGAGAGCGGTCAGGACGGCGCTCATGGGGCGCTCGTCGGGCGGGAGGCCGGGGTGCTGCCGCGTCGTGCTGGGCGGGGGAGGGGCGTGGTCGCCGCTTCCCGGCGCGCCTCTGACATGCGCTGATTCTCCCACGCCGTCGGCGCCCACTGTGGCGCGCGCGCGCGGCGGCGGTGGCGGCGCGACCTCCACACCAGTGCCGGAAAGCGCGCTTGCCGGAAGGAGGCAGGATGGCCGGTGAGCGCTTACCGGGCCGCCGGTCGGGGCAGTCTCCACGGCCAGCGGCGCGCCCGGACCCCCGCGGACGCGGCGACCGCCGTCGCGGCGCCGGGCGCGGGGCCGGTGCGCGCGGCCACCACGACGACGAGCGGCCACAGGGCCTGCGCCACGGCGAACGTGCGCTCCGCGAGGCCGGTCCGGGAGCCCTTGCCGGGAGTGGCCTGCTGCATCTCGAGCGCGTACCAGGCCGCCATCGTGGACATGCCGGATGCGGCGAGAGGGCCTGACCACGGCGCCAGGCGGCCGATCCCCGCGGCGTCCCGCGCGACGGCGGGCCAGGTCGCGAGCGCGACGAACGCCACCCCCGCCGCTGCGACGTGCGCGGTGTGGGCGCGATCGACGGGCAGGAGGCCCACCCCCACCGTGGCGAGGCCGCCGATGGCGAGCACCAGGCGCCCGGCGCGGGGCACCGGCCGCAGGCCAGCGGCCGTCACGACGTGCGCCAGGCCGGTCGCGGCGAACCCGCAGGCCGCGACCTCCGGCGAGACCGCCGTCCGGGCCGCGAGCCAGCTGATCGTGTCCCGCACCGGGGAGTAGCCGTCCACCTGCAGGGATGCCGCCACAGTCCAGCTCCCGATCATCGCGACGGGCGCCGTGGCGGCCGAGGCCACGGCCCATCCGGGGATCTCGCAGTCCCGCCCCATGGATCGACTGTAGGTCGGCGCGCCGGAGCCCGCGCGGGCCGGCGTCCTGGCGCCCGGGGGCGGCGTCAGGACGCGGGCTGCTCCGCGGGCAGGGGCGTCAGCAGCCGGAGCATGCCCTCGCGGATGAGCGACTCGGGGAGCGGCGCGACGCCGCTGAGCGAGAGGAAGGCGCTGCCCTGCTCGAGGGCGGCGAGCAGGATGCCGCGATCGGCCGGCGGGAGCGGGTCCTCGACGGCGCCGCTGTTCGCGAGGGCCGCGTCGGTGTAGAGCGCGAGCATGCGACGCATCCGGGACTCGAGCTCGGAGGTGAGGCTGGGGTCGCGCGCGGCGGTGGCGATGAACTCGAGGCTGGCCAGCGAGAAGCCATGGGCCTGCGCGAGCCGCGCCTCCCAGTCGCGCTCTGGTCCCGTGCACGCGCCTCCGGGGATGGTCCTGGCGTGCGGCGCCGCGCCAGAGGGGAGCCCGGCGTCGTGGCCGATCTCGTCGGCGCGGGCGAGGTCGGCGTCGATCACCGCGAGGAAGAGCGCGGTCTTGCCGTCGAAGTTCGAGTAGACGGCGCCCTTGGAGTAGCCGGCCTCGTGGGCGATCACGTCGAGCCGGGCTCCGTGGTACCCGTCGCGGGCGAACACCGTGCGTGCTGCGGCGATGAGGGCCGTCCGGGTCTGCTGCTGGCGTTCTCCGCGTGTCGGCGGCGCGACCGGTGGCACGGTGTCCTCGGGCCGTGCGGGGAGGGGGGCTTCGGATCCCGGCCTGGTCATGCCCCGATCGTACGACGGGCTACCGACGGTACTGAGATACCGCTAGTATCCAGAAACTCAAGGTATGTGAACGAACGGGAGTCCGCGGTGAGCACAGACGTGCTGATGATCGAGGGTGTGACCCGGCGCTTCGGCGCCGTGGTGGCCAACAACCAGGTGAGCCTGCGGGTGCGGGCCGGGGAGGTCGTGGGCCTGCTCGGCCACAACGGCGCCGGCAAGACCACGCTCGTCTCCCAGGTGGTCGGCCTGCTGCGCCCTGACGCTGGGGCCATCCGCGTGGGGGACGTGGACGCCGTGGCCGACCCGGCGGGCGCCCGCCGCCGCGTCGCGCTGCAGGCCCAGGCCCAGGCGCCGATCAACGGCCTCACGCCCCGCACGGCCATCGAGCTCGCCGGCCGGATCCGCGGCCTGTCGCCGCGGCGCGCGCGGGCCGCGGCCGAGGAGCTCGCCGCCGAGCTCGACATCCTCCCGTGGTTCGACCAGAAGGCCCTGCCCGAGGGCGGGGGCCTCTCGGGCGGGGTGCGGCGGCTCACCTCGTTCGCGATGACGGTGGTCGCCCCGACCCCGCTCGTCGTGCTCGACGAGCCGACCAACGACATCGACGCGTCGCGCCGACGGCGGCTGTGGGACGCGGTGCGTCGCATCGGGGACGAGGGCGCCGGGGTGCTGCTCGTGACCCACAACGTGGTCGAGGCCGAGCGGGTGGTCGACGAGCTCGTGGTCCTCGACCGCGGCACGGTGGTCGCCGCCGGCAGCCCGGCGGCGCTGCGGGGCAGCCACGACACCGACCTGCGCCTCGAGCTGCAGCTCCACCCTGACGGGGCCGACCCCTCCGACCCGCTCGACGCGGTGCCCGTGCCCGTCACCCGGCGCGTCCGCACCGGCCGCCGCGTGCTCCTCACCGTGCCCTCGGCGCAGGCCGCCGCCGCCGTCGCCTGGGCCACCGACCTGCGGGAGCAGGGCCGCCTCGACGGCTACTCGCTCACCCCCGCGACGCTCGAGGA
>JADGMW010000842.1_pt1 | contig 10302 bp, 7 predicted proteins | sample 8641801 | NCBI WGS metagenome assembly JADGMW01 (sample SAMN16272018, study PRJNA661076) | feces metagenome | isolation source: fecal sample from diarrhoea affected cattle A | host: Bos taurus | place: South Africa: Lokaleng Village, Mahikeng | collected 2019-09
TGGCCCAGGCCTGGCCGCGGTTGCTCCACCAGGTGTACTGGTCTGGGCGGTCGTCCAGCTTGCGAAAGACGTCCACGAAGCCGCGTTCCTCGAACACAGTCGTCAACCAGGCACGCTCTTCGGGCAGAAAGCCCGAGTTCTTCTGGTTGCTGCGCCAGTTCTTCAGGTCGATTTCCTTATGGGCAATATTCCAGTCGCCGCAGATGATGAACTCGCGGCCGGTGCTGCGGTGCTCATCCATCAGTTCGCCCATCCAGGGGCCGAACTGCTCCAGGAAGCGAAATTTTGCTGCCTGGCGTTCCTCTCCGCTGCTGCCCGAGGGCAGATAGGCGCTGATCACGCTGACGTTTTTCCAGTCCGCCCGGATGATGCGGCCTTCGGCGTCGAACTCTTCGACTTCGAATCCGGTGATGACGCGCTCGCACGCTTCGCGCACATACAGCCCGACTCCGCTGTAGCCCTTTTTCTGCGCACTGAAGAAGTGCCCGGTATAGCCGGGCGGATGCTGCAGCTCGTCAGAGATGTCTTCCAGGTTGGCCTTCAGTTCCTGCAGACACACGACGTGCGCGCCACTGTTCTGCAACCAGGGTTGCAGGCCCTTTCTGAACGCTGAACGGATGCCGTTCAGATTGAGTGAAACGATGCGCAGCAAGCGAAACCTCCGATAATTTCATACTGAGTAATAGAATGGCGGGTTCGATCATATCAATCGTCATTCCATGTCCGATTCCAACCTGCGCACCACCTTCGTGCGCTTCGCCATCGAGCAAGGCGTTTTGCGCTTTGGCAGCTTCGTCACCAAATCAGGCCGCAACAGCCCTTATTTCTTCAATGCGGGGCTGTTCAACAGCGGCGCGGCAGTCGGCCGGCTGGCCGCTTTCTATGCCGAAACCCTGCTCGCCAGCGGCGTGCAGTTCGATATGCTGTTCGGCCCGGCCTACAAGGGCATTCCGCTGGCTACGGCCACGGCCCTGGCATTGTCCAGCAGCGGCGAGCGCGATGTGCCGTTTGCCTTCAACCGCAAGGAAGCCAAGGACCACGGCGAAGGCGGCACGCTGATCGGCGCCCCGCTCGCGGGTCGCGTGGTCATCATCGATGACGTGATCACTGCCGGCATTTCGGTGCGCGAATCGGTGGACATCATTCGTGCAGCCGGCGCCGAACCGGCAGCCGTGCTGATTGCGCTGGACCGCATGGAGCGCGCTGGCAGCGAGGGGGAGCTGTCCGACGGCTCGGCCGTGCAGGATGTGGAAAAGCTGTACGGGATTCCCGTGATCAGCATTGCCTCGTTGAGCGACATTCTGGCCTTGCTGGAAAACGATTCCGCCAGCGCTGTGGCCGAACACCGCCAGGCCGTGCTGGACTATCGCGAACGCTATGGCGTAGCGGCCTGAACCAGGCTGGCAGCAAGGGACGAGGCATGCCGGCCTGGGCCTCATCAGGCCAGGCAACCGAGGCTAAGGCGCCGCAGCCTGAACCTTGCGCCCCGCCATGTGGCTCAGATAGCCGATCAGGGCCTCGAGATCCCCTGCAGGCATGATCTTCTCGGGGAATGCCGGCATGCGAGCCTGAGGCCAGTGCCTCAAGCCCTGTGGATCGCGGATGTATTGACGCAGGAAGCCAGGCTTCAGGTATTCGGTCGGGTTGTGCGGCACGTTCAGGTCGGGTCCCATGCTGGCGTCGCCCTGGCGATTCATGGTGTGGCACACCATGCAGTTGGTGCGAAACACCGCAAACCCGCGCATTACCGGATCCGTGTCCGCCAGGCCAGCCTGCGGCAGCATGGCGGGAAACCTTTCCGTGGCTGGCGCCACCCAGTTTATGGACGCAATCTGATAGGGCCATTGTTCGGGCACGATGCCGCTTGCCTGCGGGCGCGTCCACACCAGATAAAAGGGCCCCGCGCTGGGCTTGGTGCTCGACAGGGGCGGCCAGGGCTGCGCTGGATCTTCCACGGCCAGCCAGGCCCGCGACTTTGCATCGTCCGTATTGAGCAGGGGGGCTGCAGGCACTTCGGCCGTAAAGCCGTCCAGCGCAATCACCTGCAACGCGGCGTTGGCAGGCGTTCCTTCCAGCAACGCCGCGATCGGCACCGCCTTGTACGTCATGGCGCGCTGGTAGGCCACATCGTCCTGGACGTCGATACGCTGCACGTCAGGCCGTGCCAGCAACTGCGCCGTGGACAGGCGCTGGGCGCCCTGCCCCAGATCCAGCGTCAGCTCGGCAGCAAGCACGCCACCACAGGCAAGCCATGCACACAAGGGTAGCAGCACGTTCAAGAGGACACGCATGAAAGACTCCGGAATGGCCCGCCGTCAGTATCGTCAGGCATCATGTTCCGGCAGTGTATACGTCGATGTGTCTAGTTGCTACCGGAAATCCGATCGAGCAATCATGTCCATGGCCAGGTCCATGGCGTCAAACAGGCTTTGCGGGTTGGCCTTGCCCTTGCCGGCCAGATCCAGCGCCGTGCCATGGTCGACGGACGTGCGGATATAGGGCAGTCCCAGTGTGATGTTCACGCCGTGGCCGAAGCTGGCATGCTTGAGCACCGGCAGGCCCTGGTCGTGGTACATCGCCAGAACCGCATCATAGGGCGCCACGTGTGCCGGCACGAACAGCGTGTCGGCAGGCAGGGGGCCGTCGACCGCCATGCCGCGCGCGCGCGCGGCCCGAAGGACCGGTTCGATGACGTCGATTTCTTCCCGTCCCATGTGACCGCCCTCGCCCGCATGCGGATTCAGGCCGCATACCGCTATACGGGGGCTCGACAGGCCGAACTGCGTCTGCAGGCCTTCGTGCAGGATGTCGAGCACTTGCGTCAGGCTTTCCCGGGTGATGGCGTCGGGCACGGCACGCAGCGGCAGGTGCGTGGTCGCAAGCGCCACCCTCAGGCCGCCGCCTGCCAGCAGCATGACAACCTTGTCCATGCCGGCACGCTGCTGGAAAAACTCGGTGTGTCCGGAAAAAGCCATGCCCGCCTGGCTGATGATGCCCTTGTGGACGGGCGCAGTGACAATGGCGTGGGCCTGCCCGCTGCCCGCCAGTTCTGCGGCCACACTGAGGGTTTCCAGGACATACGCACTGTTGGCCGCATCCAGCACGCCGGCCGTCGACGATGCGCCCAGGGGGACGGGATGCACCTGCACGCCGGGCAGCTCGCCCAGCGCCACCGGCTGACCGCATTGCCGTGCCCGGGATTCGATCAATTCAGGGTTGCCGATCACGACCAGCCGGGCATGCTGTCCATGCTGCCGGGAAAACCGAAGGGCCGCAGCGGCAGACAGTTCAGGGCCGATGCCTGCCGGCTCTCCTGTCGTCAGGGCCAGGACTGCGCCCCGGCTTCCGGGTACCGGCAGGTCCGCCATGATCAGAGCCTTTCCTGTCCCAGGCGATTGTCCACGTAGGCGCGGCCGCGCACGATGCCGACCCACTCTTCCCAGGCAGGTTCCAACTTGCGCTGGAACAGGATCTGACGCGCCTGCATGCGCCTTGCCTGTTCGGTGACGTCCTGCACACGGCGGTCTTCGACCAGAATCAGGTGCCAGCCGAACTCCGACTTCACCGGCTGGCTCATCTGTCCGGGCTGCAGTGCCGTCATGGCGCGCTCAAAGGCAGGCACGGTTTCCCCCGGCGAGATCCAGCCCAGCTCGCCGCCCTGGGGAGCCGACGTATCGTCAGAGTACTGGCGGGCCATGTCGGCGAATGTCGCCTGGCCATGACGGACGCGGTCTGCGATCTGCTCCAGGCGCGCACGGGCCTGCTCGTCGTTGACCACAGCCGATGTCTTGATCAGGATATGGCGCACATGACTCTGCGTGACCTGCTTCTGGCCGAAGTCGATGCCGCCGCCGGCACGGGCAGCCGCCTGCGCGCCACCCTCACGGGCCACCACTTTCAGGATGTGGAAACCGTTGCCGCTTTGCACAATATCGCTGACCTGCCCCGGCTGCAGCGTGCCGACTGCCTGCAGGAACAGATCGGGCCACCCGACCATGGGACGGATGCCCATGTCACCGCCCTGCAGGGCTTCCTCGCCGTCAGAGCCGCCTGCGGCCAGCTGGGCAAAGTCTTCACCGCTTCGGGCACGACGCAGCAGGTTTTCCGCCTTGTTTCGCAAGGCCGTGATCTGCTCCGGTGTCGAGCCTTCGGGCACGCGCACCAAGATCTGCGCCAGGTGCATGGCACCGCTGGACGCGGCAGGCGCGCCGCCCGGCTTATTCTGCTGCGCTGCCTGATCCGCCAGGAAGGCGTCGATCTCGGCTTCAGAGATGATGATGTTGCGATCCACTTCCTGCTCGCGCAGGCGGGTCATGCGGATCTGGTCGCGCAGCTCGTTGCGGTATGCGTTCCAGGATATGCCGTCCGTCTCGACCTGCTTGCGCAGGTCCTGCACGGAGATGGCGTTCTGTTCGGCAATCCGCGAAATGGCCATATCCACCTGCTCATCCGTGACACGGATGCCGGCCTTGTCGGCCGCATGTAGCTGCGCTTTGTCGGTGATCATGCGCTCCAGGATCTGGCGCTCGAGCAAGGCGTTGTCCGGGGCGGGAATGCCCTGGGCAGCCAGGCCAGTGCGGGCAACCTGCACCCGCTCGTCGAGTTCCCGACGCGTGATGACATCATTGTTGACCACGGCAACGATGGCGTCACCCAGCTGCGGAGCAGTGGCAGCAGCCGGGGCTGCGGCTGCATCTGCTGGAGCGGCACCTGCTGCAGCCGCGCCAGCGGCTGGTGCGGACGAGCCTGCCTGCCGGGCGGCAGACGCCGGTCGGGCCGCAGGCGCAGGCCGTGCTGTGGGCGCCGGCTGCGAGCGCGGCTGCGCCGCAGGTGCCGGTGCTGTCGCGGGCGCTGGTGCGCGCTGAACCGATGGCGCAGGCGCTGCGATGCCGGTGCCGCCCAGGACGGGCTCGGATGACTGGCCGGGCAGTCGCAAGCCCTGGGCACCAGCCGCTGCCGCTGCACCGCCAAGCAGCGCCAGTGCGATCAGTTTCTTGAAAGTCTTTGCCTGCATGATTGCCTTGCTCCAAACAAAAGGAGTACCGGGGTATCCAGATAGGCCCCGGGCCGTGCGCATTCGGATTACTCGTAGCGTTCGAACGGCGAACCGGGTGTGATGGCCGGCGTTACCGATTGATAACCTGGGATGTTGCGGCGCAGGGTTTCCATGGGGTTCGTACCCAGGGCGCCTAGTCCGTTCAATTCGAGTTGCAAGAATAACGCGGTATTGGACGATTCGCTGGAGACGGCGTAACGCTGGCCCACCACGCGCGCCGTCCAGCAGCATCCGCCGTTGTACTCGATGCCGCCCAGGAACTGCGTCAGACGGCTGTCTTCAAGAGAATAGTCCACCCGCGCCACGCCATTCCAGCGCGACGAAAATGGCCACTGGAACGCCACGCTGGCCTGTTCCTGGCCTTCCTGCTGGAACGAGGGGCGACGATAACGGTAGGCGCCATAAACGGTGGCCAGTCGGGCAGCATCCCAGCGCGCGCTGACGCTGCCCTGCTCGAAGCGATCCAGCGTGGGGTTGTACTGCAGGGTCGCCATGCCGCTGAGCGATTCGGTCAGGGAACCCGCCACTTCGAACAGGAAGTCCGAGTGCTGGCCTTCGCGCGGCGACTCACCCGGCAGGGTGACGCGCTGATCGGTAAAGTAGAGTCGTTGCGCGGCCGAGATGCGGGCGCGTTCGACACCGCTGGCCGAATCGATCCAGCGCGACGAGATCGCCGCGGTGACCTGGTTGGCATTGGAGATACGATCCCAGCCGCCTGAAAACAGGTTTTCGGAGAAGACCTGGCCAAAGCTGAAGTTCGACAGGGCGGTGTCATACACAGGCAGCTCGGACTGGTCCTTGTACGGCACATACAGGTAGTACAGGCGCGGTTCCAGCGTCTGGGTGACGTCACGATTGAACAGGCGGCTGGGCCGCTCGAAAATCAGTCCGGTATCGAGCGACACGATGGGCAGGACCCGGCTGCCACTGCCGACGTCATAGGCCGTGCGATTGGCAAAAGGCGAATTCGGGTCGTAGTACAGCGAGCGGCTGAAATTGGTGTCGTAGCGCGACGCATGAATGCCGACCTTGGGAATCGCAAAGCCGCCTGCCCGCACGATGGGAAAGGAGATCGACGGATAGATCGACATGCGCGTCCCGCTTTCCTTGGGCACGTCAAAGGCGTCGCGCAGCCATGGCGAGCGCTCGAAGCGCGTGATGTCGCCTGCCATCAGCAGGTCAAAGCCGTTCCAGTCGTAGCGGTTGCCGTAGAAGGTGTAGCGCGGCAGCATGTCGAACGGCGGCGTGATGGGCGCATCGAAATCCTGCAGGGTCTGGTAGCGCACCGGATTCAGGTGCATGCCGAAGTATTCGTTCGCCCAGCTCAGGGACACCGACTGCGGCAGCGTCACGGTGGATGCCTCGCCCAGGCCCACCGACGAGAAGTCACGGAAGTAATCGTCGTCCGAGGCGCGCTGCAAGTCCCAGCCCAGGCCTATGTTGCCGGGCAGGCTCTGGCGGTGCTGCAGGCTGTAGTACCAGCGATCCTCGCCGCGTTCCCGGTCGTTGCCCAGCCATGTGCCGTAGGCTTCGCCGCTGAAGGTGGGTCGCAGATAGCGGAATTCGCCGCCCAGCTGCATCCCGCGCCGCGCATACAGGCTGGGATAGATCGTGGCGTCGTAGTTGGGCGCCAGGTTCAGGTAATACGGCGTGGTGATCTGCAGCCCGCTGCGGCTGGTGACCCCGAACGTTGGTGGCAGCAGCCCCGTCTTGCGCTCGTCTGTCAGGGGAAACGACAGCCAGGGCGACCCCAGGATGGGTACTCCCTTGAAGTACACCACGCCACCGTGCGCCAGGCCTTCGTTCTCATCGAAATCCAGATCGACCTGACGGGCCTTGATATACCAGTCAGGCTCCGGGCACGGGCATCCGGTATAGGTTGCGTCGTACAGGGTCGTGCGCGTCCTGCTCAGGAAACGCGCTTCGCTGGCCGTGCCGCTGCCACCGGTGGCGGCAACATAGAACTCGGGGTTGGCAAAGGAGCCCGAGTCGGAATCCAGCTCCAGGCGCAGGCGCGGGCCGGTGACCACGCTGCCTTCGCGCAACAGCCGCACCGAGCCTTCGGCGTCCAGCACCTCGTTGACACGATCGTAGTGGATCCGTGTTCCCTTCAGGATCACATCGTTGCGCCGCACCTCGGCGTTGCCGGTAAGCGTGATCGACTGGTCCGGGTCGCCTTGCAGCTCGTCTGCATGGGTGAACACCGGCAGTTGGTCGTCGTCCAGCTCAGGGTGCAGTCTCAGGCCGGACGATTCGCGCAGCTTGGAGACCGGAAGCGCATCGCTGCCGCCTGGCGTAGCAGCCTGCGCTGCGTGCACACCGCTGTCGGCGGCCATCAGCACAACGACGACGGCAAGGATGGCGGACCAGGGGTTCGGATGCACGGAATCTTGTCAGAAGCTAACTGCCGCAGACGGCAAGCGGATTGTCGGGATAGGCCAAGTATTATAGGCGGTCATATCGCGTCCGCCAGTTTTGACTGGCACGGCCGAGATACCGGTTGTATCCGGCTGCACCGTCCACTTTTTTCGGTTTCCGCATCACCATGACCGCGCACGACCCTCGCCTGACGGCATTACTCGCATGGCTGGATACGCTTCCTGCCGAATTGCAACTGGCTGCGGCCAGCCTGCGCCCGGCGTCCAGCGACGCCAGCTTCCGACGGTACTTCCGCATCGACGCGGGATCCGACACCCTGGTCATCATGGACGCCCCCCCGCCGCACGAGGACTGCAGGCCTTTCGTGCATGCGGCGTCACTGCTCAGGCAGGGCGGGCTGAACGTACCCCGTATCCTGGCGCAGGATCTCGGCCAGGGCTTTCTGCTGCTGTCCGACCTGGGCACCAGCACCTACTACGATGAGTTGCAGGCCGACCCTGAACCCGCGCGCATCCACGATCTGTACATGAGCGCGACAGACGCCCTCATCCGCATGCAGAAGGTCGCGCCCGTGGGTCTGCCCGCCTACGATGCGGCCCGCCTGACGGACGAACTGGCGTTGTTTCCCGAATGGTATGTGAACACCCATTGCGGACATACGCTCACCGACGACGAGAAAAACCGGCTGCAGCAGGTGTTCAAGACGCTGGTGGCCCGCAACGCCGCCCAGCCCACCGTACTGGTACACCGCGATTTTCATTCGCCCAATCTGATGCTGCCGCAGGCGGCTGCCCCCCGGGATCCGGGCATACTGGACTTCCAGGACGCCGTGGCCGGCCCCGTCACGTATGACCTTGCCTCGCTGTTGATGGACGCCCGCACCACCTGGGACGAACCCCAGCAGCTGGACTGGGGGATCCGTTACTGGGAAGCCGCGCGCAAGGCCGGGTTGCCCGTCAAGCCCGACATCGCCGAGTTCCACGCCGATTGGGAATGGATGGGCCTGCAGCGCAACCTGCGCATCCTTGGCGTATTCGCGCGCCTGAATCATCGCGACGGCAAGGCGCGCTATCTGGACCACATGCCCAGGGTCAACGCGTATGTCCGGCAGGTGGCCGAGCATTACGACGTTTTTCGCCCGCTGCTGCGCCTGCTCGACACCCTGGACGCCCGCCTGTGAAAGCCATGATTCTTGCGGCCGGACGCGGCGAGCGCATGCGTCCGCTCACCGACGTCACGCCCAAGCCGCTGCTGCAGGCGGGGGGCAAACCCCTGATCGTGTGGCATCTGGAGCGCCTTGCCGCAGCCGGCATCACGGAAATCGTGATCAACCACGCCTGGCTGGGAGACAAAATCGAGGCCGCCCTGGGCGACGGCAGCCCCTGGGGCGTGCGTATCGCCTATTCGGCAGAATCCCCGGGCGGCCTGGAGACGGCAGGCGGGATTGCCACGGCGCTGCCCATGCTGGGCGACCAGCCTTTTCTCGTCGTCAATGGCGACATCTGGTGCGACTGGAACCCCGCAGCCGCCTTGGCCGTCGGCCAGGCGCTTGAGGCACAGCAGGCACGTGCGTGGGTGCTGCTGACCGAGAACCCGCCTCACCATCCGGAGGGCGACTTCTGCCTGCACGATGGGTTACGGTCTCAGGAACGGTTTGCACGTGTCACGGACAAGCCCTGTGCCAACACGCAGGCCAGCACCTTCACCGGCATCGGCGTCTACCATCCCGTGCTGTTTCAGCATACAGCCGCCCACGCGCGCGCGCCGCTCGCCCCACTGCTGCGCGAGGCCATGGCCAGAGGCGAAATCGTGGGGTCTCGCCATGCCGGGCGCTGGATAGATGTGGGCACGCCGCAACGCCTGCAGTCACTGGATGAGGCGCTGCGCGGCTGAGCCGACGCTCAGCCGTCTGGCTGGCGATCGGTTGCCTTGGCGGGCCGCCGATCAGCGCTCGGCCGGCCGTCGCACCGGGGGCCGCCGCACCCGTGCGAGCAGCACCATGGCCGCAGCCGTCACCAGCGCCAGTGACATGAACGCTGTCCCCAGGCTGCCGACGCTCTGGCCGATATAGCCAAATAGCAGGGGCCCGACCATCACGCCCACATAAGTGAACGACAGCACACCGCCCGTGATGGCCGCCACGCCGCTATTGGGCGGCGCAAGCCGTGCCACCTCGCCCAGGAAAACGCCATTCCAGCCGATGGCCGTGCCCCCGAAAAGGGCTGCCATGACGCACACGGCAAACATGGACCATTGCGGGCCGAGCATGCCCGTACCCACGGCGCTGGCGCCCATGAGCATCGCAATCACCAGCATGACGGTATTCGGTTGCCCGGTTGCATCGGCGATACGCCCCCACACCAGGCGCCCGACCACGCCGGCACCCTGTGCGACGGCATAGACGATGCCGGCATCCACCAGGCTCAGTCCCACCTCCTGATGCAGGTAGACGACCAGATACCCACCCAGCGACAACTGGCAGACCGCGAACAGCAGCGAGACGGCGGCGATGGAACGCAGGGCGCGGTGCTGCAGGATGGTCTTCAAGGTTTGGCCTACATTGGCAGAGCGCTTCGCGGGTGCCGCAGGCTCGTCCAGCCGACGACGCAGCGGGTTGCACACCAGCGCCACCACCAGTGCGCTTACCGCCAGCGAAAGCAGGCTGGTGCGCCATGACGACAGCGTTGCTGCCGGCAGGAGCAGGCCGGCAAACAACCCGCCCAGGGGAACGCCGGTCTGCTTGACCGAAAACACGAACCCCATTTTGCGCGGCGGTGTGGTGCGAGCCAGTATCTGGGAGCTGGCCGGTGTGATCGGGCCGTATGCCAGACCGATCAGCAGCGCACCGACCAGGCGCAACCCGACAT
>JADGMW010000843.1_pt1 | contig 10299 bp, 11 predicted proteins | sample 8641801 | NCBI WGS metagenome assembly JADGMW01 (sample SAMN16272018, study PRJNA661076) | feces metagenome | isolation source: fecal sample from diarrhoea affected cattle A | host: Bos taurus | place: South Africa: Lokaleng Village, Mahikeng | collected 2019-09
CCCGCGAGCGACCCGCTGGTCTTCGAGGACACCAACGCCGCCAAGCAGGCGCTGCTCAACGGCCAGGTGGACGCGATCCTGGCCGACCTGCCCACCGCGTTCTACATCTCCGCCGTCGAGATCGAGGGCAGCTCCATCGTCGGCCAGTTCCAGCCCGACACCGGCGAGCAGGAGCAGTTCGGGATGCTCTTCGAGAAGGGCAGCGACCTGGTGCCGTGCGTGAACGCCGCGCTGGCCGAGATGAGCGAGGACGGCACCCTCGCCGAGATCGAGACCACGTGGCTCTCCGAGGTCGCGGGCGTGCCGGAGCTCTCGTGACCCTTCCCGAGCGGACGTGAGCGGCCGTGGCTGAGGCCTGGGCGCCGTCCGAGCGCGAGCTCGAGCGGCGCCGGGCACGGCGAGCCCACCGCACCCGCTCGGTGCTGCTCGCCGGCACCGCGACCGTCGTCGTCTTCGTCGGGCTCGCGCTGGCGGTGACCAGCACCCCGGGGTGGGCGCGGGTCCGGGAGACCTTCTTCGACCTCGGGCACGCGCGCGATGCGCTGCCGCAGATCTGGTCGGAGTTCTACAAGAACGTCCTGATCTTCCTGGCCGCCGAGCCGGTCATCCTGCTCCTCGGCCTGGCGGTGGCGCTGGCGCGCAGCTCGCGCTCGGCGCTGCTCACCCCGCTGCGGATCGTCGCGGCGGTGTGGACCGACGTGCTGCGCGGGGTGCCGACGGTGCTGCTGATCCTGCTGCTCGGCTTCGGGGTGCCGGCGCTGCGGCTCGAGGGGCTGCCGAACAGCGGCCTGTTCTGGGCCGGGGTCGCGCTGGTGCTCTCCTACTCCGCCTACGTGGCCGAGGTCTTCCGCGCCGGCATCGACTCCATCCACCCCTCCCAGCTCAACAGCGCCGCCGCGCTGGGCCTGGGCCGAGCGCAGACGATGCGCTTCGTGGTGGTGCCGCAGGCGGTGCGCCGGGTGGTGCCGCCGCTGCTCAACGACTTCGTCTCGCTGCAGAAGGACACCGCCCTGGTGGCCCTGGTCGGGGGCGTGGACGCCGTCGCCGCGGCCCGCGACTACACCAACTACCACTTCAACTACACGCCGTACGTCGTGGTGGCGCTGTTCTTCGTGGTGCTCACCGTGCCGCTGGCCCGGTTCACCGACTGGCTTCAGCGCCGGTGGCTGGACAAGGAGAGGGCGGGGGCCCTGTGAGCGCGCTGCTGGAGGTCACCGGGCTGCGCAAGTCCTACGGCGACCGGCTGGTCCTCGACGACATCGACCTGACGGTCGCCCCGCACGACGTGATCTGCCTGATCGGCGCCTCCGGCTCGGGCAAGTCGACGCTGCTGCGCTGCCTGAACCTGCTCGAGGAGATCGACGACGGGGTGATCCGGCTGGCCGGGCGGGAGATCTCCGACCCCGGAGTGGACCCGCGCACCGTGCGGCAGCGGATCGGGATGGTCTTCCAGGCCTACAACCTCTTCCCGCACCTGAGCGTGCTGGCCAACTGCACGCTGGCCCCGCGCCGGGTGCACGGGCTCGGGCGGGCGGCGGCCGAGGCCCGGGCGTGGGAGCTGCTGGAGCGCTTCGGCCTCGCCGACCAGGCCGCCAAGCACCCCGACCGGCTCTCCGGCGGCCAGCAGCAGCGGGTGGCGCTGGTCCGGGCGCTGTGCGCCGGCCCGGAGCTGCTGCTGCTCGACGAGATCACCGCGGCCCTCGACCCGGAGCTGGTCGGCGAGGTGCTGGAGATCGTCCGCGCCGAGGCGGTCGCCGGGATGACGATGGTGCTGGCCACCCACGAGATGGCCTTCGCCCGCGAGGTGGCCACCCAGGTCTGCTTCCTCGACGGCGGCCGGATCCTCGAGCAGGGGCCGCCGGAGCAGATCTTCACCGAGCCCCGCGAGGAGCGGACCCGGCAGTTCCTGCGTCGGGTGCTCTGAGCGCGCCTCGACCGGCCCGGGCGGTGTCCGGGCCGGGCGGCGGGGTACCGGACCCTCATGCGTCCGACGTCCCTGGCCGCCTGGGTGGTCCGCCTGCTGGCGGGGGTGCTGGCCCTGTGCGCGGTGGGTGCGGCGTGGTCGTCGGCGGTGGAGCTGACCCCGGCCCGCGGGCTGGGGGCGCTGCTGATGCTCGCCAGCGTGCCGTCGGTGCTGGCCAGCGGCCCGCAGGCGAGCGCGCGCGGCGAGGCGCGGGTGGGTGCGGCGCTGCTCGGCGCCGGGCTGTTCACGGGAGGGCTGCTGGCCTTCGCGTCCTGACTCGGGCACGGTCGCAGCCAGCGGAACGAAGGAAATCGACGTTGACAGCAGATCTGTCATGATCGCCGCCATGACGTACGAGCTCGGTCAGGGCACCGGTCCGCTGCGCGGGGTGAAGGTCGTCGAGATCGCCGGCATCGGCCCCGGCCCGCACGCCTGCATGATCCTCGCCGACCTGGGCGCCGACGTGATCCGGGTGGAGAGACCCGGTGGTCAGGCGCTGGCCGGTGGGCGGGGCAACCTGCTCAACCGCGGGCGCCCCAGCGTCGCGCTGGACCTGAAGAACCCGGATGCGGTCGCCACCGTGCTCGACCTGGTGCGCGGCGCCGACGTGCTGGTCGAGGGGCTGCGCCCCGGGGTGATGGAGCGGCTCGGCCTCGGCCCCGAGGAGTGCCACCGGGCGAACCCGGCGCTGGTCTACGGCCGGATGACCGGCTGGGGCCAGGAGGGCCCGCTGGCCTCCTCCGCCGGCCACGACCTGAACTACATCGCGATCACCGGCGCGCTCTTCGGGTTCGGCCAGGACAAGTCGCGCCCGCACTTCCCGGCCAACCTGGTCGGCGACTTCGGCGGCGGCTCGACGTACCTGGTGATCGGGGTGCTCGCCGCGCTGCTGGAGTCCCGGCTCTCCGGCCAGGGCCAGGTGGTGGACGCCGCGATCGTGGACGGCACCGCCCACCTGAACGCGATGACCGCCTCCTTCCTGCAGATGGGCACGTTCACCGAGGAGCGCGCCTCGAACCTGCTGGACGGCGGGATGGCCTTCTACGACCTCTACGAGACCTCCGACGGCCGCCACATGAGCGTCGGCGCGCTGGAGCCGCAGTTCTTCGACGCCTTCGTCACCCTGCTGGGGATCAAGGACGTCGCGCCCGGGCAGTTCGAGCTCGAGCGCGCCGACGAGCTGCGCAGCCTGATCGCGGAGACCTTCCGGAGCCGCACCCAGGCCGAGTGGGTGGCCCTCTTCGAGGGCACCGACGCCTGCGTGGCCGGGGTGCTGCCGCTCAGCGAGGCCGTCGAGCACCCGCACCTGAAGGCCCGGGAGGTGTTCACCGTCGCCGACGACCTGCTCCAGCCCCAGCCCGCGCCCCGGTTCTCCCGCACCCGGGCCACCCTCGGCACCCCGCCGGCGGAGGCGGGCGAGCAGACCCGGGAGGCGCTCAACGCCTGGGGGGTCACCGACGTCGAGGCGCTGCTCGCCTCCGGAGCGGCCGTCCAGGCCTGAGCCCCGGTGACCCGACCGTGAAGCCCTTCCTGTTCCTGGCCACCCGGGCCGAGGACGTCGCCGCGGACGAGGAGTACGAGGCGGTCCTGCGCTTCTCCGGGCTCGACGAGCGCGACCTGCGCCGGGTCCGGCTCGAGCGGGCCGAGCTCGGCCCGGTCGACCTCGACGCCTGGTCCGGGGTGGTGCTCGGCGGGGGGCCGTTCAACGTCAGCGACCCCGAGGAGTCCAAGGGGCCGGTGCAGCGCCGGGTGGAGGCGGACCTGCGGGGCCTCGCCGAGCGGGTGGTCGCCACCGACAGCCCGTTCCTGGGCGCCTGCTACGGGATCGGCACCCTCGGCGTGCTGCGCGGCGGCGCGGTCGACACGACGTACGGCGAGGTGATCGGGGCGGTGCGCATCACGCTCACCCCCGACGGGATCGCGGACCCGCTGACCCAGGTGCTGCCGGCCGAGTTCGACGCGTTCGTGGGCCACCAGGAGGCCGTGCGCCGGCTGCCGGACGGCGCGGTGCTGCTGGCGTCCTCGGCGACCTGCCCGGTGCAGGCGTTCCGGTTCGGCCGGCGGGTCTACGCCACCCAGTTCCACCCCGAGCTGGACATCGACGGGCTGTCGACCCGGATCGACGTCTACCGGCACTACGGGTACTTCGACCCCGACGGCGCCGACGACCTGATCGCCGCCGCCCGGAAGGCGGTGGTCAGCGAGCCGGCCCGGCTGCTGCCGCGGTTCGTCGAGCTCTTCGCGCGCTGAGCCAGACGGTGGTAGGCAGGGGACGTGGAGGAGCCCGAGCACCTGGACGTGCTGATCATCGGCGCCGGCCTCTCCGGCATCGGCGCCGCCTGCCAGCTGCGCCAGCACCACCCCGGACGCCGGATCGCGGTGCTCGAGGCGCGGGCGGCCAGCGGCGGCACCTGGGACCTGTTCCGCTACCCCGGGATCCGCTCGGACTCCGACATGTCCACCTTCGGCTACCGCTGGCGGCCGTGGGCCGGTGACGTGGCGCTGGCCGACGGCCCGGTGATCCTGGACTACCTGCGCACGGTGGCCCGCGAGCGCGGGGTGGACGCGCTGATCCGGTACTCCCACCGGGTGCGGCGCGCCTCGTGGGACTCCGGCACCGCCCGGTGGAGCGTCGAGATCGAGCGCACCGCGGGGCCGGACGGGCAGGTCGAGCCGCTCACCCTGACCGCCTCCTTCCTGTGGGGTTGCTCGGGCTACTACGACTACGAGGCCGGCCACGCGCCGACCTTCCCCGGCCAGGAGCGCTACACCGGCCGGCTGGTGCACCCCCAGCACTGGCCCGAGGACCTCGACCACGCCGGACGCCGGGTGGTGGTGATCGGCAGCGGCGCCACCGCGATCACCCTGGTCCCGGCGCTGGCCGAGAGCGCCGAGCACGTGACCATGCTGCAGCGCTCGCCGACGTACGTGCTCTCCCGGCCCGGCCGCGACCCGTGGGCCACCCGGCTGGGCCGGCTCCCGCAGCGGCTCGGCTACCCGGTGGTGCGCTGGAAGAACATCCTGGTCGCGACCGGCTTCTACCAGCTCGCCCGGCGCCGTCCGGCGACCGTGCGCCGGCTGGTGCGCGCCCAGGTGGCCCGCCAGCTGCCCGCCGGCTTCGAGGTGGACACCCACTTCAAGCCCGCCTACGACCCGTGGGACCAGCGCGTGTGCTTCGTGCCCGACGGCGACCTGTTCGCCGCGATCCGTCGCGGCCGGGCCTCGGTGGTCACCGACACCGTGGAGACCTTCACCGAGACCGGGATCCGGCTCTCCTCGGGCGCCGAGCTGGACGCCGAGGTGGTGGTCACCGCCACCGGCCTGCGGCTGCTGCCGTTCGGCGGCGTCGAGCTGGTCGTGGACGGCGCGCCGGTGCGGCTGCCCGAGACGATGTCGTACAAGGCGCTGATGCTCAGCGGGGTGCCGAACTTCGTCTACACGATCGGCTACACCAACGCCTCCTGGACGCTCAAGGCCGACCTGGTCGGCGACTACGTCGTCCGGCTGCTGCGCCACCTCGACGCGCACGGGCGGCGCAGCGTGGTGCCGCGCCGCGACCCGGCGGTGGCCGAGCGGCCGTTCATGGACTTCCGGTCCGGCTACGTGCTGCGCGCCCTGGACCGGCTGCCCACCCAGGGCGACCGGGCGCCGTGGACGCTGCGCCAGAACTACCTCAGCGACCTGCGCACCATCCGCCGCGACCGGATCGACGACGGCGTCCTCGAGTTCGGCTGACGCCGATCGGGGGCACTGACCTCGCCGCGAGCGGGTACCGGGAGGGACCCGACGCGAGGAGGAACCCCGATGGGACTGGGTGACAAGGCCAAGAACAAGGCCGAGGAACTGGGCGGCAAGGGCAAGGAGGCCGCCGGCCGAGCCAGCGGCGACCGCGACCTGGAGGCGGAAGGCAAGGCGGACCAGACCGAGAGCTCGGTCAAGAACGCCGGCGAGCACGCCAAGGACGCGGCGAAGGACCTCAAGGACGGCCTCACCCCATGAGCGGGTCGGGTGCGGTGGCGGCCGATGTCGCGCACCTCACCCGGCGCGGATAGGGCAGACTGCGGGCCGCACCCCTACAGTGGGGGGTGCGGCCCGTCCAGTCTTGCCTCGGGCCTGCTTCGCGGCCACTCATCGCCGGCCGCGCTTTCTTCTTGGCGAGACGCGCCAACAGTGAGTGATACCTCCTTGTCTTCGCACGCCTCTTTCGCCGACCTCGGCGTTCCCACCGACCTTGCCGCCCTCCTCGCGGAGCGCGGCATCGTCACTCCCTCTCCGATCCAGGCGGCCACGCTGCCGGACTCGCTGGCCGGCCGGGACGTCCTCGGCCGCGGCCGGACGGGTTCCGGCAAGACCTACGCCTTCCTGCTGCCCCTGGTGGCCCGGCTGCGCGACTCCGGTCGCCCCGCCGACCCGCGGCGCCCCCGCGCGCTGATCCTCGCCCCGACCCGTGAGCTGGTCGGCCAGATCGAGGAGGCGCTGGCGCCGATGGCCGCCGCGGCCGGTCTCACCACCCGCACCGTCTTCGGCGGTGTCGGCCAGAACCCCCAGGTCACCGCGCTGCGCCGCGGCGTCGACATCGTGCTGGCCTGCCCCGGCCGGCTCGAGGACCTGATCGGGCAGGGTCATTGCGACCTCGGCGCGGTCGAGGTCAGCATCCTGGACGAGGCCGACCACATGGCCGACCTCGGCTTCCTGCCCGGCGTCCGCCGGATCCTGGACCGGACGCCGAAGGGCGGCCAGCGGCTGCTCTTCTCGGCCACCCTGGACAACGGCATCGACGTCCTGGTCAAGCGCTTCCTGAGCAACCCGGCCACCCACGAGGCCGACTCCGCGCAGTCGCCGGTCTCCACCATGGACCACCACGTGCTGCACCTGGACCGCGAGCAGCGGGTGCCGGTGCTCGTCGACCTGACCAGCGCGCCGGGCCGCACCGTGGTGTTCACCCGGACCAAGCACGGCGCCAAGGCGCTGGCCCGCCAGCTGAACAAGAGCGGCGTGCCCGCGGTCGAGCTGCACGGCAACCTGTCGCAGAACGCCCGGACCCGGAACATGGACGCCTTCCACGCCGGCACGGCGACCACCCTGGTGGCCACCGACATCGCCGCGCGCGGCATCCACGTCGACGACGTCGCCCTGGTGGTGCACGCCGACCCGCCGGCCGAGCACAAGGCCTACCTGCACCGTTCGGGCCGCACCGCTCGCGCCGGTGCCGCCGGCACCGTGATCACCCTGATGACCTCAGAGCAGGTCCGCGACGTGCGCGACCTGACCCGGGCCGCGGGGATCAAGCCCACCATCACCAAGGTCGACGGCCCCCGGCACCCGATGCTGGCCCAGCTGGCGCCCGGCGAGCGGACCCTGGTCGAGGGCGGACTGGTGCTCGCCGCGCCGGCCGTGCCCGCGGCCCGGGCGTCCTCCGGCTCCGGTGGTGGCGGTACCGGTGGCGGTGCCGGCGGGGGCGGCCGGAACCGGCGTCGTCGCGGCGGCCAGGGCGGTCAGGGCGGTCGCGGTCAGGGCCAGTCCACGACGGCGGGAGCCTCGGCCAAGGCCGGCGCGCCCGCGGCGAAGCGGACCCAGAAGCCTGCCGGACGTCGCCCCAGCGGCGGCACCTCCGGCGGCGGCGCCGGCGCGCACAGCGCCTCGTCGTTCTCGTCGGGTCGTCGCTGAGGTACTGACTAGGCTCGGGCGGCATGAGCCCGGGAGGTGCCTGGCTGCGGCGGTCGCTGTGGGACGTCGTCCCGCGCGACCACCGCGAGGCACCTCCCGCGCTGCGCCGCCGCCAGCTGGTCACCGCCGGGTTCGTGCTGCTCGGCGCGGCGGTGCTCGGGCTCTCCCTGCGCCTCGAGCCGGGCAGCCCGTGGTTCTACCCGGCGACCTTCGGGCTCGCCGGGGTCTGGGTCCTCGGCGCGTTCGCCTCGGGGCCGCTGCACCTGGGCCGGATCGCGTTCCGCGACACCCTGGTGCGGCCCTGGATCACCCCGGTGCTGGTGGGTGCCGCGCTGGCCGGGGTCTTCGTCCTCGGCGCGCTGGCGGTGCGTCAGGTCGACGCGCTGGCCGCGCCGGTCTCCTCGGTCCTCGACTTCGCCGACCAGGGCTCGGTGCCGCTGCTGGTGGTGATCACCAGCGTGAACGGCGTCGCCGAGGAGCTCTTCTTCCGCGGTGCCGCGTACGCCGCCATCCCGCGGCACCCGGTGGCCTGGACGACGCTGGCCTATGCGGTCGCCACCCTGGCCACCGGCAACCTGATGCTCGCCTTCGCGGCGGTGCTGCTCGGGCTGGTGGCCGGCCTGGAGCGCCGCGCCTCCGGCGGCGTCCTCGCCCCCATCCTCACCCACGTCACCTGGTCGGTGACCATGCTCCTGGTCCTCCCCCTCGTCTTCGGCTGACTCCCGCCCCGGCGGCGTTGAGTCGTGACTTCCGGTCACTCGAGTCGGGGGTTCCGGTCACTCGAGTCGGGGGTTCCGGTCACGTGAGTCGGGGGTTCCGGTCACTCGCCGGCCGCCTCCTCCGCGAGCGCCCGGCGCACCGCGTCGGCGTACGACAGCGGCTCGCCGGGGACCAGCTCCCGGACGGCGTGATCGGTGACCACCACCTCGTTGCCCATCGACTCGATCAGGTTGCCCGCGGTGGTGGTGTCCACACCGGTGACCAGCCGGATCCACCACGAGGAGAGCAGCGGGGTGCCGACCGGCACCTGCAGGATCGGCAGCGGCCGTCCGTGCAGCGCGTGCGCGGCCTGCTTGAGCATCTCGGTGTAGGTCAGCTGGTCGGCCCCGCCGATCTCCAGCACCCGGCCCAGCGCGTCGTGCTGGCCGACCACGCCGGCCAGGTAGCGGACGACGTCGTCGACCGCGATCGGCTGGGTCCGGGTCGCCGCCCAGCGCGGCACCACCATCGCCGGCAGGTGCTGCACCAGCCGGCGGGTCATCTCCCAGGAGACCCCGCCGGCGCCGACCACGATCGCGGCGCGCAGCACGGTCACCGGGACGCCGGCCTCGCCGAGCAGCCCCTCCACCTGCCGGCGCGAGCGCAGGTGCGGCGAGAGCCGGTCCGCCTCGGCGCCCAGACCGCCGAGGTAGACGATCTGGCGCACCCCGCTGGCGGCCGCGGCCACCCCGAACGCGGACGCCGCGGCGGCGTCCTTGCGCTCGAAGTCGCCGTCGTCGAGGGAGTGCACCAGGTAGATCGCCACGTCGACGTCGGCCAGCGGGGCGACCAGCGTGCCGGGGTCGTGGACGTCGCCGTGCACCGGCTCTCCGGGGCCGGTGTAGCGCTCGGGGTGCCGGGTCATCGCCCGGACCCGATGGCCGGCCTCGACCAGCGTCGGGACCAGCCGCCGGCCGACGAAGCCGGTGGCACCGGTGACGAGCACGGTGCCGGCCCGGGGACCGGGACCGGCGCCTGCCTCGGGCTGCGGCTCGCTCATGCGGCCACCCTAGGCAGCCGCCCCTGGCGCCGGCCGCGCCTCAGGCGCTGTCGCTCTCCCGGGCCCGGCGGGCGCGCTCGGCGATCCGCTCGCGTTTGGTCTCGTCCATCGCGCTCTCGTACGCCGCGACCAGGCTGGCGATCGAGAGCGGCTTGAGCCGCTCCACGACCTCCTGGATCTTCTCCGGGGAGGTCCCGGCCTCCCGGTACGCCGGCCAGACCATGGTCCGAAACAGCTCGTTGAGGTCGTGCGCGAGGCGGCGGCCGTACTCGGCGTACACCTCGCCGGCGGCCACCGCGGCCTCGGTCGGGAAGCCGAGGTCGAGCAGCCCCAGGCCGACGCCGAGCTGGGAGGTGGAGACCTCGAGGCGGCCCCGCTTGGTCGGGCACGCGATGCCGAGGGCGGCGAGGGTCGCCAGGTCGTCGTCGCCGAGCGGGCGCCCGGCCCGGTGCTCCAGCTCCGCCCGGGTCATCTCGACCGGCTGGTCGGCCTGCCAGGGCGCCAGCATGGTGCGGTGCAGGGCGACGTCCTCGGGGGTGGCGTCCTCCGGGATCGCGGCGACGTACCGCTCGATCGCCGAGAGCGTGAACCCGTGGCCCTGCAGCTCGCGGACCAGCTCGAGACGGGCGACGTGCTCGGGGCCGTAGTAGCCCGAGCGACCGCGCCGCACCGGCGGCGGCACCAGCCCCTTGCTGGTGTAGAACCGCACGTTGCGCACGCTCATGCCGACCCGCGCGGTCAGCTCCTGGAGCGTGAGAAGCCCTTCCGCAGGCTTCGCGGTCTCGCCCATCGTCCCTCCTTCGAGCCCGGTTCGGGGGCCGTCCGTGCGGTCCACCCTTGACCGTGACACTAATGGTGTCAGAATCAAGGAATCACGGCGGGCAGCCCCGCCCACGGAACTCACCCGCAA
>JADGMW010000390.1_pt1 | contig 10259 bp, 12 predicted proteins | sample 8641801 | NCBI WGS metagenome assembly JADGMW01 (sample SAMN16272018, study PRJNA661076) | feces metagenome | isolation source: fecal sample from diarrhoea affected cattle A | host: Bos taurus | place: South Africa: Lokaleng Village, Mahikeng | collected 2019-09
ATGGCGAACAGGGAGACACGATGAGCACAGCTGATGGACGACGGGGCGGCGCCGCGGGCGCGGGCCGTGGACGCGACGGCGGCGGCGGTGGACGCGCGGGCGGCCCGCGCGGCGCGGGCTCCGGCCGGGGCGGGCAGGCGCGTCCGGCCCGCGGCTCCGGACAGCCCGGGCGCCCTGCGCGCCCCGCACGGTCCAAGGCGCCGGCCCGCGCCCCGGAGCCGCTTCCGGACATGCACGACCCCGAGGGCGTTCGCCTGCAGAAGGTGCTTGCGACCGCTGGGCTCGGCTCGCGCCGGGCGTGCGAGGACCTGATCTCGGCCGGTCGCGTGACGGTGGACGGCGTGCCGGTGGTCGAGCTCGGCGTCCGGGTCGACCCCCAGAAGGTCGCGATCCACGTCGACGGGATGCGCGTGCAGCTCGACACCTCGATGGTGACGATCGCGCTCAACAAGCCCCTGGGCGTGGTCTCGACGATGCACGACCCCGAGGGGCGCCCGTCGCTGGCCGAGTTCGTGAAGAACCGCGAGGAGCGCCTGTTCCACGTGGGCCGCCTCGACGCGGAGACCGAGGGCCTGATCCTGCTGACGAACGACGGCGAGCTGGCGAACCGCCTGTCCCACCCCTCGCACGAGGTGCCCAAGACGTACCTGGTCGAGGTCGAGGGCCGGGTGCACCCGTCGCTGGGCAAGCAGCTGCAGAAGGGCGTCGAGCTCGAGGACGGCGTCGCGATGGTCGACTCGTTCCGGATCATCGACCAGGCCCCGCACGCGACCCTGGTCGAGATCGTGCTGCACGAGGGCCGCAACCGCGTGGTCCGGCGCATCTTCGACGAGGTGGGCTTCCCCGTCATGCGGCTCGTCCGCACGCAGATCGGCCCGATCAAGCTGGGCGACCTGCGCTCGGGCCGCACCCGCGTGCTCGGCAAGACCGAGCTGGGCACCCTCATGGCGCAGGTGGGGATGTGACCCAGGCGGTCGCGACGCAGGGCCCGGTGCGGGTGGTCGGCACCGGGCTCCTCGGCGCGTCCGTCGGACTGGGACTGGCCACGCGCGGTGTCGACGTGGTTCTGCACGACCCGTCGCGCACCGCGCTGGCCCTGGCACGAGACGTGGGCGCCGGCCGCCCGGCCACCCCGGACGACGCGCCGCCGGCCCTCGTGGTCGTGGCGGCGCCGCCGGACGTGACCGCTGACGTGGTGCGCGCCGAGCTGGCCGCCTGGCCGGACGCCGTGGTGACCGACGTCGCGAGCGTGAAGGGCTACGTCCTCGACGAGCTGCGCGCCGCCGGCGCCGACCTGAGCCGCTACGTGGGCTCCCACCCGATGGCGGGCCGCGAGCGGTCCGGGCCCGCCGCCGCCGTGCCCGACCTGTTCGTCGGGCGCCCGTGGGTGATCGCGGACTCCGGGACGTCGTCCCCGCAGGCGCTGCTCGCCGTGCGATCGCTCGCCGTCGACCTCGGCGCGATACCCGTCGAGATGGAGGCCGCGGCGCACGACGAGGCCGTGGCCCTGGTCTCCCACGTGCCGCAGGTCGCGTCGAGCCTCGTGGCGGCGCGCCTGCGCGAGGCCTCCGAGCCGGCGCTCGGACTGGCCGGCCAGGGGCTGCGGGACGTGACGCGGCTCGCCGCGAGCGACCCCGCGCTGTGGACGTCGATCCTGGCCGCGAACGCCGAGGCCGTGGCCGCTGTGCTGCGGGACCTGCGCACGGATCTCGACGTGGTGATCGAGGCGCTCGACCTGGCCGCCGCGGCCACAGGCCCGGAGAACGTGGAGCTGGGCGCCCTCGCGAGCATCGCGCAGGCGATCGGGCAGGGGAACACCGGCGTCGCGCGGGTCCCGGGCAAGCACGGCGGCGCAGCGCGCGCCTACGAGGTCGTCACCGCCCTGGTCCCCGACGTGCCCGGCGAGCTCGCCCGACTCCTCGCGGACGTGGGCGACGCGGGCGTCAACCTGGAAGACCTCCAGTTGGAGCACTCGGCGGGCAGGCCCGTCGGCATGGCGTCGATGTCGGTGCTCCCCGGACGGTCGGAGCACCTCGAGGCGGAGCTCAGTGCCCGCGGATGGAGATTGGTGAGTTGAGCACGGAACAGCAGGACGCACGGCGCCAGCAGGCGATCGTGGTCGCGATCGACGGCCCGTCGGGCTCGGGCAAGTCCAGCGTCTCGCGGATGGTCGCCGAGCGGCTGGGCCTCGCCTTCCTCGACACGGGGGCGATGTACCGGGCGGCCACGTGGTGGTGCCTCGAGCGGGGCGTCCCGCTCACGGACACCGACGCGGTGGCCGCGCTGGTGCGCGAGCTGCCGCTGGTGGTCGGCGTGGACCCCGCGGCCCCCACGGTGCACGTGGGCGGCACGGACGTCGGCGAGGCGATCCGCACCACGGCGATCTCCTCGGCGGTCAGCGCCGTCGCCACGAACCTGGAGGTCCGTGCCGAGCTCGGCCGCCTGCAGCGCGAGGCCATCGCCGCGGAGCGCGTCCCGCAGTCCTTCTCCGAGGGCCGTGGCATCGTGGCCGAGGGCCGCGACATCACCACGGTGATCGCGCCGGAGGCCGACGTCCGCATCCTGCTGACGGCCAGCGAGGAGGCCCGGCTCGCGCGCCGCGCCAAGGAGGTGCACGGCGCCGCCGACGCCGCCTCGGTGCAGGCCACACGCGACCAGGTGCTGCGCCGCGACCGTGACGACTCGACGGTCTCGGCCTTCCACGTCGCGGCCGATGGCGTCGTGACCGTCGACTCGTCGGACCTCGACCTCGAGGAGACCGTCCAGGCGGTCCTCGACGTCGTGGCCCGGGTCTCCGGGCAGGTGGCGCTGTGACCGCCGAGGGGACCGCGCAGGCCGCGGCGCCGCGCGAGGCGGCTCCCGTGCCGGACGAGCGCCAGGCCCGACGCGGCCACATGCTCGGCAAGTTCTTCGCCCACGTGCTGTGGAACACCGAGGTGATCGGCGCGGAGAACGTGCCGGCCGACGGCCCGGTGCTCCTGGCCGCCAACCACTCGGGCTTCGCCGACGGGCCCGTGCTCGTGGGCGCGTCGCCCCGGCCCTCGCACGTGCTGATCAAGGCGTCGATGTTCGCCGGTGTGGTGGGGTCCGTGCTCCGCAACGTCGGGCAGATACCGGTCGAGGAGGACGGTGGGCGCGGGTCGCTCGCGATGGCGCTGGGCGTGCTGCGGCGCGGCGGCGTGGTCGGCGTCTTCCCCGAGGGGAGCCGGGGCCGCGGAGACGCCGCGGACGCCCGCGCCGGCGTGGCGTGGCTGGCGATCAACGGGGGCGCCCGGGTGGTCCCTGTCGCGGTGCTCGGCACCCGCCGCACGGGGGAGCCCGTGGGCCGGATGCCCGGCCTGCGCCGGCGCCTCGTGGTGGAGTTCGGCGAGCCGTTGTCGCTCGAGCGGGCGCCCGGCACATCGGGCCGAGCCGCCGTCGCCCACGCCAACGAGGAGATCCGCGTGGCGCTGGCCGCGCTCGTGGGATCGGCGGCGGAGCGGGCCGGCCTGCCGCTGCCCACGGACGACCCCAACCGGGAGGCTCAGGCAGCGCATTAGTCGTCCGGCCCCCGGGCAGGGGAGAATAGGCCCCATGACCGAGACCGACCCGACCGCGGGCATGCCCGACGACGCTGCCGCGACGGCAGCAGACACACCTCTGGACCCCGCACAGTCGGACGCCGCCCGCGAGGAGGCCCTGCGCGCAGGGCTGGCCGAGTACGAACTCGAGGCTGACGACCTCGCGCTCCTGGAAGACGAGGGCGCCGCCGAGGCGGGCGAGCCCGGCGGAGCCCCGCTGCCGGTGCTGGCCGTCGTCGGCCGCCCGAACGTGGGCAAGTCCACGCTCGTCAACCGCATCCTCGGCCGCCGCCAGGCCGTGGTCGAGGACAAGCCGGGTGTGACCCGCGACCGCGTGAGCTACCCGGCGGAGTGGGCGGGCCGCAACTTCACTCTCGTCGACACCGGCGGGTGGGAGGTCGACGTCCTCGGCATCGACGCCCGCGTCGCCGAGCAGGCCGAGGTCGCGATCTCGCTGGCCGACGCGGTGCTGTTCGTCGTCGACGCCACGGTCGGCCCCACGGCCACCGACGAGCGCGTCGTGCGCCTGCTGCGCAAGTCCGGCAAGCCCGTGGTGCTGTGCGCCAACAAGGTGGACGGCCCCCGCGTGGAGGCCGACGCGACCGAGCTGTGGAGCCTGGGCCTGGGCGAGCCGCACCCCGTCTCCGCCCTGCACGGCCGAGGCACGGGCGACCTGCTCGACGCCGCGATGAAGGCGCTGCCCCAGGTCTCGCAGCACGGCACGGCGATCCCCGCGGGTGGCCCGCGGCGCGTGGCCCTGGTGGGACGGCCGAACGTCGGCAAGTCGTCGCTGCTCAACAAGATCATCGGCGCCGAGCGGGTCGTCGTCGACGACGTCGCCGGGACCACGCGCGACCCGGTCGACGAGCTGGTGCAGCTCAAGGGCAAGACGTGGTGGTTCGTCGACACGGCGGGCATCCGCCGCCGCGTGCACCAGTCCCAGGGGGCCGACTTCTACGCGTCGCTGCGCACCCAGGCCGCGATCGAGAAGTCCGAGGTCGCCGTGGTGCTCCTCGACGCCTCCACGAAGCTGACCGAGCAGGACACGCGTGTCATCTCCCAGGCGATCGAGGCCGGCCGCGCGATCGTGCTGGCGTACAACAAGTGGGACCTGATGGACGAGGACCGGCGGCCGTTCCTCGAGCGGGAGATCGAGCAGGACCTGGTCCAGGTGCAGTGGGCGCCTCGCGTCAACCTGTCGGCCAAGACCGGCTGGCACGCCGAGCGGCTGGTCCCGGCGATCGAGCGCGCGCTCGCGTCGTGGGAGACCCGCATCCCCACCGGGCGCCTCAACGCGTTCCTCGGAGAGCTCGTCGCCGCGCACCCGCACCCGCTGCGGGGCGGCAAGCAGCCACGCATCCTGTTCGCCACGCAGGCGTCGACCTCCCCGCCGAGGTTCGTGATCTTCGCCAGCGGCTTCCTCGAGGCGGGCTACCGCCGGTTCATCGAGCGCCGTCTGCGCGAGACCTTCGGCTTCGAGGGCACGCCGATCGAGATCTCGGTGCGGGTGCGGGAGAAGCGCAAGCGGTGACCCGTGAGGCGGCCGACGGCGGGAAGGCGGCCGTCGGCGCGCCCACGGACGGGAGCGCCCGATCGGCTGCGTTGGCCGGTCGGGCGCTCCTGCTGCGCCTGGGCCTGCCTCGCGACCCGGCGGCTCCCCGGCACCTGGCCGCGTTCCTGGTGGCGACGGTCGCGACGGTGCTGCTCACCCGTGGCGCGCTGGCGGCGACCGGGTACCCCCAGGTCGGGGGCGCCACCCTGCACATCGCGCACGTGCTGTGGGGCGGCCTGCTCCTGGCTGTCGCCGTGGTGCTGCTGCTCTCCTACGCCGGGCCGGTGGTGCGGCCGGTCGGCGCGCTGCTCGGCGGGATCGGGTTCGGGCTCTTCGTCGACGAGATCGGCAAGTTCGTCACCGCGGACAACGACTACTTCTACGAGCCGACCGCCTCGCTGATCTACGTGGTCGTGGTGCTGCTCGTGCTGCTCGCCGAGGCGTTGCACGGGCGCCGCGAGCGGGAACCGGTCGAGCTGCTCGCCGGGGCGGTCGATCACGCCGTGTCCGGCGTCACCGGCGGTTTCAGCCCGCGCGCCCGGCGCCAGGCGCGCGCCCTGGTGCGGGCGGCGGGGGACCAGCGGGGGACTGCGGAGGTGAGGGCGCTGCTGCGGGTGGTCGAGGACGATCATGAGGAGCTGCCTGACATCACCGGCGCGGTGGCGCGCTGGGTCGTCCGGTGCACGAACCGGCTGGTGCGCGAGCGCTGGGTCCCGTGGGCCGCCGTCGTCGTCCTGACCGGCGCCGGGGTGGCGACGGTCGGCCGGGGGATGGTCGCGTGGCTCCAGGGCGCGGATGTGCCCGGGTGGGTCGTGACCGGGATGCTGCTCTCCGGCGCCGGCTCGCTGGCCTGCGCGGTGGTGGGCCTCGTGGTGGTCCGGCGCTCGCGTGAGGGCGGCTTCGCCTGGTTCCGCCGGGCGGTGCTGGTCAGCCTGCTGCTGACCCAGATCTTCCTGTTCCGGCTCGACCAGTGGGCCGCGGTCACGGGCCTGGTGGTCGACCTCGTCGTGCTCGCGGTGGTGGCCGCCGAGGCGGAGGTCACGCGATCCCGCCGGGCCGAGGCCGAGGGGCAGTCGACGACGACATAGACTCATCTTGTGTCTATGTCGTCCACCACGCTCGCGACCCTGACGGGGAGCACCATGCCGATGCCCCCCGTGAGCGCCGAGCAGCCTCCGGCGCCCGCCTCCGAGCGCGCGTACACCCACGTCAAAGAGCTCGTCCTCACCGAGACGCTGCCCGGCGGCGCCATGGTCAGCGAGGGCGACATCGCCGCGCGGCTCTCGATGAGCCGCACCCCGGTGCGCGAGGCGTTCCTGCGGCTCGAGACCGAGGGCTGGCTCCGCCTCTACCCGAAGCGGGGCGCGCTCGTGGTGCCGGTGGCCGCCGGGGAGGCGCAGGCGGTCGTGGACGCCCGGCTCCTGCTCGAGGTCCACGCCGTCGAGGCCCTGCGGCACCGCGACGACCGGGAGCGACTGCAGGACCGCCTGCGCGCGTCGATCGACCAGCAGCGCGCCGCGCTCGACCGCGGCGACATCGACGCCTACGCGGAGCACGACACCGAGTTCCACCTGACGATCGTCGCGGCCGGCGGCAACCCCCTCCTCACGAGCTTCTACGTCACCCTCCGCGAGCGGCAGCGACGCATGGTGGCCCGATCGCTGTGGCGCGACGAGAGCCGTGCCCGGGCCTTCGTCAGCCAGCACGAGCACCTCGCCCAGGCCGTGGGCGCCGGGGCGGTCGCGGAGTTCAAGGTGGCGCTGCGCCGGCACCTCGACCATGCGCACCTGCCCGAGCGGGCTGCCGAGGCGGTCGACGCCCGATGACCGCCACCGCGCCCGGCGTCGCCTCTGAGGCCGGCGCCGGGGCCCCTCGCCGCGCCTGGCTCCCGGTCGCGGCCTCGATGGTCGCCATCGCCTGGGGAGGCAACGAGTTCACGCCGCTGCTGGTGATGTACCGCGAGGTCAGCAGCTTCTCCGCAGTGACCGTCGACCTGCTGCTCGGCGCCTACGTGCTCGGCATCGTTCCCGCGCTGCTGCTCGGCGGGCCGCTGTCCGACAGGCACGGGCGCCGCCGGCTGCTGCTCCCGGCGGCCCCGCTGAGCCTGCTCGGCTCGCTGGTGCTGGCCGTCGGGCCAGGGTCGCCCGCCGCGCTCGGCGTCGGACGCGTGCTCTGCGGGGCGGCGCTCGGGCTGGCGATGGCAGTGGGGTCGACGTGGATCACCGAGCTGTCCGACGGCGCCGGCGAGGACCAGCGCGCCGGGGCCCGGCGCGCCTCCCTGGCGCTGACCCTCGGATTCCTGGTGGGCGCCGGGGTGGCCAGCGTGCTGGCCCAGTGGGGCCCGTGGCCGGCGCACACCTCGTACCTGCTGCACGCCGCCCTGACCATCGGCGCCGGGCTGTGGGTGCTGGGCGTGCCCGAGACCAGGCAGCCCTCGTCGACGTCGCGGCCGTTGCGGGACGAGCTGCGCATCCCCTCCGCTGGGCACCGCCGGTTCCTGCGTGTCGTGGCCCCGCTGGCGCCGTGGGTGTTCGGCTGCGCGGGGTCCGCGTACGCGGTGCTGCCCGGCCTGATGCGCGAGCACTCCGGTGGCGCGCCCATCGCGTTCTCCGGGCTGCTCACCGTGCTCACCCTCGGCTGCGGCATCGGCATCCAGGTGCTGGGCCGCGCCATCGACACCGAGCGCAGCGCCCGGGCGTCGGTCGTGGCCCTCGCGATCATCGTCGCCGGCATGGCGCTCGGCGCCGTCGCGAGCGCGCTGCTCACGCTGCCGGTCGCCCTGCTCGCCGCCGCGGTGCTCGGCATGGGGTACGGCCTCGCGCTCGTCGCCGGGCTCAACGAGGTGCGCCGCATCGCCGGGCCCGACGACCTGGCCGGCCTCACCGCCGTGTACTACTCGCTGGCCTACCTGGGCTTCTTCATCCCCGCGGCGCTGGCCGTGCTGGCCGACTGGTGGAGCTACCCGCAGATGTTCGGCGGGGGACTGGTGGTGGCGCTGGTGTGCCTCGCGGTGGTCGCCGTCGCCTGGAAGGCGCACCTGCCCGCCACGGCCTCCGTGACGCTGCCCACAGGCGAGGCCCTGACCAGCGTGGGCATCGGCCCGGATCGTGCCCAGGGAGAGCGCAGCGTACGAGAGACCCCCCTCGGGTGAGGTAGAGTCTCCGTGTTCCCACGGGAACGGACGGGCTGTGGCGCAGCTTGGTAGCGCACTTGACTGGGGGTCAAGGGGTCGCAGGTTCAAATCCTGTCAGCCCGACGTATCTGCCCTGGCGAGAGAGGTTTCTCGCCAGGGCATCGTCATGTCCGGGGGAGGTCAGCGGAGCTCGACCGCCGCAGTGCTCGGGTCCTCCGACGGCGCCGCTCCGCGCCGCGCAGCACGACAAGCACGAGCAGCGCTGCCATCACCACCACGCCGGCCCACATCGCTTGCCGCCAACCGGCGACGAAGGCCTCCTGCGCGGCTCGGACCACCAGCTCCGCGTAGGGCCCGCCAGCCGCGCCGACAGCGGTGGCGTGGGCCAGGCCCTCGGTCGCGGTCTCGGCCATCGCGTCTGGCATGTCCGAGAGTCGTGGGCTGATGGCGGACCGGTAGCCCGAGGCCAGCATCGCGCCGAGCAGGGCGATCCCGAGTGCGGCGCCGAGCTCGCGGGTCACATCATTCAGCGCCGAGGCGACTCCCTGTTGCGTGCGGGGCAGCGTGGAGGTGATCGCCTCGGTGGACGGTGTCATCGCCAGTCCCATCCCGCCGCCGTGCTGCCGCGCTCGTCGGACGACCCGGCGCCTGACCTGCGCTCCCACGACGGCCACGACTGGATGTACGTCCTCAACGGCACCCTCCGCCTGGTCCTGGGCGAGCATGACCTCCGGCTGGTTCCGGGCGAGGTCGCGGAGTTCGACACCCGCACACCGCACTGGTTCTCGGCCACCAGCGCGGGCCCGGTCGAGTTCCTGAGCCTGATCGGCCGGGAGGGCCAGCGCGCGCACGTGCGCGCGGCGACCCGGCGCAGCGAGTGAACGGGCGCCAACGGCAGCCGCGGGGCATGGAGTCGGGATGCGAGACCATCCATCCGCGCTGGCCACTGCTCTAGTCTTCACGGATGTCGTCCCGGTCTGCCGCTGCCCCCGCACTCGCCGCCGCTGCCATCGGGCTCGGCATCGGCGTGCTCACCTCACTGATGCAGGCCGTCCTCGACTTCCCCTGGCTCGCCCTTGTCAACGCGGTCAGCCCGTGGCTGACGACGGCGTTCGTGGCCGGCGCTCTCCAACGACGGTTGAGCACAGCGGTGTGGATCGGTATGGCGGCGACGCTGCTCGAGGTGGTCGGCTACTACGTCACCGCGGAGCTCCGCGGCTTCGCCGGCAATCCGCAGTTGGTGGCGATGTGGACGGTGTGCGCCATCGTGGGCGGCCCCGTCTTCGGCGCTGCGGGCCACGCCTGGAGACGGGGCAGACCTCGCGGTGTGGGCGCCGCGGCTCTTGTCGCGGTCTGGGCCTGCGAGGCCGCGCTGACGTACCAGGTCGTCCTCGGCTATACGTCGACTGCGGCGCTGTTCGGGGTCATCGCTCTCGTCTTGGCCGTGGGGCTCGGGTGGCATCGGGCGCAGCACAAGAGCCTGGCAGTCTGGTTGGCACCTGCGCTGGTGCTCGGGGTGGCGGGGAACGCCGTGCTGCGCCTTGTCGTTGGGTGAGCAGCCACGCCCGCCGATGCCGGGAGGTCAGGCGGCCGGGGCGGCCATCTGGCTTCGGAGCCCTCGACTCCGAGGTCTGCGAGCCAGCCCCTCCGAGCTGACCGGGCCTACTCCTCCTCGATCGCCTGGTCGAACCGCTCGCGCGCGCTCTCGACCGCGGGCATGTGGGCGGTCGTCCACTGCAGCAGCGCGTCGATGAGGTCCTGCAGGGTCTTCCCGAGCGGGGCGATCCGGTACTCGACCGCCAGCGGGCGTGTGCGAACGACCACCCGTTCCACCATGCCGTTGCGCTCGAGCCGCCGGAGCGTGACGGCGAGCGACTTCTGCGTCACGACCGGGATGGCGCGTCGCAGCTCGTTGAAGCGGCGTGGGCGTTCGCACAAGGCGTCCAGCACCCGGGATGCTCCAGCCCGTCCCGTACCACCACGTCGCGATTGGCACGGGCCGGCGGCAGGTGCA
>JADGMW010000845.1_pt1 | contig 10242 bp, 10 predicted proteins | sample 8641801 | NCBI WGS metagenome assembly JADGMW01 (sample SAMN16272018, study PRJNA661076) | feces metagenome | isolation source: fecal sample from diarrhoea affected cattle A | host: Bos taurus | place: South Africa: Lokaleng Village, Mahikeng | collected 2019-09
CTCGAGGACGGCATCGCGCACGTCCCGATGCGGCGCTGACCGCACGGTCTCGATACACCGCCGCTCGTTCCTCGCGGCGGCACTCGACCAACGAAGAAGCCGCCCCCGCGGCGGCACTCGACCGACGACGAAGGCGCCGCCGTCAGCCGGCCGCCGTGAAGAGCACGCCGCCGTCGCTCTCGGCGCGGGTCGCCTGGCCGCGAGCGACCAGCAGCTCGAGGTGCGCCTTGGTCTCCATCGCCGCCATCCCGCGGCTGAACGGGTCGAGCTCCTCGTACGGGTGCTCGTGGCGGGTCCACCCCAGATCGCCGGCGACCTCGTGCGCGCTGCGGGTGCCGGCGCCGAGGGCCCGCAGGCTGGCGGCGAGGCGGTCCTCGTGGTGGGCCAGCAGCGCCTCCACCCGGGCGTGCGAGGACGGCGCGACCGGGCCGTGGGCGGGCAGCACCTGCAGGTCCGGCAGCGCCCGGACCCGGGTCAGCGAGGCCATGAAGTCGCCCAGCGGGTCGGGCGTCGGCGGCACCGTGAAGCCGATGGACGGCGTGATGGTGGGCAGCACGTGGTCGCCGGCGAAGAGCAGCCCCGCGTCGGTGTCGGCGAAGACGTAGTGGCCCGGGGTGTGCCCGGGGGTGTGCACCGCGTGCAGGGTCCGCCGGCCGATGGCGATCTCGACGTCCCCGGTCAGCCAGTCGCTGGGGTGCGCCCACATCGCCCGGTCCGGCCGCTCGCCGTCGCCGGGCGACGTCCACTGCGCGGCCAGCTCGTGGGCGCCGGCGGCGTGCAGCACGGCCACGAACGGGTTGCGGTCCAGGTGCGGGTCGTTGAGCAGGTCCAGGGCGGGCTTCTCGCCGGCGCCCAGCCACACCTGGGCGCCGGTCTCGTTGCCCAGCACCCGGGCCAGCGTGTAGTGGTCGCGGTGCACGTGGGTGACCAGGAACCGGTCGATGTCGCCGAACCCGTAGCCCAGCGAGCGCAGGCAGCGCTCCAGCAGGTCGCGGGCCACCTCGATCGCCCAGCCGCCGTCGATCAGGGTCAGGCCGTGCTCGGTCTCCACGACGTACACGTTGACCGCGCGCAGCCCGTCCATCGGCAGCGGCAGCGGGATCCGGTGGATCCCCTCGGCCACCGGCCAAGCGCCCTCGGCGGCCCAGTGGGTGCCCGAGTCGGGCGAGACGGCGCGTGCGGTCGAGGTCTCGGTGCTCACCCGAGGCACTCTAGGCAGCCGCCCCAGGCCGGACGTCACGCACCGGGCACCGGGTGCCGTCGGCGGCGTAGATGGTCGGCATGCAGCGGTTGCAGTGGATGCAGCGCCCGGCGCCGTCCGGCTCCGCCCGCAGCCGCTCCACCAGGTCCGGCTCGCGCAGCAGCGCCCGCCCCATCGCCACGAACTCGAAGCCGTCGGCCATCGCCCGCTCCATCGTCTCGCGCCGGTTGATCCCGCCGAGCAGCATCAGGGCGAGGCCCAGCCCGGCGCGGAACCGCAGCGCGCGGTCGCGGAAGTAGGCCTCCTCGAACGGGATCTGCCGCAGGAAGCCCCGGCCGACGGGGGTCCGCATCCCGAGCCGCACCGGCAGCGGCATCGCCGCCGCGAACTCCCGCAGCGGGACGTCGCCGCGGAACAGGTACATCGGGTTCATCAGCGAGCTGCCGCCGCTGAGCTGGAGGGCGTCCAGGCAGCCGTCGTCCTCGAGCAGCCGGGCCAGCTCCACGCCCTCGTCGGTGCTCACCCCGCCCCGGAAGCCGTCGCCGAGGCTGACCTTGGCGGTCACCGCCACCGCGTCGCCGACCTCCTCGCGCACCGCCCGGGCGACCTGGCGGGCCAGCCGGGCCCGGCCCTCCAGGGCGCCGCCCCAGCGGTCCTTGCGCCGGTTCAGCCCGGGCGCGAGGAAGGAGGAGATCAGGTACGAGTGCGCCATGTGCAGCTCGAGGACGTCGAACCCGGCGCGCACCAGGGTCCGCGCGGTGGTGACGTAGGCGCCGGTCACCCGGGCCAGGTCCGCCTCGCTCGCGGCGCGGACCAGCTGCATCGACAGCGGGCTCGGCATCGCGCTCGCCGCGATCGCGTGGACGCCGTTCGAGCGGCCGTTGGCGACCGGGCCGGCGTGCCCGACCTGACCGGCGATCGCCGCGCCGGTGGCGTGCACCGCGTCCGCGAGCCGGGCCAGCCCCGCCTCGGTGCCGGGCCCGACGACGATCTGCTCGCGGTGGGTGCGCCCCTCGGGGGCGACCGCGAGGTAGGCGACGGTGGTCAGCCCGACCCCGCCGCGGGCCGGCGCCAGGTGGTAGTCGATCAGCTCGTCGGTGACCTGACCGTGCGGGCTGCGTCCCTCGAAGGTCGCCGCCTTCACGACCCGGTTGCGCAGCGTCACCGGCCCGAGCCGGGCCGGCGCGAACACGTCGGGAGCGCTCATCCGACGGACCGTAGCCCCGTCCGCGCCCCGAGGGCGGCAGGATGTCCCGATGATCGAGGCACGACTGCGCGCCGCCGGCTGCGTGTTCGCCGAGGAGGAGGCCGCGCTGCTGCGCGAGGCCGCCGCCGGCGCGCCGGACCCGCAGGCCGCGCTGGAGCGGCTCCTCGACGCCCGGGTCGCCGGGGTGCCGCTGGAGGTCGTCCTCGGCTGGGCCGAGCTGGACGGCGTCCGGGTGACGGTGCAGCCCGGGGTCTTCGTGCCGCGGCGCCGCACGGCGTACCTGGTCCGGCTGGCCGCCGACGGGCTCGGCCCGGGCGGGATCGCGGTGGACCTGTGCTGCGGCACCGGCGCGGTCGGCGCGGCGCTGGCCCACCGGGTGCCGGGCGCCGAGGTGCACGCCGCCGACCTGGACCCGGTCGCGGTCGCCTGCGCGCGCCGCAACCTGCCGCCCGGGCGGGTCCACCACGGCGACCTGTACGCCGCGCTGCCCGAGGCGCTGCGCGGGCGCGTCGACGTGCTGGCCGTCAACGCGCCGTACGTGCCGAGCGCCGCGATCGCCCTGATGCCGCCCGAGGCCCGGCTGCACGAGCCGGCGCTGGCCCTGGACGGCGGCGAGGACGGGCTCGCCGTCCAGGCCCGGGTCGCCGCCGGGGCGCGAGCCTGGCTGGCGCCCGGCGGCCGGCTGCTGATCGAGACCGGCGGCGCCCAGGCGCCGCGCACCGCGACCCTGCTCACCCGGGCCGGGCTGCGGGCCGCGGTGCACACCGATCCCGCCCTGGACGCCACCGTGGTGGTGGGCACCGCCCCGTCGCCCTCCACCCCCGAATGAGAGGCTGGTCTAGATGAATCTCCCGACCTCCGCCGACGTCGAGGCCGCCGCCGCGCGGCTGGCCGGCGTGATCAGCCCGACCCCGCTGCAGCACAACGCCCGCCTCTCCGCCCTGCTCGGCCTCGAGGTGTGGCTCAAGCGCGAGGACCTGCAGCCGGTGCGCTCGTACAAGGTCCGCGGCGCCTACAACCTCATCGACCAGCTCGACGACGCCGCCCGCGCCCGCGGCGTGACCTGCGCCAGCGCCGGCAACCACGCCCAGGGGGTGGCGCTGGCCTGCGCCGCCGCCGGCGTCCGGGCCCGGGTGCACCTGCCGCGCACCACCCCGCGGCAGAAGCGGGAGCGGATCGGCGTGCTCGGCGCCGGGCACGTGGAGACGGTGATCGTCGGCGACACCTACGACGAGGCGGCCGCGGCGAGCGCCGCGTACGCCGCGGAGTCCGGCGCCACCCCGGTGGCCGCCTTCGACGACCCGCGCACCATCGCCGGCCAGGGCACGGTCGCCTCCGAGATCCTGGACCAGCTCGGCCGCGCGCCGGACGCCGTGGTGGTGCCGGTCGGTGGCGGCGGGCTGATCGCCGGGATGCTGACCCTGCTGGCCGCGAAGGCGCCCGGCGTCCGGATCCTCGGCGCGGAGCCCGCCGGCGCCGCCTGCCTGGCCGCCGCGCTGCAGGCCGGCGAGCCGGTGACGCTGGACTCGGTCGACCCGTTCGTGGACGGCGCCGCGGTCCGCCGGGCCGGGGCGTGGACCTTCGAGACCGCCCGGCGGCACGCGCCCGACCTGGTCGCGGTGCCCGAGGGCCTGGTCGCCGTCGAGATGCTGGACCTCTACCAGTCCGACGGGGTGATCGCGGAGCCCGCCGGCGCGCTGGCCACGGCCGCGCTGCGGCTGCCGGGCCTCGACCTGGCGCCCGGCTCGACGGTGGTCGCGGTCGTCTCGGGCGGCAACAACGACGTCGCCCGGTACGCCGAGGTGGTCGAGCGGGCGCTGGTCTTCGAGGGCCTCAAGCACTACTTCCTGGTGGAGTTCCCGCAGGAGCCGGGCGCGCTGCGCCGGTTCCTCGACGAGGTGCTCGGCCCGGACGACGACATCACCCTCTTCGAGTACGTCAAGCGCAGCAACCGCGAGCTCGGCCCGGCGCTGGTGGGCCTGGAGCTCCAGCACGCCGCGGACCTGTCCGGGCTGCTGGCCCGGATGGAGACCTCGCCACTGCGGGTGGAGAAGATCGAGCCGGGCAGCCCGCTCTTCCGGTTCGTGCAGTAGCGGGCCGGCTGCGGAGCGGGGCCGGCTACCGGGTCGGCAGCAGCGACCCGAGGTCGGCGAGCGCCGCGGCCGAGCCGCCCAGGGTGGTGGAGAGCTGCTTGCCCCACAGGAAGTAGCGGTGCACCGGGTAGTCGACGTCGACGCCGATCCCGCCGTGCAGGTGCTGCACCCGGTGCACCACGTCCAGCCCGGCCTGGGTGCGCCACCAGGTGGCCACCATCGCCGAGCGGTCGGCGGCCGCGCGGGCCTGCGTGGCGTCCCCGGCCTCCCCGAGGTCGCCCGGGCCGGTCAGGTCGGTCGGGTCGGTGAGCTCGGTGAGGTCGCAGAGCGCCTGCCAGAGGGTGACCCGCATCGCGTCGACGTCGATCCAGCAGTCGGCCAGCTGGTGCTGGACGGCCTGGAAGGCGCCGAGCGGGCGGCCGAACTGCTCGCGCTCGCTCAGGTACGCCGCGGCGAGGCGCATCGCGCCGTCGGCCACCCCGAGCTGCACCGCCGCCAGCGCGACCCGGGCCAGGCGCAGCACGTCGGCCAGCGCCGGCCCGCCGGGCACCCCGACCTGCTCGGCCCGCGCGCCGTCCAGGGTCAGCTCGGCGGCCAGGTCGTGGGTGGTGACCTCGGAGAGCTCCAGGTCGACACCGGGCCCGCTCAGCGCGACCAGGAACAGCCCCGGGCCGGCGGGCGTGGTCGCCGAGACCAGCGCCGCCTCGGCGCCCAGCACGCTGGGCACCACCGCCTTGGTGCCGACCAGCCGCCAGCCGGCCCCGGCCCCGTCCCCGTCCCTGTCACTGTCCCTGTCGCCGTCACTGTCGCTGTCACTGGTCGCGGTGCAGGCCGGCAGCTCCGGGCTCCCGGTGTACTCCTCGAGGGCGAGGGTGAGCCGGCAGGTCCCCTGGGCGAGGCCGGGCAGCAGCCGGGCGCGCTGGGTCTCGGTGCCGTGCTGGGCGACCGCGAGCGCGGCCACCCCTGCCGACCACAGCGGCACCGGCGCCACGGTGCGGCCCTGCTCCTCGAGCAGCACGGCGAGCGCCCCGGCGCCGAGGCCGGCACCGCCGTGCTCCTCGGGCAGCGCGAGGCCGAGCAGGCCGGTCTCGGCGAGCGCGGCCCAGAGCCGGTCGTCGGTGCGGGTCGCGGTGGTCTCGATCTCGCGGACCCGCTCCGTGCTCGCCTCGCCGGTGAGGACGGTCCTCGCCAGCTCGGCCACGGCGTCCAGGTCCTCGTCGAGGGTGAAGTCCATCTCGTGCTCCTGTCGGGTCAGCGCTTCGCGCGCGGCAGGCCGAGGCCCTGGGTGGCGACCATGTCGCGCAGCACCTCGTTCACCCCGCCGCCGAAGGTGTTGACGATGCCCTGGCGCGAGAGCTGCTCGACCTGGCCGGCGAGCACCGCCGCGGGCTGGCCGGGTCGGACCCGGCCGGCCGCGCCGAGCACCTGGGTGAGGGTGCGCTGGACGTCGATGTGGGTCTCGGTGCCGTAGGTCTTGGCCGCGCCCGCGGTGGCCCCGGCGAGGGTGCCGTCGCGGACCTCGGCGGTCATCCGCCAGTTCATCAGCCGCATCGCCTCGAGCCGGGCCCAGGCCCGCGCCATCTCCGCGCGTACCCACGCCCGCTCGGCGACGCCGGTCTCCTGGGCCCAGGCCCAGACGTCCTCCCAGAGCTGGATCATCCGGCCGCCGAGCGCGGCCAGCGCGACCCGCTCGTGGTTGAGCTGAGCGGTGATCAGCCGCCAGCCCTGGTTGATCTCACCGACCACGTCGCCGGGCGGGACCCGGATCCCGGAGTAGTAGGTGGCGGTCACGCTCATCCCGCCGACCGCGCGGATCGGGCTCCAGGTGTAGCCCGGGTCGTCGCAGGAGGTGATCAGGATCGAGATGCCCCGGTGCTTGGGCGCCTCCGGGTCGGTGCGGCAGGCCAGCCACACGTGGTCGGCGGTGTTGCCGCCGGTGGTGAAGATCTTCTGGCCGTCGACGACCCATTCGCCGGTGGCCTCGTCGAGGACGGCGCGGGTGCGCACCGCGGCGAGGTCGGTGCCCGCCTCGGGCTCGGTGTAGCCGATCGCGAAGACGATGTCGCCGGTGAGCATCCCGGGCAGGTAGCGCGCCTTCTGCTCCTCGGTGCCGAAGGCCATCAGGGTGGGCCCGACGGTGTTGATGGTGACCAGCGGGAACGGGATGCCGGCGCGCTGCACCTCGTCGTAGAAGACGAACTGCTCCTCGGCGCCGAGGCCGCGGCCGCCGTACTCGGTCGGCCAGCCGACGCCGAGCCAGCCGTCGCGCCCCAGCATCCGGACCACCTCGCGGAAGCGGGGCCCGCCGGCGCCGGCCTCGCCGACCTCGCGACGCTCGTCGGCCGGCAGCAGCTGGGCGAAGTACGCCCGCAGCTCGCGGCGCAGGGCGGTCTGCGCCGGGCTCTCGCGCAGGTCCATGGCTCCTCCTCGGGTCGGGTCTCCGATCGTGGACGGGCGGATAGACACGTGTCAACCAGCCGTCTATTCACCGGGACCTCGCTCGCCTAGACTCCCGGTCATGCAGCAGGGGACGCCCGAGGAGCACCGCGGCCGGGTCGTGCAGCGGGTGCTCTCCCCCGCCCGGGCGGCGACCCGCGAGCGGCTGATCGAGGCCGCGATCGCGCTCGCCACCGAGGGCGGGTACGAGGCGGTCGGGATCCGGGCGGTGGCCGCCCGGGCCGGGGTCTCGGTGCCGACGGCGTACCAGCACGTCAGCTCGAAGGACGAGCTGCTCACCGAGGCGCTGCTCGCGCTCGGCGCCCGCTCCACGGCCGGCGTGCGCGAGCGGACGCCGGCCGGGCGCGGGCCCGCGGACCGGCTGACGGTGGTGTTCCGCCGGATCCTGCGCGAGGCGGCCGCCAAACCGCTGCTCTACCGGGCGCTCTACCGCGCCTACCTGGCCAGCGCCCCGGCACTGCTCGCGGTCGAGGGCCAGGCCGGCTTCGGGCCGGAGCGGGCGGCCTGGATCGGCGCCACCCTGCGGGCCGGGGACACCGCCGGGCACGACGAGGCGGCGATCGAGTCCGCCTCCCGGATCCTGTCGATGCTCTTCCTCGGCGCGATGACCGGCGTCGCGGCCGGCCGCGACGCCGACGAGGCCGGCGACGTGCTCGAGGACGCCACCCGGCGGCTGCTGCCCTGACGGGCGGCGGGTCAGCCGAACAGCGCGAGGCCGCCGTCGATGGCCGCACCGCGCGGCGAGGCGACCTCGAAGCCGCCGTCCGCCCAGCCGCGGACGGCGAGCGTCTCCCCGGGGAAGACCGGGCCGGCGAAGCGGCCCTCGAGCCGGCTCAGGTCGGCGGGGTGGGCGCCGGCCTCGTCGGCCGCGACCAGGGTCGCGGCGGCCAGGGTCGCCAGGCCGTGCAGGATCGGGCGGGGCTGTCCGATCCCGGCCGCGGCCGCCGGGTCGACGTGGATGTGGTGGCGGTCGCCGAGCAGCCGGTAGAGCACCGCGGCGTTCTCGGCGACCGGCAGGTCCCGGCCCCAGGCGGGCTCCCCGTCGCGCGCCGGCGGACGACCCGGCCCCCGCTCGCCGCCGAAGCCGCCGCAGCCGGGCGCGAAGATCGACCAGGTGGCGACGAAGAAGTCGCTCTCCACGCTCACCTCGAAGACCGCGGCACCGCCCTTGTCCCAGACCTCGCCGACCCGCGCCGCCATGGTGAGCTCGCCGGACGCCGGCAGCGCGGCGAGCACCTCCAGGCGCTGCGAGCCGTGCACGGCGGTGCCGACCTCGAAGGCGCCGGCCGAGCCGAGCACGTCGGGGGCCCACTGGGCCAGGGTGAGCGCGAACGGCGGCAGCACCCGCAGCCGATCCTCGAAGACCAGGTCGAGCCGGTCCGCGCGGGCGCCGACGGCGAGCGCGAAGAGGATCGGGTCGCGCTCGGTCCAGCCGACGGTGCGCTCGCCGAGGTGGCGGCCCCGCCAGTCGCCGGCCGCGCTCATGCGCCGTACACCGGCTCGGGGGTCTGCGCCCGGCCGAGCAGCGAGCGCAGCTCGGCGCCGACGGCGTCCGCCTCCCAGCGCCGGCCGAGGTCGGTCGCCGGGCCGTGCCGCCAGCCCTCCTCGACGCAGATCCGCCCGCCCTCGACCTCGATCACCCGGCCGGTGACGTCGGCGGCGTCCTCGCTGGCGAGCCAGGCGACGACGGGCGAGACGTTGCCGGGGTGCATCAGGTCGAAGCCCTCCTCGGGCGCGGCCATCCGGTCCGCGAACGGCCCCTCGGTCATCCGGGTGCGCGCGGACGGCGCGATCGCGTTGACGGTGACGCCGTAGCGGCCCATCTCGGCGGCCGCGACCAGGGTCATCGCGGCGATGCCGGCCTTGGCGGCCGAGTACGTCGTCTGCCCGACACTGCCCTGCAGCCCGGCGCCGGAGGAGGTGTTGATGACCCGGGCGGCCGGGGTGCGGCCGGCCTTGGCCTCGGCACGCCAGTACGCGCCGGCGTGGCGCAGCGGGGCGAAGTGGCCCTTGAGGTGGACCCGGATGACGGCGTCCCACTCCTCCTCGGCGGTGTTGACGAGCATCCGGTCGCGCACGAAGCCGGCGTTGTTGACCAGGATGTCGAGCCCGCCGAACGTGTCGATCGCCTGCTGGACCAGGTCCGCGGCCTCCTCGAAGTCGGCGACGTCGGCGGGATTGGCCACCGCGCGCCCGCCGGCGGCCTCGATCTCGGCGACCACCGCCTCGGCCGGCGTCTCGCCGGTGGCCCCGCCGGCGAGCGAGACGCCGTAGTCGTTGACCACCACCGCCGCCCCCTGACGGGCGAGCTCCAGCGCGTGCTCGCGCCCCAGCCCTCGGCCCGCTCCGGTCACGATCGCGACCCGCCCTTGAAGAATCCCAGCCATCGGTTCCGTCACTCCCCCTGCTCGCGGATCATCCACTTCCGACCATTCCAGCCAAACCAAGCGGATGCTAGGGTACCAAGCAATCGCTAGGTTAGGAACCGCCATGACAGTCTCCACCACGGTCGTCGACACCGACATCGCCGTCGTCACGATGAGCTACCCGCCCGTGAACGCCCTCCCGGTCGCCGGCTGGTTCGACGTCGCGGCCGCCGTCACCGAGGCCGCCGACGCCGGCCGGCACGTGGTGGTGCTGCGTGCCGAGGGGCGCGGGTTCAACGCCGGCGTCGACATCAAGGAGATGCAGCACACCGACGGCTTCGAGGCGATCCTCGGCGCCAACCGGGGCTGCTACGCGGCCTTCAAGGCGATCTACGAGTGCCCGGTGCCGGTGATCGCCGCGGTCAACGGCTTCTGCGTCGGCGGCGGCGTCGGCCTGGTCGGCAACGCCGACGTGATCGTGGCCAGCGACGACGCCTACTTCGGCGTCCCCGAGGTCAAGCAGGGCGCCCTCGGCGCGGCCACCCACATGGCCCGGCTGGTGCCGCCGCACATGATGCGCACCCTCTACTTCACCGCCCGCACCATCAAGGCGGCCGACCTGGTGCAGTTCGGCTCGGTGCTGGAGGTGGTCCCCCGCGAGGACCTCCTCGACGCCGCGCTGAAGGTGGCCGGCGAGATCGCCGCCCACGACACCCGGGTCATCCGCGCCGCCAAGGAGTGCCTCAACGGCATCGACCCCATCGACGTGAACAAGAGCTACCGGTTCGAGCAGGGCTTCACCTTCGAGCTCAACCTCGCCGGTGTCAGTGACGAGCTGCGCGACGAGTTCGCGGGGACCGACAAGTCCGGCTCGAAGAAGGAGAAGCAGTGAGCACGGGACCACGCGACAAGCGGATG
>JADGMW010000846.1_pt1 | contig 10236 bp, 6 predicted proteins | sample 8641801 | NCBI WGS metagenome assembly JADGMW01 (sample SAMN16272018, study PRJNA661076) | feces metagenome | isolation source: fecal sample from diarrhoea affected cattle A | host: Bos taurus | place: South Africa: Lokaleng Village, Mahikeng | collected 2019-09
GGGAGGCGATGATCAGCCGATCGAGATTGGCGGGCAGCTTACTCGGCAGCGGCTTGCCGCTGATATCCTGCACCTTGATATTGGTGAGAGGCGACACACCCATGGCGCCCAGCAGCACTGATTGATTGCTGCGCTCCTGGCCCAGGGCCTGGGTGAGGTCGAACTCGGCCTGGGCGACCTGTTGCTTGGCGGTCGCCACTTCCATTGTCGTGGCGAGGCCCTGCTTAAGCTTGGCTTCGGCGGCGGCGAGCACGACTTTGACATTGTCGAGGGCTTCGCGGTTGATGCGGGTCTGCGCCCGGGCAGCATTGTATTGGTAGTAGGCGTTGCTGACGTCAAAGATCAGCTTCTGGTGCGCCAGGGTGAAGCCCAGATTGGCGGCAAAGGAGAGCTGCTGCGAGGTCGCGAGCGCGGCGTCCCGGGAGCCGAAATCGAACAGGAGCCACTCGATGGCAATGGCGGGCACGACCTGCACGCCCGAAGTGGTGATGGTGCCATTGGGGATGTCGATGGGCACATCGAGGACTTCGGTTTCGAGCCCCGGTGCGGTGGTCGAGGTGACGGCAAAGCCGGCCAGCACATCGGCCGAGAGGACGGGCAGATAGGTGGCTTCGGCGACCCCGGTGGCCGCGGCCGCTTCGCGCGCCCGCTGCCAGGCGGCGCGGGTGGTGGGGCTGGCGAGCTGGGCGATGTTGATGAGCTGGGGCAGGCTATAGGTGGTGGAGGAATTGAGCGCGGGCGTCGTCACCACGATGGGCATGCTGGGGTCGGGCGCGGCGGCGAAATTTCGGCTGCCCTTGTCGAGCGCCGGCGCGCCGGCCACGCCATGATAGGGCGTGGTGGCACTGGCGGGCGCGAGATTGAGGGAGGAGGGGGAGCAGCTGGCCAGCCCCACCCCCATCAGCAGAACAGCCAGGACGTGGGGAAGCCGGTGCACAAGCATTAGATCGCCTCGAGCGTTCGAGCAAAACCGAGCAGCAATTTTTGATAGGAGTGGATGGCGCCCTCCAGGTCGGCCCGCCACCGGGCCCGCCGAGGCGCCTTGCGCTCCAAACGCTCGAGGCGATGCAGCGACTGGAAGGCGTGATGCAACGACTGGTCGAGCATGGTCCGGGCCTCCGGGGCAGGCTCGAGGATAGCATCGGCGGCAGTCTTTAAAAACCCGCCCACGGACGCTTCCTGCGCCAGCGTTGCTGCTTTGACACTGCGGGGGGCGCCATGCAGGAAGCGCCCGGTCTGGCGCCGCAGCTGCAGACGCGCGATCTCGGGCACGGCGTGCTGGCTGGCTCCGAGAATGGCGGCGACATGGGGCAGGACGGGCGAGCTGAGGCGCAGCCATTCGGGCTCGAACACCGAGATCAGGGTGAGGCGGTGGGCTTCGGCAATCTCGGTGGCCGGCTCGGCCGCGCCGGGCGTGGGGCGCCGGAGGGCCGTGGCAAGGCCTTGCAGCGCGTGCGAGAGATGGCTGGCGATGACGCCGGCGACGCTGGTGGGCCAGAAGGACAGAAAGACAATGGCCACCACGACATTGCCGATCAGGATGCCGAGCACCCGGTTGGTCGCGACCCCGACATCGAGCGAGGGGCCAAAGCCGTGCAGGGTGCAGAGGAAAAAGGCCAGCGCCATCTGCCAGCCGGCATATTGGATGAGGCTCGAGCCATTGGCGACCCAGGCGGCAATGAAGCTGCAGACCCCCACCAGCAGCATGAGCTGGCCAATATCGGTCATGTGCGGCATGAGAAAGAGAATGCTGCCGACGCCCATGGCCGCGCCAATAAGGCAGCCGATGATGCGCAGGGTGGCTTTGTGGAGGGTTTCGCCGGTGGTGCCGAGCGCCACGTAAAAGCAGGTGATCATGGCGGTATGCACTTCGAACCAGTCACGGGCGGTGTAGATGGCGTAGGTGATAAAGACCGCGAGCGTGGTCTTGAGGGCGAAGTGCAGATAGGCGGGGTTGGTGAAGGTGTCGCCGCCCGTTAGCTCAAGGCTGGGATCGGGGCTGGGCGGCAGGGGCGTGCGTCCGCTCCAGAGATCGGCCAGCCGGTCGGCCGCTTCGGCCAGCGGCTGGGTTGTGGGGGAGGAGGCCCTGGGTTGCCAGCCGCCCCGCTGGGGGGCTCGGGTTTCGATCAGAGTGGCGAGATGCTCGAGATCGGCGGCGAGCGCGGGATCGCGGGGCGCGCCGAGGGTGGCAAGGAGCAGGTTTTCGCTGGCGGGCAGGGTGGCGCCAAGGCGCGCGGCTTCGGCGGGCCTGGCATAGCCGAGCAAGGCGGCCAGCTGGATGGGGGAGGCCAGTTCATCGCCTTCCTCGGGTTCTTCGGACAGGAGAGCCAGGGCCACAGCGCCCGCCCCGGCCTCGCCGCGCAGCGCCCTGGCGCCGGTGCGCAGGCGCTTGCCAATGGCGTGGCGCACCATGGTGTTGGGGTTGGGACCGATCAGGGCATTGACCAGGACCAGGGTCGCCATGGGGAAAAACACCACGACCCACATCCAGGCGAGGCCCCGTATCAGCAGGCCCGGAATGGGCACGAAATCATTGAGGGTGAGCACAAAGGCAAAGACGAAGCCGACCGTAGCGGCGATGGAGCCGGCGGAGGTGGCCACGGAAAAATACATACCGCCAAAGGTGAAGACGGCAATGAGCGCGAGGCGCACCATGGGTTCGTCGGCGGCCAGATCGAGGACGAGGACGCCCATCGCGATGCCAAGGCTCGCGGCCAGGATCAGGGCGAGGGCGATGACGATGCCGCTCGCGGCATTGTTGCGGCTGGCGAAAAAGACGAGGTAGCAGGACAGCGCCGCTTCGGGCACTTGCTGGCTCATCGAGAGCACCACGACGATGACGCAGCAGAGCGCGGTGCGCAGGGAAGCACCCAGGCGCCGTTCATGGGGGCGCAGCTCCTGCGCCAGCACAGCGAAAAGCTTCGGGCTAGGGCTGGGCTGGGCCATTGCGGGCGCCCGATGGTCCGTTCACCACCACCACTGCCGAAGCGCCGACGCGCAACAGGGAAGAGGGTGGCTCATGCATTTCCAGATACACCGGGAAGCGCTTGGCCACTTTCACCCAGTTGAGGGAATTGGACAGGACGGGAAGCCCCAGAATGGTGGTTTCATCGGTGGAGCGGACGCCCCAGCCGATCGCCGTGACCGTGGCGCGCACGCTCAGCTCGGCATCGGCCATGATGTAGACATCGGCCTCGTCCCCCAGCGCGATATTGGGCAATTCGGTTTCGCGAAAAAACGCCACCGCTTCCCATTTGGCGGTGTCGATCATGGCAAATACCGGCACGCCGGTGAGGACATATTCGCCCGCCGCGGTGTTGAGGCCGGAAATGAGACCGCTGATGGGGGCGCGCACCGTGGTGTTGGCAAGGTCGCGCTCGGCCAAGGCGACGGTGGCGGTGGCGGTCTGCACCTGGGCCTGCCGGGTTTCGAGCGTGCCGATGACTTCGGTCGCCCCTTCCGATTGTTGCAGCGCCTGTTCGAGGCTCACAAGGGAATCGTTGTAGGCGGTGCGCGCTTCATCGACCTGCTGCGCGGTGACAAAGCCGCGCTTGAGCAGGGGCTCGAGCCGGTCAAGGGTCTGCTTGGCGAGGTCGGAATTGTATTGGGCGCGTTCGATCTGCTTTTGGGTGACGCCGGCATTGGATTGTTCGGCCGAAATGTTGCGCTCGCCCTGGGCGAGTTCGGATTGGGTGGCGCGCAGCTCGGCCTGGGCCTGTTCCAATCGCAGCCGATAGGGTTCGGGGTCGATCTGGAACAGCACGTCCCCCTTGTTGACGCTGGCATTGTTGCTGACGGGGATCTCGATGATGCGCCCAGGCACGGTGGGGGAGATCTGCACGATCGGCGCATCGATTTCGGCAAAGTCGGAGCTGGGATTGGCGGCGCCCTGGCTCCAGGCCAGATAGATCATCCCGGCGGTGAGGATGAAGATGGCATAGCCGACCAATCTGCCAAAGATCTTGCCCAGCATCAGAAATACCCCGTCCAGACCAGCCAGCAGCCGATGCCGGCGCTGATGGCGACGCAGAGATAAACCAGGGGCGGAGTGGGCAGGTTGTGATCGATGCGGAGCAGGATGAAGAGGCCGCGCACGACCACCGCGATGATGATGCCGGCGACTGCACAGATCACCCAAGCGGGGAAATAGGAGCCAAAGATGGGCACGGAGGGGGCGTGGGGGACCCGGCTGCAGCCGGCAAGGGCGGCGGCAAGACCCATTGTTGCGCCCCATCGCCTTGCTTGCACCCAGGCTCTCCTTGTTTGCTCGCGGTGCGCCGTCCCCGGGCCCCGGTGAGGCCCGATGGACAGCCGCATCACGCCAAGTTCGCCTTATTTCTAGCGATGAGGACATCGGCTGGCGTGACGGATATCAAGCAGCAGCGCGAATAGGCGGCCCGATCCAGGCTCCCTCGACTGGGCGCATAAGCCGCAACCCCAGCACGGGTGCTTCTCTTGACAGAGAACAGGCGCAATAATAGCTGACTGTTCAGGAATTAATGGAGAGTGGTCATGGCGCGCCACAGAACTATCGAGGAAAATACTATCCTCGACGCTGCCGAGCGCGTGATCGGCACCAAGGGTGCCGCCAATTTCACCCTCGAAGACGTGGCAATCGAGGCCGGGATCAGCAAAGGCAGCGTGGTGCGCGATTGCGGCACCAAGCAGGATCTGGTTCGCGCCATTGTCAAACGCCGCTTCGGCGAATGGCAGCTGCTGCTGGACGAGGCCGAGCAGGCCCAGCCGGTGCAGGGGGCGGCGGCCCGCATCAGGGCCCATGTGCAGGTGGCCACGGGCACCTTCCCCCAGGAGCAGCGAGCGGTGGCGCGCAATCTTTGTGCCTCGCTCAGCAATGACGGCGAACTCACCAAGATCATCAACGAGCATTACGAGCGCGAATTCGCCTCGGTTTCAGCCTCCGGCGCGACCGTGGGTGCGCGCCTGGCTTTCCTCGCGCTCGAAGGCATGCGCTCGCTCGAATGGTTCGGCATCCATAGCTGGCCCGACGGCGAAAGGCAGAAGCTGCTCGCCGAGATCGCCGGGCTCGCCCAGCTCGACGATCTCAAGGGCCAGTGAGCCCGACCCTCACCTCATCCACCACCACCACCTTCTGACCAATCAGGACCACAACTCCCGTGAACTTTGTGAAACGCGTATCTGGGGCCGTGCTGGCCATCGGGCTGGTAGCCGTTCTTGCCGCTTGCAGCGATGCTGATGGACAATCTGAAGCGGCGGCTCCGCCCGCGATGCCGCCGGCCGGGGTGAGCGTTTTGACGGTCAAGCCCGAGCGGGTGGCGCTGGTCAATGAATTGCCGGGCCGCATCGTGCCGACGCGGATTGCCGAGGTGCGGCCGCGGGTGTCGGGGATCGTGGTGGAGCGGGTGTTCGAGCAGGGCAGCCAGGTGGAACGGGGCGATGTGCTGTACCGGATCGATCCGGCCAGCTTTGAAGTCCAGGTGGCGAGCGCCGAGGCGAGCCTCGCCAGCGCCAAGGCGGCCCAGTTGCAGGCGAGCCAGCAGGCCGAGCGGCAAAATACGCTGCGCGAGCGCAATGTGGCGAGCCAGCAGGTGCTGGAAAGCGCAACGGCCGCGCTGGCGCAGGCCAATGCCAATGTGGCGGCCGCCGAAGCCAATCTGGCGGGGGCGCGCCTCAACCTCGAATATACCGAAGTGCGCGCCCCCATCAGCGGCCGCATCGGGCGCGCCCTCATCACCGAAGGGGCGCTGGTGACGGCGAACAGCCCCGAGAGCCTCGCGACCATCCAGCAGTTCGACCCGGTTTATGCCGATTTCACCCAGTCCTCGAGCGAGCTCATCGCGCTGCGGCGCGCGCTTGAAGACGGCACGCTGGTCAGCGCCGGCGAGGACGCGGCCCGCGTCACGCTCAAGCTCGATGATGGCAGCCAGTATCCCCATGAGGGCAAGCTGCTGTTCCAGGAAGCGGCTGTGGATGCCAGCACCGGCCAGGTGACGATGCGGGCCGAAATCCCCAATCCCGATGGCGATCTGTTGCCAGGGCTTTATGTGCGCGTGCTGATCGAGCAGGCGTTCGACCAGGATGCGATCACCGTGCCGCAGCAATCGCTGCTGCGCGATGCGGGCGGCAATTCGCAGGTTTACGTCGTGGGTGAAGACAATGTGGTGCAGTTGCGCACGGTGCAGGTCGGCCGCTCGCTCGGCAATCGCTACCTGATCGCCCATGGGCTCGAGGTCGGCGACAAGGTCGTCGTCGAAGGCTTCCAGAAGATCGGCCCGGGCGCCACGGTCAATCCGCAGGAATGGCAAGCGCCGGTGGCTGACGCCGCCCAAGCGAACTGAGGCAGACATGGCTAGGTTTTTTATTGAGCGGCCGGTTTTTGCCTGGGTTGTCGCGATCTTCATCCTCGTGGCGGGCGTGCTCGCCATCCCCAATCTGCCCGTGGCGCAATATCCCAATGTGGCGCCGCCGCAGGTCTCGGTTTACGCCACCTATCCCGGCGCTTCGCCCGAGGAAATCTACCAAAGCGTGACGCGCCCGCTCGAAGACGAGCTCAATGGCGTCGAGGGGCTGCTGTATTTCGAATCCACGTCCGATGCGTCGGGCATGATCACGATCAATGCGACCTTCGAGACCGGCACCGAGCTGGCCAATGCCTCGATCGACGTGCAGAACGCGGTGCGGCGCGTGGAATCGCGCTTGCCGCAGATCGTGACGCGCCTGGGCGTGCAGGTGCAGGAAGCCAGTTCGGGCTTCTTGATGATGGTGGCGCTGGTTTCGACCGACGGCAAGATGGACGCCGTGGGGCTGGGCGATTATCTCAGCCGCAATGTGACCAGTGAAATCGCCCGTATCGAGGGCGTGGGCCGGGCGCAGGTGTTTGCCTCGCAGCGCTCGATGCGCGTCTGGCTCGACCCCGACAAGATGCTGGGGCTGAACCTCACCTCGAACGATATCACTGCCGCCATTGCCAGCCAGAACGCCCAGGTGGCGGCCGGCCGCATCGGGGCGCAGCCCAATCCGCTGACCCAGCAGATTTCGGCCAGCGTTCTCGTCAGCGGGCAATTGTCGACGCCCGAGGAGTTCGGCTCCATCGTGCTGCGCGCCAATCCCGATGGCTCCTCGGTGCGGCTGCGCGATGTGGCGCGCATCGAGATCGGCGCGGAAAGCTATGGCTTTTCCACCCGCATCAATGGCCAGCAGGCCGCGGCCTTTGCCGTGCAGCTCGCCCCGAGCGGCAATGCCATGGCCACCGCCGAGGCGGTGGAACACAAGATGGAAGAGCTCGCCCAGTTCTTCCCGCCGGGGGTTGAATATCGCATCCCCTACAACACCGCGCCCTTTGTTGAAGTCTCGATCGAAAAGGTGATCCACACCCTGATCGAGGCCATGGCGCTGGTGTTCGTCGTGATGTTCGTGTTCCTCCAGAGCTTCCGCTACACGCTGATCCCGACCCTGGTCGTGCCGGTGGCGCTGGCGGGCACCTGCGCGGTGATGCTGGCGGCGGGCTTTTCCATCAATGTGCTGACCATGTTTGCCATGGTGCTCGCCATCGGCATTCTCGTCGACGACGCTATCGTCGTGGTGGAAAATGTCGAGCGCATCATGGCCGAGGAAGGGCTGCCGCCCCTCCAGGCCACCCGCAAGGCGATGAAGCAGATCTCGGGCGCCATTATCGGCATCACGCTGGTGCTGTCGGCGGTGTTCGTGCCGCTGGCCTTTACCGCGGGCGCGGTGGGCGTGATCTACCAGCAGTTCAGCCTGACCATGGTGATCTCGATCATCTTTTCGGGGATCCTGGCGCTTTCGCTCACCCCGGCGCTCTGCGCGACGCTGCTCAAGCCGATCAAGCCGGGGCACCACGAAAAGCGCGGCCCCTTTGGCTGGTTCAACCGGACCTTTAGTCGCGCCACGGGCGGTTATTCCAAGGGCGTGGGCTGGATGGTGCGCCGCACCGGCCGGCTCATGGTGATCTATCTCGCGCTCCTTGTCGGGCTGGGCTGGGCGTATACCCAGTTGCCCACCTCGTTCCTGCCCAATGAAGACCAGGGCTTTTTGATCGCCGACATGCAGGCCCCTCCGGGCGCCAGCAACAATCGCATGGCCGAGATCACCAAGCAGGTGGAGGGCATTTTCCTCGCCGAAGAAGCGGTGGAAGACATCATCGCCATCAATGGCTTCAGCTTTTCGGGCGCCGGCGACAATGCGGGCCTCGCCTTCATCACGCTCAAGGACTGGAAGGAGCGCGACGAGAACAATTCGGCCGATGCCATCGCCAATCGCGTGAACGGGCAGTTGTTCGGGTTGCGCGACTCCATCTCCTTTGCCCTCTCGCCGCCGCCCATTGCCGGGCTCGGGACCTCCAACGGCTTTACCTTCCGCCTGCAGGACCGTGGCTCGCAAGGCCAGGACGCGCTGGCGGCGGCAAGCCAGCAGTTGATGGGCCTCGCCTCGCAAAGCCCGGTGCTTGCCGGCCTGCGCGTCGAGGGCATGCCCAATACGGCCCAGGTCAACCTCATCGTCGATCGTGAAAAGGCCAATACTTTTGGCGTGAGCTTTGCCGATATCAGCTCGACCATCTCGACCAATCTGGGGTCGGCCTATGTCAACGACTTCCCCAATGCCGGACGCATGCAGCGCGTGACGGTGCAGGCCGATGCGGGGCAGCGCATGGATGTGGACGATCTGCTCAGCCTCAATGTGCGCAATTCCAACGGAGGCATGGTGCCGCTGTCGACCTTTGCCAAGGCCGATTGGCGGCTGGGGCCGGCCCAGATCGTGGGCTATAACGGCTATCCGGCCGTGCGCATTGCCGGCTCGGCTGCTCCGGGCTTCACCTCGGGCGCGGCGATTGCGGAAATGGAGCGGCTGGCGGCCCAGCTGCCGGCGGGCTTTGGCTATGAATGGACGGGCCAGACCCTCCAGGAAATCCAGTCGGGCTCGCAAAGCATGTTCCTGATGGCGCTGACGATCGCCTTCGTGTTCCTGCTGCTGGCGGCGCTCTACGAAAGCTGGTCGATCCCATTGTCAGTGATGCTGGTGGTGCCGCTCGGGGTGATCGGCTCGGTGCTGGCGGTGATCCTGCGCGACATGTCCAACGACGTGTATTTCACCGTGGGCCTCATCACCATTATCGGGCTTTCCGCCAAGAACGCGATTTTGATCATCGAGTTCGCCAAGGACAGCTGGGCCAATGGCAAGCCCCTGCTCGAGGCCACGATCGAGGCGGCGCATCTGCGCTTCCGCCCCATCATCATGACCTCGCTGGCCTTTACCCTGGGCGTCGTGCCGCTGGCGATTGCCACGGGTGCGAGTTCGTCGAGCCAGAATGCGATCGGCACGACGGTGTTGGGCGGCATGATCGCGGCGACCGTCTTGGCCGTGTTGTTCGTGCCGGTGCTGTTCGTGTTCATCATGAAGCTGGTGCGGGCCAAGCCCAAGCGCATCGGCGTCGATGAGCCGCCAGTGGCGCCAGCCGAGCCGAGCGCGCCGGCGGTGCCGGCAGAGTAACGATTGGACAAGGGGCAGGCAGCAGTCTGCCCCTTTTCATTTTCGTGGAGGCGCTAGCGGCTGCCGCGCAACTCGCGAAAAGTCAGGGAAAAGCGGGTTTGCTCGACGGGCGGGATGGAATGTTCCCAATCCGTGCGCGCTGTGCCCGAGAGCACATAGGCCGAGCCCGGCTCGGCGGTGATGGAGACGCGCTCCCATTTAGGGCCAGCGCGGCGCCGCAGCCGGAAGGTGCAGGCCGAGAGCAGCGAAATCCCCACGATCGAGCCGAACACCGCCTTGTCCTTGTGCCAGCCAATGGGGGCGCCGGGGCCATATTCGGTGACCAGCAGCTGCTCGAGCCGCTCGGGCGCCAGGCCGGCAAACGAAGCCGCCGCCTCGCGCAGCGGCAACAGGAAAGGCGGGATCGGATGGGTGGGCGCTAGTTTTTCGGCAGAGAAATCATAGCGCCAGCCAAAGGACACGACCCGGCGCTTGCCTTCGAAACCGTGGAAGTCAAAGGCCTGGAACGGCAGCTGGCGCACCTGCTCGAGCACCGTGTTCTGGAGGGCAGGCGGCACGATATCGGGGGCATAGCGGAAGCCCTCGGGCAGCACCGGCCCGGGCGTTCCGAAAAGATCGGGTTGAGAGCTCATGGCGGCAAGGCTAGCCGGAACCGGCGGGGCCGTCCATGGCGGGTCTGCGTGGGTGGCCTTGTTCGGTGCGGCTCCCAGCACCCGGACAAGAATGATGGACCGGAAGGCGCCCCTCCCG
>JADGMW010000847.1_pt1 | contig 10227 bp, 11 predicted proteins | sample 8641801 | NCBI WGS metagenome assembly JADGMW01 (sample SAMN16272018, study PRJNA661076) | feces metagenome | isolation source: fecal sample from diarrhoea affected cattle A | host: Bos taurus | place: South Africa: Lokaleng Village, Mahikeng | collected 2019-09
TAAATGTGATTTTGTAGTTGATCCACAGATTTACGTCACGTTGCGCAAAGGCAAAATAATTCACGACACAATTTAATGGATTCGCCACGCACTCCACAAACTGCGAAAAACAAATTAATGATTTATATTTATTTAGTGCGAATACATGAACGGCGATTCTACACCATCAGTTATGAAATAGGAGTGAGGCTTTTTGGGTTTTTAGTGAAGTTGTACGTTTCCTGAAAAGTAGATGATAGAATTCGAGTTGCCGCTTTTGCGGTTATTGCTAACGTCCCCGCGCTACGCCTCGTTGCGTGTTGGTGACCTGAGTACTGTCGGCAAGTTAATAATATAAATGGTAGAATAAACTTCCGGCAACGAAAATGCAGCAATGTGGCTGTAGCGTGTGTTAGCGCACGCCGTAATTTAAAGGTCCTATTATCGACAACGTTTATCAAATAGTTCTCATTCACACCACTCAAAAAATTGATTTCGCAAAACAATTGTAATGAACGACATCTTTAATAAATTTTCGCATAGGGAAGTCCGTAATTAATGCTAGTCAAAATGGTAATAACGCCTTCAAGTTCATTGTAAGATTTTAATTGCGATGGATGGCTATTGTAAATGCATTATTAATTCGTGCGCACAAAGTTTAGCGACTCCGATTTCGCAAAGTTAAAATAGTTGACAGCTTTATTTGTTTGTCTTCGCACGGGAAGCCGCGACAATACATTCGCAATCGATTTTGTAATTTTCAGCCTGGCAGCTTTTCCGCAAGTTCTCGCGTAACGGAACGTTACTATCGACATGCAAGAGCGACTAAAACCCTTTGTGACTTCTTTGGAATTGGATTCAAATCACCGGAGAATATTCTGTCAGGTTCGTTCTTTCGCCAACGGTGTGCGCTAACGGTTGCGAGCAGGAATAGTTGCCGATGAAAGCGAACCGCGTACTGTCGGCAAGATAAAATATTCTTCGTGAAAACAAAGCTTCAACTACCTGAAAACTAGGCAATTATTTTTGCTTGCTGTTACAAGCCGTTTTAATTTTTTTCAATTGCAATCAGGTAATTCTCCGCATCAATTAAATTTTCTTTTTCGTTTCAAACTGCCGTACTAGATTTACTAAAAACACGCTCTCCTAAATTATTCAATGCAATAGATAATTGATAAACTTCTGTGGCGTTTCGTTTTTCGAATTCTTGTCTTAACCATTTTTGAAATTGTGGAATCAATTCATCTTTGTTTAATTTTGAAAGAGACCAATACGCGCTATTCCGCAATTCTTTATTATATAAATTTGACTCGAGATTAGCAATAATATTATCTATAATTTCATTGTCAGTTTGTGATTTGATTTCGCCAAATTTATTTATTAAATCTAGTTGAAAATCATCCAATATACTTCCGTTTCTTTTTTCAAAAAGATAAACAATAGCTTCGAAATATTCGGGTTTTAGTTTCATGATGTCGTCAAAATGGCTTGTAACGGTTGCGAGCAGGAATAGTTGCCGATGAAAGCGAACCGCGTACTGTCGGCAAGATAAACATTCATCGTGAAACAAAAGCTTCAACTACCTGAAAACTCGGCAATTATTTTTGCTTGCTGTTGTGTGCCGTATTTTTTTAATGTTTTGATTTAAATCCGTTCGAGAAACTTCCCGAATTACTGTCTCCTTTATAGTTTATCTGAACGCTATATGATTTTCCTTTTTCTAACTTTTCTGTCTTTACAGTGAATGAGTTTATTCCTTTTTTAGACATCGTTTTTAATGAACCGATTATTTCATCATTTTCATAGTCCTTGATTTCAATCTCAATTTCGAGTTGGTCTAAAAAGTAAAGTTCTAATTCTACTTTATTATTCGAAATACTGTAAATATCTCTAATGTTATTTTCGTCTGTTATGTAGGTTCTTTCCCGTTTTGTTCCTTTTTTTATGCCCTTAATTTTTGAATAGGTAATTATTCCTTGAACATTTCCAAATTCAACAAACGGCATTGGAAAAAAGGGAAGAATAAAATATCTGTACGGGTCAGGTGTTGCTTGAACAATTTTTTCATAGGTAAATCCATTGATTGTGTCTTTACTTACTCCTTGAAGAAAAAATCCCTTTTGTCCATTTTGCTCAATAAGTTTGAGCTCTGTTGAGTATTCCTTAAATGGAATGAACTGATTACCGTAATAATAGCCACTATCGGAAACTTGCATTAAAAATTCTTCTGGTCCCTCTTTTGAACCGCTTAAATAGTTGTAGCCATCAATCTCCATTTTAAGAGAATTATTACTGTTAACTATTGTATCACCAATGTACTTGACGTTTTTAAATTGCTTGTCTTCGTATTCAGCTAGTCCTGTTGAGTCGTTGTACCATTTTCTGCGATAAAACAATTGAATTTCATCTCCTGGTTGAATTTCAAATCGATTGCTGGTTTGAAAGTCATTTTTAATTCCTTCCGAAATGTCATTGTAATTGTCTCCGTAAAGCTGTTTTGTATAAAACTGTCCATTACTTGAAACCGCTAATGTTTTCAAGTCAGGAATAATTACAGCATAAATTTCTGAACTGTCAGTAGTGTAATATTTTCTTGGTGTTTTGTCGGTTGCTATTAAACTATCTCTTGGGTAACTCCTTCTTGTGTCGATATATTCGAGTGAAGTTTTTACTTGGTTTCCGAAAAGTGTAGCTATTTGTTCTTCCGTTTCGTTGTAGTCAATATTGTGAACCGTCTCAAGGTTTTTATTGAGAAGTTTATAATTACCGTTATCAAAGGATTCGAAATAGATTTCGGTTTTTTCAATGTTTGTATAGTCAACAAAGTCTTCCGTTTTGAATTTTAGGAAATGTCTATTTTCTATCAATGTGTCTTTTAAGTCCGTTCTTACTTGCAGTCCGATAAACTCATTCTTTTGGTCAAAGTAGGTTGCTCGAACATAGATTTTCGATTTAGCCATTTCTTTTCGGTTTTCTTGTGCAAAGCTGATTTGAGTTAGAAAAAGTAAAGTCAGAAGTATTATTATTCTCATTAATCGGGTTTCTTTATATGGCACACAACGGTTGCGAGCAGGAATAGTTGCCGATGAAAGCGAACCGCGTAGTGTCGGCAAGATAGAATTTAATCGTGAAAATAAAGCTTCAATTACCTGAAAACTCGGCAATTATTTTTGCTTGCTGTTAGCAGAAGGCCAAGTCGATTAATAATACTTATAAGCTTTTAAATCACTCGCAAAATTTTCATAGCTACCATTTTTCTCCACTCTAAATTTAATTGCAGTACCTTCGACGGGATATATACTAATTTTAGGATAATAGCTCAGCTTATTAGTGATTGTTAACTTTTTCAGATTTTCTTTCAGTATAAAATCATCGCCGATTGAAATTTTCTTTTCGCTTAGTTTTACAATTAGCTCTGAGGAAACCTTTCTTGTCGCGAAGTTATAAATGAAATATCCAGTAAGAAGTGCTAAAGCTACATGTACAATAGAAACATTGGAAAAACTAGGAATAATGTATCTTAAAATTATTGGAATCAGAATAAAAAATGGCAAGCTAATAATAACTCCAATACTTGCCAAGAGATAAAGTTTCGATACATTTATCCTAGTCAGTTTAAATTTCATACTTATTAACTGGTTGTTTGTTAGGTTGGTTCGTGGCTTTCTGCTAACGTCCCCGCGCTACGCCTCGTTGCGTGTTGGCGACCTGAGTACTGTCGGCAAGTTAATAATATAAATGGTAGAATAAACTTCCGGCAACGAAAATGCAGCAATGTGGCTGTAGCGTGTGTTGTGCCTCGTTGTAATTATTCTTTAGGTAAATAGAGCTTTACAACTTCTGGTCTAAAAGTCACTTCGTCCAAATGACCCATTTTTTGTCTGTCACTTGTAATTAAATGCATATGCAAAAAGGTGTCATGATGTGTAAAGATTGCTTTATGTTCTTTTGAAAAAAAACCGATTATATCTGCGCGCTCATTTTCAATTTGATAATTTATTTGACCTTTATGTGCTTCGTCGGGTGAACTAACTTTTGAACCTTTAGGCAAATTAACAATATGGATTTTGGCATTGTCAATCATTCCAGTTAATTTGAACATGAATGGGCGAGAAGATGAGTTGCTGATTTCATCAAGATATTGTTCAAGGTCTTTGATCGTTCGAATACGTTTTGGCAAGTTTTGCTGTTTCCAATTCGCGATGTTAGCATATCCAAAAAAAGGCGCCTTAATATTATATGTTTCTTCGACCTTCATTTCTGTCTCTGATACAACTGTAGATCTGTATGATTTTCCATCGACGATAAGAATTTCACCAATTAAATACTCAACAGGTCCAAGTCCAAACAGATGGTTTTTATTTGCGATCGTATCAAGATTTATATTTCCCTCAAGTTCTCCTTTCCACATTACATTTTTCATCGCGCCGACAATGGTTACATCGTTTTTAAACGTCTGTGATTTTGATTCACAACTACAAGCGAGCAAAAGGATGAGCGTTATTAATGTTAGTATTTTCATTTTAATGGGTTTTCAGTTGAAAATTAGGGTCTTCGACAATGAGGCACAACGGTCTCTGGCTAGGCCTGCGTTGCGGCTTGGTGACCTGAGAACTGTCGGCAAGTTATAAATTTTAATGGTAGAACGAAACTCCCGGCTAACTCATTGCAGCAATGAGGCTTAGCAGTGTTAGCGGTTGTTTAAATATCGATTAATCAAATAAATGCATTCATATATAAAGCTAACAATAACCCAATAAATAACAACCATAAATGTTACGCCAGAAATTGTATCTCCTGTGTTCGTCAATGTTGGAGTTTTAATTAATGGTATTACTTGATTTAATATTATCCAGATAGAAAATCCTAAAAAAAAGTTGAGCCATTTATTTCTATGCACGCAGTAAAATGCGTAAATGATATGAACCGGAAGAAATTGGTATATCAACAGGATTTTTCCGGTTTCGAATGAAACAATATTTTGATCGCCGAGAATGTTAATTAAAGTCGTACAGAAAGCGATCCAAATCAATCCCAAAACATAAATTGTAAATCTTTTTTTTATTGTCAAGTGGTTTCTATTTTATAGTTCGATTCTCGATTAAATAACCGCTAACGTCCTCGCGCTACGCCTCGTTGCGACTTGGCGACCTGAGTACTGTCTGCAAGTTAATAATATAAATGGTAGAACAAACTTCCGGCAAGGAAAATGCAGCAATGAGGTCGTAGCGTGTGTTACTGGAAGGCTTATAACTGACGGCGAATTATTTAAAATTAAAATTTCTATTATTGCTAAGTATTTTTGTACCATCAATGTGAAATAAAGAACTAATATGCGGGTCGGATTTACTTTATCTATATTTTTAAGTTGCTTACTTATTAACTGTAAGTCTGTGCAAGTTCAGGATCAGAATAATCATACTGATGAATTTGCAGTTGTCAACAGTTTTCTTTCTCAAACAGTATTTGTGGAAAATTACTATTTTAATAAGTTTCCTCTTGTATATATTAAAGAAAGTAGTGGAAAAGCAGCGGCTCTGAGCGCATATAAATATGCCTTCAACGAACGCAATTGGAAAATTGGAAGTTCACATCATGTACGTCAAGATACTGAGCAATGGCCTTTAGACAGTTTACAAATTGAGAAATTTTTCCAAATTGTAAATGACGAAAAGACAGACGAATGGAAGCACTCAGATTTTGCTATAGAAAATATTGATTCGATAAGTTTAGGCAGTATTCGCGAAAGTATTAAGAAAGAAAAATATCTCGTTGAACCTGCGAAGAAGATTTTTTTCCTTTCACGTCCTCTATTTTTGGATGAAAAAAAGGCAATAATGTTTTTCTATATCGGATCAAGTGAGTTAGGGTTTAATACTTTTGATCGTTTCGCAGTTCTTATGGTGAAACTTGACGGAAGGTGGGAAATTGGATCTCGCTACTATGATGGCGTAATGTTTTAGGGCTGTTGCTCCAAGCTTTCCAGTAACGGTTGCGGGCTTGTATTGCAGCGGATGAATGCGAACTGCGTACATTCGGCAAGATAAAATATTTTTCGTGAACGAAATACTTCCGGCAAGACAAATTCCGCTGTAATACAAGCCTGCTGTTGGGCAACGTTGTATTTTTTATACTAGTCTTCCAGGTTTTTCAATTCCATAAAAGTAAATATTCGTACATTCTTTTTTTATTTGTTTACGAACCAAATCATGAACTATTATTGAATTACTTGATTTAGGATTGAACACTAATCTTTCTCCAATTTTTTCGATATCAAATCTCTGCTTAATCGGATGAGTTTTCTCTTTATCTATAAAAGTTGACTGTTCATAATCCAAGAAATTTGCTCGATTGAAAAAGTTTAAAATGTGATATTCATGTTCTTTATTATCTAAATCAATCACAATTGCATTGTACCATTTTGGTAAATCAATACTTGTTAAGTATTTATCAATCACATCTCGAAGTCGCGGAGAAAATAAAAAGAATCCACAATTTTCAATTTGGTAATCACTTATTGCGCCGGAGAATTTACCATGCTCAATCTTGAAAACTATAGGATTTTCAAGTTTAAAAGTAAAATCCTTATTTCTGAAAAAGTCAAAATGCACAGATTTATCTTGACAATAACTTGCGCCAATTTTCGCCTTGTCATCTGGCATCATATTATAATATTCATGACTGTTTAGTTGCATGTTAGTGTCTTTTTACAATGTTGCCCAACGGTCTCTGGCTAGGCCTGCGTTGCGGCTTGGTGACCTGAGAACTGTCGGCAAGTTATAAATATTAATGGAAAAACAGACTTCCGGCAACTAAAATGCAGCAATGAGGCTTAGCCAGTGTTACTGGAAGTCGCTATTTAATAATTTCCTTTGCAAAATTTTCATCTTCCATAATCTTATCTGAAAGACTATTTAAAAGATTCGCAACCTTTGAATTAAAGTTCTGTAGTTCTAAAACATCATGGTTATGTGCAATTTCAAGATAAGAATTTCGCAACCTATCTTGTTCATCTAAGGGAATATTTGCATCAAGAAATGGAAACAAAAATAAGTTTGTGTAAAGTTTACTAAAGCCGCGGCGCGAGTCAATTTCCAATTCAAATAATCTTATTGTAAAATTACTTTTATCTTTTAAAAGTGAATTTGACATCTCGAAAAAATTGCGGTTCTCGCGGTTCAAATTTCCTTCAATAATCCCGCTTCGGTGTTTAAATGTATTATATATAGCACTATGTATAGCTTTGTATTTATTATATTTTTCTACGGCTGCAAGATTAAGCTTATCGAGAAATATTTGAGTGTCAATTTTTTTTCGTTGAAAAACATCAACAGCTTTTAGCCGATTAATGGTTGCAGCTGCCGTGAAAAGAAATACAGCATATTTGCCTGCTGGAGTTAATTCTCTAAAATTATCTTCGATAAAATAAAGCGAATAGTTATCAAGTTTTATTATTTTTTCGATAATCAAATCAATTGCTGCATTGTTTTCCATAAATATTTATTTGTTTGTTTAAGTGTAAGCATTGCAAACGCCAAACTCAATTAGTTGTTTATCCTGATATTCGAAGTAAAAGCCTGCTTTGCTTTCATACACTACTCTATTCATTGGAATTTCAGCCAAAGTATGAATATATGTCCACTTAAAAACGCGTACTGCTTTTCCAATATTACAGAAAATGCATCGGGCACTTTCTTCAGTAATATCTAATAATTTTGTTTCCTCACCAGGCTTCTTCCAAGATGTAGTAATATGGGCGATAAGATCAAAAACTTCATTATAATCCTCTAAAAAAGATAAGTCGTATTTTTTAAACAAGGCAACAAAATCTGATAATTCCATCGATTTGCAACAGTTCTCAAAATCAATTAAAAATGATGCGGTTACTTCTTCAGTAAAATGTTCTTTGTCCAAAGTTAATGTTGTCTTTCCCATATTTATTTATGTATACCCTTAACTGTTAGTTTATAAGTCGCAATATAGCAATACTTTCCCGGTGTGGAAAGCGATTTCCAGTAACGGTTGCGAGCATGAGGAATTGCCGATGAAAGCGAACCGAGTATTTTCGGCAAGATAAATTTTATTCGTGAAAAACTAAGCTCCGGCTACCGAAAATTCGGCAAATACTCATGCTTGCTGTTATGTGCTGGAAGAATTTTTTCTTCATTCCTCAAATGTAAACTTTATTTGATTTTTTGCTTCGATGATCTGCTTTCCGCGTTTAGTTACGATTGAAGATTGTCCCTCAAAAACATTTGTCACATCAAAAACATTGATTTCGACAATTTTCACATTGCCGTCATCATCCATTTCCTTTTCTAGTTCGATTGTACACTTTATTGATGTTCCATTCACAAAACTAACTTCTCTATTTGAAACCATGTTTTTAAATTCAGAATCTAAAAGATTAAAACTAATAGGCTTTGAATCATAATATCCACGCCACTTCATTTTTCCACTTTTTAGAACGGGCGAAACAATTTCAATATTGGCATTTTCAATAAACTCGGACTCGATCTTTACTTTTTCGATTATGAAGTTTTTAAAATCTGAGCGATTAACGGTTTTTTCTTCAGAAATAGGCTTTTTGTTTTCATCAACTTCGGTAATTGAAACTTTTTCCACTTTTGGTTCAGCTAGCAATTGTGTGTAAAAGTTGGATCGGTGAAATTTTATTTTATCATTATTTGATAGCTGAAATGTTATGTTGTTAACCACTGTAACGTGATAATTATCAGGATTCTCTTCTTCTACCAAATCTTTTTTAAGCTTTTGTATATTTAATTTTGTTTCCTCAATTTGTAGTTCTTCAAGTTCTGAGTTATTTGTGAACTGATCTGATATTATATTTGTAACCACTCCAGAAAAAATTACTCCTACCGCTATGAGGACACGTTGAGTTTGCTTTCGATTTTTCTTCGAATTTAATATTTTGAAAAACTCCTTTATTCCGCCTTCTTCGACAGCTTCAATTTCGAGTGATAGATCAAGTTCAAGAAATGTAGCTATTTCTTTGAAAATTTTTAAAAGTTCGGCTTCCGCTTTGTTTTTGATAAATGCGTCCATCGAATGCAGATCATTCTCCAAGTAATAATGTATTTCTAGGTTCTCCATTAAATGTCGTTTATCGTCTAAGTGGTTTCAACTTCTAGCACATAACGGTTGCGAGCAGGAATAGTTGCCGATGAAAGCGAACCGCGTCCTGTCGGCAAGATAAAACATTGTTCGTGAAAATAAAGCTTCAATTACCTGAAAACTCGGCAATTATTTTTGCTTGCTGTTGTGTATAGTGCTAATTTATAAGATGGGATTTTTCATTGATGTTTTCCCGTTTGATGTTTTTCCCGTTTTGTGACAATAATTCTCTGGGAAATTTTCATTGCCGTATTCATTCCAAATTTTCCACGATTCCTTGGTCATTGGTTGTTTGGGATTAAATTTGATTTTCGCTCCAGACCTAATACAAAATCCATATGTTTGAATTTCGTCTAATTCTCTTTGAGGCCTTTGGCTGATTACTGACCCCAATTCTAATTCATCAGGAAAGTCTGAGAGTCTCCTCTCGTCCGTTTTTGCGCTTTTAAAAAAACCGTAAAATTTTTCGGTTGAGTCAAACAGAATGTCAGATTTCACGTAGGTTTTACCAAAGTTTATTATTAATTTTTTATTTTCAAAAACCGGTCTTTTTATAAATACCACTTCATTACTTTCGGCAATTTCCATACATTCATTCCACGCGTCATTATCAGGAGATTGAGTAAAACGGTCGAATAAACTTTGCTGCGAAAACACCCCAAACTCTATATTGTTTTTAAACGAATAGTCGTAAAGATTTATTGATGTAATAATTCCTTTTTTCTCATTACCATAATATTTAGCGTGTAGATTTGGAACGTAGATGATGCTTACATTGAGGAATTTCTTAAAGTAATCAAAGTCGGATTTGCTCATGCTTTTTTTAACCTCTTTTTCGTTTTTACCGAATACTAAAAGCAAATGAATTCGTGGATTATTCTCATGTTTGTCAAATAGCTTTTTGAAGTAGTCGTCTAGCTTGATGAATGGAGAAACAATCATTAAGACAGTTTCAGTTTCCCAAATTATGTCATACACTGCCTCTTCTAGCTCTTTACCAGTTAAGAATTTACTCATTTATTTTCTATTTTTGAAGTTTGTAGTCTTTCAGCATTATACACAACGTCCCCGCGCTACGCCTCGTTGCGTGTTGGCGACCTGAGTACTGTCGGC
>JADGMW010000849.1_pt1 | contig 10223 bp, 8 predicted proteins | sample 8641801 | NCBI WGS metagenome assembly JADGMW01 (sample SAMN16272018, study PRJNA661076) | feces metagenome | isolation source: fecal sample from diarrhoea affected cattle A | host: Bos taurus | place: South Africa: Lokaleng Village, Mahikeng | collected 2019-09
GCGGAGATGCCGAGGTTCTGGGTGAGGATCGGGAAGCTAAAGCCGACGGCGAAGTTCACCATCCAGAGCACAAACGCGGTGGAACCCATCCCCAGCCCGCGGATCTTCAGCGGGAAGATTTCCGAAAGCATCAGCCACGTCACCGGCGAGATCGCTCCTTGCTGAAAGGCCAGGAAACTCACCGTCAGGGCCAGGATCACGAATCCGCGGCCGGTGCCTTCGGGCAGGATCAGGGAGAACAGACCGATCAGCGCCAGGGCCGTGATGGTACCGATCTGGCCGACCATCAGCATGGGCCGCCGGCCCACCCGTCCCAGCAGCCAGATCCCCACAAACGTGGCAAGAACGGAGATCACCCCGTTGGCGATGTTGGCGGTCAGCGCCGCTTCGGTGCCGAACCCGGACTGTTTCAGGATTTCAGTGCCGTAGTACATGATCGAGTTCACGCCGGTGACCTGCTGGCAGATGGCCACGCCGACGCCGATCAGGAAGATCCTCCGCATCCACGGCACGCCCAGGTCCTTGAAGGAGCCCTTCTTGGCCTCGTAATCCTCCCGGGCCAGCTGCCGGACTTCGTCGAATTCACGGCGCGCGACGGCGGCGGTGCGGATTTTCTGCAGCACTTCGAATGCTTCGGCGAAACTGCCGATCGAGGCCAGCCAGCGGGGGCTTTCCGGCACCCGCAGCATGCCCAGCCACAGGGCGATGGCGGGGAGGGTGGCCAGCAGCAGCATCCACCGCCAGATGTGCAGCTCATCGGCCCAGACGTTGCCCAGCACGGCGTTGACAATGAAGGCCAGCAGCTGGCCGGTGACGATCATCAGTTCATTCCGGGTGACCATCTGCCCGCGCCGGTCTGCCGGGGACATCTCCGCCAGGAACACCGGAACCATGGCGGAAGCCCCGCCCACGGCCAGGCCCAGGACAAACCGGAACGGGACCATCACCTCGACGTTGGGGGCGAAGGACACCCCCAGGGTGCCGATCAGGAACACCGCGGCGAGCGCCATGATCATCCGGCGCCGGCCGTAGCGGTCCGCGAGCCGGCCGCCGGCCAGCGCACCAAAGGCGGCTCCGAAGAGCAGGGCGCTGGTGACCATGCCGGTGGTCAGCGGGGTCAGCCCAAGATCCTCCTCCATAAAGGGGAGCGCACCGTTGATGACTCCGGTGTCATAGCCGAACAACAGTCCGCCCAGGGTGCTTACCGCGGTGATCCGCTTCAGTGCCTTGTTCGGTGTGCCGTCCGCGCCGGCAGCCGACGATGCGGCGTCGTCTGCTTTCAGGGTGCCCATGCTGTCCTCCTGGAGCGTGCCGTTAGTGGAACCCGGCGATGAATTCCTTCATGGTGGTGAGCTGGTAGCGGGAAACCTCCAGCGCGTTCTCGTTTTCGGCAAAGACGCTGGAGACCATTACGGTCTCCGGCCGGTCCAGGAAACCGTTCTCCGCCAGCGAGCCAAAGAACTCCTGCCAGTCGACGTCCCCGTCCCCGATCTTCAGGTGCTGGTGAACCCGCACCGGGTTGCCCGGCGGGTTGGTGATGTAGCGCAAACCGTGCGAGGCGTGGTGGTCCATGGTGTCCGCCACGTGGACCACGCGCAGCTTCTCGCCGGCTGCTGCCATGATCGCTGCCGGGTCATCGGCCATGTGGAAGGTGTGGGCGGCGACGTAGACGAACCCCAGGTTCGGTGAGTTCACCCCGCGGATGACCCGCCAGGCGGCCAGTCCCTCTTCTACAAAGTCATCCGGGTGCGGGTCGATCGCCACGTGGATGCCCTCGCGTTCGAAGAGGGGAACCAGTTCCTCCATGGACCGGTAGAACGCGGCCTCGGATTCCTCCGGCAGTTCCGGCCGTCCGCCGAACTCGGTGTTCATTTGCTCCACGCCCAGGTCGACGGCGATCTGCACCGCGCGCTTCCAGTACCTCACGGCGGCCTGCCGCAGGTTTTCATCCGGGGAGGACCAGCGCAGCACCGGCAGCACGGAGGCGATTTCAACGTCTGCTTCGGCACATGCCTTCCGCAGGTCCGCCACCAGTGCGTCGTCGGCTTTCGGGTGCCGGAAGAACGGCAGCACGTCCTGGTGCGGGGTGAGCTGGAGGTATTTATAGCCCAGTTCGGCAGCGAGCCCGGGAAACTCCAGCACGGAGTGGGTGGAGTGGAACGGTGTGGGGTCGAGTGCAATTTTCATGCGGGGCGGTTCCTTAGCTGTACAGGGCGGGCTTGGTGTTCAGGAGAACCGGAACCCTGGCTCCGGTGCGCTGGGCCTCGACGCCGGCTTCACAGCACGCAGCAGTGGCGTATCCGTCCCAGGCACTCGGCCCGCCGATCCGGTCTTCGAGGGCGGCATCCACCCAGGCCTGGATCTCCGCGTCATAGGCGGCGGCGAAGCGTTCCTCGAACCCCGGGGCGACTTTCCCTCCCCAGCGCCCCTGGGTACGCACACTGGGCCCGGCATCCCCACCGATGCTCGCCACTCCTGCTTCGAAGGACGCCTGGGTGGCAACCTCGTAGCCGTACTGAGCATTCACGTAAATCTCCACATCAGCAAGCACACCTGACTCGGTTTCGAGCAGGACGTGCTGCGGGTCGTGCTGGCCTTCCGGAGCGTTGCGTGTCCGCTTACCCATCCGCACCTGAACGGAGGTGATTTCTGCGCCGGTGAAGAACCGGACGGCGTCGAATTCGTGCACCACTGAGTCGTTAATGAGCATCTCGTTGGTGAATCCGGCCGGGGTGGAGGCGTTGCGGTGCTGGTGGTGAAGCATCAGAAGATCGCCGAGCTCCCCGCTTCGGATGAGCTCCCCCAGCTCGGCGTATTCGGCGTCGAACCGGCGCATAAAACCCACCTGGATCCGTTGCCGGCCCAGCTTTTCTTCGGCCTGGACAACTTTCCAGGCGGACTCGGCGTCCGGGGTCAGCGGCTTCTCGCAAAGGATCGGTATGTCTTTCGCAAGCGCGGCGTGCAGGATGTCCTCATGCAGGAAACCCGGGGTGGCTATCAGCACCGCGTTGATGTCCGGGTTATCGAGTGCTTCGCGGGCATCTGCGAGCGCCACGGCCCCGGGAATGCCGGCGATGGCTGCGTTTGCCCGGTCCAGGGCGATGTCGACGACGGCGGCTACTTCGGCTCCGTGAATGCGCCGGCGCAGACGCTGTATGTGGTCAATGCCCATGCGGCCGGCACCGATGACGGCGACGCGGAGGTTGTTGCTCATCTTCAGTCTCTCTCTGATCAGTGAACGCGGGTTCGTGACCCGCAGGAAAGCAGGTAGTTTCGTGTTCGTTCTGCGATGGGCAGCGGGATGCCGAAGTCCGCCACGGGATACATGTCCTGTTCGACAATCCCGAAGACGGGCCGCTGCAAACCCTCGACGGCGCTGATGACCTTTGCCAGGTCCGGCAGACCGCCGGGCGGCTCGGTCATGACTCCGGCCAGGTTGGCGGCAGCCCAGGTCAGATCCTGCTCGCGCACCGTCTGAAGCACGGCGGGGTCGATCTGCTTCAGGTGCAGATAGCCGATCCGCTCGGGGTACCTGGCGATCAGCTCCAGGCTGCTGGCACCGCCGTATTCTGCGTGGCCGGTGTCCAGGCACAGGGTGACCAGCTGCGGGTCGGTGTTCTGCAGGAACTTCTCAATGTCCGGCTGCCCGCACACGTGGGAGTCGGCGTGGGAGTGGAACTGCTGCTGCAGCCCGTACTCCTCGGCCAGGACTTTGCCCAGGCGGTTGTGCCCGTTGAACAGGTCATTCCACTGCTCGGCGGAGAGCTGGCCGTTTTCCACCGGCTCGCCCGTCACGTCGTCGCGCCACATCGCGGGGATGACCACAATGTGCTCGCCTCCCATGGAGGCGGTCAGTTCCGCGACCTTCCGCGCCGGTTCCCAGGCCACCTCCCACTGGTCCACCCCGCGGTGGAAGGCAGTGAAGACGGTGCCGGCGGAGACCGAGAGGTCGCGTGCCTTCAGCTCGTCAGCGAGCCGGGACGGGTCGGTGGGCAGGTAGCCGTAGGGACCCAGTTCGATCCAGCGGTATCCGGCTTCGGCAACCTCGTCCAGGAAACGCTGCCAGGGGATCTGCTTCGGGTCCTCGGCAAACCAGACTCCCCATGAGTCGGGGGCGGTGCCGATGATTAGTTTGTTTTCAACGTCGGTCACGTTCGAAGTCCTTTCAGCCGAGCAGCGGCTTTTGCTCTTCCTTGTGGCGGGCATAGTTTTTGTAGGCGGCCTGGGTCGATTCCAGGCTGGAGACAGCGGAGACGGGAACGTCCCACCAGGACTCAGAATCCGGTGCGTCCAGCAGCGGATCAGATTCGACGTGGATCAGGACCGGACCGGAGCCCTCCGGCTCGGCCTTGGCTTTGGCAACCGCGGCTTCCAGATCCGAAATGGCGTGCTGTCCGGGTTCAACCCGGATGACCCGTACGCCCAGGGATTCAGCGTTCGCTGCGAGATCCACGGGCAGCACCTCACCGTCGTCGAACGTGTGCCGTTTTTTGTCCAGCGTCCGGTATTTGGTGCCGAAGCGCTGGGATCCGAGGGACTCGGACAGTGCACCGATCGAGGCGTAACCGTGGTTTTGGATCAGCACCACAATGAGCTTGAGGCCCTCGGCCACCGCGGTGACCAGTTCGGTGTGCATCATCAGGTAGGACCCGTCCCCCACCATGACGACGACGTCGCGGGGCCGGCTGGCCGCTGACCCCTCCGGTGCGCGGTGGGCCTCATCCACGGCGGCGCGCTTGACGCCCAGTCCGCCCGGGATTTCGTAGCCCATGCAGGAATAGGCGTATTCAACGTGGTATCCGAACGGATCCTGGACCCGCCACATTTTGTGCAGGTCGCCCGGCAGCGACCCGGCCGCGCAGACCACGACGTCCCGTGCGTCCATGGCCCGGTTGACCGCGCCGATGATTTCATTCTGGCTGGGCAGCGGCGTGTGCCCGGCTCCGAAGGCGTCGTCGACGGTGTGGTTCCAGCGTTCCTTTTCTGCGGACACCCTGTCCGCCAGGTCTCCGGAGACCCGATAACCCGAGAGGTTCTGGTTCAGCCTGACCAGCGCCTTCCGGGCGTCGGCCACGATCGGCAGGCTGGTTCCCTGCTTGTATGCGTCGATGGCGGCCACGTTGATGTTGATGAACCGCACGTCCGGGTGCTGGAACGCGGTGCGCGAGGCCGTGGTGAAATCCTCATACCGGGTTCCGATGCCGATGATCAGGTCTGCGTTCCGAGCGAGAGCGTTTGCCGCGGTGGTGCCGGTGGAACCCACCGCACCGACGCAGCAGGGCGCATCCCAGGGAAGGGCGCCGACGCCGGCCTGGGTATAGGCGACCGGAATGCCGGTCAGCTCGGCCAGCTCGGCCAGCGCAGTGCCTGCAAAGGAGTAGAGGACGCCGCCGCCTGCAATGATCAGCGGACGCTGCGCACTGCGGATCAGCTGTGCCGCACGGCGGATGTCCGTTTCCTCTGGTTCGGGCCGCCGGATCCGCCAATCGCGTTCGCGGAGGAACTCTTCCGGGACGTCCAGCACCTCCGCCTGGACATCCTGCGGAAGGGAGATGGTCACGGCCCCGGTGTCAGCCGGATCGGTGAGGACACGCAGGCCCTGGTGCAGGGCGGAGAAAAGCTGTTCCGGGCGGGAAACGCGGTCGAAGTATCTGGAGAGGGGCCGAAAGGCGTCATTGACGGTGACGTCGTAGGCGTCCGGGCGTTCCAGCTGCTGGAGGACCGGGTCCGCTGCCCGGGTGGCGAAGGTGTCGGATGGAAGCAGCAGCACGGGAAGCCGGTTGGTGGTGGCCACGGCGGCGCCGGTGAGCATGTTCGTGGCACCGGGACCGATGGAGCTGGAGACAGCGAAGGCCGCCCGGCGGCGGGTGTGCCGGGCGTAGCCAACCGACTGGTGCACCTGGGCCTGTTCGTTCCTGCCCTGGTAATACGGCATCAGCGCTGGGTCCTGTACCTGCCACTGCTTCAGTGCCTGTCCGATTCCGGCAACGTTGCCGTGTCCGAAAATGCCGAACATGCCCGGGATCAGCCGTTCGCGGTACTCTCCGGTCCCGGCGTCGTCGACGGCGTACTGCCTGCCCAGGAACTCTACGACCGCCTGGGCCACGGTCATTCTGCGGTGGGACATCAGCTGGGTATCTCCTGTCGGGTGCGGGTAGTGAGCAGGGACGCGGCAGCTGCCACGGCTTCGCGGACACTGCCTTCCCTGGGGTAGAGCAGCGTGCGGCCGACTGTCAGGCCCTGCACGCCCGGCAGGCGCAGCGCCGCGCCCCAGGTCGCGTAGATTTCCTCCGGGCTGCCCGCCGGGTCTCCGCCCAGCAGCACTGTTGGCATAGTGGTGGCGGCCATGACCCTTTCCATATCGGCGACCACCGGCAGCTTCATCCAGGTGTATGCGCTGGTGGAGCCCAGCCCGGAGGCGACGGCCACTGACTTGACCACAGCGGCGGTGCTCAGGTCATTGCGGATGCTGCCGTTCTGCCAGACCGAGATGAAGGGCTCCACCATGGCCACCAACCGGCGCTCAGCCAGGGAATCGATGGCCTGGGCGGCAGCTTCGAGCGCCCGCGCGGTGGCCGGATCGCCCAGGCAGATCCGCAGCAGCAGCTTCCCGCCCGTGGCGCCGAGCTCCGACAGTGCTTCGGCAGTGTGGCCGGTGAACCTGTCATCCACCTCGTTGACGTAGCCGGCCAGCCCGCCGCGGTTCATCGACCCGAACAGCAGCTTGCCGTCCAGGGCGCCGAGCAGGAGCAGATCGTCCATGATGTCCGGGCTGGCCAGGACGCCGTCCACGGCCGGGTTGGCCAGTGCTTCACGCAGCCGGTCCAGCAGGTCGCGGCGGTCCGCCATCGCCGTCGGGTTGTCCCCCACAGCCAGGGCGCCGCGCGCCGGGTGGTCCGCGGCGACGATGAAGTTCTGGTCTCCGAGCTTGATCCCGGGATGCGGCCGGCGGGCAGCGGCCGCGCGGGCAACGGCGTCGGGGTCTTCCAGCCTCAGCTTGGAGAGGTGTTCGTAGCGGCGGGGATTGTCATCGAAGCCGTTCACCGGGCCGCCTCCGCTGCCTCGGGAAGGCTGCGGCCGCGTTCGGTGAGCAGCGAGAGCACTTCCTCCGGCGTCGGCATGGCATCGGCGCAGGAAAGCCGGGAGGCAACAATCGCCCCGGAAGCGTTGGCGTAGTCCAGCACCGCTTCCAGCGGCCAGCCGGAAAGCAGCCCGTGGCAGAACGCGCCGCCAAAGGCATCGCCGGCACCCAGCCCGTTCAGTGTCTGCACCGGCACCGGGGCGGAAACTGTCCGGCCGGTACGGGTCTTGGCCATCACGCCGTCGGCGCCCAGCTTCACGACGGCGATCTCCACTCCCGCCTCGAGCAGCCGGTCCGCCTGCTCGTCCGGGGTACCGGAGCCCACGGCCACGGCGCATTCGGCTTCATTGCCGATCGCCACGGTAACGTGCGGGAGGATCCGGGCCACCTGCGCCCGGGCTTCCTCTTCCGAGTCCCAGAACATGGGGCGGTAGTCCAGGTCCAGAACCGTGTACTGGCCCGGCCCCAAACTTTCGCGCGGCCGCGCCTCATGCGCTGCCACGTGGGCGGAGCGGCTGGGTTCCTGGCACAGCCCGGTCACCGTGGTCCAGAAGATCCCTGCGTCCCGGACGGCGTCCAGATCCAGTTCGGCAGCCGTGATCTGCAGATCGGGTGCGGTGGGGAACCGCCCGTAGAAGTAGAGGGGAAAGTCGTCCGGAGGCTGAATCGAGCAGAACGTAGCCGGCGTCTGGAGCCCTGGAACGGAAGTGACGAAGCCGGCATCGACCCCGAACTTTCCCAGTTCCCTGCGCAGGTAGTCTCCGAACGGGTCCTCCCCGGTCCGGGTGATAACCGCGCTGCGGCGGCCGTGCCGTGCGGCGGCCACCGCAACGTTGGAGGGCGAACCTCCGAGGTACTTTCCAAACGTCTTTACGTCGGCCAGTCCCACCCCGACGTCGTCCGGATAAATGTCGACGCTGATCCGTCCCATGGTAAGCAAATCGTGAGCCACAACAGGTCCTCAGCCTTTCTGTTCGGGGCGGTGTTCGGCCTGCCTGTTCCGAGGGAACCCGGCCAGCCTGTGAGCCATGACACACCACAACTCTGCCCGAGGCACTATGTCCTGTCAATGATTTGTACTGACATACTTACATTTGGATTTCGCGGATGGTGTCGTCACGCTCGCGGATCTCCCGGCCCTACGCTGGGACGATGGACCCGCTTCTTCTGGACTTCCCTTTCACAGGCCGGTGGACTGTGCAGAACAGTCCGGCGAACCGGGTTCCCAGCCACGGAACCCATCTGCTCGGCACCACCTACGCCATAGATTTTGTGGCCGTTGATGATCAGGGCCGCTCCGCACCGCCGTCGTGGCGTTCCGTCCTGGGCACTGAAGCCCCGGAGGGGTTCACCGGGTTCGGCGTTCCGGTGCTGGCGCCGGCCGCCGGCACCGTGGCAGCAGTGCACGACGGCGAACCGGACCACGAGGCGCGCCGCTCACCGCTCGCACTGGCCGGGTACGCCCTCACCCAGCGCGAACGGGTACGGCGGGGCCCGCCGGGAATCGCCGGCAACCACGTGGTGCTGGCGACCGGTTCCGGGCCGGAGGCAGTTTTTGTCCTCCTGGCCCATCTGCGCCGCGGGTCGGTCCGCGCCGCACCCGGAGACCGGGTGAACCCCGGAACGGTGCTGGGCGAGTGCGGCAACTCGGGCAACAGCACCGAACCGCACGTCCACGTGCAGGCGTGCGATTCGATGGACTGGGAGCACACGCACGGGCTGCCGCTGGCATTCCGGCTTCCGGAGACCGGCGAAGCGTGGCTCCCCCGCAATGCCGAGGTCTTCAGCGTCGGCTAGCACCGGCTGGCCGCTTCCGCTCTCCGGGCGAAGTAGGCTCGGGAGGACAGACTGAACCGGGGGCGCAAGGAGGCAGCAGTGACTTTGGTGGATAACGCCGTCTATGTGGACGGCAAACGCCTGCACAGCCCGGAGACCCTCGAGGAGACGTTCGACCTCACCCGGGAAACCGGCGGCATGGCCTGGATCGGGCTTTACCGCCCGGACGACATTGAACTGCTCGCCGTCGCCGAGGAGTTCGGCCTGAACCTGCTGATCGTGGAGGACGCGCTGGCCGGGCACCAGCGCTCCAAGCTGGAGCAGTACGGCGACCAGCTCTTTGTGGTGCTGCGGCCCGCCCGCTACCTCGACGACGTCGAGCGCGTTGAAATCGGCGAGCTGCACCTTTTTGTGGGCCCCAACTTTGTGGTGACCGTCCGGCATGCCGAGTCACCGGACCTGGCGCGGGTCCGCACCCGCATGGAACGGGAGGTGGACCTGCTTTCGATGGGGCCCCAGGCGGTGCTGTACGCCATCCTGGACCAGGTCGTTGACGAATACGCCCCGGTGTCCACCGGACTCGAAAACGACATTGATGAGATTGAAGACCAGCTCTTCGGCGGCGATGCCGAAGTTTCGCGCCGCATCTATGAACTCTCGCGTGAGGTGATCGGCTGCCAGCGCGCCATCAGTCCGCTGGAAACGGTGGTCGGCGAGCTGCAGCGCAACCCGGAGAAGTACGCCGTCCCGCCCGAGCTTAAGGACCGGCTCGGCGACGTGCTGGACCACGTGCTGCGGCTGACCGACCGCATCACCGCCTACCGCTCACTGCTGGACAACGCCCTGGCGCTCAGCTCCACACTCGCCTCCAACCGGCTTGCGGAAACCTCGATAGCCCAGAACGAGCAGACCAAGAAGATCTCCGCCTGGGCCGCCATCCTCTTTGCTCCCACGCTGGTGGGAACCGTGTACGGTATGAATTTCCGGAACATGCCGGAGCTCGACTGGGCGCTGGGATACCCGATGGCGCTGGCACTGATGGTCCTGCTCGGCGTCCTGCTGTACGCAGCGTTTAAACGAAACAACTGGCTCTAGGAGGCCTCGATCATGCGCACCCGGTTTTCGCTCCTGGCCCTGGCTCTGCTGCTCGGAGTATCTGCCTGTGCCATGGACCCCGGCGCACCAGGGTCCTCGCCGGACGACGCCGGGACCGCCGGGGACACGCCGTCGTCGTCCTCATCTGACGCACCCGAGGGAATCTGGGGCAACCCGGAGAACACTCACGAGCCCTCTCTTGAGCTCCACGAGGACGGCCGCCTGACCGGCACCGACGGATGCAACCGTCTGATGGGCCACTGGGTCCTGG
>JADGMW010000850.1_pt1 | contig 10217 bp, 8 predicted proteins | sample 8641801 | NCBI WGS metagenome assembly JADGMW01 (sample SAMN16272018, study PRJNA661076) | feces metagenome | isolation source: fecal sample from diarrhoea affected cattle A | host: Bos taurus | place: South Africa: Lokaleng Village, Mahikeng | collected 2019-09
GGGCGGTGCTCAGGGTGCCGAGAATCTTGCCGTCCAGACCGATGGCCTGGCCGTCCCTGACGTGACCGATGAGCACGCCGTTGGCATCCTTGATCTCGTCGCCATGGACGAATCCAATGACCTTGCCGTTTGCGTCACGTACTACCGGACGTTCATGGGTTTGCGCTGCTGCAGGGCTTTGCACCTGGGAGCTGCGCATATCGATGACCTGGCCGCTGGCGTCTAGCGCGACGTTTTCCTCGACGCGTCCAAGACTCTGGCCATCCATGCCGATAGCCTTGCCGTCTTCGTATTTGCCGATGACCTGGCCGTTGCGGTCGACTACCTGACCGTTAACCACCTTGCCGATGACATTGCCGGCCTCGTCACGTATCACGGTGGCCTGTTCGCGCATCCGCAGTAGCGGATCGTCGGCAGAAAGACCACGCACGATGCGGCCCATGATCTTGCCGTCCAGACCGATGGCCTTACCGTCAACAATATGGCCGATGATGCGACCGTCGTGATCGACCACGTTGTCGCCGACGATGCGCCCTAGCAGTTTGCCGTTGGCATCGAGTACGACGTCGACGGTTTCGGCCGGGAGCGGGTCGAGCAGGTTGGCCACGGTGATCTGATCCAGCGAAGCAATGCTGGTGTCCTTCGGATTACGCAGTACCGCTACCAGTTCGCCGGCCTTTTCTGCCACTTCGACACGTGCTGCCTGCGCTGGCGTCAGCATCAGCGACAGGGTGGAGAAACTCATGTTGAAGCCATCGGACGAGTTGCGGTCGTAGTGTTTCTCGTACTTCTTGCCCTTGGCGTCTTCACGTCCTGCGGCCAGCACTTCTACGTTTTCCAGCACGGTCATGACGACCTGGTCGGAATAGTTGGGTTGCTGCTGCAGGCCGACGTCGTTAGCGGAGAAGCTGCCCAGCAGGTCGATGCGATCGCCCGGGCGCAGCATGCCGTCGAAAGAGTTGATCTTGTTGACCTGCACGGTCTTGATGCGCTTGCCCAGTTCGACGTTTTCCGACAGGCGTGAGATGCGGCTGCTTTCCAGTGCATCCCAGGTGATCGGCCGGCCACGTTGCAGCGGATTAACTACCATGCGGTTTTCAACGCGCGGCCAGTCTTCGGCCAGCACCGCATTGGAAGGCAGGTAGTCACGGGGCACGTCCATGGCCGCAACATTTTCCCGGGACAGCGTCTGGGATTTGCCGATGTCTTCCTTGGGCACTACCACCGAGGTCATGATCTGGGTGGCGGGCTTGTAAGCAGCCTTGTACTGGGACTCCTTGGCCTTCAGGTACGCCCAGCCCAGAAACGCGGCCAGCAACCCGCAGGCGATGGCGATTAGCAGTAGTTTTTTACCTGAGACCGATGACATGTTGCTCCCCGTTCATAAACGCCCCCGGCACTGCGAGGCGACTGCAATGTGTTTTTTTATTTGTCTGATACAACCCAATGCCCGCCCGGATAGAGCGTGGCCTGCTTGGCGGCGTTACAAGCGCTGGCGGTAGTCTTCACGTGGCGCAGGGAGGCTGGATCTGCCAGCGCCCGTTTGCCTGAGTTGCCCAGCGTGGCGACCGGTGTGCTTAAGCTGCCCACGGAAATGACTTCGATGTCAGCCATCTGCGCGTTGCTCATGACCACGCACGGCGAGAGGTTTTCCCACCCCGCTGGCGGGGTGGCGTAGGCCACGCTGAGCAGTTGTTCAGCACTGGCGTTCAGGCCGCCTGCGCGCAGGTCGGTCTGTGCGTACACGCTGGCCAGGCCATAGATCTTTCCGCGTGACTCGAAGCCCGCGGGCTGCTTGCTGTCGCCTACGTACAGGGTGTTGCTGGGCTCGCGTTTATCCACCGTGACGCCGCTGGGCAGGGTCATGGGGCGGTAGCTGCCGGGATGGTAGTAGCCGCCGTTGTGGTAATAGGCAAAGCCCAGCAGGTTGCCTTGTGCGTCGTATAGCGCCTGAAGTGTCAGGGCGTTGCCGCCTGCGTCGATCGGGGTGGCGCTGACCGGGTTGCCGTTGCCGTCCACGCACAGGCCGGTCAAGTCACAGGTGGCGACGGTCTCGCCGTTTTTATCGACGTATCTATCGCCGTCCTGAATACCGATCAGGTTGCCCAGTTCGTCGAATATGCCCGTGGGCAGGCTAGCGACTGGTAGCTCGATATCGGGCTGGCTGCCCTCGGTGGAACCATCGTCATAGTCCTCGCCAGGGACCACCTCGCTGTAACGCACGCGATGGCTGTCATACAGCTGCACGCGGTTCATCTCGCGGGACTGCGTGGCGTAGTTGTCATGCACGGCATCGAAGATGTTTTCGACGTCAGTCAGGGTGGCGACCAATACCGCCCCGGTAACGCCTAACACGACCAGGTATTCGGTCATTGACTGCCCAAGTTGCCTGCTGCGCATGATCACTGATCCATCCGTGTGAGCAGGACCTGGGTATTGGTTTCGTGGCGCAGCAGGCCGATTGTCAGCAGTTCGCGGCCCTTGGCGTAGTTGAGCACGACGCTGCCAGCCAGGGTGCTGCGGTGCTCCAGCTGCCATCCACGGTGGAGCATTTCGCTCTCGTACCAGGCGCGGGTGCGCTGGATGTCGTCGGCGACCAACAGCATGGTTACGCGCCCCTTGCGCAGTGGGTCGTCGCTTTGCATATCGCTGACCACCTGCGCTTCGGCGGGCATGGGTACGCCTTCGCCGAGACGCCGATCGCTGGCCCCTGCGACCGGGGGATTGGTCAGCATCAGCTTGCCGTAGCTGTAGCGCTCGTTCTGCGCCTGCACCTGCACCATCATCATGCACTGGTTGTTGATGTGCAGGATCTGCTCCCAGGGGCCAAAGGTCGTGTAATCGACGGCCTCTTTCCATTGCTTGCCGTAGAAATCCTTGACCTGCCGGGGGGTGGCGGGCACACGGAAGCTGCGCACATTCATGGCGGTGTTGTTCCACTGCATGCCGTCGGCAATCGCGCCGACCAGCATGGCGTCCATGCGTGGGAAATCGTCGTGGTCGCACTCGGCATATGCGCTTGTGCCAAGCAGGCCAAGCAGGGGCAGGGCGACCAGGGGCCAGTGCTTATTCATTGAAATAACAAAAACCGGTTCGTGGATTACAAGCCACCGAGTCGCCGGGAATCGGGTCGGTGTTGACGGGGGCCAGGTCGATATGCCTGAACGACGGCTCCATGATGCTGACGGCCGTCTTGATGACGTCCCACAGGAGGTTGTCTTCCAATCCGGTGCCGAGGACGAAGTCGTCGGATTTTTCACGCATGTGAAGTTCGTCCTGCGCCACCCAGGCATCGGCCAGAATCGCCGAGCGGGCATTGACCGATAATGGCGCAGCGCCGATCAGTGGCGTGCTGCCCAGGGTGCTGCCGGTCAGCGAAACCGGGATGCGTACGTCACTGCTATAGAGGTTGCGGCGGGGGTGGGCGATCTGTAGCAAATCGTCGTCGCCGCGGCCAAAACTGAGGATATCCACCGCCTTGGTGACCGGACTCATCAGCGCGTTGTAACCGTCGGTCAATGTGTCGGCGACCGAGGTGGGCGTGCTGTTGCTCATGCTCGAGCCAGCTGCGCTGGCGCCACTGTTGACCATGGGTTGGCTCTGGCCGCTGGTCCAGCGCCAGAAACGGTTGATCATGCTATTGCCAGGAGCTTCAACATCCTCATTGGTAAAAGGCCGAGCCTCCTGTCCATACGCCAGCAGACGGTTTTCCGCGCTGTTGAAGATGTCTTCATTGCTGCGGGTGGGTAAGCCGTCCACGGTATCGAGGCGTGCATACAGGCTTCGATCGGAGGGAGACAAGGAAGAAATCTGGTCTCGGTCGTATTGCGACGGGCTGTGGCCGCTTTTGCTCTGCCCGATGTAGTCCTCGGGCGTGCCGTACCACACGGTGCGCTCCCAGGCTGCATAGCGCGCCATCTCCTGGGATTTGTAAGCCATATCGGTAAGCTTGCCGATCACCGGTACGGCAACGAACATCAGCAATACGCAGCCGGCGACCATGACCACGAATTCGGCCATGGCCTGCCCCCGAGCGAGGTGATGCATGCCGAGGGTGCTCATTGCAGCGCATCCAGCATGCCGCTCTTGACCTGATCAAGCACGTTCTCGCTGATCTGGTTGATCACCGGCTTGGCGATCGGCGAAATTATCGGCGTCAGTTTCTCAAGGGCCCGGTCAACGCCCGGCATGATCAGGTAGTCGGTAGAGACATCAAACAGCAGGCCTACTACGGTCGCCGGGCCAAAATCGGGCAGGCCGAGCACCTCGGAGAGGTCGATTTCACCGGAAGCGATCAATTGCACGACCTTGCTCGGCTCACGCAGGCGCGCGTCCCACCAGGGGCTGTATTGGTTGGGCGATTCGTCTCGACCAGACGGCGCGGCGAAATACGTCTCGGCCGAGGACACGGTCATCATTCGCTCGGAGTCGCCGCCCCAGGCGAAGTCCATGGGGTTGTCGCGCGTGTCTGTCTCCAGAGCGAAGCGGCCTTGGCGAATGTTCAGGGCGTCCGGGTTGTCACTGGTCCTTATCGCCTGCAGCGGTTTGGACACGGCTACTGTGAATTCCTTGCTGCGTCCGCTTTCGCTATGGGCGCCACCCAGGGCAAAGAATGACGGCGAGCCGCTGTAGCCGTTGGTGACGTCCTCTGCGCGATTGAGGCCGTAGATCGACAGCACGTTGCCCCAGGCCCAAGTCGCGGCGTGGATGGGGTCCATGGCGTCACCGTAGGGTGTTTTGGAGATCAATCCCGCTTCGACCGGCGTACCCCATTGCGGTCCGAACAGTTTTTCGTCGCCGACATTGGTCACCAACTGATGTGTAGCCCCTCCCAGCGGAATGCCCATGCCGAAGCCAAACTGCAGAGGCGGAACATCAACGCAGCCAAGGACCGGCAGGCAGATACGGATTTCCAGGCCAACGTCGATTTGGAAGCCGATTGAGCTGTGGTCCACCGAGGCCCAGCCGTACACCGGAGTCTTGCTTCCGACGGCCGAGGTGCTCAGCGGGTTGTAGACGTAGGCGGTGCCGCCCTCGTTGCCCACGCCGACAAAGGCGGACAGGTTGAGTTTGATCTCGATGAAACCCAGGGAGAAATTGAGCGACAGGTCCAGTGATGGGCCAAAGTTGAAGTCGCGCTGACTCAGCCAGGGGTTGCGCTGGGCGTTAACCAGCGCTGCGTACTGGCGAGCAGCGTTGCGCGAGTCGATATCGTTGGGCGTACCGGTCTTGCTACGCATCTCCGGGGCAATGTTGACCAACATCGAACTGGGCACGAGATCCCCGGTTTTGGAGCCCAGGAAGTCAGCGAGAAACCCTTGGTCATCGGGTTCTTCAAGCCCTTCGGAGTCGTTCGGTGAGGCCGGCAGCGAGCCACCCGGCCCGGGCTCGCTGGCGACGAGCTGGGTGAGCAGGTCCTGAACCGGCAGCATGTCGGCGAAATACGTCAGGATGAAATTCTGGATCAGCAGCGCGGTGCTGAGCGGGGCGACCTCCAGAGTGTCGCCGCCGGGCTTGTCCATCGTGTGCCGCCCCACCACATCGCCGGCAATTCGCGTCTGCGCCTCGAAGGTCGCTATGGCGAAGGCTTTCTGGAAAAAGCCCATGATGGTGTTGAAGCTGGAGACCACCTGTGGATAGACATTGACCACAGGCAGGGAAACGAAGCGGGCGCCAATCCCCAGTATCTGCCAAGGCAACGTTGCCATACCGACCACATCGCCAATAGTCGGGCGGGGAATGATGATGGCAATCGGCAGCTGGTAGACGGGGAAGCTGTTGATCCAGCGTGGGATGTTGGCGTAACGCTTGCCCCATGAAGCAAGCGCCACCACCTGACCAACCGACAGCTCATTGGCCACGATGGCGCGGTTGGTGTAGGCGATCAGATTCTGGTGACGCGCAAAAAGCTTGGCCTGTGAGTAGGCCGCCGCGTCGGCAGCGTTCTCCACCTGCACGCGGTCACGAGTGAGAATGCCCTGATTGAACAGCAGGATCATGCCCAGCGCGATAATGCCCATGAACAGCAGGCCAAATACCATGGCCTGCCCGTTCTGCCTCTTGAGTTTCACAGACTGTGTCCGGCACTAGGCGTTACTGACGCTCTTCTTGCTGGAAGCTGCCCAGGTTGTGCGCGGTACCGGCTGCTTGTTGCGCTTCGGTACCCGTGGTATTGGCTGCCTGGGTGGCTTGGCCGCCACCCAGTTCAGCCGCCATGTCACCGACTTGCTCACGCACCGTGCTGCCGAACAAGTTGTATACAACGATCGCGGAAATTGCGATAAGAGCAACGATGATGATGTATTCGGTCATGCCTTGGCCGAGTTGGCGTGCACGGGATTTGATGGACATTGCGGGGACTCCTTGGGGGTTCAGTCGACAAAAACGACGGGAGGAGTGCGTTTCCGGATATGCTCCTTCCGAAAAGTTCCATGCCGTTCGTCATTTTTTGAACATTAACGTAGGAGTTTGAGAAGTCGCCCCGCATGTTTTGATAGGTTTTTAATATTTGGGACGCTGTAGCTTTTTGCTATCGTCCTCCGCTGCCCGTAGTCGATCTCAGGGCCATGAGAGAAGAAGTATGCAATTGCTGACCCAACGCCGGACAAAAATGGCTCGCTGGATGAATACGCTTCTGGCTCTGTTTTTGCTGACAAACGGCACAGCCTGGGCGGACGATCCTTTCTCGCCGATGCTAACGCTGCGCATGGGCGACAAGGTGCTCGAACTGGAACGCGAACAGATCGCCGCACTGCCTCAGGCCAGCCTGAGAACCGGCACCACCCTGCACCCTGATCCTGCGCTCTGGCAGGGGCCTTTGTTGCGTGACGTGCTGGCGCTTTTAGATGTACCCGCGGATGAAGTGGTGCCGATCCGCATCAGTTCATGGGATGACTATCACGTCGAATTCACCAGCGAGGACTTCAATCGCTGGGACGTCATTCTCGCCTGGCGCGTCGATGGCAAGGAGCTGGGCGTGGAAGATCTCGGCCCGCTACGGGTGGTTTACCCACTTGACCAGTTCGATGAGCTGGGCGACCAGCGCTTTCACTATCGGTGGGTTTGGTTGCTGCGCAGCATCGAGGTCTTGGCCCGTTGACTCCGGCCTCTGAGCTATTGGCGCGGGTCCTCTGCATCGAGGACGAGCTGACCCTGCTTGTAGACCTGCAAGAGGAGTTATGCGCGGCGGGCTACGACGTGCGCGTGGCCAGTTCGGTGGCGCAGGCGCTGATCGTCTTGGGCGACTTCACGCCCGACCTGGTGCTATGCGATGTGATGCTCGGGGCCGACGATCAGCCGGACGGCTACGCCCTTCACCAGCACATCCGTCAGCAGCGTCCGGACCTGGCCGCTACGCCGTTCATCCTCCTCACCGCTCTGGGCCAGCGCAGCGATCTGCTACAGGCCAAGCGGCTGGGCATCGACGATTACCTGGTCAAACCGGTCGACTATGACCTGCTGCTGGCCACCATCGCCGCGCGCCTGGCTTCGGTCGGACGGGTGCGCGACAGCCAGGCATTCAGCCACACCGAATTGCTTGGGCGCATGCGCGACGTCTTCGCCCAGCTGCCCGGAGCGGTGCTGTTGTGCGATGGCGACGGCAATCTGCTGCATGCCAACCATCAGGCCCAGGCACTGATGCAGGAGCATGGCCTTTGGCGTGTCGATGCCAAGGGACGACTGGAGTGGCCGTACGCCCTGCCGGCGGCATTGCAGACGCTGAAGCAAAACATCGCCGAGTTGAGTCAGTGCGCGACCGGGGTGCGCCGCGTGCAGACCCTGGAAATGCGCCGGGCCACTGATGCCGTGTTGCTGGGGCTGCTCAAGCTCGACGGAGCTGAGCACGCGGTGGCGGCGCAGCAACTGTTCGCGCTGTTCGTCTGCAGCGCGCAGAGCCGTCCCGTGCCTGAGGTGGAGGCGTTGCGCCTGCTGTTCGGCCTGACCCGCAGTGAGGCGCGGGTGGCGCGTCTGATGGCCCAGGGCATCCGTTCGGAAGCGGTGGCCGAGGCGCTGGGGGTTTCCGTGGCGACGGTGAATTTCCACCTGCGCAACCTCTTCCAAAAGACTGGCGTAACGCGCCAGAGCGAATTGGTGGCGCAGATCCTGGCGGCAGGCTGGACCCTTCCGGAGATGGCCGGGGACTGCCGGTGAGACGGCGCGAGCGTTGGTTCACCGGGGCGCTGCTGCTGTTGATGGCGGCTTCCGCCGGCCTGATCGGGTACAGCCTGATGGCCCTGGCCAATTTGCAGAAAGATCTATCCCAGGATCCGGGCGAGGACATGGTTTGGGCCATCACCCAGGCGAGCTACCAGAACAACCTGCTGCTGCAGGCTCAGTACGCTCCGGGTGAGGGGCACCGCGGCAATCGGGCGCTGCAGCATGCCCTGCTGCGCGGCAGGCTGGCAGTGCTGCTGGCGCCGGTGCAGGAGCCGTTCATGGAGCGCGCAGGCGCACGCGAGCCGCTGCTGCGAATCAAGCAAATGCTCGCCGAGCCCCAGCCGGATCACGGGCTGATACAGGTGGAGCTGCATACCATCGGTCAGCAGATCATGCGCACCCGGCTCGACCTGGCCGGTGAGCGCCGCGATGACCACGAGGACCTGCTGCGCCTGCTCATCGTCTGTATTGGCGGGGTGACCCTGGCTGGCGGCCTGCTCTGCTGGCAGCTGCTGGGCAGCCTGTCCCGCGTGCGCCGGGCCCGCGACCAAGCGCGCGGCTTGCTTGACGCGCTGGAGCGCGAAAAGGAGGCAACCCGGCGCTATCGAGACTTCGTTTCGGTGATGTCGCATCAGTTGCGCACGCCACTGGCCGTGATCGACTCCAGCGCCCAGCGACTGGCCCGCCAGGATGCGGAGCATGAGGCTGTGCAAACGCGCCTGCAGCGCATCCGCAGCTCGGTTCGCCAGCTCAACCAACTGGTCACCCGCGTGCTGCAGGGCTTGCGGGTGGACGAGCAGCGAGGCGAGGGCGTCGCGCTGGAATACCAGCGCTGTGACTGGGAAGACCTGGTGCGCCAGGCGCTCGACGGCTTCGGCGAGCTGCTCGCGACACGGCCAATTGAACTGAACTGGGCACCGGGCATCGTCCGCCCTTTGTGGATCGAATGCGACCGCCTGTGGTGCGTTGAAGTGCTCACCAACCTGATTTCCAATGCGGACAAGTACAGTCCGCCGGGCGCGCCAATTACCATCGCGGTCGATAAAGCGGACGGAATGCTGGTCTGCTCGGTATGCGATTCGGGCCCAGGCATTCCCGAAGACAGTATGCCGAGGCTGTTCGAGCCCTTTTATCGAGGGCAGCAGGAACGCGTCGGTGATGGCGTCGGTCTCGGCCTGTCCATCGCGCGCGCGCTGGTGAACTGGCATGGCGGTCGGCTGACGGTGTCCAATCGCCGCGAAGGTGGCGCCTGTTTCGAGCTGCAGCTGCCGCTGCTCCCAACGCCGGCATAGCGGCCCGAACGGGGAGCTTCCGGGTGCTGTTGTTCTCGGTTCGGAGCCGGCGACGGACAGGCGCTAATGCTCGCGCCAGCGGTGCAGCACGGCCGGCAGCTCCGACAGATTGCCAATGACCGCATCCGGCGGGGCGCCATCCTCCTGCCACGGCCGACCTGTGGGGTTGAACCAGATCGCTCGCATGCCGGCCCGCTGTGCCCCGCCGATGTCGTCGCTGGGATGATCGCCGATGTGCACCGCGTGGCCGGGCGCTACATTGGCGCGCCGCAGCGCCTCGCGGAACGGCGCCGGGTCGGGTTTGCCGATGCCCAGTTCCTCGGCGCAGAGTGCAAAGTCGAAATAGTCGGCCAGCCCCAGCCGACGGACATCGGCATTGCCATTGGTCAGCACGCCAAGGATGTAGTGGTTGGTGAGCTGCTCGAGCGTCGGGTGCACCTCGGGAAACAGTTGCACCGCATGCCTGGCTTCGAGGAACACGTGGAAGGCCCGTTCGGCCAGTTCGCCCGCCTCGCGGTGGGAGTAGCCGGCGTTCTCCAGGGCATGGCGGAGCACCTGCCGGCGCAGCTCGCTGATGCGATGGCGAAGCTGCGGATCGGCGTCCAGCAGCCTGCGCCTGATCGCCCCCAACGCCTCGATGGAAACATCGCTCAGGCCGGGCGCGTGGCTGGCCAGCCATTCGCGCAGCCTGAGCTCGGCGCTGTGAAGCACGGGGCCGACGTCCCACAGGGTGTCGTCCAGGTCGAAGGTGATCAGGCGAATAGTCAC
>JADGMW010000117.1_pt1 | contig 10203 bp, 12 predicted proteins | sample 8641801 | NCBI WGS metagenome assembly JADGMW01 (sample SAMN16272018, study PRJNA661076) | feces metagenome | isolation source: fecal sample from diarrhoea affected cattle A | host: Bos taurus | place: South Africa: Lokaleng Village, Mahikeng | collected 2019-09
AGGACGGCATCTCGGTGGTCCAGACCGCTGAAGGCGCGCTGACCGAGGTCCACGCCATCCTGCAGCGCATGCGTGACCTGGGCGTCCAGGCGGCCAACGACTCGAACAACGCCGAGGCGCGCACGAACATCGCCGCCGAGGCGACGCAGCTCACCGCCGAGCTCACCCGCATCTCGGGCTCGGTGAACTTCAACGGCACCCAGCTGCTCGACGGCACGGGTGGCGCCGCTGGCGTCCTCCAGTTCCAGGTCGGCGCGGACGGCGACGCCAACAGCGCCATCGAGGTGGACCTGACCTCCGCGAACGTCGCGACCGTCGTCACCAACCTGGGCACCCTGAGCTTCGCGGACCACGCGGGCGCCCAGGCCGCCATCGAGACGATCGACGGCCAGATCGGCGTCATCTCGACGGCCCGCGCCAACCTCGGTGCGCTGCAGAACCGGTTCGAGCACACCATCAAGAACATCAACGTGTCGGTGGAGAACCTCTCGGCCTCCGAGAGCCGCATCCGCGACACGGACATGGCCTCGGAGATGGTGAACTTCACCCGCGCGCAGATCCTGTCGCAGGCCGGCACGGCGATGCTCGCGCAGGCCAACCAGATCCCCCAGGGCGTGCTCTCGCTCCTGCGGTGATCCTGGCCTCACCCGTGAGGTGAGGGCACAGCACCACACGACCGGCGGTGGGTGGACAACCGTCCGCCCGCCGCCGGTCGCAGTTTCACACCCGTGGGCACGCACGACGAAGGACGGCACCAGATGGCAACGCTCGGGATCGACGGGCTGATCAGCGGCCTCAAGACGACCGACCTGATCAACCAGCTCATGCTGGCTGAGGCTGGCCCGCAGCGCCTGCTCACGCAGAAGCAGTCGAGCACGACCAGCCTCGTGACGGCGCTGCAGGCCCTGAACGCGAAGATCTCCTCGCTGGGCGACGCGGCCAAGACGGCCGTCAAGCCCGAGTCCTGGGCAGCGGTGCAGGCCACCTCCTCGCACCCGTCCGTGACGGCCACCGCCGCAGCCGGCGCCCAGCCGTCGACGCTGAGCTTCACGGTCTCCCAGGTCGCGCAGTCCCAGTCGTCCCTCGTGACCCTCCCCGCCGGCTACGACACGGCGACCCCCGCCTTCACCATCTCGCAGGGCGGCGTCGACACGGTGGTCACCGCCGCCAGCTCGGAGATCGGGGACATCGTCGCGGCGTTCAACGCCTCGGGGACAGGCGTCAAGGCCGCGGCGGTCAACGTCGGCACGTCGGACGCCCCCCAGTACCGGCTCCAGCTCACCGGGGTCGAGACCGGCGCAGGCAAGGCCTTCTCGCTGTCCATCGCGACCGGCGCCGACGGCTCCGGCACGCAGGCCGTGGCGTTGAACACCGTCCGCGCCGCCCAGGACGCCCGCCTGACGCTGTGGGCGGGCACCGACTTCGAGCAGCCCGTCTCCTCGTCGACGAACACCTTCTCCGGCCTGATGTCGGGCGTCGACGTCACGGTCACCCAGGTCGAGGCCGAGCCGGTCTCCCTGACGGTGGCCCGCGACGACGAGGCCATCACCCAGCTCGCCACGAACCTGATGGGCGCCCTCGGCGTGGTCCTCTCCGAGATCTCCAGCCGCACGTCCTCCACCATCTCCACCTCCGAAGACGGCCGCACGGTCGTCACCGGCGGCCTCTTCAGCGGCGACAGCGCCGTCCGCGGGCTCCAGCAGCAGGTGCAGAGCGCCATGGCGCATCCCGTGGACGGGGTCTCGCCCTCCACGGTGGGCATCAGCATCAACGCCAAGACCGGCCAGTTCGACTTCGACGAGGAGAAGTTCGCCGCGGCGCTCGCCGCCGATCCCGCACAGGTCGAGAAGGTCGTCGCCGGGCTGTCCGCCCGCGTCGCCGACGTCGCGACCAGCGCGTCGGACAAGTACGACGGCTCGCTGACGCTGAAGATCCAGAGCCACGAGGGCATGGTGAAGAACCTCGGCGAGCAGATCGCGTCGTGGGACGTCCGGCTGGCGTCCCGCCGCGAGGGCCTGCAGAAGACCTACGCGGCCCTGGAGGTCGCCCTGTCCAACCTCCAGTCCCAGTCGAGCTGGCTGAGCAGCCAGATCTCGTCGCTCCCGTCCACGAGCTCCTGAGGCCGGGACCTGCTCCGATCTGATCTGTGACCCAAGGAGACCGGCATGTATGACGCCCGATCGCGGTACCTCGCCGACACCGTCGCGACGGTCGGATCCGAGCGCCTGCTGACGATGCTGTACGACCGGATGCTGCTCGACGTGGAGCGGGCCGAGGCGGCGCAGCGTGCCGGCGACCGGGTCGAGGGAACCGCCCAGCTCACGCACGCCCAGGAGATCCTCTCCGAGCTCATCGCGAGCCTCGACGTCGACACCTGGGACGGCGGGCCCGGCCTCATGTCGATCTACACGTTCCTGCTCTCCGAGCTCATCGAGGCCTCGACGACGGCGGACCCTGACCGCACCGCGGCGTGCCGCGGGATCATCGAGCCGCTGCGTGAGGCGTGGCACGGCGCCGCCGATGCCGTGGCTCGGACCGCGGCGCCGACGCCGCGGCCGGCCATGACCACCACCGAGGCCCTCGTGGGCGAGCTGGGCGTCGGCTGACATGGGCTCCGACGCGCCCGTCGCCGCGGCCAGCAACGACCCGGTCGAGGCCAGCGTCCCGGCCGATGGCTGGGACGCGGCCCTCGACGCCCTCGAGGTGGCAGCCGCGCAGGCCCAGGCGCTGGCGCTGGCAGGCCTCGCAGGCGAGCCGACGGCGCCCGCGCCATGGGCCCCTGCCCCCGAGGGCCTCGGCCCTCTCCCCGCGCGCCTCGCCGCGCGAGCCCAGCAGATCCTCGACGCCCAGGCAGAGGCGGCCCAGCTCGTGGTCGAGTCGTCCGCGTTGAGCCGGCGGCACCTGGAGACGGTCGCGGCCCTCCGCCCGCACTCCTCCGGGACCCCCGTGTACCTCGACGTCGAGGGCTGACGGCACATTCGCGGGGCCGCCACGCGACGGCCCGACCCGGACACCGACGGACACACAGGCGCGAACCCATTCGGCCGTCTGGGTGAAGGTTCCCCTCGATGGAGGGAACCTCTCAGGTCCTCGTGAGGGGGTCCGATGAGACACCTGAGCACGGATCGCTCACGTCGCAGGCCACGGATCGGCCGACCTGAAGTACCACGTCGGTGAGGTGGCCCCGCATGCCCATGTTCGACTCGGTGAGTTATGTGGCGCTCAACAGCGCCCTCGACGGTCTGGCGCTGCGGCAGCGCGCGATCGCGCAGAACGTCGCGAACATCAACACCCCCGGCTACCAGGCTCAACGCGTGTCCTTCGAGGCCGAGCTCGGCCGTGCGGTGAGCAGGGGGTCGGGCGCCGTGGAGTCCACGATCGCACGGTCACTCGAGCCGACCCGCGAGGACGGCAACAACGTCAACCTCGACGCCGAGACGCTGACCAATGTCGACACCAACCTGCGCTACCAGCTCGCGACGCAGGCCGTCAGTGGCGCGTACTCCGGAATCCGCACCGCCATGAGGAGCACCTGATGCCCATCTTCGGAGCCATCGGCATCGCCAGCACAGGGCTGACCGTCCACCGCAAGTGGTTGGACGCCGTCAGCGACAACCTGGCCAACGTTTCCACCGTGCGGCCCACCGCCGAGGACGCGTACCAGGCCAAGTACGTGATCGCCCAGGAGATGGCCGACGGCGGCGGGGCACAGGTGGCCGGCATCGGCCTGGGGGACGCCGAGGGGCGCCTGGTCTTCGAGCCGGAGAACCCGCTCGCGGACGAGGCGGGGTACGTGCGGTACCCCGACATCGACATGGCCAGCGAGATGACGCACCTGATCATCGCGCAGCGCGGCTACCAGGCGAACGCCGCCGTGGTGGACCGAGCCAAGGCGACCTATGAGGCGGCACTCCAGATCGGACGCAACTGATGAGCATTCCCTCGATCGGCGGCGTGGCCTCGGTCATGCCCACTGCGTACCTGTCCGCGTCCGAGCTGTCGGGCCTGCCAGGGCTGTCCGGGTCGGGACTGCCTGGACTAGCCGGTTCGGAGCTGTCGGAGCTGTCGGGGCTGGCGGGGGTGACGGGCGCGGGCGCCGCGTCGGCCTCGGGCGGCAGCGCCTTCGCCGCGGTGCTCGGCTCGATCGACTCGCTGCAGGCCTTGCAGTCCACCAGCAACGGCCTCGCTGTGAAGGCCGTGACCGGTGACCTCGACGACGTGCACGACTACACGATCGCGGCGTCTGAGGCGAGCGTCGCGCTCGAGCTGACCGCGGCGCTGCGCAACAAGGCCGTGGACGCGTTCACCGAGATCATGCGGATGCAGGCCTGATGCCCGCGCAGATCTCCGCGGTGCTGGAGCGCATGGGCGGCACCGTCAAGCAGTTCACGCTCGCGCAGCGCACGCTGGCGATCATCGGCCTGGCGGTGCTGCTGCTGGGGGCCGTGGCCCTCTCCAGCTGGATGACCAAGCCGACCCTGAGCCCGCTGTTCACCAGCCTCTCCGCGACCGACGCGAGCGCCGTTGTGGACGAGCTGAGCGCGGCGGGCGTCGCCTACGAGCTCGCCGACGGCGGCTCGACGGTGATGGTCCCCGCCGACCAGCTGTACTCGATGCGGCTCAAGCTGGCCTCGGCGGGGCTGCCGGCGAACGCGGACGGCGGCGGCTACTCCCTGCTCGACGACATGGGCATGACCGCCTCGGAGTTCCAGCAGGAGGTCACCTACCAGCGGGCGCTCGAAGGCGAGCTCTCCAAGACGATCAGCGCGCTGTCCGGCGTCGAGGCGGCAACGGTCAAGTTGGCCATCCCCGAGGACAGTGTCTTCGTCTCGCAGGCGGCCGACCCCACCGCCTCGGTTTTCGTCCGGACGACGCCAGGCACCACGCTCGGCACCGAGAAGGTGCAGGCGATCATCCACCTGGTCTCGGCGGGCATCGAGGGCATGAAGCCCGCCGACGTCGCCGTGGTCGACTCGAGCGGCGCCGTGCTGTCCACGGTGGGCGCAGAGGTCGGCACCGGGCTCTCCGGCCAGCAGACGGCCGAGTACGAGTCGCGCGTGCAGCTCGCGGTGCAGGCGATGCTGGACCGGCTGGTGGGCAGCGGGAAGTCGGCGGTGACGCTCACCGCTGAGCTGGACTACGACCAGACCGAGCGGCTCAGCGAGCAGTTCTCGGCCACACCCGACGTGCCGCCGCTGACCTCCGCGACCACCCGCGAGGAGTACACCAACGGCGCCGGGGGCAATTCCTCCGCCGGGGTGCTCGGACCCGACAACATCGCGGTGCCCTCGGGCGAAGACGAGGGGGACTACCTCGCCACCACGGAGAACCTCAACAACGCCGTCAACAAGGTCACCGAGCAGACGGTCACCAGCCCTGGCAGTGTCAAGCGGCAGTCATTGGCCGTCGTCGTGGACGCGGCCGCCGCCGCGAAGATCGACATGAACGAGCTCACCGCGATGGTCAGCGCCGCCGCGGGCATCGACACCGCGCGGGGCGACACGGTCGCGGTGCAGCGGATGCCCTTCGACACCACGGCGGCCGAGACCGTGCAGGCCGCACTGACCGAGGCAGACGAGCAGGCGGCGAAGGCCGCCACGGAGTCCCTGGTCCGTCAGCTGGCGATCGCGGGCGTGGTGCTGGCGATCCTGCTGGCGCTGCTCGTCGCGGCCGTCCGCCGGTCGCGGCGGAACCGTCGCGAGTCGCTCGACATCGGCGAGCTGCCGCTGCTGGGCGCCGGTGACGGCCCGCTCGAGCTGGAGGGCCCGGACCTGGGGCTCGCCGCACTGACCCCGCCGGTGGCGCCGGACGGCTCGGCGATCCGGCGCGCGGAGCTCAGCGCGCTGGCCGACGAGCAGCCCGCGGAGGTCGCGGACCTCCTGCGCGGCTGGCTCAGCACCTCCGGCTCCGGGGCGGGCCGGCGCTGATGGCCACGCTGACGGGCACCCAGAAGGCCGCCATGGTGCTGCTCCAACTGGGCCGCGACCGCGCCGCGCGGGTGATGGCGCAGCTCGACGTCGCCGAGATCGAAGAGCTCACCGCCGAGATCCTCCGCCTGGAGCACGTCGACCAGGCCGTCGCCGACGAGGTGCTGGACGAGTTCTACGAGATCTCGCTGAGCGGGCCCGGGGTGGGGGGCGGCCTGGGCTACGCCCAGCACCTGCTCGAGGCGTCCATCGGACGGGACCAGGCCGCGGGGATGATCGACCGCCTCCAGTCCTCGATGGCCGGGCAGCGGTTCGACTTCCTGCAGAACGCGGACGCCCGCCAGGTGCTGTCCTTGATCAGCGGCGAGCACCCGCAGACCATCGCGCTGGTCCTCGCGCACCTGCGCCCCGACCACGCGTCGGCGATCCTCGCCGGCTTGGCAGGCGATCTCCAGGCCGAGGTCGCGCACCGCATCGCGCTGATGGAGCGCGCATCGCCGGACGTGGTGGCCGTGGTGGCCGACAGCCTGCGCCGCAACGCCTCGACGGTGCTGACTCCGCAGGAGCTCTCGGCCGTCGGCGGCGTGCAGCCGTTGGTGGAGATCATCAACCGCGCGGACCCGATGACCGAGAAGCTCATCCTCGAGGGACTGCAGGAGCGGGACGAGGCCCTCGCCGAGGAGGTCCGGAGCCGGATGTTCGTGTTCGGCGACATCGTGCTGCTCGAGGACCGGGCGATGCAGCTCGTTCTGCGCCAGGTCGAGACGGGCGAGCTCTCCGTGGCGCTCAAGGGCGTCGGCGACGAGGTGCGCGCCAAGATCCTGCGGAACCTCTCCGAGCGGGCGCGCGAGAACCTCCTCGAGGAGGTCGAGCTGCTCGGGCCGGTGCGCTTGTCGCAGGTCGAGGACGCCCGCGCGAGCATCGTGCAGGTCATCCGCCGCCTCGAGGAAGGCGGCCAGATCGTGATCCGCCGCGAGGGCGAGGACGAGTATGTCGCCTGACCTGCGGACCAGTCCGTTCCACAGCGCGGCCATCGACCAGTCCCGGGATGCGGCGCGCTCGGCCGCCCGGGCGGCCGAGCTCGAGCTCGCGCGGGGGGCCGGGCACGCCGTGGGTTTCGCGGCAGGGCGCCGTGACGCTGCCCGGCTCGCCGCCGCCGAGGCCGAGCGGGTGGCCGCGGAGCGCGCCGTGGCGGACGCCGCGCGAGCGGCCGAGCACGCCACAGCCCTGGCGGTGCTCGAGCGGGCGGCGGTCGCCGCCGCAGCGCGCACCGCGCCGGTCCTCGCCGAGCTCGAGCAGCGCCTGCACGCCGCGGCCCTCGAGCTCGCCCAGGCCGTGCTCGGCCACGAGCTGCGGGACGGCGAGCACTCGGCGCGCGCGGCGCTGGCCCGCGTGCGGCAGCACCCCCAGCAGGTCGGCCCGCAGACCGTGCGGATGCACCCGCGCGACCTCGCGGCGCTCGAGGCCGTCGGCGTGACGGCCGACATCGACGGGCTCACGCTGGTCGCCGACGCGACGCTCGGGCTGGGCGACGCGGTGAGCGAGCACCCCGACGGGTACCTGGACGCCCGCCTGGCGACCGCGCTGGACAGGGTGCGCGCGGCACTCGAGCTGCCGTCGGCGAGCACAGCCGGGCAGGAGCCGGCGTGACCGCCCCCACGCTCGACGCCCCCGCGCCTGCCGTGGCGTTCTCCGACACGGGCGCCGCCCGCTGGGAACGCGCTCTGCGGGTCGCGCAGCCCGAGGTGGTGGGCTCGGTGCGCGGCATCGTCGGCCTGACCATCGAGGTCGCCGGGACGATGTCCGCGGTGGGCGACCTCGTCCAGATCGGCTCCGGGCCCGACGCGGTCCCCGCCGAGGTGGTCGCGGCCGATCGCGACGCTGCGCGGTGCATGCCGCTCGGCCCCACGCACGGGCTCCGCAGCGGCATGCCGGTGCGCGCCCTGGGCTCCGCGCTCACCGCGCCCGTGGGGCGCGGCCTGCTCGGACGGGTCGTGGACGGCCTGGGCCGCCCGATCGACGGCAAGGGCCCGCTCCGGGCCGACGCGCGCCTGCCCGTCACCGGGTCCGCGCCGCACCCCCTCGAGCGCGCCCGCGTCGCCGAGCCGCTCGAGCTGGGCGTGCGGGTGCTCGACACCTTGGTGACCGTCGGCCGCGGCCAGCGCATCGGGCTGTTCGCCGGCTCCGGCGTCGGCAAGTCGAGCCTGCTGTCGATGATCGCGCGCGGCACCGACGCCGAGGTCTCCGTGATCGCTCTGGTCGGGGAGCGCGGGCGCGAGGTGCGCGAGTTCCTCGAGGACGACCTGGGCCCCGAGGGCCTGGCGCGTTCGGTGGTGGTCGTCGCGACCTCGGACGAGCCGCCGTTGGTGCGCCTCCGCTCGGCCTTCGTGGCCACCCGGATCGCCGAGGGCTTCCGGGACGAGGGCTCGCACGTCGTGCTGATGATGGACTCCCTGACCCGCGTGGCGATGGCGCAGCGCGAGATCGGCCTGTCGGTGGGGGAGCCCCCGGCCACGCGCGGCTACCCGCCCAGCACCTTCGCGCTGCTCGCCCAGCTGCTCGAGCGGGCCGGCACCGCGGCGACCGGGTCGATCACCGGGATCTACACCGTGCTGGTCGACGGCGACGACCACAACGAGCCGATCGCCGACGCGGCCCGCTCGATCCTCGACGGCCACGTCGTGCTCGACCGCAAGCTGGCGGTCGCCGGCCACTTCCCGAGCGTCGATCCGCTCGCCTCGATCTCCCGCGTCGCCACCCGTGTCATCTCCCGCGAGCAGCGGAGCCTGGCTGTCGGCCTGCGCACCGTGATGGCCGCGCGCCGCCAGGCGCAGGACCTGCTCGACGTGGGCGCCTACGTCTCGGGCTCCAACCCGCTGGTGGACGCTGCGGTCACGCACGGCCGCGCCATCGACGCGTTCCTGCAGCAGCCCCTCGAGGACGCCGCCGCCGCCGAGGACTCTTGGCGGCGGCTGGCCGAGCTCGTCACCGCGATGGGCGTGACCGCATGAGCCGCGCGTTCCGACTGGCGAGCCTGCTGCGGCTGCGCGGCATGGCCGAGGACCACGCCGCCGTCGAGCTCGCCGCGGCCACCCGCCGTCGGGACGAGGCGGAGCGCCGCCGGCTCGACACCGAGGTGATGCTCGGCAACGCCGCGCTGCCCGCCCGGGCCGACGAGCTGCACTGGCGTGCGGCGATCGCGAGCCGCACCGCCCTCAGCGGCCTGCTGCTCGAGCACGGGACGCGTGTGGCGCGGGCGCAGGACGACGTGGACGGCGCGCAGGACGTGTGGTCGCAGGCGCGCACGGCCACCCGCACGTTGGAGAAGCTCGAGGAGCGGCACGACGCGGAGGTGCGCTCGGAGGACGAGCGGGCCGAGCAGGCGGTCCTCGACGAGGTCGCGGGGCGTCGGCGCCCCGCGGGAGCAGACGGAGGATCCCGATGAGCGGCATGGCAGGGGTGCACCCCAGCGGAATGGCGGGCGTGCAGGCCCGTATCGCGGAGCTGCGCCAGCTCGTGGAGCCCACCGCGCCGGCCGTGGCGTCGTCGGCGGCGGCCCGGACCACGGGGTCCACCTCGGACGCGTCCTTCGCCGCGGCCCTCGCGGCCCTCGGCGTGGACCCGGCCCAGTACGCGGCGCTGGCCGGCGGGTCGCCCGGCACGGGCGCAGCGACGGGCCAGGGCCTCGTGGAGGCGGCCAAGAAGTACCTCGGCGTCCCCTACGTGTGGGGTGGCGAGACCCTCGACGAGGGCGGCCTGGACTGCTCCGGCCTGGTGCTCCGCGCCATGGCGGACCTCGGCGTCGGAGACGGCGTCCCGCGCACCGCCCGGCAGCAGATGACCATCGGCGCGCCGGTGGCGAGCCTCGACCAGGCGCTGCCCGGAGACCTCCTGGTCTTCGGCGGCGGCACGCACATCGGCATCTACGTAGGGGACGGCCAGATGATCGACGCACCCAGGGCGGGCTCCCACGTGCAGATCCGCGACGTGTACGCGACGCCCACCGCCATCCGGCGCGTGCTGCCGCAGGAGGCCGTGGTCGCCGACCCGGGCGTGGCGCTGTCGGCGGCGCTGTCCACAGCGACCGCGCAGCGCAGCGTGCTGAGCCTGATGGCCGGCACGGGGGTGGCCTCGTGACCGCGCCGGTGGCGTCGCGCGGCGTGCCCGCCCCGGCCCCCGCGCCGCAGCCGGCGCGGCCCGCGTCGGGGCGCTCCGCGACGCAGCAGGACTTCGACGCGGTGCTCCGCGACCAGGTCCGACGTGACGACGTCCGACG
>JADGMW010000851.1_pt1 | contig 10188 bp, 10 predicted proteins | sample 8641801 | NCBI WGS metagenome assembly JADGMW01 (sample SAMN16272018, study PRJNA661076) | feces metagenome | isolation source: fecal sample from diarrhoea affected cattle A | host: Bos taurus | place: South Africa: Lokaleng Village, Mahikeng | collected 2019-09
CCCACGCCTTCCCAGCCGAAGAACATCTGCAGGAAGTTGTCGGCGGTCACCAGCATCAGCATGGCGAAGGTGAAGAGCGAGAGATAGGCGAAGAACCGCGAGCGATGCGGATCGTCGGCCATGTAGCCGATGGAATAGACGTGTACGAGCGCCGAGACCGTGTTCACCACCACCAGCATGATGGCCGTGAGCGTATCGACGCGGAGCATCCAGCGCAGGTCCATCTCGCCGACCTGGATCCAGCGCATCACCTCGACCTTGAGCACGGCCGCCTGGCCATCGCCCACGGCGCCGACCAGACCGTCGCCAAAGGCGACCGGGATAAACACGACCCAGCTCAGGACCGCTGCAATGATCAGCAATCCAGTGGTGATGAACTCGCTTGGCCGATGGCCGATGCTGCGGCCGAGAAGGCCCGCTACGAGTGCCCCGATGAGGGGCAGAAAGACAATCGCCTGAATGATCATAGCGTCAGCCTCAGCCCTTCATCATATTGACGTCTTCAACCGCGATAGAGCCACGGTTGCGATAGAACACGACCAGGATGGCCAGACCGATCGCCGACTCTGCGGCGGCAACGGTGAGGATCATCAAGGCAAACACCTGCCCCTGCAGGTCGCCCAGCTGCGCGCTGAAGGCGACGAGGTTGAGATTGACCGCGAGGAGGATCAATTCGACCGACATCAGGATGACGATGACGTTCTTGCGATTGAGAAAGATGCCGAACACGCCGAGCGTGAACAGGATTGCCGCAACGGTCAGGTAGTGACCGAGCCCGATTTCCAAGCCCATGATAAACCCCTATAGCCCCTGACCGCTTTTGACTTTGACAACCTTGAGCGTCTCGCTGGCCTTGCGGCCAACCTGATCCACCGGGTTCTGCCGCTTGACGTTGGTCTTGTGCCGCAGCGTCAGAACGATCGCCCCGATCATGGCCACCAGCAGAACAGCAGCGGCAGCCTGGAACAGGAAGACGTAGCGCGTGTAGAGCACGAGGCCGAGCTGGCGGGTGTTTTCCATCGTCTGGTCGATCGGCAGGCCCGCACCGCCCGGAACGTCCGGCGTGACGAAAGTGCTGCCGGCGACCAGCAGCAGCTCAAGCAACAGGACGATGCCGACCAGAATGCCCACAGGCGCGTACTGCAGCATGCCCTGGCGCATCTGCGCAAAGTCCACGTCGAGCATCATGACAACGAAAAGGAACAGCACCGCCACGGCACCGACATAGACAACGATCAGCAGCAGGGAGAGGAACTCTGCGCCGGCCAGCATGAACAGACCCGCCGCATTGACGAACGTCAGGATCAGGAACAGCACCGAGTGAACGGGATTGCGCGAGGAGATGACCATGAAGGCCGACGCCACGGCGATCGTCGCGAACAGGTAAAAGAAGAACAGTGGAAGTGTCATGCTCTTCCCTCTCAGCGATACGGCGCGTCGGCCGCGATATTGGCAGCGATTTCACGCTCCCAACGATCGCCATTGGCCAAGAGGCGCTCTTTGTTGAAGTAGAGCTCTTCACGCGTCTCAGTCGCGAATTCGAAGTTCGGACCTTCCACGATGGCGTCCACCGGGCAGGCTTCCTGGCAGAAGCCGCAGTAGATGCACTTCACCATGTCGATGTCGTAGCGCACGGTGCGACGGGTACTGTCGTTCTGGCGCGGGCCGGCCTCGATTGTGATGGCCTGCGCCGGGCAGATGGCTTCGCACAACTTGCAGGCGATACAGCGCTCTTCCCCATTGGGGTAGCGACGCAGGGCATGCTCACCCCGGAAGCGCGGCGACACATGTCCCTTTTCGAAGGGGTAGTTGATCGTCGGCTTGGGCGTGAAGAAGTAACGCATCGCCAGGAAGAAGGCCGACACGAACTCGCGCAGCAGAAGCGTATTGAACAGTTGTGTAGCGCGCATCAGGCAATCCCTCCGTGCCAGCCCCAGCCGGTCAGCTTGAGGACAAAGGCAACGATGACGACCATGATCAGCGACAGGGGCAGGAACACCTTCCAACCAATCCGCATCAGCTGGTCATAGCGGTAGCGAGGCACGATCGACTTGGCCATCGCGAACATGAAGAAGACAAGGCTCAGCTTGATGAAGAACCAGATGACGCCCGGGATCCAGGTGAACGGCGGCAGGTCGATCGGCGCAGCCCAGCCACCCATGAACAGGATGGTGGTCATGGCGCACATCAGGAGGATCGAGATGTATTCGCCGAGCATGAACAGCATGTAGGGCGTGGCCGAATATTCGGTCATGAAGCCCGCCACCAGCTCGGACTCGCCTTCGGCCATATCGAAGGGCGGACGGTTGGTTTCCGCCAGGGCCGAGATGTAGAAGATCACGAACATCGGGAAGAGCGGGATCCAGAACCAATTGAGGAACGAGAGCCACGGCACGCCAAGCATATGGGCCAGACCCATTTCCTGCTGTGCGACGACGATGTCGTTGAGGTTCAGCGAGCCCACGCAGAGCAGCACGGTGATGATCACGAGGCCGATCGAGACTTCGTAGGACACCATCTGTGCCGCGGCGCGGATCGAGCCGAAGAACGGATATTTCGAGTTCGAGGCCCAGCCGCCGATGATCACGCCATAGACGCCGAGCGAGGAAATACCGAGGAGGTACAGGATGCCGATATTGATATTGGCCATCGCCCAGCCATTATCGATCGGGACAACGGCCCAGCCGGCCAGAGCCAGCGTGGCAGTGACGAGCGGGGCGAGAAGGAACAGTGCCTTGTCGGCACCGGCCGGGATCAGCGGCTCCTTCAGCACGAACTTCAATAGGTCGGCGAAAGACTGCAGCAGGCCGAACGGGCCCACGACGTTGGGGCCGCGACGCAGCTGCACCGCCGCCCAGACCTTGCGGTCGGCCAGCAGGATGAACGCCGTGAAGACGAGCAGCGCAACGAGCAGCGCAAGGGCCTTGTAGAGGAAACCGACCTGCGTGCCCCAGCCGAAGACCGGGATGCCGAGAAGGTAATCAAGGGCAGCGAGAATAAAGTCCATTGTGCTCCCCTACTCCGCTGCCTGCTGCAGACCGGCGGCCAATGCGGCGCACTCGCCCATGGTCGCCGAGGCGCGAGCGATCGGATTGCTGAGATAAAAGTCCGTTACCGGCGATGTGAACGGAGCCGACTTGGTCTTGATGGCAGCCTTGGCCAGCTTGCCGAGGTCAGCCCCATTGGCCGGCTCGATCTCGTCGATACGGGCCAGGTGCGGAACTTCGGCATGGATGGCCGCCCGCAGCTGGCTGAGCGAATTGAACGGCTGCGGCTTGCCGACCACACCCGAAAGGGCGCGGATGATGGCCCAGTCTTCCTTTGCGTCGCCCGGCGGAAACACGGCGCGGGTCGTCGTCTGCACGCGCCCTTCCGTGTTCACATAGGTGCCCGACTTCTCGGTGTAGGTCGCACCCGGCAGGATGACGTCGGCCCGGTGTGCCGCGGCATCGCCATGGCTGCCGATATAGACGACGAAGGCATTGCCCATGGCGGACATGTCGTATTCGTCAGCACCGAGCAGGAACAGGACATCGAGCTCGCCCTTGCCGGCGAGAGCGATCTGGTCAGCCGAGCAAACGCCACCGTCATGCGGCACGAAGCCGATATCGAGGCCACCGACGCGGCTGGCTGCGTTGTGGAGCATGGCAAAGCCATTCCAGCCCTCGGCCACATTCGGGCCGCTGGCAAGCTTGGATGCCAGAGCGATCACGTCGCGACCGACCTGCTTGCCGAGGCTGGCGTGGGACACGGCGCCCTCGCCTACAATGATCAGCGGGCGCTGGGCATTGGCGAGGGTTTCAGCGAACGAGCCATTGCCCGCAGCCAGATCGGCCAGGGTCTCAAAGCCTTCGCCGAGATAGGCGTAGTCATAGGTGAGATCAGCCTGTTCGCCGATGACACCGATCGGCAGGTTCTTTCCGCGCCAGGTCTTGCGGATACGGGCGTTGAGCACGGCCGCTTCGCGACGCGGGTTAGCGCCGATGATGAGGATGGCGTCGGCTTCCTCGATCCCGGCAATCGTCGGATTGAAGAGATAGGCCGAGCGCGGCATGGACGGATCAATACCGGACATGGCAGGACGCACATCGGTCATGCCCGAGCCGAGCGAGGCCAAGAGCGCCTTGAGCGCATACATTTCCTCGACCGCCGAGAGGTCACCGGCGATGGCGCCGACCTTGTTGCCGGCTTTCTTGATGCGAGCGGCGACGGCCGCGAAGGCTTCATCCCAGCTCGACGCCTGCAGCTTGCCGTTCTTGCGAACATAAGGACGATCGAGGCGCTGGTTCTTGAGGCCATCCCAGACGAAACGGGTCTTGTCCGAAATCCACTCTTCATTGATGGCTTCGTTGACGCGCGGCAGGATGCGCATCACTTCGCGGCCACGGCTGTCGACGCGGATGTTCGAGCCAACGGCGTCCATGACGTCGATGGATTCGGTCTTGGTCAGCTCCCACGGACGGGCGTGGAACGCATAGGGCTTGGAAGTCAGCGCACCGACCGGGCAGAGGTCGATAACATTGCCCTGCAGCTCGCTGGAGAGAGCGCGTTCGAGATAGGAGGTGATCTCGGCGTCTTCGCCGCGACCGAGCAGGCCCATCTCGGAAATGCCGGCAACTTCTGTGGTGAAGCGCACGCAGCGGGTGCAGTGGATGCAACGGTTCATCACCGTCTTCACCAATGGCCCCAGATACTTGTCTTCGACCGCGCGCTTGTTTTCCTGGTATCGCGACTTGTCGACACCATAGGCCATGGCCTGGTCCTGCAGGTCGCATTCACCACCCTGATCGCAGATCGGGCAATCGAGCGGATGGTTGACCAGCAGGAACTCCATCACGCCTTCGCGGGCCTTCTTGACCATGGGCGTGTTGGTGAACATTTCGGGCGGCTCGCCATTCGGGCCGGGACGCAGATCCTTCACCGACATGGCGCAGGAAGCCTGCGGCTTGGGCGGACCACCCTTCACTTCCACCAGACACATGCGGCAATTGCCGGCAACCGACAGGCGCTCGTGATAGCAGAAGCGCGGGATTTCCGCGCCGGCTGCTTCGGCGGCCTGCATCAGCGTGTAGTAGTCAGGTACTTCGACGAGCGTGCCGTCGACTTTGATCTGAGCCATCGGCTTACTCCGCCGCAATCGACGGCACGGCGCCGTCGCTGGTCGAGGACCAGGTATATTGATCGATCCGCGCTTCGATCACGTCTCGGAAGTTGCGGATCAGGCCCTGGATCGGCCAGGCGGCCGCGTCGCCAAGGGCGCAAATGGTGTGACCTTCGATCTGCTTGGTCACCGAGAACAGCATGTCGATCTCGCGCTTCTGGGCGCGGCCCTCGACCATGCGTTCCATGACGCGCATCATCCAGCCGGTGCCTTCACGGCACGGCGTGCACTGGCCACAGCTCTCATGCTTGAAGAAAGCCGAGATGCGCCAGATCGCCCGGATGATATCGGTGTTCTTGTCCATGATGATCATGCCGCCGGTCCCGAAGGACGACTTCTTTTCGCGCATGCCATCAAAGTCCATGGTGGCATCCATCATGTCTTCGCCACGCACCACCGGGCAGGACGCGCCGCCGGGAATGACCGCAAGCAGATTGTCCCAGCCGCCGCGGATACCGCCGCAATGCTTTTCGATGATGTCCTTGAAGCTCTCGCCCAGGGCCTCTTCGAACGTGGCCGGCTTGTTCACATGGCCCGAGACCATGAACAGCTTGGTGCCGACATTGTTCGGACGGCCGATGGAGGAGAACCATGCACCGGAACGGCGCAGGATCTCCGGCACGACGGCGATCGATTCCACATTGTTGACCGTGGTCGGGTTGCCATAAACGCCCATGCCGGCCGGGAACGGCGGCTTTAGGCGCGGCTGGCCCTTCTTGCCTTCGAGCGATTCCATCAGCGCGGTTTCTTCGCCGCAGATGTAAGCGCCGGCGCCGTGATGGACGATGATGTCCAGGTCCCAGCCGTGGATATTGTCCTTACCGATCAGCTTTGCGTCATAGGCTTCCTGCACGGCATGTTCGAGACGCTCACGCTCGCGTACGAACTCGCCACGCACATAGATGAAGGCCAGATGCGCATCCATGGCGCGGGAAGCCAGCAGGCACCCCTCGATCAGATGGTGCGGATCATGGCGCAGGATCTCGCGGTCCTTGCAGGTCCCGGGCTCGGACTCGTCAGCATTGACCAGAAGGTAGTGCGGACGTCCGTCATTCACCTTGGGCATGAAGGTCCACTTCAGCCCGGTCGGGAAACCAGCACCACCACGGCCACGCAGGCCAGAGGATTTCACCTCATTGGTGATCCAGTCGCGGCCGGATTCGATGAATTCCTTGGTGCCAACCCATGCCCCGCGAGACTTCGCGCCTTCGAGGCGCCAGTCGTGTTGGCCATAGAGATTGGTGAATATGCGGTCCTTATCAGCGAGCATGATCAGCTATTCCGCTTCAACAAATAGGAAAACCAGGCAGCCACAACGAGCGCCGCCCCGACCGCCACCGAGACAATGCCCGGTAGCTCTACATTCGCAAATTCGGTGAGCCCAGAAACGATAACGATGCAGACAAGGGCAAAACCGACGCCAACGCCGTATTCCGCCATCCCCAATCTGCCAAAATCGATTCTGCGCTCAGCCATTTAGCGGGGATCCTTGCCAAATACCTTGCGGTACTCTTCTGCGCCGCCCCGGGCCAGGACTTCAGCCTGAGCCAACCAGTTGTCGCGCGCGACGCGACCCTTGAAGTTGAGGCTGGCTTCGACCTTGGCAATGTCTTCAGGCGTCATCGCCGCAACCTGGCTCCAGCGCGTGATGCCAAGGGCATTGAGCCGGCCCTCGAGGACAGGACCAACGCCGGAGATCAGCTTGAGGTCATCCGGATCACCGGCAGGGGCCGTAAACAGCGGCTGCACGCCGCCCTTTTCAGCCACCGGATTGACCTCGGCCGGATTGGCCGGAGGCGCGACGATCTCGGGCTTTTCCTTGCCGACTGTCGCGGACGAACCGTCAGCGGCAGGCGGGTTGTCATGCGGCTTGCCGGGAGCCTTGCCCCCGTCGATCTTGCCACCCTCGACCTCGGCGCCGACAGCGCCTTCGCGCATCGGCTGGCTTGGGGTGCCATCAGCCTTGGCTTCGACATTGGCCTTGGCGCGTTCGGCCTCGGCCTTGCCTTCGGAAACCTTGGCGTCGGCCGGCGTCCCCTTGATGGCGGGCGCGGATTCTTCCGTGACATCCTTGGGACGGGCAGCCGTCGTCGGCGCCTGTGCGGGTGCCGGGGCAGCTGGAGCAGCGGCCGGCGCTGCAGCCGGCGCTGCAGCCGGAACCGCGGGAGCAGCATCTGGTGGCGGCGGAGGCGGCACGAACTTTTCGCGCGTCGCCGTCGGCATTTCAAGCAGCGTCGACTGGCCGCCTTGGGCCGCCGCGTTAAGGCGCTCGATCTGGGTGCCAGGCTTGATGGTATCGCCGCGCCCTGCGTGGAAGGCGTCGATGATTTCCTCGAGGCGAGCCGGGGTCAGATCCTCATAGGTATCCTTGAAGATGGTGACCATGGGTGCGTTGACGCAGGCGCCAGCGCACTCGACCTCTTCCCACGACATCGAGCCATCATCATTGAGATGATGCGGGTCGTGGTGGATCTTGTTCTTGCAGACCTCGATCAGCTCCCCTGCCCCGCGCAGCATGCAAGGCGTCGTGCCGCAGACCTGCACGTGGGCCCGCTTGCCCACGGGCTGCAGCTGGAACTGGGTGTAGAAAGTGGCTACTTCGAGCACGCGGATATAGGCCATGCCCAGCATCTCGGCGACCCGTTCGATGGTCGCGCGGGAGACCCAGCCGTCCTGTTCCTGCGCCCGCATCAGCAGCGGAATAACGGCCGACTGCTGGCGACCTTCCGGGTAAAGCGCGATGCGCTTTTCGGCCCAGGCCTGATTTTCTGCACTAAAGGCGAAATTTGCCGGCTGAACCGACTCATCCGCAAGGCGACGCGCAACCATCAGCGATCAACCTCTCCGAACACGATATCGAGCGAACCCAGGATCGCCGTGACGTCGGCCAGCATGTGGCCGCGGCAGAGGTGATCCATGGAGCTGAGATGAGCGAAACCCGGCGCGCGGATCTTGCAGCGATAAGGCTTGTTGGTGCCATCCGAGACCAGATAGACGCCAAACTCGCCCTTGGGCGCTTCGACGGCGACATAGACCTCGCCGGCAGGCACCTTGAAACCTTCGGTGTAGAGCTTGAAGTGATGGATGAGCGCTTCCATCGACTGCTTCATCTCACCGCGCTTGGGCGGCACCACCTTGCCGTCGACAGAGGCCACGGGCCCCTTGCCTTCCGGCGCGGTGAGCTTGGCCACGCACTGCTGCATGATGCGCGTCGACTGCCGCATCTCTTCCATACGGATCAGATAGCGGTCGTAGCAGTCGCCATTGGAGCCGACGGGAATGTCGAATTCCATCTCTTCGTAGCAATCATAGGGCTGAGACTTGCGCAGATCCCATGCAGCGCCCGAACCACGAACCATCACGCCTGAGAACCCACGGGCCCAGGCCTCGTCCAGCGGCACCACGCCAATGTCGACATTGCGCTGCTTGAAGATGCGATTCTCGGTCAGCAGGCGATCGAGATCGACCATGAAGTCGAGGAACTCACCGCAGAAGACGCCGATATCGTCGACCAGATCCTGCGGCAGGTCCTGATGGACGCCACCGGGACGGAAATAGGCAGCGTGCATGCGCGCGCCTGAAGCGCGCTCATAAAAGATCATCAGTTTTTCGCGCCACTCAAAGCCCCACACCGGTGGCGTCAGCGCGCCGACGTCCATGGCCTGGGTGGTGACGTTCATCAGGTGAGCGAGCAGACGCCCGATCTCCGAATAGAGCACGCGGATCAGCTGGCCACGGCGCGGCACTTCAATGCCGAGGAGCTTCTCGATGGCCAGGGCGTAGGCGTGCTCCTGGTTCATCGGCGCCACATAGTCGAGGCGATCGAAATAGGGCAGCGCCTGCAGATAGGTCTTGGCCTCGATCAGCTTTTCGGTGCCGCGATGTAGCAGCCCGATATGCGGATCGACGCGCTCGACCAGTTCCCCGTCCAGCTCGAGAATCAAACGCAGCACACCGTGCGCCGAAGGGTGCACGGGGCCGAAGTTGATGGTGAAATTGCGAACGTCGACTTCAGACATCAGTTCTTCGCCTTCTCGTCGCCCGGAAGCACGTAGTCGGTCCCTTCCCAAGGCGACAGGTAATCGAACGTGCGGAATTCCTGCTGCAGCGCCACCGGTTCATAGACCACACGGCGGCGTTCCTCGTCGTAACGCACCTGCACGAAGCCGGTCAGCGGGAAATCCTTGCGCAGCGGATGCCCGTCAAAACCGTAGTCGGTGAGAATACGGCGCAGATCCGGATGGCCGGAGAACAGCACGCCATAAAGGTCGTAGGCCTCGCGTTCGAACCAGTTCGCGCCGGGAAACACGTCGACAATGGACGGCACCGGCGTCACGTCGTCAGCCTGCAGCTTGACGCGGATACGCTGGTTCAGATGCGGGCTGAGCAAGTGATAGACCACGTCGAAGCGGAATTCGCGGGCCGGATAGTCGGCGCCGCAGACATCAACGAACGAAATGAACCGACACCTGGCGTCATCGCGCAGGAAGGTCACGACGTCGACGATCGCCTCGCGCTCGACATTGATCGTGAGCTCACCATAGGCGACCTCGAAACCCTTGACCGCCGCGCCCAGCGCCCCTGCGACATGTTCACCCAGTGCAGCAAGCGGCTCAACAGTGATATTCTCGTCCATGGCCTGCCCTATCGCTCAATCGTGCCGTCACGGCGAATCTTCTTTTGCAGCAACAGGATGCCGTAAAGAAGCGCCTCTGCGGTCGGAGGGCACCCGGGGACATAAACGTCAACCGGCAGCACCCGATCGCAACCACGGACGACAGAGTACGAATAATGGTAGTACCCGCCGCCATTGGCGCAGGAGCCCATGGAGATGACATAGCGCGGCTCGGGCATCTGGTCGTAGACCTTGCGCAGAGCGGGCGCCATCTTGTTGGTCAGGGTCCCGGCGACGATCAGCACGTCAGACTGGCGCGGAGAAGCGCGCGGCGCCGTGCCAAAACGCTCGACGTCATAGCGCGGCATCGACATCTGCATCATCTCGACGGCGCAGCAAGCAAGACCGGTCT
>JADGMW010000854.1_pt1 | contig 10167 bp, 5 predicted proteins | sample 8641801 | NCBI WGS metagenome assembly JADGMW01 (sample SAMN16272018, study PRJNA661076) | feces metagenome | isolation source: fecal sample from diarrhoea affected cattle A | host: Bos taurus | place: South Africa: Lokaleng Village, Mahikeng | collected 2019-09
CGGCCACCGCTGCGACAGGCGCTGGAGGTGTTCGACCTCGCCGGTGCCGGCGGGTCCGTCGACGCAGCCACTCGCCGTACAGCAGCTGCGTGCGGGCGAGGTCCAGGCGCATGCCGGAGAGCTCCAGCTGTCGCAGGGACTCGCGGAAGTGCTCCTCGGCCGACGGGTCGTCGGCGAGGAGGGCGAGACAGCGATGCTCGACGCCGAGAGCCCAAGACGATGCGGTCGCCCGGCTGATGGTGCCGAGCAGCGCGGTCGCCGACGCCGCCTGCTCGGTGCGGCCGGCTCGCGCCGCGGCCTCGACCACCTGCGGCGCCGCCCAGACCGAGACGACCGGGTCGTCGCGGTCGAGCGCGCGCTGCGCGTGCGGCAGGGCGGTCTCGTAGCGACCCGCGGCGAGGTCGACGAGCGCGTGTCCGAGGTCGGCGAGGGAGGTCGCGCCCGCCTCGCTGCTCGTGCCTCGCCAGCTCCCCAGCAGGGCCGGCGCCAGCGTCGGTCCGGCCACGCCGATCCGCCGGGCCAGACTGGCGGCCTCCTCCGACGCGGCCACGGCACGGTCGGTCTCCGCGCGCCAGACGTGCAGGCAGGCCACCAGGTCGAGCGCCCGCGGCAGGGACGCCAGGGCGCCGCTCCTGCGCGCGAGGTCGACGTCTCGGCGGGCGAGCGTCGCCCAGGCCCGCTCGTCCAGCAGTCCCATCGCGACCCGGGTGGCGAGCGGGTGCGCGGCGGACTCGTCGGCACACCAGGCGTCGAGCGCCCGCGCGAGTGCCTCGTGACCCGTCGCCTCCCCGCTCCCCCATCGTGCCGCCGCGGCCTGGAGGAGCTGCCGGGCCGGCCGGCTTGCGGCGCGGGTGATCGTCGGCGAGCCGGCTCGAGCGGCGACGCGCTGGCGAGCACACGCCGCACCGCTCCGGCCCTCGGACGTCACGGCGTCGACGGCGTCCAGGGCCGCCGTCGCCGACCGCTCGGGCTCGACCGCGGCGACGTGGGCCGCGGCGTCCAGCAGGTCCTCGGCCGCGTCGGGGTGGCCGTCTCCAGCCCGGACCTCCGCGGCCGTGAGCTCGGCGAGGGCCCGGGCGGCTCCGCCAACGTCGCGGTGCTCGATCTCGGTGACCAGCCGCAGGGCGTCGTCGAGTCGACCGCTCCGGCCGTGCAGGTACGCCGCCGCGAGGGCGCGCCGGGCCCGGTCGGGCGGGTGCTCGCTGAGCCGGGCGGCGCGGTCCAGGAACGCGGCGGTCGCCGCGACCCCGCCGGCTCGCCGGACCGGATCGCTCCAGCGCTCCAGCGTCGCTGCGACCTCCTCGTCGGGTCCGGTGAGGGAGAGCGCCCGGTGCCAGGCGGCGTGGTCGCGCCGCGGGCCCGCCTCGAGCGCCTGCGCCAGCGCGCGATGGGCGTCGCGGCGGCGCCCCTCGGGGGCGCGGCGGTAGACGAGGTGTCGCGCGAGCGGGTGGCGGAAGAGCACGCGGTCGCCGATCTCGACCCATCCCGTGGCCTCCACGGTCCGTTCGACCGCCGCCGGCAGGCCCGCCGCAGAGCAGCCTCGCCGGAACGCCGCCGGCTCGCCCAGCGGTTCGGCCGCCGCCACCACCAGCGCCGTCGCGGCGTCGTCGGCCAGCTGCGCCAGAGCAGTGTCGAGCTCGAGCTCCAGGGCCGCGTCGATCTCACCGACGGCACCGACGGCGAACCCCCCGGCGAGTGGGGAGAGGCTCAGGGCCCGGCCGACCTGGGACAGGACGGCCGGGCGGCCGCGTGCCTCGGCGAGGATCCGCTGCCGGACGTCGGGGTCGAGGCGCGCCGGCAGCTCGAGGTCGAGCACCAGCTCCGCCTCGCCGGGCGTGAGCGGGGGCAGGCGCACCTCGGCGGGACCCGCCAGCGCGGGGATCGGGACGGTCCCCCCGCTGGCGATGATGAAGGCGACCGAGGTCCCGCCCACGCGCCGGGCCGCGACACCGATGGCCTGCGCCGAGCACTCGTCGATCCACTCGGCGTCGTCCAGCACGCACAGGACCGGCCGCTCGGCCTCGGAGGCCACCGCGCCGAGCAGGGACAACAGCCCCAGGCCGACGAGCGCCGGGTCGGTCCTCGTCGCCGGCTCCAGCCCGAGGGCCTCGGCGAGCGCCCTCGACTGCGGCGCCGGCAGACGGTCGAGCCGAGCGACGAGCGGGCCACAGAGCTGCTGCAGGACGCCGTACGGGATCTCGGACTCGACCTCGACGCCCGTGGTGCGGAACACCGGGCAGCCCGCGAAGCCGGCGACCGCCTCGTCGAGGAGATGGGTCTTCCCGCTGCCGTGATCGCCGCGAACGACGACGGCGCCACCCCGCCCCGTCCGTGCGTCCTCGAGCGCGCCCGCGAGTGCGGCGCGCTGCTCCCGCCGCCCCACGGGCGCCCCCGCCGGCGTCGTCCCCCTCGGCTGCCCCGCCGGGCGCGATCGCTCGGACGTGCGGCCCGCCTCGCGACCATCCGGTGTCCTCAGAGCTCTCGTCGGGTCCGCTGTCATCGTCATGGTCGTCCTCCAGTAGCCGGTGTCCGGCCATGCTCGGCGGGACCCGAGGGGCGTCGAGTCCCGTGATCGCGTAGTCACGCCGCCGCCCCGCCACTACGCGTCCGACCCGTCGTCCGGATCCGTGACGGCGGCACGCCCGCGTGCGTAGACTCCCGATCCGTGAGCTGGAGCAGCCGATGTGAGCGGCGGTCAGCGGCCTAGCCGCGGCGAGCTCCTCGGCCGCGAGGCGGAGCTCGCCGCGATCGTGGAGCCCCTCGAGGCCGCCCGCTCGGGCCGGAGCGGCGCGCTCCTGGTGCGCGGCGACGCCGGCATGGGCAAGTCGGTCCTGCTCGCGGCGGCCGCCGAGCACGCCCGCTCGCGTGGCCTGGCCATCCAGGTGGTCCGCGGGGTCCCGGGCGAGGTCGACTTCGGGTTCGCCGGACTGCAGCGGCTGCTCCTCCCGTTCATGGCCGGCTACGGCGGCCTGCCGAAGGCCCAGCGCGAGGCACTCGGTGCCGCGCTCGGCCTGACCGACTCGGTCACCCCCGATCGGTTCCTGGTCGGCCTGGCCGCCCTCACCCTGCTGGCCGAGGCCGACCCCGGGGTCCCCCAGCTGCTGGTGATCGACGACGCCCACTGGGTCGACCAGGAATCGCTGAACACCCTGGCCTTCGTCGCCCGACGCCTCCAAGCGGAGTCGCTGGCCATCCTCTTCGGCGCCCGGCCGGAGGGCCTGGGCGCGCGCGCCTTCGACGGCATCGCCGTCCTCGAGCTCGCCGGGCTGTCGGTCGAGGCGACGACCGCGCTGCTCGCCCTCGCCTCCGGCGGAGTCGTCGATCCCACGGTCGGTCGTCGCGTGGCGCGGGGGACGCAGGGCTGTCCCCTGGCCGTCGTCGAGCTCGCCGGCGACCTCTCCCCCGCGCAGCTCGTCGGCACCGTCAGCCTCCCCGACCCGCTGCCGATCGGCGAGCGGCTCGAGGAGCTCTACCTCCAGCGGGTGCTGGCCCTCCCGGCCTCGACCCGGCAGCTGCTCCTGATCGCCGCCGCCGACCCCAGCGCGAAGCTGCCCACGGTGTTGTCGGCCGGCGCGCTCGCGGGACTCGGGGCCGAGGCGCTGGACGCCGCGCAACTGACCGGGCTGGTCGACCTCGACGTCGCGATCACCTTCCGGCACCCGCTGGTGCGGTCGGCGGTCTACCGCGGCGCGTCGCCCGCCGAGCGCCGGGATGCCCACGGGCTCCTGGCCCGCGTGACCGATCCGGACGCCGAGCCCGACGCGTGGGTGTGGCACCGCGCGTTCTCGGTCAGCGGCGCCGACGAGCACGTGGCGGCGGCGCTCGAGGCCAGGAGCCTCGAGGTCCAACGGCGCGGGCGCTACTCCGCGCACGCCGCGCTGATGACGCGCGCCGCCGCGCTCACCCTCGATCCGCGTCAGCGCGTACGGCGTACCCTCGCCGCCGCGAACGCCCACTCCCTCGCCGGCGCCCTGGGCGAGGCGAGCACGCTTCTCCAGACGGCGCAGCTGCACCATGCCGACCCGCTCACCCATGCCCATGCCAAGCGGCTACAGGCCCAGCTCATGTCGGGCCTCCGGCCGGCGCACGCACTGGAGGTCCTGCTCGACGCCGCCCGGTCCCTGGAGGCCGTGGACCCACCCCTCGCGCTCCAGACCTACGCCGACGGGCTCTACCTGGCGGCGATCAGCTCTCATCTCGCCGACCGCCGGCTCGTCGAGCAGCTCACGGCGGCCGCGCTCACGGCCGTGGCCCCCGACGGGGACTCGACCTACGCCCACCTGATCAGGGCCCTGGCCGGGCGGCTCACCGCCGACGACCGCGAGACCGTCGCGCTGATGCGGACCGCGATGGGGGCGATCCGCGGATCCGAGGCTCCGGGCACCTTCTACCACTGGACGTCGGTCGGCGGACTGCTGGCCGCCGACCTCTTCGACATCGACTGGCACCGCGAGTTCATCGCCGAGCACGCATCCCTGCAGCGATCCCGAGGCGCCCTGGACCTCCTGCGCGCGACGCTGGCAGCGCAGGCCCAGATCGAGACGTGGTGCGGCAGGTTCGACAGCGCCGAGGCGCTGTGCGAGGAGGCCGCCGAGATCGCCCGCGCCATCGGTGACGACAACATCGTGTGGCGACAGCTCATCCGCGCGGAGCTCTCGGCCTGGCGGGCCGACGAGGCGGAGTGCCGAGCCACGATCGAGCTGATGCGCTCCCCCGCCGTCGAGGAGACGCGCAACGGGCTCCTGGTGAACGCCGCCCACCTGACGCTCGCGATCCTGGAGAACAGCCTGGGCAACTACGCCGGCGCACTGGAGGCGGCCTGGCCGCTCCTCGACCGCGGCCTCGTGGTGAGCCCGCGATCCCTCGCCGAGGTCGTCGAGGCCGCGCACCGGTGCGGTCGCGACGACGACGCCCGGGAGGCCCTTCGACGTCTTGAGCGGATGTCGGAAGCCCGGGGCACCGCCTGGGCGGCCGGCCTCCACTTCCGTGGGGCCGCGATCCTGGCGGGCGACGACGCCGAGGGACACTTCGTCCGCTCCGTCGCCGAGCTCGACTCCACCCCGGTCCTGCCCGACCTCGCGCGGACCCGGCTGCTCTACGGCGAGTGGCTGCGGCGGCAGAACCGGCGCAGGGACGCCCGGGCCGAGCTCACGGCGGCGTACGACCTGTTCGCCGAGATGGGGACACCTCGCTTCGCCGGTCGTGCGGCCCGAGAGCTCGCGGCGACGGGAGCCACCGTCCGGCGACGTGCTCCCTCGACCGGCGTCGAGCCCCTGACGCCCCAGGAGGAGGCGATCGCCCAGCTCGCCGCCGGCGCGGCCACCAACCGGGAGATCGCCGCCAGCCTGTTCCTCAGCGCGAGCACGGTCGACTACCACCTGCGCAAGATCTACCGGAAGCTCGGCGTCGACTCGCGCAGGAAGCTGACCGCCGCGCTCGCCGAGCGTTCGAGCCGGTGAGCAGCGGGCGCGCGCTCAACCTGCTGGAGGCTTCGGGGTGCCCGCACCCTGCGGGTCCTCGCAGTCGGGTCCGGCCGCCTGCGCGGCCAACCTCAGCACCGCCCGGCGGTCCACCCTCGGCGGCTCCATCAGCCGCAGCCTCGCGCGCCCCTCGAACAGACCGTCGCGGAGGGTCAGGGTCATCCCGAGCCGCGAAAGCAGGAGCGCCGCAGCCTCGTTCCCGGGGGCGACGTAGGCCTCGAGCCAGACGACTCCGTTGGCGTGCGCGACGGTGGTGACCGCGTCGACCAGGACGGATGCGATGCCCCGGCGCTGCTCGGCGTCGACGACCTCGAACGCCAGCTCGGCGGCGTCACCACCCGTCCGGAGGGATCGACAGATCCCCACCGGACAGCCGTCGACCATGGCCACCCACGCCACGTGATCGCGGCCGTCGACCTCCGCGAGCACCCGACGAGCGCTCGACGTGAGCCGCGGCGTCGACACCAGGTACCGCGATCGCCGCGCCTCGGGCGACAGGCCGGCGAACACGCTGTCGAGCACCTGGCTCTCGCCCGGCCGCAGGGGGCGCAGCACGACCGCGCCCCCGTCGGCGAGCCGGGCGAACAGGTGGCACGGCCGGAGAGCCGGCGGTCGGTGCGAGACCTCGGGCATCGGTCCTCTCCCTTCCTGACGGGATCTGTCGGGCGTCAGGCCCCGCGCGTGCGCCAGCGTGGCCGCGGGGCTCGCAGCGCCAGCGCGTGCTGCTCGGGGACGCTCCACCCCAGGCGTACGGCGAGCAGTCGGACGACGGTGGTCAGTACGACGCCGAGGACGGCGGCGTCGGACACGGCGACGTCGGCCGCCACCAGTCCGACCAGCAGGGCGGCAGCCGCGGCCGCGGCCACCGCGTAGAGGGACCCGACGTGCAGCACTGCGACCGGCAGGCCGAGCATCAGGTCGCGGATCACCGAGCCCCCGACGGCGGCCACGACGCCGACGAGCACCGCCGGCACCGCCGGCACCTCGAGAGCCAGCGCCTTCGAGGTGCCGATCGCGCCGAAGAGGCCGATGGTCACGGCATCGAGCGGCTCGATGACCGGCTCGAAACGCGCGAACAGCCGCTGCAGCGTGATCCCGAGCAGGGCCGCCACCACGGCGACCAGGACGTACCAGCGGCCGCGGATGGCGACCGGCGGCTCCCCGAGCAGGAGGTCGCGCAGCACCCCACCGCCGAGCGCCAGCCCGACGCCGACCAGGACGGCGCCGAGCACGTCGATCCTGCGGTCGGTGAAGGTGCCGGCGAAGAGTGCGCCCTGGAGGGCGCCGAGCGCGACAGTAGCGAGCTCGGTCCACAGCGGGATCCCGAACGGGACGATCTCGCCCATCGCCGCGCGCCTCCTGCTCCCTTCCAGACGCTCAGCGAGCCGTCTTGTCCGCGGCCTGGAGGATGACGTCGGTCACGAGGTCGGGGCGGGAGACGGTCACCGCGTGGGACGCCTCGACCTCGACCATGTGGGCGCCGGCCCGGGCGGCCATGAAGCGCGACAGCTCGGCCGGCACGGCGAGGTCGTGCTCCGCGGACAGCACCCAGGACTCGATGCTCTTCCAGGCCGCGCGGGTCGCCGGCGCCTCGAAGGCCGCCAGCGCCAGCGGGCGCTGCGTGGCCGCCATCTGCCTGGCCACGTCGGCGTCGACGTCGCCCGCGAAGAGCTCGTTGAACTGCTCCTGGTCGATGTAGAGCTCGGGGGCCGTGCCACCGTCGGGCGTCGGGTACGGGACCGGCCGCGCGGCGTCGCCGAGCCTCGCGCCCGGGAACTTGCCGACAAGGTCCACCAGGCTCTCGCCCGGCTCGGGGAGGAAGCTCGCGACGAAGACCAGGGCCGTGACATCCGGGTGCCCCTCGCACGCGTGACTCATCACCACCCCGCCGTACGAGTGGCCCACGACGACGACCGGACCGCGGACGCTGTCGATGACGCTGCGCACGTACTGGGCGTCACCCTCGATGCTGCGCAGCGGGTTGGCCGCGGCGATCACGGGGTGCCCCGCCTCCTGCAGGGCCTTGATCGACCCGTTCCAGCTGGACGAGTCCGCGTAGGCGCCGTGGACGAGGACGACGGTCTGCTTCTCAGTGGTGGTGCTCATGACATGTTCCTTTTCGTCGAGGGGCGCCGGGTGCGCCCACCACGGTGACGAGCGTTGCGCCGGTCGTCGGGGCCGGCATCCGCGTGGTGCCCAGGCGGGTCCCCAGTCCGCACCCCTGCGCCACCGCACGCGGGTGCGGACCCGTGAATTCACGGGGGCGGCCGGCAGCACGGCGACACAGGCTCAGAAGCCAACCCGACCGAGCTCTGGACCGACCCCCGCGGTCGCGACGAGCGCACTGACCGAAGGAGAGAGAGATGACTGCGAACGAGGTGGTTCTCGAGCCCCAGGCGGCGGACTTCGCCGCAGCGACCGCGGATCCGCCGTACCTGTTCGACCTGGGACCCACGGAGGGCCGCAAGACAGTGGACGAGGTCCAGTCCGGCGCGATCACCAAGCCAGCGGTCGACGACGAGTGGCTCGCGGTCGAGGGCGGGCCGACCGGATCTGTCGACGTCCGGATCGTCCGTCCGGTGGACGCCACCGACGCGCTTCCGGTGATCCTCTACCTCCACGGGGCCGGCTGGGTCTTCGGCAACGCGCACACCCACGACCGCCTGGTGCGCGAGCTCGCCGTCGGCACCGGTGCCGCGGTGGTCTTCCCGGAGTACGACCGCTCGCCCGAGGCTCGCTACCCGGCCGCGATCGAGCAGGGCTACGCCGTGGCCCGCTGGATCGTCGACCACGGTGCGGGGCGCGGGCTCGACCCGACCCGCATCGCGGTCGCCGGCGACTCGGTCGGCGGCAACATGGCGGCGGCGCTGACACTGATGGCCAAGGAGCGCGGCGACGTCGCGTTCGTGCAGCAGGTGCTGTTCTACCCGGTGACGGACGCGGCCTTCGACACCGCGTCGTACGAGCGGTTCGCCACGGGCTACTTCCTGCGACGCGACGCGATGCAGTGGTTCTGGGACCAGTACACGACCGAAGCCGCACAGCGCGCCGAGATCACCGCGTCCCCGCTCCGGGCCACGCCCGAGCAGCTGACGGGTCTGCCCCCGGCCCTCGTGATCACCGCCGAGGCGGACGTGCTGCGCGACGAGGGCGAGGCGTACGCGAGGAGGCTGCGGTCGGCGGGAGTGCCGGTCGTCGCGACCCGCTACCAGGGCGTCATCCACGACTTCGTGATGCTCAACGCGCTCCGCAGCACCCACGCCGCCCAGGCCGCGATCGAGCAGGCCACGTCGACCCTGCGCACGGCGTTCTCCGCCTGACCGCCTGCCCCTCACCCAAGGCCGGCGTGCTCGACGAGCACGCCTCCCGGTGCTCCCCCGAGCACCACCACCGACCAGGAGGAAAGACCATGACCAGCACTTCCCACTCCGAGTTCCGCACCCAGCTCCGTCGCCTCGGCTACCGCGGGACGGTGGCCTTCCCGGACTACCCGTCCTACGGCGAGGGCCGCACGGCCTGGAACCTGACGGCCGACCAGCGTCCGGCCGCCGTCGCCCTCCCCGAGGACGCCGAGGACGTACGGCGCCTGGTGACCGCTGCCGTCGCCGCCGGTCTGCGGGTGGCCCCGCAGAGCACGGGTCACAACGCCACGCCCATGGAGTCGCTGCACGATGCCGTCCTTCTCAGGACCGACCGGCTGCAGGACGTCATGGTCGACGCCGAGCGCCGCACGGCGACCGTCGGCGCCGGCGTGCTGTGGGAGGACGTCGTGACGGCAGCCGGCAAGGAAGGGCTGACCGCACTCCATGGGTCATCACCCAACGTCGGTGTGGCCGGATACGTCCTCGGTGGCGGACTTTCCTGGTTCGCCCGGTCCCACGGACTGGCGAGCAACCACATCGCGGGGATCGACATCGTCCTGGCCGATGGCAGCCTCGTGCGCGCAGACGCCGAGAACAACGTCGAAGTGTTCTGGGCAGTGCGCGGTGGCGGTGGCAACTTCGGCGTTGTCACCTCCATCGAGATCGAGCTCATCGAGGTCGAGTCGGTCTATGCAGGCATGATGATGTGGGACCAGGTCCACGCCGAGCGGGTCCTGGGAGTGTGGCGCGACTGGGCAGCCGCCGCACCGGCGAACGTCACCACCTCCTTCCGTCTGATGAACCTCCCGCCGCTCCCTGACCTCCCCGACTTCCTCCGAGGGCGTCGCGTCGTGGTCCTGGACGGCGCCGCACAGACCGACGAGGCTCTCGGCTCCGAGCTGCTTGCACCGCTGCGAGACCTTCAGCCCGAGATCGACACGTTCGCCCTCACCGGCACGGACGCCCTCGTCCGTCTCCACATGGACCCGGAGGACCCACTACCGGTGGTGTCCGACTCGGTCGTCCTGGCATCGCTCAGCAACGACGCGGCCAGCGACCTGCTCGCCGTCGCTGGACCCGCCACGCCACCTGCCCTGCTGATCGTCGAGCTCCGTCAACTGGGTGGTGCTCTTGCTGACGCCTACGACGGCGGCGGCGCGCTGAACCACCTGCCTGGTGAGTTCCTACTATGGGCCGGGGCGGTCGCCCCGACAGAAGAGGCGGCAGCCGCCGGACGCAGAGACGCTCAAGCGGTCGTCGCCGCGATGTCGCGCCACGGCGTGCGACCGTCGTATCTGAACTTCGTCGAGAACCCCACCGACGTT
>JADGMW010000855.1_pt1 | contig 10167 bp, 5 predicted proteins | sample 8641801 | NCBI WGS metagenome assembly JADGMW01 (sample SAMN16272018, study PRJNA661076) | feces metagenome | isolation source: fecal sample from diarrhoea affected cattle A | host: Bos taurus | place: South Africa: Lokaleng Village, Mahikeng | collected 2019-09
TGCAGGTCCGAGCCGGCTCCGGGCTCGGTCCTGCAGGGCATCCGCACCACCGCCGTCGACAAGGGCGACCACTACGTGCTGAACGGGTCCAAGACCTTCATCAGCAACGGCATCCTCTCCGACCTGGTGATCGTGGTCGCCCGCACCGACCCCGACGCCCGCCACCAGGGCATCAGCCTGCTGGTGGTGGAGCGCGGGATGAAGGGCTTCGAGCGCGGCCGCAACCTGGAGAAGGTCGGCCTCAAGGCGCAGGACACCGCCGAGCTCTTCTTCGACAACGTCGAGGTGCCCAAGGAGAACCTGCTCGGCGAGGAGGGCTCCGGCTTCATCTCGCTGATGGTCAACCTGCCCCAGGAGCGGATCTCGATCGCCGCGATCGCGGTCGCCGCCTGCGAGCACGTGCTGCGCCTGTGCCTGGACTACGCCCGCGAGCGGGAGGCCTTCGGCCGGCCGATCGGCAAGTTCCAGCACAACCGGTTCCTGCTCGCGGAGATGGCCACCGAGGTGCACATCGCCCGGGTCTTCCTCAACGACTGCGTGCTGAAGCTGAACGCCGGCGAGGTCGACACCTCACTGGCCTCGATGGCGAAGTGGTGGACCACCGAGCTGCAGAAGAAGGTGGTCGACGCCGGGGTCCAGCTGCACGGCGGGTACGGCTACATGACGGAGTACCCGATCGCCAAGGCGTTCATGGACAGCCGGATCCAGACCATCTACGGCGGCACCACCGAGATCCAGAAGGAGATCATCGGGCGCGGCCTGGGGCTCTGACGGGCGGCTCACCCCGGCGTCGGGCCTCTCACCCGGATCTGCGGTGACGGTCGAGGCAACGCCTTGATAGCGTCCGGCCAGACCGGGGCAAGGGTCCCGGTGCGGGCGAGGGGGGCGTGATGACCGCGGCGCTCCCGACCGTCGTCGGTCAGCCAGGGTCGTCGACCGACACGCTCGCACCGTCGGCCCGCGACCACCTGTACGTCGGACTGCTGGCCGTGCTGGCCGCCGCATGCTGGGTGCCGTTCCTCGGCTCCTCGCTCAGCCCCGACGAGGCCGGCTACCTGATGGTCGCCGGCCAGTGGCACGACGGCTCCTCGCTCTACGGCGACTACTGGGTGGACCGGCCGCCGGGCCTGATCGCCCTCTTCGCCCTCGCCGACGCCGCCGGCGGTGCGATCGCCGTCCGGCTGCTCGGGCTGGCCGCGATCGTCACCTCGGTACTGCTCGCCGGCGCCCTGGGCCGCCACCGCGGCGGACGCCGCGGCGCGCTGCTGGCGGCCGGCGCGGCCGCGGTGCTGCTGGCCACCCCGCTCACCGGCGCCGGCGCGGTGAACGGCGAGCTGCTCGGGCTGCCCTTCGTGCTCGGCGGGGTCCTCGCGCTGCTCCGGGCCCGCGACGCGGAGCGGACCGGCCAGGTGCTGGCCTGGGCCGCGAGCGCCGGTGCCGCCGGCGCCGCCGCGATCCTCGTCAAGCAGAGCCTGCTCGACGTCGCGGTGCTGGCCGTGGTGCTGCTCGGCGCGGACCTGCTCGGCCGGCGCCGCCCCGGCTCCCGGTTGCGCCTGGCGCTGGTCACCGGCGTGATCGCCGCCGCCGCGGTCGGCGCGCTCGCGGTCGCCGCCGCGGCCGCCCGCGGCACCGCCCCGAGCGCACTGTGGGACGCCGTGGTCACCTTCCGCGGCGAGGCCGCCGGGGTGATCGTGGACTCCGCCTCCGCCTCCACCCCGGCCCGCCTGGGCCGGGTGCTGCTGGCCCTGCTCGGCACCGGCGCACCGCTGCTGGTGCTCGCCCTGATCCGCACCGCCCGCGCCGACCGCGGCGTCGACCGGGGCGACCGGGGCGCCGACCGGATGAGCGGAGCCCAACTGCGCACCGCGGCCTGGGCGCTGCTGGCCTGGGAGCTGGTGGTGGTGCTGATCGGCGGCAGCTACTGGCTGCACTACCTGGTCGGGCTGGTGCCCGGCGTGGTGCTGCTCGCCGCGAGCGTCCCGGCGACCGGGCCGCTGCCCGGGCGGCGGCTGCTGCGCACGGCGTACGGGCTGGGGGTCGCCTCACTGGTGGTCGCCCTGGCCGTGGTCGCGGTGCGCCCCTTCCACGGCCCCGAGGAGCAGGCGAGGAGCTGGCTGGCCGAGCACGCCCGCCCGGGCCAGACCGGGCTGGTCGCCTTCGGCGCGCCCAACGTCCTGCAGGCCGCCGGGCTGAGCAGCCCGTACCCCGATCTGTGGAGCCTGCCGGTGCGCGTCCGCGACCCCGAGCTGACCCGGCTGGTCGCGCTCCTCGAGTCCCCGCGACGACCCGACTGGCTGGTGGTCTCCGGACGGTCGGTGAGCACCTGGGGCGTCGACGGCAGCCGCGCCGACGCCTTGGTCGCCGAGCACTACGAGCAGGCCACCGTGGCCGGGATGTACACCGTCTTCCGTCGAACGGAGCAGCCGTGAGCCGCGGCCCCGCACTTGTCCTCTACGCCGTCGCGCTGCTCGCCTGGAGCCTGACGATCGGCATCCCCAACGACACCGTCGGCGTCCTGCTCTGGCTGTGGGCCGGCACCGTCGCCTGGCGGGTCGGCGCGGGCCGCGACGAGCACCTGCGGTTCTGGCGCGAGTGGTGGCCGGTGGTCCTCGCCCTGGTCGTCTACTGGCTGGGGCGCGGCCTGGCCGACGAGCTCGGGATGGGCGTGCACTACACCGCGCCGATCCGCGCCGACGAGTGGCTCGCCGGGCTCTTCGGCGGCACCGGGACGCCGACCGAGATCCTCCAGGCGTCCTGGTGCGGCGAGCCGTGCACCAAGCAACTGCCGCCGCGCTGGTGGGACACCGCGCTGACCACCGTCTACGCCTCGCACTTCCTGGCGTCGCTGACCCTCGGGGTGGTGCTGTGGGTGCGCGACAGCAGCCGCGGGACCGTGGAGTGGCTGCGCTGGATGCGCCGCTTCGTCACCCTGAACTTCCTGGGCCTGGCCGTCTACGCGCTCTACCCGATGGCTCCGCCGTGGATGGCCTCGCGCGACGGCTTCCTCGGCGAGGTCGCCCGGACCACCGGCCGCGGCTGGTCGGAGCTCGACCTGCACCGGCAGAACATCGTCCTGCACGGGATGGCCAACAAGGTCGCCGCGATGCCGTCGCTGCACGCCGGCTTCGCGTTCCTGATCGCCTTCTACGCGATCTGGCGGCTGCGCACCCGGTGGCGGTGGCTGCTGCTGGCCTACCCGGTCGCGATGTCCACCGCGCTCGTCTACTTCGGCGAGCACTACGTCGTCGACGCGATCGCCGGAGCCCTGGTCGCGGCGGCCGCGATCGCGCTGGTCAGCCGCTGGGAGCGGCGCGCCCCGGGCCGGACCGGCCCGGCCGCGCCGGTTGCCGAGGCCGAGCTCGGCACCGCGAGCGACACCACGCCGGTCTAGACCAGTAGCGGACGAGGCGCCGCTCGAGCGCTGAATCCGGCCCGGGAGCCCGGTCGTCGTGGTGGTACCCCCGCTCGCGACGCCCCGGGAGCCACCCATGCACCGCCAGATCGCCGGCCGCCTCAGCGGCCGGGTCAGCAAGTGGATCGTCGCCGGCGTCTGGGTGGTGCTCCTCGTCGTCCTCGGCAGCCTGTCGGCCAAGCTGGTCGACGTCCAGAACAACGAGGCGTCGTCCTGGCTGCCGGAGTCTGCGGAGTCGACGCGGGCTCTGGAGCGCCTGACGGCGTTCCAGGACCCGGACGAGATCCCGACCATCGTCGTCCACGAGTCCACCGACGGGCCGCTCACCCCCGAGCAGCTGGCCGAGCTCGCCGAGCGCAACGCGGAGTACGCCGCGCTGGACGGCGTCACCGGGGAGGTGGTCGGCCCGATCCCGTCCGAGGACGGCCGGGTGGCCCAGACCCTGGTGACCTTCAACTTCGGCTCCGAGGGCTGGAACCAGATGCCGGACGCCGCCGAGCAACTGCGCGAGGCCGCGGCCGCGGACGGCCTCGAGCTGTACATCGCCGGCGCCGGCGGCCAGGCGGCCGACTCCGCCGAGGCGTTCGAGGGCATCGACACCCGGCTGATCCTGCTCACCCTGTGCGTGGTGATCGTGATCCTGCTGCTCACCTATCGCAGCCCGGTGCTCTGGCTGCTGCCGATCATCTCGGCGGTGGTCGCCTACGCCGTCTCCGGCGGCGTCGTGTACCTGCTCGCCGAGTACGCCGGGCTCACCGTCAACGGGCAGAGCCAGGCGATCCTCGGCATCCTGGTCATCGGCGCCGGCACCGACTATGCGCTGCTGCTGGTCGCGCGCTACCGCGAGGAGCTGCGCCGTCACGAGGACCGGCACGAGGCGATGGCGTTCGCGCTGCACCGGGCGGCGCCGGCGATCCTGGCCAGCGCCGCGACGGTCTGCGCGGGCATGCTCTGCCTGCTCCTCGCCGACCTCAACTCCACGGCCGGCCTGGGCCCGGTGGCTGCGGTCGGGATCGCGGTCACCTTCCTGGTGATGAGCACCCTGCTGCCGGCGCTGCTGGTGATCGTCGGGCGCTGGGTGTTCTGGCCGAAGCGGCCGACCTTCGGCTCCCCCGAGCCGACCACCACCGGACTGTGGGCCCGGGTCGGCAACGCGATCCGGCCGCGCCCGCGCCGGGTCTGGGTGATCACCACGGCGGTGCTGGCGGTGGCCTGCCTCGGCATGCTCCGCCTCGACACCCAGGGCCTGTCCACCGAGGACACCTACACCAAGGAGTTCGAGTCGGTCGCCGGCCAGAAGGTGCTGGCCGCGCACGGCCTGGTCGACCAGTCGAACACGCTCGACGTGGTCACCGACCCGGCGTCGGCCGACGCCGTCGCCGCGGCCCTGGCCGGCGTCGAGGGGCTGTCGCCGGGCGGGGCCCCGGTGGTGCAGGACCAGGTGGCGTTCGTCCAGGCCCGGGTCGGCGCGGACGCCTCCTCGCCGGCGGCCTTCGAGATCGTGGAACGGGCCCGCGACGCGGTGCACGAGGTGGACGGCGCCGACGCCCTCGTCGGCGGCTGGTCGGCGGTCTACCTGGACACCAAGGAGGCCGCGAACCGCGACAACCTGGTGATCATCCCGGTGATCCTGCTGGTGGTGCTGCTGATCCTGGTGATGCTCCTGCGGGCGGTGGTGGCGCCGCTGATCCTGATCGGCACCGTGGTGCTCTCCTTCGGTGCCGCGCTGGGGATCTCCGCGCTGCTCTTCGAGTACGTCTTCGGCTTCGCCGGCTCCGACCCCGGGTTCCCGCTGTTCGCCTTCGTCTTCCTGGTGGCGCTGGGCATCGACTACAACATCTTCCTGATGACCCGGGTGCGCGAGGAGACCGCGACCCGCGGGACCCGCTCGGGGGCGCTGGTGGCGCTGGCCTCCACCGGCGGCGTGATCACCTCGGCCGGCGTGGTGCTGGCCGCGACGTTCCTGATGCTGGGCACGATCCCGGTGGTCTTCCTCGCCGAGCTCGGCGTCGTGGCGGCCCTCGGCGTGCTGCTGGACACCCTGGTGGTGCGCTCGGTGCTGGTCACCGCGCTCAACCTGGACCTCGGCGGCCGGATGTGGTGGCCGAGCAGGCTGGACCGCGACCAGGCGCCCGCCGAGCCGGTCCCGGCGAGCGCACCGGTGCGCCGCTGAGCGGGCTGCTCAGCGGCGCCGGGCGGCGCCCCAGGCGACGCCGAGTGCGAGCATCGAGGCGGCCCCGTAGTGCTCCATCGCCGCGGCAACCCGCCGGCGTCCGGTGCGCTCGGAGATCCCGAGCATCCGGGAGGCGGCCTCCAGGGTCGCGCCGCCGCGCATCAGCACCAGCAGCGAGTCCCAGCCGTCGCCGGAGGTGTCGATCGGCACCGCGCGCTCCCAGAGACGGTCGAAGAGCCACCCGGCCAGGTCGGCGACGGCGTGGCTGCGGATCGCCATCACCGACGTCGGCCAACGCTCGCCCCAGGCCAGCGGCAGCGCCACGGTGCTGGCGTCGGTGATCCAGAACCAGCTCGGCGGGTCGGCCATCAGCCGGATCTGCACGCCGCCGGCCAGCTCCTGGGCGATCCGCTCCTGGGCTTCGGGGCTGGTGCCGTCGCCCAGCGAGGCCAGCACCCGGGCGTGCCGGCCCTCGCCCCGGATCGCGTCGTGCCAGACCCGCTGCATGGCCGGGTCGGCGACGTAGAGACGGGACGCGTCGGGCAACACCACGTCGGTGCGCTGCGAGGGCTCCCGAGACTGCTTGACGTGCCAGAGGTCCACCACCGCCTCCGGGCCGTGGAAGATCTCGACGTCGAAGAGCTCGGGGTGCTCGGCGCCGGTCGACCAGTCCCGGGCGAGGGCGGGGAGCCGGTCGACCACGTCGGTCAGCGCCGCCAGCCGCTGCGCAACCTCGGCGCCGAGGTCGTCGACCCGGCGGCGGACCAGCTCGGCCACGCCCTCCTCGGGGGCGGGGTAGACGATCCGGTCGCCCTCCAGCCTCACCAGCCCGTCCTGGGCCAGCCGTTCGAGCTCGGCGCGGACCTCGCCCTCCTCGCGCAGCGCGAGGGCGGCGAGCTCGGCGACGGTACCCGCCCGCGAGCGCAGCCCGACGCCGAGCAGGGCGAAGGCCGGCTGCGGCGAGGAGGCGGCAGGGGGCACGGGGCGCATCGTTGCACGGCTCAGCGAAGCAGCATCAGGGCCGGTCCGGGTGACGGGATCCGGCCATGGCCGAGACCGGCCGCGCCGTCCGCCGATTGGGACAGGGCCCACTCGTCACCGCAGGACCTGCCGATCCAGCTCCTCAGCCGGGCCCGGGGACCCCCCACGGTGGCCAGGACCGGCCACGACCAAGACTGGCCACGACCGATCACGGCCATGGCCGGATTCGGCCACCTGTGACGCAGGCGCTGTCCCGAGGATGGGGCGCGGGACCTGCTCGGGGTCCCCCGAGTCCCCTGTGAGAGAGAGCTCCATGCATACCACCCGACTTCCCCGCCCGCGGGCGACGGCAGGGCTGGCCGTCGTGGCCGTCGTGGCCGCCGGCCTGACCTGCCTGGCCCCGACCGCCCACGCGGCACCGACCGGCTTCCCGGCCGAGCTGGCGTTCGCGCCGGCCGACCTCGCCGCCGCCGATGACGAGGTCTTCGCCGTCGGCTCGGTGATCGTCGAGGCCGACGAAGGCGAGATCGAGGCCAACGGCTACCTCGCCGCGCTCGGCAGCGACCGGGTGATGGATCTCGGCCCGGGGACCACCGCGTACCAGGTGGCGGCGACCGCCGACGGCGAGAACGTGTACGTGATGGGGTCGTCGCGCGACGCCGGCAGCTATCGCGACGTCGTGTGGGCAGTGGACACCGTCGAGTGGCAGTTCGAGGTGGCGCGGACCTTCGGCACCGACGACTCGTTGGCCGGCATCACTCTCGGGCCCGAGGAGGCCCTCCTGGCTTACGGCTCGTCCGACTCCTCCGGTGCGGCCTGGGGCGGCCCCGAGCTCGACGAGGACCTGCCGATGCCCGCCGACTTCGTGCCGCACGCGCTGGAGGTCGTCGGCGACCCCGAGACCGACACGATCGTCGGCTTCGCCGCCGGTGTGATCTCCGGCGAGGCCGGGGCCTCCACGCCGTCCCTGCAGCGCCTGGGCGCCGAGGCGTGGGCGCCCGTCGACCTCGACGACGACATCACCGAGTTGAGCGGCCTGGCCGTCGACCCGATCTCCGGCACCGCGTACGTGGGCACCAGGATCGACAACCCGGGCGCCGGCGAGGACGAGCCGAGCACGCTCGACGCGCTCACGGTGGTCAGCGACGACACCGTGAGCCGCGTCGATCTGCACAGCGATCCGCGGGTGCTCGACCTGTCGGCGGACGGCGACACGCTCTACGCCCCCGACGGCTACAGCCTCCTCGCCCTCGACACCGCAGCGCTGGGCTCCTACGACGACGACAACCAGCCGCCGGCAACGTACCTCCCGGACTACGTGAGCACCCTCGTCGTCGGTGGTGACGACCGGGTCTACGCCGCCGCCGGCGAGCAGGTCCACGCCGTCGGGGCGCCGTCCGCGCCGACCGGATTCACGGCGAACGCGGACTTCGCGAACCGGCTCGAGGTCTCTTGGACCGCGAGCGCCGACGCCGGGGGCGTCGAGCGCGACGAGCTGAGCTACACCGTGACCGTGCAGGACCGGGCCGGCGGCGCGCCGGTCCGCAAGGACCGCCTGGCGAGCACGGAGTACCTGTACGGCTTCCTCGGGGTCGACGTGCTCCCCGGCCACACCTACGACGTGTCGGTGGTGGCCACGAACGGCGCGTTCACCAGCGCCGCGGCCACCGCCACGCTCACCGTCCCGACGCCCGTCGCCGCCCCCAGCGCGATCGCCGTCGTCGGCAGCATGAAGGTCGGCAGCCGGCTGAGCGTCAGGAACGTCGGCGGCGCGTGGGCCCCCGGCACCACGCTGGCCTACCACTGGATCCTCGACGAGCGCAGCACGGGCTCCCGGGCCGCCACCTTCACCCTCACTCCGGCGCACCTCGGCAAGCGGGTCAGCCTCTCCGTCACCGGCACCAAGGCCGGCTTCGCCGAGACGACCCTGTGGACCGTCCCGGTCAAGGTGACGGCCGGCACCCTGAAGAAGGCCACCCCGAAGATCGCGGGCAAGGCGAAGGTCGGCCAGAAGCTGACCGCCAAGGCCGGCACCTGGACCGCAGGCACGACGCTGCGCTACCGGTGGACCGCCAACGGCAAGGCGATCAAGGGCGGGACGGGCAAGACGCTGAAGCTCAAGGCCGCCCAGGCCGGCAAGCGGATCACCGTCAAGGTGACCGGCACGAAGGCGGGCTACACGAGCGCGACGGCGACCAGCAAGAAGACCGCGAAGGTCGCCAAGGCCAAGCGGGCGAAGCGACGCAGGTGACCCGGTCGGTCCGGGACATGGGGCCCGGACCGGCATCAGGACGAGGGCGGCTCCGATGGGGCCGCCCTCGTCCGGTTAGCCTGACTCGGTGAGCGAGCGTCCCACTCCCCAGCAGGTACGACGTGCGCTGGCCCGCGCCGAGCGGGGCGCGGCGCTCGACGTCGCGGAGGCCACTGCCCTGCTGGCCGCGACCGGCGAGGACCTCGACCGGCTCACCGCCGCGGCCGCCGCGGTCCGCGACGCGGGCCTGCTCGCGGCCGGGCGTCCCGGTCTGGTCACGTACTCGCCGAAGGTCTTCATCCCGGTCACCCGGCTGTGCCGCGACCGGTGCCACTACTGCACCTTCGTGACCACCCCGGGCCACCTGGAGCGCGCCGGCGAGCCGCTGTACCTCTCCCCCGACGAGATCCTCGAGATCGCCGGCAAGGGCGCCGAGCTGGGCTGCCTGGAGGCGCTGTTCACCCTCGGCGACCGCCCCGAGGACCGCTGGCCCGAGGCCCGCGCGTGGCTCGACGAGCAGGGCTACGACTCCACGCTCGCCTACGTGCGGGCGATGGCGGTGCGGGTGCTGGAGGAGACCGGCCTGCTCCCGCACCTGAACCCCGGCGTGATGTCGTGGGACGAGATGAACCGGCTGCGGCCGGTCTCCCCGTCGATGGGGATGATGCTGGAGACCACCTCCCGCCGGCTCTACGAGACCAAGGGCGAGGCCCACCACGGCTCCCCCGACAAGGACCCCGCGGTCCGGCTGCGGGTGCTGGAGGACGCCGGCCGGCTCGGCGTCCCGTTCACCACCGGCCTGCTGGTCGGGATCGGCGAGACCCTCGCCGAGCGCGCCGAGACGATCTTCGCGCTGCGCCAGACCTCGCGCGCCTACGGCGCGGTCCAGGAGGTCATCGTCCAGAACTTCCGGGCCAAGCCGGACACCGCGATGCGGCACACCGACGACCTCGACCTCGACGAGTACCGGGCCGCGATCGCGGTCACCCGGCTGGTGCTCGGCCCGAAGGCCCGGGTGCAGGCCCCGCCGAACCTGGTGGACAGCTCCGAGGGCTCCGCCGAGTGCGCGCTGCTGCTCGGCGCCGGCGTCGACGACTGGGGCGGCGTCTCGCCGCTGACCCCCGACCACGTGAACCCCGAGCGGCCGTGGCCGTCGCTGGAGCGGCTGCGTGAGATCTCCGCGGCCGGCGGCTTCGAGCTCGTCCCGCGGCTGACCGTGCACCCGGAGTACGTCGTCGCGGCGCTGGCCGGCGGCACCCCGTGGATCGACCCGCGGGTGCAGCGGCACGTGGCGGCCCTGGCCGTGCTCGAGGGCCCGCGGGCCAGGCCGCCGTCGGGCTCCTGCCAGGC
>JADGMW010000857.1_pt1 | contig 10145 bp, 9 predicted proteins | sample 8641801 | NCBI WGS metagenome assembly JADGMW01 (sample SAMN16272018, study PRJNA661076) | feces metagenome | isolation source: fecal sample from diarrhoea affected cattle A | host: Bos taurus | place: South Africa: Lokaleng Village, Mahikeng | collected 2019-09
ACCTGGTCGAGCTTGAGGCCGACCTCGGGGGCGATGACCTGACCGCCGGTCAGGGTCGCGATGTCCTGCATCATCGCCTTGCGGCGGTCGCCGAAGGCGGGCGCCTTCACCGCGACGGCGTTGAAGATGCCGCGGATCTTGTTGACCACCAGCGTCGAGAGCGCCTCGCCCTCGACGTCCTCGGCGAGGATGAACAGCGGCTTGCCGGACTGGATGACCTTCTCCAGCAGCGGCAGCAGCTCGGCGATCGCCGAGATCTTCCCCTGGTGCAGCAGGATGTACGGGTCGTCGAGGACGGCCTCCATCCGCTCCGGGTCGCTGACGAAGTACGCCGAGATGTAGCCCTTGTCGAACTGCATCCCCTCGGTGAACTCCAGCTCGGTGCCCAGGGTGTTGGACTCCTCGACGGTGATGACGCCGTCCTTGCCGACCTTGTCGAAGGCCTCGGCGAGCAGGTCGCCGATCACCGCGTCACGGCTCGAGATGGTGGCGACCGAGGCCATGTCCTCGCGGGTCTCCACGTCGCGAGCGGCCTCGCGCAGCGCCTCGCCGACCGCCTCGGCGGCGGCGTCCATGCCGCGCTTGAGGCCCATCGGGTTCGCGCCGGCGGCGACCGCGCGCAGACCCTCGTGCACCAGGGCCTGCGCCAGCACCGTCGCGGTGGTGGTGCCGTCACCGGCGATGTCGTTGGTCTTGGTGGCGACTTCCTTGGTCAGCTGGGCGCCGAGGTTCTCGAACGGGTCGTCCAGCTCGATCTCACGCGCGACGGTGACACCGTCGTTGGTGATCGTGGGGGCGCCCCACTTCTTGTCCAGGACGACGTAGCGGCCCTTGGGACCGAGGGTCACCTTCACGGCGTTGGCGAGCGCGTCGACGCCGCGCTCGAGGGCACGACGAGCGTTCTCGTCGAACTCCAGGATCTTGGGCATAGCTCTCCTACCTCAGAAAACAGAACCGGGTCGCGCGGTCCAGCGGGCGCCGGAGCGCTCGCTGGACCACGCGACCCGGCAGGGATCAGGAAACGATCGCGAGGACGTCGCGCCCGGAGAGGATGAGGAACTCCTCGCCGGCGTACTTCACCTCGGTGCCGCCGTACTTGCTGTAGATGACCTTGTCCCCGACGGAGATGTCCATCGGGATGCGCTCGTCGCCGTCCTCGTTGAAACGGCCCGGTCCGACCGCCACGACCTCGCCCTCCTGGGGCTTCTCCTTGGCGGTGTCCGGGATGACCAGGCCGGACGCCGTGGTCTGCTCGGCGTCGAGGGGCTTGACGACGATCCGGTCCTCGAGGGGCTTGATGTTGACCGACACGATGTCGACCTCCACTTTCTCAGCACTCGGTGTTGCGTTGCGTGGGTAGCTGTGGTGCCTGGTTCCCGGCGCGCCGTCGCGGGTGCCGCACCGTTGCCAGGCGCTGGCACACTCGTGGGGAGAGTGCCAAGCCTGAAACTAGCACTCACGCCGCCAGAGTGCCAGCAACGCCCACCCGGAGCGCCCGTCGACGTCGCCGGCCACCGGCGCTGGCAGGATGACGCGGGTGGACCTGGACGCCTTCCGCTGGCTGCTCACCGACCCCGGGCAGCGCCTGTTGGCCGCCGCCGAGGCGGTCGCCGGCGACGACCCGCTGCGCGCCCAGACCACGCTGCGCCGCGACGCCGAGCCCGCGCACGTCGCGGCGGCGCTGACCCAGGCCACGCTGCGCCGCCGGGCGGCGGAGAAGTTCGGGGCGGACGCCGCGCGGATGTACTTCACCCCCGACGGGCTGGAGCAGGCCACCCGCAGCGCCGTCGCGACCCACCGCGCCGCCCGGCTCACCGCGTTCGGCGCGCGGACCCTGGTCGACCTCGGCTGCGGGATCGGCGGCGACCTGATCGCCGCCGCCCGGGCCGGCCTGACCTGCGCCGGGGTGGACCTCGACCCGGTCCGGGTCGCGGTCGCGGAGGCCAACCTGGCCGCCCTCGACCTGCCCGGCGCGGTGATGGTCGCCGACGCCACCGACGTCGACCCGACCCCGTTCGACGTCGCGTTCTGCGACCCGGCGCGCCGCGACGCGCGCGGGCGCACCTTCGACGCCGACGGCTGGACTCCCCCGTGGAGCTGGGTGGAGCAGACGCTGCTGACCCGCGACTCGTGCGTGAAGGCCGCGCCGGGGATCCCGCACGCGCTGGTGCCGGCCGGGGTCGAGGCCGAGTGGGTCAGCGACCACGGCGAGGTCAAGGAGGCCGCCCTGTGGGCCGGCCGGCTGGCCACCACGGCGCGGCGGGCCACCGTGATCGGCGACGGCGGCCTGGCCACCCTCACCGACGACGACGACCCCGGGGCCGGCGCGGTCGGCGTCGGCGGGGTGCAGGCCTACCTCTACGAGCCGGACGGCGCGGTGATCCGGGCCGGCCTGGTGACCGCGGTCGGCGCCGCCCTCGGCGGCGCGCTGCTCGACGAGCACATCGCCTACCTCGGGGCGCCGCGTGCGCTGGCGACCCCGTTCGCGCGCGGCTACGAGGTCCTCGAGGAGCTGCCCTACCGGGAGAAGGCGCTGCGCGCGGCGCTGCGTGAGCGCCGGGTCGGCAGCCTGACGATCAAGAAGCGGGGCGTGGACGTCGTCCCCGAGCAGCTGCGTCGCCGCCTCGACCTGCACGGCGAGGAGACGGCGACGGTGGTGCTGACCCGGGTCGACGGCCGCGGCACGGCACTGCTGGTGCGCCCGTTGGACGTGCGCACCAGCAGCTGACGACGGGCCGGACGGCTCAGGCGGCGACCCGGACGGCGTCCTCACGCTCGGCCCTGGCGGCCCGGCGCGAGTGCCGGATCCCGAGGAGAGCCAGGGCGAGCAGCACCGCGGCACCGACGAAGGCGGCGATCGCGGCGTACCCGGCGATGGTGCCGATGGTGGCGAAGGCGAACCCGTAGAGCAGCAGGCCGCGCAGGGTGTTGCCCATGAACAGCGACTCGCGCAGGTCGCCCAGCTGCTGGACCTGCTCGGCGTCGGCCGCGGGGTCGGCGGCCAGCTCGCGGAACTCGTCGCTCACCTCGGAGTAGGTGCGCCCGTCGCTGGAGGCGTCCATGTGCACCCGGATGTAGTGGTCGGCGTACGCGCGGGCCTGGGATCCGGTGGTCAGCGGCTCCCCGGCGTACTCCTCGAGCACGTCGCGGGACTCCTCGGGGAGGCTCTCGAGGGCCGGACCCTCGGGCATCGTGATGTTCTGCGCGGAGAGCTGCTCGTTGACCTGATCGCCGATGAAGACGTTCGCCCAGGTGAGGAGCCCGCCGGCGACCAGGAGCACGGCGGCGAGCGCCAGCCCGGTCCAGGAGATCAGCTTGTCGAGCACAGCACGCATCGGGAGCTCCTTCGGTGGGGGCGGGCGACGGTGCCGCCCTGTCACTACCGGACCCTAGGGGTGCACGGAGGCGCGCCGCAGGGGCGCAGGTCGGGGCCCGTGGGGGCCCAAGGTCCCGACCTGCGCCGGGCGGCGGCTCGCCGCGGCCCCGGGCTCAGGCCTCCAGGCCGGCCCGCTCCGCGCCGATCGTGGTGTCCTCACCGTGGCCGGTGTGCACCACCGTCTCGTCGGGCAGCGCGAGCAGCCGCGAGCGGATCGACGCCTCGATCGTGGGCCGGTCGCTGAAGGAGCGGCCGGTCGCTCCCGGCCCCCCGGCGAAGAGGGTGTCCCCGGTGAACACGCACCCCAGGTCGGGGGCGTAGAGGCAGACCGCGCCGGGGGCGTGACCGGGGGTGTGCAGCACTCGGAGCACCGTCCCACCGACCGAGATCTCCTGACCGTCGGCGAGGTCGAGGTCCCACAGCGTCGCCCCGGGGTCCTCGGCGTCGCCGTGGGTCAGCTCCCACAGCGGACGGTCGTCGGGGTGCAGCATGATCGGTGCCCCGACCCGCTCGCGCAGCGCCGGCGCCACCCGGACGTGGTCGTCGTGGGCGTGGGTGCAGACGATCGCCTTGACGGTGCGCTCCCCCACCAGCGCGAGGATGTCCTCGACCGAGTGCGGGGCGTCGATCACCACGCACTCGGTGTCGTCGCCGACGACCCACAGGTTGTTCTCGACCTGGTGGGTCTCGCCGTCCAGGCTGAAGGTGCCGCTCGAGACGGCGTGGTCCACCCGGGCGCTCACAGCACCACCACCGAGCGCAGCACGTCGCCGTGGTGCATCTTCTCGAAGGCCGCCTCCAGGTCGGCGATCCCGACCTCCTCGGTGACGAACGCGTCGAGGTCGAGGCGCCCCTGGCGGTACAGGTCGACCAGCATCGGGAAGTCCCGGCTGGGCAGGCAGTCGCCGTACCAGCTCGACTTCAGGGCGCCGCCGCGGCCGAAGACGTCGATCAGCGGCAGCTCGGGGACCTGCATGTCCGGGGTGGGCACCCCGACCAGGACCAGCACGCCGGCCAGGTCGCGAGCGTAGAACGCCTGCTTCCAGGTCTCCGGGCGACCGACCGCCTCGATCACCACGTCGGCGCCCTCGGCGCCGGGGTAGGTCTCCGCGCAGATCCGCTTGATCTCCTCGACCGGGTCGACCTGGGAGGAGTCCACGACGTGGGTCGCGCCCATCTCGCGGGCCTTGGCGAGCTTCTTGGCGTCGATGTCGACGGCGATCACCGGGCTGGAGCCGGCCAGCGCCGCGCCGGCGATCGCGGCCACCCCGACCCCGCCGCAGCCGATCACCGCGACCGACTTGCCGCGGGTCGCGGCGCCGGTGTTGATCGCCGCGCCGATGCCGGCCATCACGCCGCAGCCGAGCAGGCCGACGGCCGCCGCCCGCGCCTCGGGGTCGACCTTGGTGCACTGCCCGGCGGCGACCAGGGTCTTCTCGGCGAACGCGCCGATGCCCAGCGCGGCGCTCAGCTCGGTGCCGGCGTCCGGCCCCTCGGCCAGGGTCATCTTCTGGGTGGCGTTGTGGGTGGCGAAGCAGTAGTGCAGGTCGCCGCGCTTGCAGGCCCGGCACTCCCCGCAGACCGCGCGCCAGTTGAGCACCACGAAGTCGCCCGGGGCCACGTCGGTGACCCCCTCGCCGACCGACTCGACCACCCCGGCCGCCTCGTGGCCGAGCAGGAACGGGAAGTCGTCGCTGATGCCGCCCTCGCGGTAGTGCAGGTCGGTGTGGCAGACCCCGCAGGTCTCCACCCGGACCACCGCCTCGCCCGGACCCGGGTCGGGCACGTTGATGGTGACCACCTCCACCGGTGCGCCCTTCGCCCTGGCCACCACGGCCTTCACCTGCTGCATCTGGTACTTCCTCTCCACGCGTCCCGAGGGCCTCGTCGGCCGTCGCGGACCACCGTAGTCGGGTCCCCCGACCGGGCCCGACGAGCCCCGCCGGACCCCGGCCCGGACCCTGAGGCGCCCCTGGTCCGCCCCTGGCGCGGGCGAAAACCGGGCGCCGGGCGTCGGCGACCTCCACTACGCTCCGAGCCGTGTTCGCAGCCCTCGGCCGTCTGGCCTCCCGCCGTCCCTGGTTCGTCATCGCCGCCTGGGTGGTGCTCGCCGTCGCGGTCGTCTCCCTGGCCCCCGCGCTGGAGACCACCCAGGAGGAGTCGGAGTTCCTGCCCGACCACTACGAGTCGGTGCAGGCCGCCGAGATCCAGGAGGAGAAGTTCCCCGGCGCCAGCTCGCCCGCCGCGCTGATCCTCTTCGAGCGCGAGGACGGCGAGCCGCTGACCGAGGCCGACCAGGCCGAGGTCACCCGGGTCGCCGAGGAGCTCGGCCCCCGGCTGGGCGCGGAGACCTTCGTCCAGCAGGTGGTGACCGTCGGCCCGGACGGCCGGCCCAACCTCTCCGACGACGGCATCGTCCAGGTCGGCATCGTCGGTCTGGCCGAGGGCGCGACCGGCTTCGACACGCAGGCGTTCGAGGACGCCGAGGCGCTGCGCGACGACCTCACCGCACTCACCGACGACACCGACCTGACCGTGCAGACCACCGGCTCGGTGCCCCAAGGCCTGGACTCGCAGGAGTCCAGCGAGCAGTCGCTGGCCATCGTCGGCATCGCCACCATCGTGCTGATCGTCGGCCTGCTGGCGATCATCTTCCGCAGCGTGATCATCTGCCTGATGCCGGTGGTCGTGGTCACCGTGGTGTCGTTGGTCGCCAACGGCCTGATCGGCTGGGCCAACGAGATCTTCGACCTCAAGGCCGACGCGTCGATCCAGACGATCCTGGTCGTCGTCCTCTACGGCATCGGCACCGACTACATCCTGTTCTTCCTGTTCCGCTACCGCGAGCGGCTGCGCCAGGGCGAGGACACCAGGTCCTCGGTGGTGCACGCGCTCGAGCGTGCCGGCGAGGCCATCGCCTCGGCCGGTGGCGCGGTGATCGTCGCCTTCCTCGCCCTGCTGCTGAGCTCGCTGGGCATCTTCCGGGCGATCGGCCCGGCGCTGGCCATCGCGGTCGCCGTCACCCTGATCGCCGCGCTGACCCTGGTCCCGGCCGTGGTCACGGTTCTCGGCCGGGCCCTGTTCTGGCCGTCGAAGAAGTGGCGCCAGGAGCCCGAGGCCGCCCGCTTCGCGAAGATGGGCGAGTCGCTGGGCCGCCGGCCCGGCACGTTCGCGGCCGCCTCCGGCCTGCTGTTGACCGTCCTGGCGGCGTTCGCGTTCAGCTTCAGCCCGTCGTTCGACTTCACCTCCAGCCTGCCCGACGACGTCGAGTCGACCGAGGCCCTGAGCACCTTCGGCGACCACTTCGCGGCCGGCGCGAGCGAGCCGGTCCCGGTGATCGTGCGGGCCGAGGAGGGCACCCTCGACGAGGCCGAGCTGGCCTCCTTCGGCGAGCAGCTGGCCCAGGCCCGCGGGGTGGACACCGTCTATCCCGCGGTCGTCTCCGCGGACGGCACCGCCGCCCAGCTGAGCGTGGTGCTGGACAGCGACCCGGCGTCCGACCAGGCCCTCGACGACGTCGAGGGACCGATCCGCGACGCCGCCCACGACGCCGCCCCGGACGGCACCGAGGCGTTCGTCGGCGGCACCCCGGGGGTCTTCGCCGACCTGCAGGACGCGATGGTCCGCGACTACACCGTGGTCTTCCCGGCGGCCGCGCTGGTGATCATGCTGATCCTCGCGCTGCTGCTGCGCAGCCTGGTGGCGCCGCTGTACCTGATGGCCGCGGTCGGGCTGAGCTTCGCCGCGACCCTGGGCGCCACGGTGATCGTGTTCCAGTACATCGGCGGCGAGAGCGGCCTGATCTTCATGCTGCCGATCTACATCTATCTGTTCGTCACCGCGCTCGGCACCGACTACAACATCTTGATGATCGCCCGGCTGCGGGAGGAGGCCCGGGAGGGGCGCGACCCGCGGGCGGCCGCCGCCGAGGCGCTCAAGCACGCCGGGCCGACCATCGCCGCGGCCGGCGTCATCCTGGCCGGCACCTTCGCCTCGCTGATGCTCGGCGGCAACAGCCTGATGATGTCGATGGGCTTCGCGCTCTCGTTCGGCATCATCCTGGCGGCGTTCGTGATGTCGATGTTCCTCACCCCGGCGCTGACCGCGCTGATCGGGCACCGGGCCTGGTGGCCCGGGCACGGCGACGAGACCGCCGCCCAGCACCGGGCCCGGGTCGGCGAGGCCGAGCAGCGCCAGGAGCAGCCCCAGCAGTAGCCGCGCTCGGCCGGCCCCGGGCCGACCCCGGCCGACCTCAGCCCGCGAGCACCTCGGTGACCGGCAGGCTGGAGTCGGCCGGGAGGTCGAGCGAGGACGGCGTCCGGCCGCGGGCCACCATCTCCGCGCCGAGCGCGGCGACCATCGCGCCGTTGTCGGTGCACAGCCCCGGCCGCGGCACCCGGACCCGGATCCCGAGCCGCTCCGCGCGCTCGGTCGCCAGCGCGCGCAGCCGCGAGTTGGCGGCCACCCCGCCGCCGATCAACAGGTCCTCGATGCCCTCGGTGCGGGCCGCATCCAGCGCCTTGCGCACCAGCACGTCGCAGACCGCCTCCTGGAAGGAGGCCGCCACGTCGGCGACCGGGACCGGCTCGCCGCTGCGCTCGCGGGCCTCGACCCAGCGCGCGACCGCGGTCTTGAGCCCGGAGAAGGAGAAGTCGAAGCGGTGCCGCTCCAGGTCGCGGCGCGAGGTCAGGCCGCGCGGGAAGTCGATGGCCACCCGGTCGCCGTCGCGCGCCGAGCGGTCGATGTAGGGCCCGCCGGGGAACGGCAGTCCCAGCAGCCGGGCGACCTTGTCGAAGGCCTCCCCCGCGGCGTCGTCGATGGTCGCGCCGAGCGGATCCACCCCGCTGGTCACGTCGGTGACCCGCAGCAGGCTGGAGTGGCCGCCGCTGACCAGCATCGCCAGGCACGGCTCCGGCAGCGGCCCGTGCTCGAGCTGGTCGACCGCGACGTGCGCGGCGAGGTGGTTGACGCCGTACAGCGGCTTGCCGAGGCCGAGCGCCAGCGCCTTCGCCGAGGCCACCCCGACCAGCAGCGCACCGGCCAGCCCGGGCCCGGAGGTGACCGCGACCGCGTCCAGGTCGCTGAGCCGGACCCCGGCGCTCTCGCAGGCCCGCTCGATGGTCGGCACCATCGCCTCCAGGTGCGCCCGGCTGGCCACCTCGGGCACCACACCGCCGAACCGGGCGTGCTCCTCGACGCTGCTGGCCACCGCGTCGGCGAGCAGGGTGCGCCCGCGGACGATCCCGACGCCTGTCTCGTCACAGGAGGTCTCGATGCCCAGCACCAGGGGCTCGTTGCGCTCGCTCACCCGCCCATTGTGCTCGCCAGCCGCAGCTCGAGCACGACCGCGGTGGTGCCGTCGCGGTAGTAGCCCCGTCGCCGGGCCAGCTCGGCGAAGCCGTGCGCGGCGTAGAAGGCGGCCGCGCCGGCATTGTCCTCGCGCACCTCCAGCAGCACCCGGTGCACGCCGGCCTCCGCCGCCAGCCGGGTGACCGCGGCGAGCAGGGCCGCGCCCACCCCGCTGCGGCGGTGCTCGCGGGCGACCGCGATCCGCTGCAGCTCGGCCAGGTCGTCGACCACGCTGGTCACCGCGTGGCCCACCACCACGCCGTCTACCTCGGCGACCAGGGTGCGCGCGCTGCCGGCGTGACCGCTGAGCGCGTCCTCGACCAGCGGCCGGGACCAGGCGTCGGCGCCCAGCTCCTCGTGCTCGAGGGCGACGACGGCGTCCGCGTCCGACACTGTCGCCGCCCGGATCACCGGGCGGCCGCCGGCCGTGGCTTCTCCTGGACGTCGGGACGGCGCAGGTAGAGCGGCTCGGGGTCGAGGATCTCGGCCAGCTCCTCGGCGACCGCGCGGGCCAGCCATCCGGCCCGGGGCCGCAGCGGGCCGACCGGGCGGCTGAAGGCCTCCGGGTAGAGCCGGGCGCCCTCGCCGACCACCGGCAGGTCGCTGGCGACCGCCGCGGGCTTGGCCACCACCGGGCCGTCGACCCGGGCGCCGTCGGCGTCGTAGGAGGCCAGGTAGACCTCCTTGCGCCGGGCGTCGGTGGCGACCAGGAACGGCTCGCCGAGGGACTCGACCGCCTCCAGCGCGAGCACGTCGAGGCTGCACACGCCGTAGACCGGCACCTCGAGCACGAAGCCGAGGGTGCGGGCGGTGACCAGGCCGACCCGCAGCCCGGTGAACGGGCCGGGGCCGACGCCGACCGCGATCGCGCTCAGGTCGTGGCGCTGCGCCCCGGCGTCGGCGAGCACCGCCTCGATCGCCGGTGCCAGCTGCTCGCCGTGCTTCATCGCGTGCTCGGAGGAGATCTCGGCGACCACGTCGAGCCCGTCGTGCAGGGCGACGGTGACCGAGGGGGTCGCGGTGTCCAGGGCGAGCAGCACGGGTCGAGGCTATCCGGCCGGTCCGATCAGCCGAGCGCCCGGCTCAGCCGAGGCCGCGGAACGACAGCGCGTGCCAGCGCGGCCCGACCGGGGTGATCTCCACCCGGCGCGGGTCCAGCTCGTCGTCCGGGGCGCTCTCCTCGCCGCGCACGATGCGCACCTCGAGGCGGGACTCGGTGAGCCCCTCGGCCAGCCCCTCGCCCCACTCGACCACGGTCACCGCGCGGTCCAGGTCGGTGTCCAGGTCGAGGTCGTCCAGCTCGGCGATGCCGCCGAGCCGGTAGGCGTCGACGTGCACCAGGTCCGGCCCGCCGACCAGCGAGGGGTGCACCCGGGCGATGACGAAGGTCGGCGAGGTGACGTCGCCGCGCACGTGCAGC
>JADGMW010000858.1_pt1 | contig 10143 bp, 7 predicted proteins | sample 8641801 | NCBI WGS metagenome assembly JADGMW01 (sample SAMN16272018, study PRJNA661076) | feces metagenome | isolation source: fecal sample from diarrhoea affected cattle A | host: Bos taurus | place: South Africa: Lokaleng Village, Mahikeng | collected 2019-09
GCTACGTGATTGTCGGCAAGCGCAGCGATGGCGAAAGCTTCAAGACCATTCGCCCGGCGATCCAGGACAATGGCCTGATCGGCGACCTGATCAACAACAACGTGCTGATCGAAGGCAAGCAGCCTGAGCAGCAGAGCATCTGGACGCAGCTGCTGGTTGCCAGCTTCCCGATCCTGGTGATCATCGCGGTGTTCATGTTCTTCATGCGTCAGATGCAGGGCGGGGCCGGAGGCAAGGGCGGTCCCATGAGCTTCGGCAAGAGCAAGGCGCGCCTGCTGTCCGAGGACCAGGTCAAGACTACGTTTGCAGATGTGGCCGGCTGTGACGAGGCGAAAGAGGAAGTCACTGAGCTGGTCGAATTCCTTCGTGATCCTGGCAAGTTCCAGCGTCTGGGTGGTCGCATTCCGCGCGGCGTACTGATGGTCGGCTCGCCGGGTACCGGCAAGACGCTGCTGGCCAAGGCAGTGGCCGGCGAAGCCAAGGTGCCGTTCTTCACCATTTCCGGTTCGGATTTCGTGGAAATGTTCGTCGGTGTCGGCGCTAGCCGCGTTCGCGACATGTTCGAGCAGGCCAAAAAGCACGCGCCCTGCATCATCTTCATTGACGAGATCGATGCCGTTGGCCGCCATCGTGGCGCCGGACTGGGCGGCGGTCATGACGAGCGTGAGCAGACGCTCAACCAGTTGCTGGTTGAGATGGACGGCTTCGAAATGAATGACGGCATCATCGTCATCGCTGCGACCAACCGTCCCGACGTGCTCGACCCGGCGCTGCTGCGCCCGGGCCGCTTCGACCGCCAGGTGGTGGTCGGGCTGCCGGATATCCGCGGTCGCGAGCAGATCCTCAAGGTGCACATGCGCAAGGTGCCGCTGGGCGACAGCGTCGAGCCGGCACTCATCGCACGCGGTACCCCTGGCTTCTCAGGCGCCGATCTGGCCAACCTGGTCAACGAGGCTTCGCTGTTTGCGGCACGTGCCGGCAAGCGCATCGTGGAAATGAAGGAGTTCGAGCTGGCCAAGGACAAGATCATGATGGGCGCCGAGCGCAAATCGATGGTCATGTCCGAGAAGGAGAAGCTCAACACGGCCTACCATGAGGCAGGGCATGCGATCGTCGGGCGCGTGGTGCCCGAGCATGACCCGGTCTACAAGGTTTCCATCATTCCGCGTGGTCGCGCCCTGGGTGTGACCATGTTCCTCCCCGAGGAGGATCGCTACAGCCTCTCCAAGCGTGCACTGATCAGCCAGATCTGCTCACTGTTCGGTGGCCGTATCGCCGAGGAGATGACCCTTGGCTTCGAGGGCGTCACTACTGGCGCTTCCAACGATATCCAGCGGGCCACGCAGCTGGCGCGCAACATGGTGACCAAGTGGGGCCTGTCGGAAAAGCTCGGTCCGCTGATGTATGCCGAAGAAGAGGGTGAAGTATTCCTCGGTCGTAGCGCCGGCAGCCAGCACGCCAACGTGTCCGGCGAGACCGCCCGCATGATCGATGAGGAAGTGCGCAGCATCATCGACCACTGCTACGGCACCGCCAAACAGATCCTGGCCGATAACCGCGACAAGCTGGATGTGATGGCCGAGGCGCTGATGAAGTACGAGACCATCGACGCCGCGCAGATCGACGACATCATGGCTGGCCGAGTCCCGCGCGAGCCGCGTGACTGGGAAGGCGGTTCGGGTGCTCCTGGAGCGCCGGTGCAGCCCGAGGGCGAGCGCCCGGATACCCCCATCGGTGGACCAGCCGCCGAGCATTGAAGCAAGGCCAGCAAATGACCGAAACGTTCTGCCCGACCCGGCTACCTTGTGGTAGCCGGGTTCTTGATTTGTCCCGTCCGCACGTGATGGGAATCCTCAATGTCACCCCCGACTCGTTCTCCGATGGCGGTAAACACGCCAGTCTCGACCAGGCGTTGCGCCATGCCGGCGCGATGATCGCGGCGGGCGCCACCCTGGTGGACGTGGGTGGCGAGTCCACCCGTCCTGGTGCGCGACCGGTTTCGCCGCTGGAGGAACTCGAACGCGTGGCGCCGGTGGTCGAGGCCATAGCCCGCGAGTTCGACGTGGTGATATCGGTGGACACCTCGACACCTGCCGTCATTCGCGAAACCGCGCGCCTGGGTGCGGGGCTCATCAATGACGTCCGTTCGCTGAGCCGTGATGGCGCCCTGGATGCTGCGGCCGACACTGGGCTGCCGGTCTGCCTGATGCACATGCGCGGCGAGCCGGGCGACATGCAGAAAGACCCGCGTTACGCGAACGTGACCGAGGCGGTGTTCGATTTTCTCTCCGAGCGCATGGCCGCCTGTGCCGCAGCAGGTATTCCGGCCGAACGGATCGTACTCGATCCCGGATTTGGCTTTGCCAAGACGCTGGCCCACAACCTCAGCCTGTTCAAGCACATGGAGCGCTTGCACGCGCTTGGGCGACCGCTGCTGGTGGGGGTGTCCCGCAAGAGCATGGTCGGACAGGCGTTGGGGCGTAACGTCGACGAGCGGCTCTATGGAAGCCTCGGGCTCGCGGCTCTGGCCGTCGCCAAGGGTGCGCACATACTGAGGGTGCACGACGTTGCCGAAACGGTTGACGTCGTTCGGATGATTGCCGCCGTCCAGGCGGCAGAATAGGAATTCAGATGAGAAAGTATTTTGGAACCGATGGCATTCGCGGCCACGTAGGGCAGTTTCCGATCACCCCGGACTTCATGCTCCGGCTCGGTTGGGCTGCAGGCATGGCGTTTCGCAAGCAGGGAAAATGCCGGATCCTGATTGGCAAGGACACTCGCATTTCGGGCTACATGTTCGAGTCGGCGCTGCAGGCCGGGCTGTCCGCAGCCGGCGCCGATGTTTCGCTGCTGGGGCCCATGCCTACGCCGGCAGTCGCCTACCTGACGCGCACCTTTCATGCCGATGCCGGCATCGTCATCAGTGCCTCGCACAACCCGCACCATGACAACGGCATCAAGTTCTTCTCTAGTCGCGGCACCAAGCTGCCGGATGAGGTCGAGCTGATGATCGAGGAGTTGCTCGATACGCCGATGACTGTGGTCGACTCCGCCCAGCTGGGCAAGGCGTCACGTATCAACGACGCGGCCGGCCGCTACATCGAATTCTGCAAGAGCAGCGTGCCGACCAGTACCGACTTCTCGGGGCTGAAGATAGTGCTCGATTGTGCCCACGGCGCCACCTACAAGGTCGCTCCGAGCGTCTTCCGCGAACTGGGTGCGGAGGTGGTGGTGATCGCGGCGCAGCCCGATGGCCTGAACATAAATGCCGACGTGGGTTCGACTCACGTCGGTCAGCTGCAGCGGGCCGTGATCGAGCATGGCGCGGACCTGGGTATTGCCTTCGACGGTGATGGCGACCGGGTGATGATGGTCGACCACACCGGCGCCCAGGTCGATGGCGATGAGCTGCTCTATATCATCGCCACCGACCTTCAGGAGCGGGACCGGCTTGCAGGTGGCGTGGTGGGGACCCTGATGAGCAACCTGGGGCTGGAGCTGGCGCTCAAGGCCAGGGATATCCCCTTTGTCCGGGCCAAGGTGGGCGACCGTTACGTGATGGCCGAAATGCTGGCGCGCGACTGGGTGCTTGGCGGAGAAAACTCCGGGCATATCGTCTGCGCCCAGCATGTGACCACCGGTGATGCGATCATCGCCGCGCTGCAGGTAGTGCTTGCATTGCGTCGCCGCGGCCAGAGCCTGGCGCAGGAGCGGCTGGCCTGGCACAAGTGCCCGCAGGTGCTGATCAATGTTCGCTTTGCCGGGGATCGGGACCCGATTGCCGACCCCCAGGTCAAGGCTGCCAGCGATAGCGTCACCGAGCGAATGGGCGGCCGCGGTCGCGTGCTGCTGCGCAAGTCCGGCACCGAGCCGCTGGTGCGGGTGATGGTCGAGGGGGACGACGAAGCCGAAGTGCGTCGCTATGCCGAAGAGCTGGCCAGTGTCGTTACCGAAGTTTGTGCATGATTCGCGCTTGCCAGGCTCCGAAGGGTTGAGTAACATCTGCGCCCACTTTGACCGACGAGGTAAAGCATGCGTCGCCCCATGGTAGCTGGTAACTGGAAGATGAACGGTACCCGCGCCGGCGTTGCAGAGCTGACCGGAGCACTTCGAGAAGAGGCGCTCCCTGCTGGTGTCGAAGTGGTGGTGTTCCCGACCTGTGTGCATGTCATGCAGGTCCTGGGTGAGCTGGAAGGCCAGGCCATTGCGGTCGGTGCTCAGGATTGCGCGGGACAAGGCGGGTTTGGCGCCCTCACGGGCGAGACATCGCCGAACCAGTTGGTCGACGCGGGTTGCGAATGGGTGCTGGTTGGCCATTCCGAGCGTCGGCTGGTGCTGGGTGAAAGTGATGAGGCGGTTGGCCGCAAGTTCGTGGCGGCGCTGAGTAGTGGTTTGAAGCCTATTTTGTGTCTCGGCGAGTCGCTTGAAGAGCGGCAGGCGGGGCAGACGCTCGAGGTGGTGGGGCGGCAATTGGCGCATGTTGTCGCTGTTGCCGGAATCACTGCCTTCGAGAGAGCGGTTGTGGCGTACGAGCCGGTCTGGGCGATTGGGTCCGGGCTGACGGCAACGCCGGAGCAGGCTCAGGAAGTACATGCTGCCATTCGTGAGCAGCTGGCGCGGGAAGACAAGCGTATCGCCGATGGCGTACGCCTTCTTTATGGCGGCAGTGTGAAGGCGGAGAATGCCGTCGAGCTTTTCGCAATGGCGGATATTGATGGGGGGCTGATAGGTGGTGCCTCTCTGAAAGCGAATGAATTCGGTGCGATATGTCGCGCCGCGGGGAACTGATCAGATGTTGCAGACTGTTGTGATTGTGGTGCATCTGCTGGTTGCCATTGGTGTGGTTGTGCTGGTGCTGTTGCAGCAGGGTAAGGGAGCTGACGCGGGTGCGTCGTTCGGATCGGGTGCTTCTGCAACCGTATTCGGAAGCCAAGGTTCCTCTACCTTTCTCAGTCGGTTTACTGCTATACTCGCCGGCGTTTTTTTCTTCACCAGTCTGGGCTTGGCGTTCTTCGCCACGCAGCAGGCCGAGCAACTGTCACAGGTTGGTTTGCCAGATCCAGCGGTACTGGAGGTTCCAGCACCGAAGCCGGTGGTAGATGATGTACCTGTTCTCGAGGCGACTCCCTCTAGCGGTAACGCGGATGAGGTTCCTCAACTGGAAGAGAAGCAGTAAGGTTTTTGCCGAGGTGGTGGAATTGGTAGACACGCTACCTTGAGGTGGTAGTGGCCATAGGCTGTAGGGGTTCGAGTCCCCTCCTCGGTACCAAACAAGCAGGCCCGCAGATGCGGGCTTTCTTGTTTTCAGCGTTCTGGTTGACCTGTAGTTGCGTGTGGTCGTATAATTCGTGCCCAGTTTGACGCGGGGTGGAGCAGTCTGGTAGCTCGTCGGGCTCATAACCCGAAGGTCGTTGGTTCAAATCCAGCCCCCGCAACCAGTTGGTAGAAAGCCCCTGTCAAGGGGCTTTTTATTGGCTTCAGGCCAGGTCGCCGGCATTTACAGGCGATCATAGGGATGGGCGTTTCGCCCATTTTTCATTTGTACAGCATGCGCGAGGGACTTCGATGTCGAGCAAGCTAGAACAGTTGCAGGCCTTGTTGGCCCCGGTCATAGAAGCCCTGGGCTATCAATGCTGGGGTATCGAATTCCTGTCACAGGGACGCCATTCGTTGCTGCGGGTCTACATTGATCATCCCAACGGAATTCTGGTCGATGACTGTGAAAAGGTCAGTCGCCAGCTCAGTGGCGTTCTCGATGTCGAGGACCCGATCAGTTCGGACTACACGCTTGAAGTGTCGTCGCCCGGGATGGATCGGCCGCTGTTTACGTTAGAACAATATGCTGCTCACGCGGGTGAGCAGGTCAAAATCAAGCTGCGCTCGCCCTATGAGGGCCGGCGCAATTTCCAGGGTCTTCTCCGCGGAGTGGAAGAGCAGGATGTCGTGGTGCTGGTGGATGATCATGAATACCTGTTGCCGATCGAGATGATCGACAAAACCAACATTATTCCCCGTTTCGATTAAACGCGGATTCCGCGGACCCCAATGGATTGCGAAAGGCGAGGCGTACGATGAGCAAAGAAGTACTGCTGGTTGTGGAGTCGGTGTCCAATGAGAAGGGCGTACCGGCCGGTGTGATTTTCGAGGCGCTGGAGCTGGCTCTTGCCACTGCTACCAAGAAGCGCTTCGAGGACGAAGTCGATCTGCGAGTGGACATCAATCGGCAGAACGGCAGCTATGAGACCTTCCGTCGCTGGACGGTCGTCGAGGAAGAAGACTTCGATGATCCGGCTCACCAGCTGACGGTCGACATGGAGCGCGCCGTCGAGGCGGGCGCCAAGGTTGGCGACGTTCTCGAGGAAAAGATCGACTCCATCGAGTTCGGCCGTATTGCCGCGCAGACCGCCAAGCAGGTCATCGTGCAGAAGGTTCGCGAAGCGGAGCGTGCACAGGTTGTCGAGGCCTATCGCGACCGTCTGGGTGAGATCATCTCCGGGACTGTGAAGAAGGTGACCCGCGACAGCGTCATCGTCGACCTGGGCAACAACGCCGAGGCGCTGTTGGCCCGCGAAGACATCATCTCGCGTGAGACCTTCCGGGTCGGTGCGCGGGTTCGTGCGCTGCTCAAGGAGATCCGTACCGAGAACCGCGGGCCTCAGCTGATCCTGTCGCGCACCGCGCCGCAGATGCTGATCGAGCTGTTCCGCATCGAAGTGCCGGAGATCGCCGAAGAGCTGATCGAAGTCATGGGCGCCTCGCGCGACCCGGGCTCGCGAGCCAAGATCGCGGTGCGCTCCAAGGACAAGCGCATCGATCCGCAAGGCGCCTGTATCGGCATGCGCGGTTCGCGCGTCCAGGCAGTATCCGGCGAGATCGGTGGCGAGCGTGTCGATATCGTGCTGTGGGATGAAAACCCGGCGCAGTTCGTCATCAACGCGATGGCGCCCGCTGAAGTCGCGGCGATCATCGTCGATGAAGACGCCCACGCGATGGATATCGCGGTTGCCGAGGACAACCTGGCCCAGGCCATCGGCCGTGGCGGCCAGAACGTTCGACTGGCGAGCCAGCTGACCGGCTGGACCCTCAACGTGATGACCGAGGACGACATCCAGGCCAAGCAGCAGGAAGAAACCGGCGACATTCTGCGCAACTTCATCGAAGAACTCGACGTCGATGAGGAACTCGCACAGGTTCTGGTCGAGGAAGGCTTTACCTCCCTCGAAGAAGTTGCCTACGTGCCCATGGAGGAAATGCTCGGCATCGATGGCTTCGATGAAGACATCGTCAATGAGCTGCGTACGCGCGCCAAGGATCGCCTGCTGACCAAGGCGATCGCTACTGAAGAAAAACTGGCGGACGCTCAGCCGGCTGAAGATTTGCTCGCGCTGGAAGGCATGGACAAGGAACTGGCGGTCGAGTTGGCAGTACGGGGTGTCATCACCCGTGAAGACCTGGCCGAGCAATCGATTGACGATCTGCTCGACATAGACGGCATAGACCAAGAGCGTGCCGGCAAGCTGATCATGGCCGCCCGAGCCCATTGGTTCGAGTGAGCAATAGCGGCCTGAGGAGAGAGATGCATGACGCAAGTCACGGTGAAAGAACTGGCCCAGGTGGTCGACACACCGGTCGAGCGATTGCTGCAGCAGATGCGTGAGGCAGGACTGTCGCACACCAGCGCCGAGCAAGTAGTGACCGATAACGAAAAGCAGGCGCTGTTGGCGCATCTGAAAAGCAGCCACGGCGCCAAGGCCGATGAGCCGCGCAAGATTACCTTGCAGCGCAAGACCACCACGAAGCTGAAAGTGGCGGGCAGCAAGACCATCAGTGTTGAAGTGCGCAAGAAGAAGACCTTCGTCAAGCGCAGTGCCGAGGAGATCGAGGCCGAGAAGCAGCGCGAGCTGGAAGAGCAGCGCGCGGCTGAGGAAGCGGCACGCCTGAAGGCCGAAGAGGAAGCGCGCCAGCGCGCCGACGAAGAGGCTCGCCGCAAGGCGCAGGCCGAAATCGAAGCCAAGGCGGGCTCGCCCGTGGTAGCACCAGCGCCGGCCGCAGCAGAAGCTCCGGTTGAAGTGGCTGCGCCTGCCCCGGCGGACGATCGCAAGAAGGAAGAGCCGCGTCGTGTCGAGAAGACACGCAACGATGACGACGAACGTCGCGATCGCAAGCAGGCGCAGCATCGTCCGTCGCTCAAGGCCAAGGCTCCGCTCGGACGTACCTCGCGTACCGGCGAAGAGGACGAAAGTCATCGTCGTGGCGGTCGCGGCAAGTCGAAGCTGAAGAAGCGCAACGCCCACGGCTTCCAGAGCCCGACTGGCCCCATCGTTCGCGAAGTTGCGATTGGCGAGACCATCACGGTTGCCGATCTGGCTCAGCAGATGTCGGTCAAGGCAGCCGAAGTCATCAAGTTCATGTTCAAGATGGGGTCGCCGGTCACCATCAACCAGGTGCTGGATCAGGAAACTGCCCAGTTGATTGCCGAGGAGCTGGGCCACAAGGTCAAGCTGGTCAGTGACAACGCACTGGAAGAGCAGCTGGCCGAATACCTGCGATTCGAGGGCGAAGCCGTCTCCCGCGCGCCGGTCGTGACCGTCATGGGCCACGTCGACCACGGCAAGACCTCGCTGCTCGACTACATCCGTCGCGCCAAGGTCGCTTCGGGCGAGGCCGGTGGCATTACCCAGCACATCGGTGCCTACCACGTTCAGACCGAGCGCGGCATGGTCACCTTCCTGGATACCCCGGGTCACGCGGCCTTTACCGCCATGCGTGCCCGTGGTGCCAAGGCGACCGACATCGTGATCCTGGTGGTTGCCGCCGACGACGGCGTGATGCCGCAGACCCAGGAAGCCGTCCAGCATGCGAAAGCCGCTGGCGTGCCGATCGTGGTTGCGGTGAACAAGATCGACAAGCCGGACGCCAACCCGGACAACATCAAGAATGGCCTCGGCGCGCTGGACGTGATTCCCGAGGAGTGGGGCGGCGATACGCCGTTCGTCTCGGTGTCCGCGAAGATGGGTACCGGTGTCGACGAGTTGCTCGAAGCCGTGCTGCTGCAGGCCGAAGTGCTCGAACTCAAGGCAACGCCTTCGGCGCCCGGTCGCGGTGTCGTGGTCGAATCGCGTCTCGACAAGGGCCGTGGTCCGGTGGCAACCGTGCTGGTACAGGACGGTACCCTGCGTCAGGGCGACATGGCCCTGGTTGGCTCGACCTACGGCCGCATCCGCGCGATGCTCGACGAGAACGGCAATGCCATCAAGGAAGCCGGCCCGTCGATTCCGGTCGAGATCCTTGGCCTGGATGGCACTCCGGATGCAGGTGACGAGCTCACCGTGCTGAGCGACGAGAAGAAGGCTCGTGAAGTTGCGCTGTTCCGCCAGGGCAAGTTCCGCGAGGTCAAGCTCGCCCGTGCGCATGCCGGCAAGCTGGAAAACATCTTCGAGAGCATGGGGCAGGAAGAGAAGAAGACGCTCAACATCGTCCTCAAATCCGATGTCCGCGGTTCTCTGGAAGCCTTGCAGGGCTCGCTCAGCGGTCTGGGTAACGATGAGGTGCAGGTTCGCGTCATCGGCGGCGGTGTCGGTGGTATCACCGAGAGCGATGCCAACCTGGCGCTGGCGTCCAACGCGGTGCTGTTCGGCTTCAACGTGCGGGCCGATGCCGGTGCGCGCAAGATCGTCGAGCAGGAAGGTCTGGATCTGCGTTACTACAACGTGATCTACGACATCATCGAGGACGTCAAGAAGGCCCTGACCGGCATGCTGGGCAGCGATGTTCGCGAGAACATCCTGGGCATCGCCGAGGTGCGCGATGTGTTCCGCTCGCCGAAGTTCGGCGCCGTTGCGGGCTGCATGGTTCTGGAAGGCATGGTTCACCGCAACCGTCCCATCCGCGTACTGCGCGACGACGTGGTCATCTTCGAAGGCGAGCTGGAATCGCTTCGCCGCTTCAAGGATGACGTGGCCGAGGTGCGTGCTGGCATGGAATGCGGTATCGGCGTGAAGAGCTACAACGACGTCAAGGCCGGCGACAAGATCGAGGTATTCGAGAAGGTCGAAGTGGCGCGCTCGCTGTAAGCAAACGCTAGCTGGAAGCTGGAAGCTCGAAGCCGGAGGCCGCTTGGGCGACTTCCGGCTTCTGACTTCC
>JADGMW010000497.1_pt2 | contig 10105 bp, 9 predicted proteins | sample 8641801 | NCBI WGS metagenome assembly JADGMW01 (sample SAMN16272018, study PRJNA661076) | feces metagenome | isolation source: fecal sample from diarrhoea affected cattle A | host: Bos taurus | place: South Africa: Lokaleng Village, Mahikeng | collected 2019-09
CCTGACCCCAACAAAAGGAATTGACCCATGACGACATCCGCAGCCGCCGTCGCAACCGGCACCCTGGCCGAAGCCGGCATTCTCGACCGCATCATCGCCGAAACCCGACTGACTCCAGATGACGAGGCGTACGACATCGCCAAGCGCGGCGTATCGGCCTTCATCGAGGAACTGCTCAAGCCGCAGAACGAGAACGAGCCGGTCAAGAAGGCCATGGTCGACCGCATGATCGCGGAAATCGACGCCAAGCTCAGCCGGCAGATGGACGAGATCCTCCATCACCGCGACTTCCAGGCGCTGGAGTCCAGCTGGCGCGGGCTGAAACTGCTGGTCGAGCGAACCAACTTCCGCGAGAACATCAAGCTGGAGATCCTCAACGCCTCCAAGCAGGATCTGCTGGAAGACTTCGAGGACAGTCCCGACATCGTTCAGTCCGGCCTCTACAAGCACATCTACACCGCCGAGTACGGCCAGTTCGGCGGCCAGCCGGTGGGTGCTCTGATCGCCAACTACTTCTTCGATCCCAGCGCGCCGGACATCAAGACCCTGCAGTACGTGGCCAGCGTCGCCAGCATGTCCCACGCGCCCTTCATCGCCGCTGCCGGCCCGAAGTTCTTCGGCCTGGAAAGCTTCACCGGACTGCCAGACCTCAAGGACCTGAAGGACCATTTCGAAGGCCCGCAGTTCGCCAAGTGGCAGAGCTTCCGCGAGCAGGAAGACGCCCGCTATGTCGGGCTCACGGTGCCGCGCTTCCTGCTGCGCAATCCTTACGATCCGGAAGAAAACCCGGTCAAGAGCTTCGTTTACAAGGAAAACGTCGCCAACAGCCACGAGCATTATCTGTGGGGCAACACGGCCTACACCTTTGCTAGCCGCCTGACCGACAGCTTCGCCAAGTTCCGCTGGTGCCCGAACATCATCGGCCCGCAGAGTGGCGGTGCGGTTGAGGACCTGCCACTGCACCACTTCGAGAGCATGGGCGAGATCGAAACCAAGATCCCGACCGAGGTGCTGGTTTCCGACCGTCGCGAGTACGAGCTGGCCGAGGAAGGCTTTATCGCCCTGACCATGCGCAAGGGCAGCGACAATGCCGCGTTCTTCTCCGCCAACTCGGCCCAGAAGCCCAAGTTCTTCGGCAACAGCGAGGAAGGCAAGACCGCCGAGCTGAACTACAAGCTCGGCACTCAACTGCCCTACCTGTTCATCGTCAACCGCCTGGCCCATTACCTGAAAGTGCTGCAGCGCGAGCAGATCGGCGCCTGGAAGGAGCGCACCGACCTCGAACTGGAACTGAACAAGTGGATCCGCCAGTTCGTCGCCGACCAGGAGAATCCGAGCTCCGAAGTACGTAGCCGCCGTCCGCTGCGCGCCGCCCAGGTCAACGTCAGCGACGTCGAAGGCGAGCCGGGCTGGTACCGCGTCAGCCTGAGCGTGCGTCCGCACTTCAAATACATGGGCGCGGATTTCACCCTGTCGCTGGTCGGCAAGCTGGACAAGGAATAAGCGCTTGAACGGATACGGCAGCCTTTTCGAGCGCCTCGGCGGGGACGCTGCACGGCGCTCCGGCTGGAGCCACGAAGCCGCGGCGATGGCCTCGGTGGCTGCCCATCTGGCCAAGATGCTCAGCACCCGGGCGGGCAGCGTGCAGACGCTGCCCGACTACGGGTTGCCCGATCTCAACGATATGCGCCTGTCGCTGCACGACTCGCTGCAGCAGGCACGTATCGCCATCGAGCGCTTTATCGAAGCGTACGAACCCAGGCTGACCCAGGTGCGCGTGCTGTCACTGCCGCGAACCAACGACCCACTGACGCTCGCCTTCACCATCGAAGGCTTGCTGGAGGTGGACGGCCTCAAGCGCCAGGTCAGCTTTTCCGCCAGCCTGGATGGCAGCGGGCAGGTCAAGGTCCAGTAAGGAGACAACGGATGTCCGGCAAACCCGCAGCCCGCCTCGGCGACCCTACCGACTGCCCGAAGAAGGGCCACGGCACCAACCCCATCGCCGCCGGCTCGCCCGACGTGCTGTTCGACGGCCTGCCGGCGGCGCGCCAAGGCGATGCCTCCGCCTGCGGCGGCGCGGTGATTCCTACCGTGCTGATCAACGGCAAACCGGCGGTGGTGGTGGGCTCGGTGGGCAGCCACGGCAATGTCGTGGTGGGGGATCGGGGACGGTGTTGATTGGGACGAGTGTGGTGGTGGCTGAGTTTATCGAGCCAAGCCCGGTCTCTTTGACGGCCGGCTTCGACCGCTTGTTCTCTCTTGAAACAGAGGTCGGCCAGCCCCTGAAGAACCTTGCATATCGCATCGTCTCAGAAAGCGGCATCGTCAAGCAGGGCGCCACTTCGGGCAGCGGCATGACCGGCAATATTTCCACCGGAGGCCAACAAGAGGCCCTTACGCTGTACATCTCCGGAGAAGACTGATGGAAACCCTCATCACCATCGACGGAGCCTCCTATAGCTTCGAAACCAAAGACGGCAAGACCGAACTCAAAGTGCAGTCCGAAAGCACGCCGAGCGAGGACAAGAAGGCGCCGAAGATCAAAGTACCCACCGCCTGGCTGATTACCCGCAAGAACGGTTTCCCTTTGTTCGCCGTCCGGCCGGAGCAGGGCGAAAAGCCTTTCCGCATCATTACCGCCGACAAACTTTACTCGGAAAAGATCCATGCAGGTTTTTTCTCATGTAAGTGCTCCTCCGGACCACCCCACAGCGCCGACTGATCAGGGATAGATAGATGTCCTTCAACCACTACTACCAAAGCGAGCTCACCGCCCTGCGCCAGCTGGGCAAGCGCTTCGCCGAGCGCAGCCCGGCGCTCGCGCCGTTCCTCGGCCAGGCCGGGCGTGATCCGGATGTCGAGCGGCTGCTCGAAGGCTTCGCGTTTCTCACCGGGCGGCTGCGGCAGAAGCTCGACGACGAGCTGCCGGAGCTGACCCACTCGCTCATGCAATTGCTCTGGCCGAACTACATGCGCCCGCTGCCGGCCTTCAGCATGTTGCAGTTCGACCCGCTCAAACGCCCCGGCCCGGCACTGGTAGTGCCTCGCAACACGCCGGTCGAATCCAATCCGGTGCAGGGGGTCAGCTGCCGCTTTCGGACCACCTGCGCCACCGAGGTTCTGCCGCTCGCGCTGAATACGCTGGAGTATTCGGTCAAGGGCACTGGCGCCCTGCTGAGCCTGAGCCTGCAGATGAGTGCCGACGGACATCTGGGCGAGATTGGTCTCAAACGCCTGCGCCTGCATCTGGCGGGAGAGCCCTATATCAGCCAGTTGCTGTACCTGAGCCTGCTGCGCCATCTCGGCGGTATCGAACTGATACTGCTGGATGACCAGGGCAAGGTACTGAACGGAACGAACGGTGAGCCATTGGCTCCGCTTCGGCTGGACCCACGGCAAGTCGAGCCGGTGGGCTTTGCCGAAGATGAATCGTTGATCCCCTATCCGCTCAACACCTTCCGCGGCTATCGCTACCTGCAGGAATACTTTGCTTTCCCTGAGAAATTTCTCTTCGTTGACCTCTGCGGGCTGGATATCGTTCAGCGCATTCCGGAGGAGCAGCTCAAGCAGGCCCGCGGCCTGGAGCTGCGCTTCGACATCCAGAAGGCGAGTGTGCAGCGCATCCGCCCGACCCTGGACAACGTGCGGCTGTACTGCACGCCCGTGGCCAACCTGTTCCCTCACGATGCCATCCCCATTCGACTGGATGGGAAGCAGGACCAGTACCTGCTGCTTCCCGCCGAGTACGACATGCCGCAATGTGGCGTGTTCTCCGTCGATAGAGTCACCGGCTGGAAGCCCGGCGGCATGGGTTACGAGGAATACGTGCCCTTCGAATCCTTCGAGCACGACCCCAGTTTCGATGTGCCGGTGGCGCGCCCGCATTACAGCATTCGCCAGCAGCCCTCGATGCTAGGCGAAGGTCTGGAGACCTGGCTGAGCTTCGGCCTGCGCAACCTCGACCAGCACGAGACGCTCTCCGTCGAGCTGACCTGCACCAACCAGAACCTGCCGCGGCAACTCAAGCTCGGCGACATTTGCAGGCCGTGCGAAGACACTCCTGAATTCCTCAGCTTCCGCAACATTTCGGCGGTCACCCCCAGCTATGCACCGCCCTTACACCGCGACTACCTGTGGAAGCTGATCAGCAATATGTCGCTGAACTACCTGTCGCTGGCAAACGTCGAGGCGCTCAAGGTAATTCTGGAAACCTATGACCTGCCGCGGTACTACGACAAGCATGCCGACAGCGTCAGCCGCCGCCGACTCGGAGGACTGACCAGCATCGCCCATCAGCATGTCGACCGCCTGCATCGCGGCCTGCCAGTACGCGGTGTACGAACCGAACTGACGATGAACCAGGATGGCTTCATCGGTGAAGGCGATCTGTTCCTGTTCGCCTCGGTACTTAACGAATTCTTCGCCCTGTACGCCAGCCTCAACTCGTATCACGAGCTGCGCGTGCAGAGCACTCAGGGAGAGGTGTACCAATGGACGCCGCGCATGGGACAGCAACCGCTGCTCTGAAACCGCTTACCCGCAACATCCGCGAGTACAGCCTGTTCCAGGGTGTGCTGCTTGTACTGGACCGTTTGCGGCAGCTGGAACCCCGTCTGGATGACGAGGCGCTCTATGAGCGTCTGGAGTTCCAGGCCAACCCGAGCATGGGTTTCCCGGGCAGCGACATCGAGCAGGTGCAGTACTTCCAGGAGCGCGGCGAATGGCGGGCAAGCCTGCGCATCAACCTGGTCAGCCTGTTCGGTGCCGGCTCGCCGCTGCCGGCGTTCTACGGCGAACAGGCCCTCGGAGACAGCGAGGATGGCAACCCGACCCGTACCTTCCTCGATCTGTTCAACAATCGCCTGCAGCGCCTGTTGCTGCCGATCTGGCAGAAATACCGATACCGCGCCCGCTTCACCAGCGGTGCCCACGATCCTTTTTCGGAGCAGCTGTTTGCCCTGGTCGGGCTCAGCGGCGAGGCCATCCGCAACGCACCGGAGCTGAACTGGAAGCGCCTGCTGCCCTATCTCGGCCTGCTCAGCCTACGTGCGCACTCGGCAGCTTTGATCGAGTCGGTGCTGCGCTACTACTTCAAGCATGCGCAGCTGAACATCGAGCAATGCCTGGAACGCCAGGTGCAGATCCTCGGCGAACAGCGCAATCGCCTTGGGCTTGCCAACAGTGACCTGGGCGAGAGCCTGGTACTCGGCGAACGTGTCCGCGACCGAGGCGGCAAGTTCCGCATCCACATACGCCAGCTGGACTGGAACCGCTTCCACGAATTCCTGCCGATCGGCAGTGGCTACCAGCCGCTCTGTGCGCTGGTGCGTTTCACCTTGCGTGACCCTCTGGACTACGACCTGCGCCTGGAGCTTCGCCCGGACGAGATTCGTGAACTGCGCATCGGCACCGACAACAATTGCCGCCTCGGCTGGACCAGCTGGCTCGGACGCGAACGCGCCGACGGCCTGGTCACCCTGGGCAGTCAGCGGGCGCGCGCCGGGGTCAATGACGGCCGCGGCGTCGCTCCGCAGGCCGCAAGCCAGGGCAGGTGATTCGAATGAGCGACGAATAACGCCGGATTGTGATCTGGGGTACGCCCCTTCGGGTGGCATCTGTGAGCGCGCCATCAGCCCCAGCGCTCGCCCCTCCATTAAGGAATGATGAAAATGATCAACGTCGATTTGCAACAACTGGTACAGGCGCTGGATGCCGAAACCAAGCGCGATCTGGAACGCGCGGCCGAGCGCTGCGTGACCCGCGGGGGTAGCAAGATCCTTGTCGAGGACCTGCTGCTTGGCTTGCTCGAGCGCCCCGACGGCCTGCTGCCCCGTGCCCTGCTGGATGCCGGGGTGGATGCCGGGGAGCTGGCTCAGGCGCTGCAGCCACGCGGCGTGCACAGTGAGTCGCAGAATCCGGTATTCGCCACCGAGTTGGTGCAGTGGCTGCAGGACGCGCTTTTGACGGCAAGCCTGGAACTCGGCACGAGCCAGATCGACCAGGCTGCACTGATCCTCGCCCTACTGCGCAACCCACTGCGCTACGCCGGCAGCCACTATCAATCGCTGCTGGCCCGGCTGGACGCCGAGCGGCTGCGCGATTACGCCCTGAGCCGCCAGTTACAGCCGGGTAATGGCACACCGGCGGCGGGTGAGTCGAACCTTGCACGCTTCACTCACAACTTCACCCAGCAGGCCCGGGACGGCAAACTCGACCCGGTGCTCTGTCGCGACGCCGCGATTCGCCAGATGATCGACATCCTTGCGCGACGGCGGAAGAACAACCCGATCGTGGTCGGCGAGGCCGGAGTCGGCAAGACCGCGATTGTCGAGGGTCTGGCCCTGCGCATCGCCGCCGGAGAAGTACCCGAGGCGCTGAGGGGCGTAGAACTGCTCTGCCTCGACCTCGGCATGCTGCAAGCCGGGGCGAGCGTTAAAGGCGAATTCGAGCGGCGCCTGCAGGGCGTGATCGACGAGGTGAAGGCCTCAGCGAAGCCGATAATCCTCTTCATCGACGAGGCGCATACCTTGATCGGTGCTGGCGGCCAGGCCGGCAGTGGCGATGCCGCCAACCTGCTCAAGCCCGCCTTGGCACGTGGCGAGCTGCGCACCATCGCCGCCACCACCTGGAGCGAATACAAGAAGTACTTCGAGAAGGACCCGGCCTTGGCCCGCCGTTTCCAGCCGGTACAGCTGCACGAGCCGACGGTCCAGGAGGCCGTCACCATCCTGCGCGGCCTGGCGCCGGTCTACGAGAAGAGCCATGGCATCTACCTGCGTGACGATGCCGTTACGGCCGCCGCCGAGCTGTCGGCGCGCTACCTGGCCGGCCGTCAGCTCCCGGACAAGGCAGTCGACGTATTGGATACGGCCTGCGCACGAGTGCGCATCAGTCTCGCCGCCGCGCCCGAAGCACTGGAACGTTTGCGTGGTGAGGTCGCCGAAGGTGAACGCCAGCGTGAAGCCATGGGTCGCGACCTGGCCGCCGGCCTGCCGGTCGACGCGGCGGCCCTCGAGCGGCTGGAGCAACGCCTGATGACGGCGGCTGCCGAGACCGTGCAACTGGAGACGCAATGGGGCAAGCAACGAAAGCTCGCCGAACACTTACTAGATCTGCGCATGCGCACGGCCGAAGCCCGTTGCGGCTCGGTCGCCGAAGACGAGCAGTCGGTACCACTCGAAGAGCTGGAGGCCGAGCTGCGTGCTGTACAGGTCGAACTCGTCACGGCCCAGGACGAGCAGCGACTGGTCAGCCATGAGGTCTGCCCGCGCCTGGTAGCCGAGGTGATCAGCCACTGGACGGGGGTGCCGCTGTCGCAGCTAGCCCGGGAACACAATGCCCAGGTAGCCAGCTTCGCCGCCGATCTACGCGCCCGGGTTCGTGGGCAGGAACAGGCCGTGGAGGCGCTGGATCGCGCCATGCGCGCGGCGGCGGCCGGGTTGAACAAGCCCGATGCGCCGGTAGGCGCTTTCCTCCTGGTCGGCCCCAGTGGCGTCGGCAAGACCGAAACCGCACTGGCCTTGGCCGACCTGCTGTACGGCGGTGAGCGTTTCCTCACCACGATCAACATGTCGGAATTCCAGGAGAAACACAGCGTATCGCGGCTCATCGGCGCACCGCCTGGCTATGTCGGCTACGGCGAGGGCGGAATGCTTACCGAAGCCGTACGGCAGAAGCCCTACTCTGTGATCCTGCTTGATGAGGTGGAAAAGGCCGATCCTGATGTGATGAACGTCTTCTACCAGATCTTCGACAAGGGCGTGGCGAATGACGGCGAAGGTCGCGAGATCAATTTCCGCAACACCCTGATCCTGATGACCAGCAACCTCGCCAGCGAACGCATCGCCAGCCTCTGCGAGACCGGGCAGCGCCCCTCCGCCGAGCAACTCGAGCAGGCCATCCGTCCCCAGCTATCCCAACATTTCAAGCCGGCGCTGCTGGCGCGCATGCGAGTGGTGCCCTACTACCCGATCGCCGGCAAGATACTGGAGGAGCTGGTAGCTCTGAAACTGGCGCGCTTCGGTGAACGCTTGCAGCGACGTCAACTGCAGTTCAGCCATTGCCCAGCCTTGGTCACAAGCCTTTCCGAGCGCTGCAGCGATAGCAGCAGCGGTGCGCGGCTAATCGACCATCTCATCGAACAGCAGCTGCAACCCCTGGTGGTAGACCGCCTTCTCGATGCCATGGCGAGCGGCGAAACCCTGCGCCAGGCGCATGCCACCCTGAATGGCGAGGGTACTTTGATCTGTGAGTTCGCCTGAGATGTCGGCCATGTTCAACCAGGTGCCACAGCCACTTCACTACGCCGAAGCCCTGCTGGCGCGCTTCGCCTTGCTGGCGCGCGCAGCGAACGCGGACAGCCTGCTGGGCGGGCTGGTAGAAACAGCCGCACAGCTAAGCGACTGTCAGCTCAGCCAGCTCTACCTGCTCGACGCGACACACACCCGTCTCACCCTGGCTGCTGAATGGCAACACGGCGTCCTGCAGCCACGCGAAGCGACCAGCCTGCCGAGTGACTACGACGGCGAGCAGCTGCTGCAGTATTGCCTGTGCCAGAACAAAAGCCTGAGCCTCAGCGAGCTGGACAGCAACCTGCACGCGACGGGCTTTCTTCCCGACGCTCCTCAGCCATGGCGCAGCCTGCTTTGCCTTCCGGTGCATGACGAAAAACAGCGCGTCGCCGGCCTACTCGTCACTGCTAGTACAGAGCCGCGAACGCTCGAAGGGTTCGGCAGCTCATTGGCCCAGCTCGGTGCGTTCGGCCTTGCCCAATTACACCTGCTGCAGCGACTGCGCACACCGTCCCACACAAGGACCTTCGCTGTGCAAGCACTGCCCCGCGCGAGTGGCTATGGCCTCATCGGGGACAGCCCGGCCATGCGCAAAACCTACCAATTGATTGGGAAAGTTCTGCACAGTCCGGTGAGCGTGCTGATTACGGGAGAAACCGGTACCGGCAAGGAACTCGTAGCACGCGCCATACACGACTGTGGCTTCCGTCGCAGCAAACCATTCATCGTGCAGAACTGTGCCTCGCTGCCGGAGCATCTGCTGGAAAGTGAGCTCTTCGGCTACCGCAAGGGCGCCTTCACCGGTGCCGACCGCGATCGCCGCGGTCTGCTCGACGCGGCAAATGGCGGCACCCTGTTCCTCGACGAGATCGGCGACATGCCGTTACTGCTACAGGCCAAACTCCTACGGGTTCTTCAGGAAGGCGAGGTGCGTCCGTTAGGAACCACCGAAACACACAGGGTCGACGTACGCATCGTCGCTGCCACTCATCGTGACCTGCGCAGCCAGGTGGAGAACGATCAGTTCCGCGAGGACCTGTTCTACCGCCTTTCAAATTTTCCGATCGAACTGCCACCTTTGCGCGAGCGCCAGGAGGATATCCTGCAACTGGCACGTCATTTTTCCGACAAGGCCTGCACCTTCCTGCAGCGTGACCTCTGCCGCTGGTCCGACGCGGCCCTCGAGCTCCTGGCAGGCTATGCCTTTCCCGGCAACGTGCGGGAACTGAAAGGTCTTGTGGAACGAGCCGTACTGCTGTGCGAAGGCGGAGAATTGCTACCGGAACACTTCAACCTTCAAGTGAAGTCCAGCCTGGACAGCAACCTGAACCTGCGCGAGCGCATGGAGCGGGTCGAACGTAGCCTGCTCATGGACTGCCTGCGCAAGAATGGCGGCAATCAGAGCCAGGCCGCCCGCGAGCTCGGCCTACCGAGACGCACATTGCTGTACCGAATGGAGAGGTTGAAGATCAATCCTGCGGAACGTTGATCGGTATCAGCCTCGGTAGCATGCTCTTGAAGCTTGGCGTACGGACATAAGCGACGTAATCGCCTAACGGCGCTCCCGAGCGAAGCATTGCCTTGCCCCGGACCTCTGGCGCATGCCATGTAGCACGGACATCGGCGCGCCTTGCGAGGGAGCCCTCTGAGGCGACACTGTTGCGCACTCACTTACGATCGCGACAGCTACCAATTCGAACCCTTCTGTCTCGACCAGCCGTCCTTAACCGTCAGGCTGTCTCCCAGCCTTTTTTCCAGAGCAAAGACAAACCCCCGACCCTCTTACGAGGATCGGGGGTTTGGTGTAGAAGCTT
>JADGMW010000860.1_pt1 | contig 10069 bp, 10 predicted proteins | sample 8641801 | NCBI WGS metagenome assembly JADGMW01 (sample SAMN16272018, study PRJNA661076) | feces metagenome | isolation source: fecal sample from diarrhoea affected cattle A | host: Bos taurus | place: South Africa: Lokaleng Village, Mahikeng | collected 2019-09
CACAGCCTGGGCACGGCCCGTCCAGCGCCCCGGGAACGCCGCGAGGGGCGCCGGACCGGTGGTCCGACGCCCCTCGGGACGTGCACGCGCCCAGGGCGCGCTCAGGGCGTTCAGCCGGCGACGACGTCGATCGCCAGGGTGGTGCTGACCTCGGGGTGCACCCGCACGGTGACGGTGTGCTGGCCCGTGGTCTTGATGCTGCTGGGCAGCTCGATCCGGCGACGGTCGAGCTCCGGGCCACCGGCCGCGGTGACCGCGGCGGCGACGTCGGCGGTGGTGACCCGGCCGAACAGGCGGCCGCCGTCACCGGCGCGGGCCGGCACCCGGACCGTCAGCTTCGACAGCTGCGCGGCCACGACCTGGGCCTCCTCGAGCGAGCGCACCTCACGGGTGGCACGCGCCCGGCGGAGCGACTCGACCTGCTTCTCGGCACCCCGGGTGGCCTTGATGGCCAGCCCGCGGGGCAGGAGGTAGTTGCGGCCGTAGCCGCCCTTGACCTCGACGGTGTCGCCGGAGGAACCGAGACCGGTGACCTCCTGCGTGAGGATCAGCTTCAGAGTGCTCATGATCAGCGCGCCGTCGAGGTGTAGGGCAGCAGGGCCATCTCGCGGCTGTTCTTCACGGCCACGGCGACGTCCCGCTGGTGCTGGCTGCAGTTGCCGCTGACGCGGCGGGCACGGATCTTGCCGCGGTCGGAGATGAACTTCCGCAGCAGCGTCGTGTCCTTGTAGTCCACGTAGGTCGCCTTGTCCTTGCAGAACTGGCAGACCTTCTTCTTGACCTTGCGAATGGGTGGCTTGGGCACCGGGTTCTCCAGGTACGTATTCGTTCAGGAATGAGGGGGTGGCCCCGCCGCGTGGGCAGCGGGAGCCGTCATCAGAAGGGCGGCTCGTCGGAGGGGCCGGCCGGCGTCGACCAGGGGTCGCTCGCTCCGCCGCCACCGCCACCGCCGCTGGGACCGCCGAAGCCGCCGCCACCGCCGCCGCCACCACCGAAGCCGCCGCCACCCTCACCGCGGGAGGCCTTGGTGACCTTCGCGGTGGCGTAGCGCAGCGAGGGGCCGATCTCGTCGACCTCCAGCTCGATGACTGTGCGCTTCTCGCCTTCCTTCGTGTCGAACGAGCGCTGCTTGAGCCGCCCGCTGACGATGACCCGCGAACCGCGGGTGAGGGACTCGGCGACGTTCTCGGCGACCTGGCGCCACACGTTGCACCGGAGGAACAGCGCTTCGCCGTCCTTCCACTCCTGCGACTGGCGGTCGAAGGTGCGCGGCGTCGAGGCCACGGTGAAGTTGGCGACGGCGGCACCGGACGGCGTGAACCGCAGCTCGGGGTCCGACGTCAGGTTGCCGATGACGGTGATGACGGTCTCGCCGGCCATGCTCAGTGAGCCTCGGGGCGCATCAGCTTCGTGCGGAGCACCGACTCGTTCAGGTTCAGCTGGCGGTCCAGCTCCTGGACGGCGGCGGGCTCGGCCTGGATGTCGACGATCGCGTAGATGCCCTCGGGCTTCTTGTTGATCTCGTAGGCCATCCGGCGGCGACCCCAGATCTCGGTCTTGACGGTGCCACCGGAGTTGGTGACGACGGTCAGGAACCGGTCGAGCGAGGGCGCGATGGTGCGCTCCTCGAGATCGGGGTCGAGGATGATCATCAGTTCGTAATTGCGCACGGAGAACCCCACCTCCTCTGGTCTCAGCGGCCGCAGGGAATCTGCGGCAGGAGGGTCATGCATGCGTTGCGCGCCCCGACGGACTCGTGGAGTGCCGGAACGCGCGGTGCCAGGCTACCAGTGATCAGCCCGGACCCCGAGCGCCGTCCACAGCCGGCCGGGAACGGCAGCGGCCGCCGCCCCCTCCAGGGGACGGCGGCCGGCGTGCTCGCCGCCCGGACGTGCGGACGGGCGGGGGTCGGTGCCTAGCGCGTGGCGCGCGAGGCCTGGTGCGTGCGGACCAGTGCGGCGCTCGCCGCCGCCAGGGCGACGACGGCGGCCAGGGCCGCGGCGGGCAGCGGGTCCGCCGTGGGCGCGAGGTCGGCCGTGGTGTCCAGCGCCGCGCCGTCCTCGTCCAGCCGGGAACCGTTCAGCCCCGCCAGCTGGCCGAAGACCGGCACGGTCGCGCCGTCGTAGCTGCCGGCCAGGCCACCGGAGCCCGATCCGGTGCCGCCGGCGCGGGGAGCGCTGCTGGCGGGCAGGAAGCGGGCCGGGTCGAAGGCTGCCGCGGCCGCCCGGGAACCGGGGCTCAGCTGGGCCGCTCCGGCACCGGTCGGATAGGCGTACTGGTTGCCCGGCACGCCCTCCGGGGCCGGCGCGACCGGCTGCTCGGGCGCCGCCACCGGCGGGGCGGCCGGCGCGGGGGACGGCGTGGGCTGCGCGCTCGGCGCGGACGGGACCGGCAGCAGGCCCGCGGGCGGCGGGGGGATGGTCAGCGGCGGGAGCTGCGGCAGGTTGACGCCGGGCAGGTTCGGCAGCGGGACCAGCGTGTTCACCACGAAGGGCGTGGGGGCCGGCAGCTTCGGCAGCAGCCCGAGCACCGTGTCGGTGAGGATCGAGGTCAGCGAGGCGTTGCTCTGCAGCTTGTAGGTGTAGGTGATCGTGCAGGTGAGGCAGGTGCGGTCGAACGTCTCGGTGAACGAGGCCCCCGGCGCCAGCACCCGCGGACCCGACGGCAGGCCGAGGGTGACCTCGGTCTTGGCGGTCACGCTGACCAGCGTGGGCAGCAGGCCCCCGCCGCCGACCTGCACCGGCTTGTCCTGGATCTCGTTGACGAAGGTGACCGAGCCGCCGCCGTCGACGGAGACGATCGGCGGGGTGAGGTCCCGGATGGGGACCGTGACCGCCGGGGCGGCGCTGGCCGGCGGGGCCAGGGCGACCGAGGCGGCTGCGACGGACAGCCAGCCGAGGACCGCCAGCGCGACGCCGCGCCGCGCGGTCCGATGGATGCGACCGGTTGCCATGTGCCACGAACCTCCGACTCGACCTGCTGCTGGGTAACCCCCGTCACCTGCTGGAACGATCATGTGTGATCCGGGTTACGGCTAAACCTGGAAGTCGCGGCGAACTACTGTCGGCAGGCGTGACGAGCCACCCGATCGGCGTACACGTGGGCTCCGGCCTGGACGAGGCAGGGGATCTCCTGGACGGCGGACCGCTGGCCCGGGCCGCCGAGATGGACGCCGACACCGTGCAGCTGTTCCTCACCGACCCGCAGAGCTACAAGGCGCCCAGGCCGCGGCCGGACGAGGCCGAGCTCCTGGCCGCCGACGTCACCGTCGTCGTCCATGCGCCGTACATGCTCAACGTGGCGTCCACGAACAACCGGATCCGCGTTCCGGGCCGCAAGCTGCTGGCCCAGCACGCGCAGGCGGCCGCGGCCGTCGGCGCGATCGGGCTGGTGGTCCACGGCGGGCACGTGCTGGCCGAGGACGACCCCGCCGTCGGCGTCGAGAACTGGCGCAAGACCTTCGCCTACCAGGCGAAGGACGGCGGGTTCGCGCTCCCGCTGCTCATCGAGAACACCGCCGGTGGGGGCAACGCCATGGCCCGCGACCTCGACGCGGTGGCCCGGCTGTGGGACGCCGTCGGCGACTTCGGTGCCGGGTTCGTCCTGGACACCTGCCACGCCTGGGCCGCCGGCTGGGACCTCGCCACCGTCGTCGACGACGTCCGCGCCCGCACCGGGCGGATCGACCTGGTGCACCTGAACAACAGCCGGGACCCCGCCGGCTCCAGCCGCGACCGGCACGCCCCGCTGTCCGACGGCGAGATCCCCACCGACCTGCTGCTCGAGGTCGCCCGCGCCGCGGACTGCCCGATCGTGCTGGAGACCCCCGGCGACGTGGCGAGCCACGCCGCGGAGATCGCCCTGCTGCGCGAGGCGCTCGGCTAGCCGTCCTCCCTCACCGGAGCGCGTCCTCCCTCACCGCCCACCGTGAGGGAGGAGGCGCTGGGATCAGGTGACCTGATCCCCGACGGCGCGGCCGGGAGCGGCCGGGGCCACGCGGACGGCGTCCGGGGCGTGGTCGAGCGGGCCGCCGGCCGGGTCGTCCACGCCGGGCCAGCTGGTGCGGACGACGTCGTGGTCGGGCCGGAGCACGTCCCGGACCACCAGCGCCATCAGCGCGACGACGGCGAGGTCGCGGACGCCCACGGCCAGGTAGAACCAGCCGACCTCGATGCCCCGGTCCTCGGTGCCGAGGTAGTAGAGCATCGTCGTCACCCAGACCAGCACCTCCGTGGCCTGCCAGGCCAGCAGCGAGCGCCACCGGGGGCGGGCCAGCACGGCGAGCGGGAGCAGCCAGAGCGAGAACTGCGGGCTCCACACCTTGTTGAGCAGCAGGAAACCGGCGACCAGCAGGAAGGCGACCTGCGGCACCCGCGGCCGCAGCGGCGCCGCCAGGGTCAGCCAGGCGACGGCGAGGCCGAAGGCCAGCAGGCAGACGGTCGCGACGGCGTTGAGCACCGTCGGCGCCTCCCCGGCGGCGAGCGGCCCGTCGAACAGGGTGCCTCCGGCGAGCGAGGCGGCCATGTTCCAGATGGACTCCGGGTTGGCCCCGCGCTCGCGGCTGAAGACGAAGAACCAGGACCACCCGTCCGGCGCGGCCAGCGCCACGGGCAGGTTCACCGCGGCCCAGGCGGCGACCGCGGCGAGGGCCGCCCGCAGCCAGACGGCAAGCCGCCCGGCGCGCAGGCAGAGCAGGAACAGGGCGCCCAGCAGCAGCAACGGGTACAGCTTGGCGGCGACGCCCAGGCCGAGCAGGAGCCCGGCGAGCACCGGCCTCCCGCGGGCCCAGGCGAGCAGCCCGAAGGCCGAGAGCGTGACGGCGAGCAGGTCCCAGTTGGTGAAGGCGTGGACGACCAGCAGCGGCGACAGCCCGATCATCGCCGCGTCCCAGGGACGCCGGCCGGCCAGGCGCAGCACCGCGGCGACCAGTGCCAGGCCCAGCAGGGCCAGCAGGAGGCAGGTCACCACGTAGTAGGTCTCGACCGGCGGGGAGTCCGGCAGCAGGCCGACGGCACCGGCCAGGTCGCCGTAGCCCCGCTCGACGGCTGCGGCCAGCGCCATGAACCCGCCGGTGAGCACCGGGTACTCGACCCGTGCGTCCAGGTAGGGGAGGGCACCGTTGCCCAGGTCGTAGGAGCCGTGGAGCGGCACGGCGTCGGAGTAGCAGAGGTGCGTGTACTGGCGGGAACCGCTCCAGTTGCCGTCGGCGCAGGGGGCCTGCTTGATCCAGGCGAGGCTCAGCGCCAGGACGGCGAACAGCAGGCAGACCCGCAGCGGCGTCCAGAACAGCGCCCGGCCGGTGACCGCGTGCCGGCCCCAGGGTCCGCCGACCGCCTCACTGGCCTGCGCTGCCACCGGGTCGACCCAGGTCGGCACGACGCGGTCCGGGAACGCCTCGGGCCCGTCCGCGGATGCGGACGGGCCCGAGGACGTACTGCTCACCCGGTCAGTGTGCGCGACCGGTCAGCCGGGTGCGGGGACGGCCGGGGGCGCCGGTGCCGGCACGCCGCCGCCCGACGGCCGTGGGCGCGGCCGCTCGGGCGTGGGCGCCTCGTCCTGCTCCGGGTCCACCGGAGCCTGCGTGCTCGGCGACGGGGCGGGCGTCTGGGTCGGCGCGGCCGGGGTCGGCGGCGCGGCCGGCGTCGACGGCGTGGTCGGCGTCGACGGCGCGCTGGTGCTGGGCGGCGTCGTCTCCTGGGTGCGCGGCGCCTCCTGGGTCGGCTCCGGGGTCGGCTCGGGAACGCCCTGCCCGGTGTCGCCCTTGATCGAGGGCGAGGTCGGCAGCTTCTCCTCCGGCGTCCCCTCCAGCACCGTGTTCATGAACTGCTGCCAGATCGCGCCGGGCAGGCCCGAGCCGTAGATGATCGAGCCGCCGGAGTTGCGGATCGGATCCCGGCCGTCGGTGCCCATCCAGACCGCCGTGGACAGCGACGGCGTGTAGCCGACCATCCAGGCGTCGGAGTTGTCCTGCCGGTTGAGCCCCTGGGTACCGGTCTTGCTGGCGACCTCGCGCCCGCCGGCCAGCGCCCGCTTGGAGTACGAGGCGACGTCCCGGAGGGCGTAGGTGACGTCGTTGGCCACCCGGGCGTCCATCACCTGCTCACCGGCCTGGCCGCTGTTCTGCAGCAGCACCTGGCCCTCGCTGTCGGTGACCGTGGCGACGAAGTAGGCGTCGCGGCGGATGCCTCCGCTGGCGAAGGTGCCGAACCCGACGGCCTGGTCGATCGGCCGCATCTCGTACTCGCCGATGCCGATCGCCCCACCGGTGTAGCCCTGGGCGTTGGCCAGCGTGGGCTTGCCGTCCTCCCAGGTCTCGGGCAGGCCGGTGGCCGCCAGCGCGGTGGCCCGCACGTTCTGCGGCCCGACCTCGTAGGCCAGCCCGTAGAAGGTGGTGTTCAGCGAGCGCTTCATCGCCTCCTCGAGCGTGCAAGAGCCGCAGGACGCACCACCGGAGTTGACCACCGGCGCCTCGCGGTCCTCGAACGTCTGGTTGTTGCTGCCGTCCCGCCGGGCCGTGACGCTGATGCCCTCGTCCAGCGCGGCGGCCAGCGCGTAGGGCTTCATGGACGAGCCCGGCTGGCGCTTGGCCTGCGCGTAGTCGAAGCCCGACCCGTCCTGGCCGGCGTAGTACGCGCGCACCGCACCGGTGGCCGGGTCGACGGCGACGAGGGACTCGCGCAGCTCCTCGGGCTCGCCCTCCATCACCTCGGCGACGGCGGCCACGGCGGCGTCCTGGTAGCCCTTGTCCACCGTCATCGTGATCCGCAGCCCGCCGCCGTAGACCTGGTCCTCGGTGTAGCCCCGGGCGTACAGCTCGGCCTGCGCCCGCCGCACGAGGTGCCCCGTGGAGTCACCGGGGATGCCCATCGACGGCGGCACCTTCGGCAGCACCGGGGGGTACACCGACAGCGCCCGCTCCTCGGCCGACAGCCAGCCCTCGCCGACCATCGCGTCGAGCACCAGGCCCCAGCGGTCCTCCGCCCCCTCGGGGTTGGTCTCCGGGTCGTAGGCGCTGGGGCTGCGGATCAGGACGGCGAGCACCGCACCCTGCTGCGGGGTGAGCTCGGCGGCCGGGACGCCGAAGTACGTCGTCGCGGCCGACTCGATGCCGTAGGCGCCGCGGCCGAAGTAGATGGTGTTCAGGTAGTTCTCGAGGATCTGCTCCTTCGAGTAGTTGTTGTCCAGCTTGATGGCCAGGAACAGCTCCTGGAACTTGCGGCTGAACGTCTGCTCGGAGTTCTGCAGGATGGCGTTCTTCACGTACTGCTGGGTGATCGTCGAGCCACCCTGCGTCGAGCCACCGGTCAGGTTGTTCCAGGCGGCGCGGGCGATGCCCGTCGCGGAGATCCCGGGGTCGGTGTAGAAGTCGCGGTTCTCCGCGGCGAGGACGGCGTGCTCGGCGCCCTCGCTGACCTCGTCCAGCGAGACGTTGGTGCGGTTCTCGTCCCCGAGCCGGGCGATCTCGGTCGTGCCGTCGGAGTAGTAGACGACGGTGGACTGCGCGTTGGTGATCGAGTCCGGACTGGGCACCTCGGTGCTGGCGTAGACCACCCCGACGAAGACGCCGAGCAGCACGAACAGCCCGCCGATGATGCCGAGACCGATCTTCAGCCTGCGCCGGCGGCGCTGCTTCTTCGTGCGGGCCGGCCGGCCCTTGCCGCCGCCTGCGGGCTTGCCACCGGACGGCGGGCGGCCACCCGGGGGACGGCCGCCACCGGGGGGACCCCCGGAGCCCGGGGGCCGACCGCCGGAGGCGGGGGGACGGCCGCCACCGCCGGCCGCCGCCCGTGCCGCGGTGGTCCGGGCGCGGCTCGGCGGGACCGCAGGCCGCCGGGCGCCGGAGGAGCCACCACGCGGAGCACCGCCACCACCCCCGGTGCTCCGGGTGCGGGCGGGGGCGGGACGGCGCACCGAACCGGCGCGCGGTCCGACGGGTGAGGTCTCGTCGTGGGTCGGCACGCGGACGTTCCCCTTCCTGAGGTTGGTGGGCGACGGGAGTGCCCGGTCGCAGCCTTGCGTCTTCAGCTGTGGGGGCGGGGGAGGTCCCCGTCCCAGCCGCACCTGTCGGGGCTGCTGTGACGGAGGGGTCCGCCGTGGCGCGGTGTTTCCCGCGCCGGGTGCTAGTCCGTGGCGGTGCGCCGCCGGCCGCGCTGCGGTCGGCGGCCGGGCACCGGCTCGGTTCCCAGCACGTAGGAGCACTCCAGGTGGTTCCAGCCGCAGCCCCGGCACACCTCGACGGCGTACACGGTGAACTCCTCCTGAGCGGCATCCATCCGGGCCAGCTCGACCGCGGTCTTGGCCTGGCCGGCGACGGGACCGAGTCGATCGCCGTACACGTAGTTCACGCGGGTGAGGCGTTCCCGCCGGCAGACCGGACAGGGCGCCTCGGTCGCCTCCCCGTGGTACTTGGCGGCCCGGGAGAGGTAGGGACTGGCGTCGCAGACCTCGAACAGACCGGTGCGCCCGGCGTACACCTCAGCCAGGACGGCCCGCCGTTGCAGCGAGTAGTCCACGACGGATCGGCGTCCGGGCACGGCCGCCAATGTACGCAAGGAAGGCCCTCCGACGGCGGTCCACGCGCAGGTCCGGGCACATCGGTGGGCACGTCGGCGGGCCCGCCCCAGTGTACCCGCGGCGCGGAGCCGATGTATCGTCTCGATACATCGACCAAGGGGTCCGAGGAGGCGTGGTGCTCGAGTTCGCCATCCTCGGTCTGCTACACCAGGCGCCGATGCACGGCTACGAGCTGCGCAAGCAGCTCGCGCACGTGCTGGGCGGGCTGCGCAGCATCTCCTACGGCTCGCTGTATCCCGCGCTCAAGCGGATGCGGGCGGCCGGACTCATCAGCACCGACGAGTCCGATCCGCACGCACTGCTGCCGGCGGACGCACCGCCGCTCACCGGCAGGCGCGGGAAGGTGGTCTACACGATCACCGCCGACGGCAAGGAGCGCTTCCACGACCTGGTCAGCCAGACGGGCCCGGAAGCGTACGACGACGGTGGCCTCTTCGGGGTCCGCCTCGCCTTCTTCGGCCACACCGCCTCCGACGTACGACTGCGGATCCTCGAGGGCCGCCGTCGCACCGTCGAGCGGCAGCGCGAAGGGTTGCGGTCCTCACTGTCGCGGACCCGCCAGCGGTTCGACCGCTACACCCTCGAGCTGCAGCGCCACGGCCTGGAATCGGTGGACCGGGAGGTCCGCTGGCTCTCGGAGCTGATCGATTCCGAACGCCGCGAGGCGTCGGGCAGCACGGCAGGACGCGAGGAGCCGGGCGCACCGGCACCGGCGGCCCCTGCACCGTCATCCGCGGACCGCACCCGGTCCGCGTCCGTCGGACCCTCCGAGGGTCCAGGGGAAGGAGAGCCATGGGCTCCGTGAAGGTCGCCATCGTCGGCGTCGGCAACTGTGCCGCGTCGCTCGTGCAGGGCGTTCACTACTACCGCGACGCGGACGAGTCCGCGTCCGTGCCCGGCCTGATGCACGTCCGCTTCGGCGAGTACCACGTCTCCGACGTCGAGTTCGTCGCCGCGTTCGACGTGGACGCCAAGAAGGTCGGTCGTGACCTCTCCGAGGCCATCGTGGCCAGCGAGAACAACACGATCAAGATCTGCGACGTGCCGCCGCTCGGCGTCGCCGTGCAGCGCGGCACCACGCTGGACGGTCTCGGCAAGTACTACCGCGAGACGATCGAGGAGTCCGACGAGCAGCCGGTCGACATGGTCGCCGCCCTGCGCGACTCCGGCGCCGACGTCCTCGTCTGCTACCTCCCGGTGGGCTCGCAGGCCGCCGCCGAGTTCTACGCGCAGGCCGCGATCGACGCCGGCGTCGCGTTCGTCAACGCCCTCCCGGTCTTCATCGCCGGTACCAAGGAGTGGGCGGACAAGTTCACCGCCGCGGGCGTGCCGATCGTCGGCGACGACATCAAGAGCCAGGTCGGCGCCACCATCACCCACCGGGTGCTCGCCAAGCTCTTCGAGGACCGCGGCGTGCAGCTGGACCGCACGATGCAGCTCAACGTCGGCGGCAACATGGACTTCAAGAACATGCTCGAGCGCGAGCGCCTGGAGT
>JADGMW010000861.1_pt1 | contig 10066 bp, 4 predicted proteins | sample 8641801 | NCBI WGS metagenome assembly JADGMW01 (sample SAMN16272018, study PRJNA661076) | feces metagenome | isolation source: fecal sample from diarrhoea affected cattle A | host: Bos taurus | place: South Africa: Lokaleng Village, Mahikeng | collected 2019-09
CAGTAAGGACCGCCGGGGACAGCGGTCCAGAGCCACGCCGGAAAACGTCCGCGCACCACCTGGACGGGCGAGAAATCTGCTCGAACCAGACCTTCCGCCCTGGAGGAGTGAGCTGTGCGACCGGTTCACCACGTGCTTCCTTCGACGGTGGTCGGCCGGGAGCGGTCGACCCGGCGCTAGCGGCACCCGACCTCCTGGACAGGCGGGACGGGCATCACCCGCGACACACCCCCGGCCGAACGGCTGTGGTCCCTGTGACGGGTGGGGCGTTGGCCTAGTGTCGTCACCATGGCGACCCGTACGTCTTCCCCGCCGGGGTCGCGGAGCAAGAGCACGTCCTCAAGCGGATCCCGTGGATCCGCCAAGACTGGTTCGAGCACCCGACCCCGGAGTACCAGCTCCTCGACCCGCTCCGGCACTGCCCAGCGCAAGCCGGCCAGCCGGTCGCGCTCTGCCGCCTCGCGGCCGGCACCGCGCGCCGTGCGCAGCGGCCCAGGACCGGTCGCCCGGATCTTCACCGCCCTCGGCCGCGGCCTGGTCGCCATCTGGCTGGGCCTGGCCCACGCGGTCGGTGCCACCGCCCGCAGCATCGGCCGCAGCGCGCGTGACCTCGAGCCCGAGCACCGCCGCGACGGCGCGGGCCTGCTGCTGATCGGTCTCGCGGTCGTGGTCGCTGCGGCGGTGTGGTTCCAGGTCGGCGGCTCGGCCATGGACCTGTCGCGCACGATGGTCGCGGGCACGGTCGGCAAGGTCGCCTGGCTGGTCCCGCTCGGCCTGGTGTGGATGGGCTGGCGCACCATGCGCGACCCGGTCGGCAACGGCCCGGTCGGGCGTCAGGTGGTCGGCTGGACCGCGCTCGCCTTCGGCGTGCTCGGCATCGTGCACATCGCCAACGGCAGCCCCGAGCCCGTGCAGGGCGACGCGAGCCCGTTGCAGGACGCCGGCGGCGCCGTCGGCTTCGTCGTCTCCTCGCTCCTGCTCGACCTGCTGCGCTCGGCGTACGTCGTGGTGCCGCTGCTCGGGCTGCTCTCCTTCTTCGGCGTCCTGGTGATCACCGCGACGCCGCTGTACCAGGTGCCGGACCGGCTGCGCGACCTCAGCGACCGCCTGACCGGGCGCTCGCTGCTCGACGAGGACGAGGAGGCGCCGGCGCGGGGACGCGGACGCCGCCACCACGACGACGAGATCGACCCCGACATGGGCGACCCGGCGTACGACACCCCGGTGCTGGAGGACCGCGAGGTCGCCAAGCGCCAGCGGGCGCAGCGCAAGCGGGACGCCATCGACGTCGCGCTCGAGCAGGACGCCCGCAAGGACGCCCGTGCCAAGGCGGCTGCCGCGGCTGCGGACGACGCCGGCGAGTCCGACGAGGACGCCGGCATCGACCTGTTCGCCGAGGCCCCGACCCAGCTCACGCCGGTGGTCTCCCCGGTCGTGCCCGACCCCGACCACGGCGGCTCCGGCCGCAAGGGCGACCTCGAGCCGCCCCCGCACTCGCCGATCCCCGCCCGCGTGGAGCAGCTCGCGCTGTCCGGCGACGTGGTCTACTCGCTGCCCGCCGACGACGTGCTCAAGCCGGGCTCGCCGCACAAGCTGCGCTCCAAGGCCAGCGACGACGTCGTGCTGCGCCTGCAGAGCGTGCTCGACGAGTTCAGCATCGACGCCCAGGTCACCGGCTACACCCGCGGCCCGACGGTCACCCGCTACGAGGTCGAGCTCGGCCCCGGGGTGAAGGTCGAGAAGATCACCAACATCCAGAAGAACATCGCCTACGCGGTCGCCTCCGCCGATGTCCGGATCCTCTCGCCCATCCCCGGCAAGTCCGCGGTCGGCGTGGAGATCCCCAACCTGGACAAGGAGATCGTCTCCCTCGGCGACGTGCTCCGCTCGAACGCCGCGCGCGCCGCGCACCACCCGATGATCGCGGGGCTCGGCAAGGACGTCGAGGGCGGCTTCGTGGTCGCCAACCTGGCCAAGATGCCGCACCTGCTGGTGGCCGGCGCGACCGGCTCGGGCAAGTCGTCGTTCATCAACTCGATGATCACCTCGGTGCTCATGCGGGCCACGCCCGACGAGGTCCGGATGATCATGGTCGACCCCAAGCGGGTCGAGCTGAACGCCTACGAGGGCGTGCCGCACCTGATCACCCCGATCATCACCAACCCGAAGAAGGCCGCCGAGGCGCTGCAGTGGGTGGTCCGCGAGATGGACCTGCGCTACGACGACCTGGCCAACTTCGGCTTCCGGCACATCGACGACTTCAACAAGGCCGTCCGGGCCGGGAAGGTCGAGCTCCCGCCGGGCTCCGAGCGCGAGCTGACGCCGTACCCGTACCTGCTGGTGATCGTCGACGAGCTCGCGGACCTGATGATGGTCTCGCCGCGCGACGTCGAGGACTCGGTGGTCCGGATCACCCAGCTGGCCCGCGCGGCCGGCATCCACCTGGTGCTGGCCACCCAGCGCCCCTCGGTGGACGTCGTCACCGGCCTGATCAAGGCGAACGTGCCCTCGCGGCTCGCGTTCGCCACCTCCTCGCTCGCCGACAGCCGGGTCATCCTGGACCAGCCGGGCGCGGAGAAGCTGGTCGGCCAGGGCGACGGGCTGTTCCTGCCGATGGGCGCCTCCAAGCCGGTGCGCGTCCAGGGCTCCTGGGTCACCGAGGCGGAGATCGCCCAGGTGGTCAAGCACTGCAAGGGCCAGCTCGAGCCGTCCTACCGCGAGGACGTGACCGCCCCGGCGGCGTCCAAGCGGGAGCTGGACGACGACATCGGCGACGACCTCGACCTGGTGGTCCAGGCGATCGAGCTGGTGGTCTCGACCCAGTTCGGGTCGACGTCGATGCTGCAGCGCAAGCTGCGGGTCGGCTTCGCGAAGGCGGGCCGGCTGATGGACATCATGGAGAGCCGTGGCGTGGTCGGACCCAGCGAGGGCTCCAAAGCCCGCGACGTGCTGGTCAAGCCCGACGAGATCGACGCTGTGATCGCGACCCTGCAGGGGGAGATGTGAGCGAGCTGACGCACGAGTCCGTGTCCGAGCCGCTGTCCGAGGACGGCGGCGTGGTCGAGGTGCGCCGCAACGCCGGCCTGGTCGGCGGCATCGGTGGCGCCGCCGCCGTGGTGGCGATCCTCTACCTGTCCCGGGCCACCAGCACCGGCGGCTGGCTGGACTGGGTGCTCTGCCTGGTGATGGCCGGCGTCGCTGCGGCCTACCTGCAGGGCCTGGTCGACGCACGCACCCCGCTGCTGGTCGCCGACGTGCACGGGATCCGGGTCCGCCAGGGCCGGACCTGGCACGGCGTCCCGTGGAGCGACGTGGAGGCCGTCGAGCACCGGGCCCGCCGCGGCCCGCTGGCCGACGGCTGGCTCGAGGTCTTCCCCCGCGACGGGGCGCCGGTCGCGGTGCCGCTGTCGATGTCCACCCGGGCGGTGGGCGACGGCGGGGACCTGGCGGTCGCGCTCGGCGAGCTCGCACCCGCCGAGGTCGAGGTCGTCGAGCTGGTCGACGAGGCGCCCGACGAGGCGCCCGACGTGGCGCCCGACGCCGACGAGTCTGCCGACCCGGCCGGGTACGCCGAGCCCGAGGCGCCTGCCGCGCAGGACGACACGTTCCCGCCCGCGGAGCCCACGGCGCCGTGGCGCACGACCTCCCCGCCGACCTGGACCCCCGGCCCGCTCGGCGACGAGCAGGACCCCCCGACCGGTGGCCAGCACGACGGCGACGGCGCCCGGATGCTGCGCGACCCGCGCCCGGTGCTGGCCCGCGGGATCGGCACCCTGGCCGCCCGCCTGCGCCGTCCGCAGCCGGCGCCGCCCGGCGACGCGCCGGCCGGCCCTGCCGCGAGCCCGGCAGCCGGCGGCCCGAGCGTCCCGCTGGTCGCCAGCCTCACCCCGAGCCCGCTGCGCGACCCGGTCGGCGCCAGCCGGATCGAGATCCGCAGCGACCTGGTCCACGGCGCCAACGCGCTGCGCCTCGACCCGGCCGAGACCGAGGACGGCACCCGCAGCGAGCTGCCCGAGGCGCGCGAGCTGCGTCGTCCCGGCAGCGTCAACCTGGTCGAGGACGTCGTCCTGCTGGACGCGAACGTGCGCCCGATCGCCCAGGCCGGACAGCCTGTGGAGCCGCTGGTCATCGACGGCACCGACGTCGAGCCTGCCGCGGACCCGGTGATCGGCCCCGACCTGGCCGCCGCCCGCACCCGGCTCGGGCTCAGCGTCGACCAGCTCGCCGACCGGACCCGGATCCGTCCGCACGTCATCGAGTCGATCGAGGTCGACGACTTCGCGCCGTGCGGCGGCGACTTCTACGCCCGCGGCCACCTGCGCACCCTGGCCCGGGTGCTCGGCATCGACGGTGCGCCGCTGCTGGCCACCTACGACGAGCGGTACGCGCACGCGCCGATCAGCCCCCGCCGGGTCTTCGAGGCCGAGCTCGCCACCGGCGCGCACGGCGGCATCCGCGGCACCCGCGGCGGGCCGAACTGGTCGGTGCTGGTCGCCGCGGTGATGGTGCTGGTCCTGGCCTGGTCGATCGCCCGGCTGGTCACCGACAGCCCCAGCAGCCTCAACGACGCGCCGCCCCTGAACGGCTCCGGCGGGATCGCGTCCGCGCCCGGCGACCCGGTGCCGGTGCTCCTGGACGCCGCCGGCGGCGGTGCGACCGTCCGGGTGCAGGACGGGTCGGGCACCACCGTCTTCGACGGCGACCTCGCCTTCGGCCAGACCCGGCTGCTGCGCTCGGTCGCGACTCCGGTCACGGTGACCAGCACCGACGGCTCGCTCAAGGTCACCCTCGGCGACGGCGAGACGATGAGCGTCGGCGACACCGGGGCCCGCGGCACCCGGACGTTCGGGCCCGCCCGCTGAGCTCGCCGCGCCCGCGGCCCGCGTCACGCCGGCACCGCGCCGGTCCGGGTGACTCCGCTCACCCGGCCGGCGCGGAAGCGCGGTCGTGACCTCGGACGCGGCATACTCGGGGCCGAGATGACGACGCAGCCCACGACCCCCCCGCAGACCCCGCAGCCCACCTCCGTCGCGCTGGTGACGCTGGGTTGTGCCCGCAACGAGGTCGACTCCGAGGAGCTCGCCGGCCGGCTGGACGCCGGCGGGTTCGTGCTCGTCGACGACCCGGCCGACGCGGACGCGGTGGTGGTGAACACCTGCGGCTTCGTCGAGGCCGCGAAGAAGGACTCGGTGGACACCCTGCTCCAGGCCGCCGACCTCAAGGAGAGCGGCCGGCCGCAGGCCGTGGTCGCGGTCGGCTGCCTCGCCGAGCGCTACGGCAAGGACCTCGCCGACTCGCTGCCCGAGGCCGACGCCGTGCTCGGCTTCGACGACTACCCCGACATCGCGAGCCGGCTGCGTTCGATCGTCGCCGGCGAGCAGCACCAGGCGCACACCCCGCAGGACCGGCGCTCGCTGCTGCCGATCTCCCCGGTCGAGCGGGCCGCCAGCGCGCTGAGCGTGCCCGGGCACGCGGTGGCGACCAGCGGCGAGGTCGGCCTCGGCGGTCCGGAGACCGGCCCGCGCGGGCTGCGCCGGCGCCTGGACGGCGGCCCGATGGCGCCGCTGAAGCTGGCCAGCGGCTGCGACCGTCGCTGCACCTTCTGCGCGATCCCGAGCTTCCGCGGCTCCTTCGTCAGCCGCCGGCCCGCCGACGTGCTGGCCGAGGCGCATTGGCTGGCCGAGCAGGGCGTCAAGGAGCTCTTCCTGGTCAGCGAGAACTCCACGTCGTACGGCAAGGACCTCGGCGACCTGCGGCTGCTGGAGACGATGCTGCCCGAGCTGGCCGCGATCGAGGGCATCGCCCGGGTCCGGGTCTCCTACCTGCAGCCGGCCGAGACCCGCCCGGGCCTGGTCCAAGCGATCGCCACCACGCCCGGGGTGACCCCGTACTTCGACCTCTCCTTCCAGCACGCCAGCGCCACGGTGCTGCGCCGGATGCGCCGCTTCGGCGACCCGGAGTCCTTCCTCGGGCTGCTGGACCAGGTGCGCGGCCTCGCGCCGAGCGCCGGCGTCCGCTCCAACGTGATCGTCGGGTTCCCGGGCGAGACCGAGGAGGAGCTGCAGACCCTGTGCGACTTCCTGGTCGCGGCCCGGATGGACGTCACCGGCGTCTTCGGCTACTCCGACGAGGACGGCACCGAGGCGGCCACCATGGGCGGCAAGCTCGACGAGGACGAGATCCGCGCCCGGACCGAGCACGTCACCACCCTGGTCGAGGAGCTCAACGCCCAGCGCGCCGAGGAGCGCGTCGGCGAGGAGGTCGAGGTGCTGGTCGAGTCGGTCGAGGACGGCGAGGTGGCCGGACGCGCGGCCCACCAGGGCCCCGAGGTGGACGGGACGACGTACCTGACCGGGATCGACGCCGGGGTCGGCGACCTGGTCTCCGCGAGTGTCGTGGGCACCGACGGCGTCGACCTGATCGCGGAGGCGGTGCGATGACCGAGACGGCCGGCCAGGTCCGCAACTTCAACCTGCCGAACGTGCTGACCACGCTGCGGATCGCGATGGTGCCGTTCTTCGGCGCCGCGCTGCTCGTCGACGGCGGCGAGTCGGTGCTGTGGCGCACGGTCGCGTTCGGGATCTTCGCGGTCGCGATGATCACCGACAAGGTCGACGGCGACATCGCCCGGTCCCGCAACCTGGTCACCGACTTCGGCAAGATCGCCGACCCGATCGCCGACAAGGCGATCACCGGGATGGCCTTCATCGGGCTGTCGGTGGTCGGCGACGTGTGGTGGTGGGTGACCATCGTGGTGCTGCTGCGCGAGTGGAGAGTGACCCTGCTGCGGCTCTCGGTGCTCAAGCGGGTGGTGATCGCGGCCGCCGACCTCGGCAAGCTGAAGACCACCTTCCAGGCGATCGCCCTCGGTGGCCTGGTGCTGCCGCTGCGCGACCCCGACCTGCCGACCTGGATGCACGCCCCCGGGGAGGTCGTCTACTACGTCGCGCAGGGCTGCCTGGTGGTCGCGGTGGCCCTGACCCTGTGGTCGGGCTGGGAGTTCTTCCGCGGCGTGTGGCGCCAGCGCGGGCAGCTGCGCGCCGGCTGAGCCGCGCGCCCTGCGGGGTGCGCCGGGGAGTACGGGACGCAGGATCCTCTGATTCGGGCTCGCGCAGGTGTCCTGAGCCGGGGTTAGGGTGCGAGACCTCACAGGTCCTCGCGAAAGGTCCCTCTCGTGGTGTCTCGTCTCGGGCAGCGCACCGCTGTCGTCCTCGGTCTCGGCCTGGCCCTCGGCTCGCTCAGCGCTCTCACCGCCCCGCCGGTCTCGGCGAACCCTGCCGGCACCGGCCTGGTGATCAACGAGGTCTACGGCGCCGGCGGCAACTCCGGCGCGCTGCGCGACGCCGACTACGTCGAGCTGTACAACCCGACCGCGGCACCGATCGACCTGGCCGGCACCTCGGTGCACTACCGCGCCGCGGGCGGCGGCTCGGGCGGCGCGCCGTACCCGCTGAGCGGCACGGTCCCGGCCGACTCGACGTTCCTGATCCGGATGTCCGTGCCCGGGGCGAACGGGGCGCCGCTGCCGACGCCGGACGCCGTCGCGGCCCCGGCGTTCACGATGGCCGCCGCCGGCGGCCAGGTCTTCCTGCTCTCCGGGACCGCCCCGGTCACCGGCTCCGGGAACATGGCCGGTGCCGCCGGCGTGCTGGACATGGTCGGCGCGGCCGGCGCCTCCTCCTTCGAGACCGCACCCGCCTCGGCCGCCGCGACCACCACCAGGTCGCTGCACCGCGGGGCGGACGGCGCGGACAGCGACGACAACGGGGTGGACTTCACGCAGGGCGACCCGTCGCCGACCAACGCGGCGGGGGAGTCCACGGCGGCCCTGGCCGCCTCGGCACCGGCGGTCCGCGCCTGGGTCACCGGCTCCGCGGTGGCCGCGCAGCTCGGCGCCGAGGGCGGCGTGCCGCCGTACGCCTGGCAGGTCTCGGGGCTGCCGGCCGGCCTGAGCGCGGACGCCGCCGGCGCGATCACCGGCACCCCGACCACGGCCGGGACCAGCACCGTCACCGCGACCGTGACCGACGCGGCGGGGACGGAGGACTCGGTCACCTTCGAGCTCGTCATCGAGGACGGCGAGCCGGTCGCGATCGCCGAGGTGCAGGGCACCGGCGCGGCCTCGCCCCGGGTCGGCCGCGCGGTGCGGGTCCAGGGCGTGGTCACCGCGCTCTACCGCACCGGCGGCCTGGACGGGCTCTACCTGCAGACCCCGGGGCCGGACGCCACGCCGGGCGCCTCCGACGCGCTCTTCGTCTACGGCGGACCCGGCGCCGCGAACCTGCCCGCCGGGGTGGCCATCGGCGACTCGCTCGCGGTCGCCGGGGTGGTGGCCGAGTTCAACGGCCTGACCCAGTTGGTCCCCGCCAGCACCGGGTTCACCGAGCTCGACGACTCGCTCGGCACGGCCGAGGCCCGGCGCATCGCCTACCCGACCACGGTCGAGGGTCGCGAGGCCCACGAGGGCGAGCTGCTCGCGCCGACCGACGAGCTCGCCGTCACCAACGTCTTCGCCGTCAACCAGTACGCCGAGGTCGGGCTGGCCACCGGCGGACGACCGCTGGTCCAGCCGAGCGAGGTGTCGGCCGACCCGGCCGAGATCGCGGAGATCCGGGCCGACAACGCCGCCCGCTCGGTGGTGCTGGACGACGGTGCCACCACGAACTTCCTCACCGGCGCCGGCCGGGACCTGCCGGTGCCGTGGCTGACCAGAGGACAGGCGCCGCGGGTCGGCGCCGGCGCGACCCTCGCGGCCCCGGTGGTGCTCGACTACCGCAACAACACCTGGAAGCTCCAGCCCACCCGGCAGGTGAGTGGCGACGGCCGGGAGGTGGTCGACTTCGAGGACACCCGCGCGGTCAACCTCGCCCCCGCCGACGTCGGCGGCGACGTCCGGATCGCGACCTTCAACGTGCTGAACTACTTCAACACCACCGGTCAGGCCTACGTGGCCGCCGGCGCCGCGCAGAACCCGCCGGTGAACACCCAGTGCACCTACTACGAGGACCGCGCCGGCACCCCGATCGCCAACAACCGGTGCGGCGTGGTCACCAACGGCGCCAACGCCGGCAACGGCCCCCGGGGCGCGGCCACCGACGCCAGCCTGGCGCGCCAGCAGGCGAAGATCGTCACCGCGATCAACGCCCTCGACGCCGACGTGGTCGCGCTGGAGGAGGTGGAGAACTCCGTCAAGCTGGTCGGCGAGACCAACCGGGACGACGCGCTGGCGACCCTGGTCGCGGCGCTGAACGCCGAGGCCGGCGCCGGCACCTGGCGGTTCGTGCACTCCCCGGCCGAGGCACTGGTCGCCGGTGCGGTCGCCGAGCAGGACTCCATCCGCTCGGCGTTCATCTACCGGCCCGCCGCGGTGCAGCCGGTCGGGCAGTCCGACATCCTCTTCGGCACCCCCGAGTTCGCGAACGCCCGCGAGCCGCTGGCCCAAGCGTTCAAGGCCCGCGGCGCGCTGGACTCCGCCGCCTTCGCGGTGGTCGCCAACCACTTCAAGTCCAAGGGCGACAGCGACCCGGCGGCGGTCGGCGACAACGCCGACCACCCCGACTTCGGCGCGTTCAACGGCGACCGGGTCCGCCAGGCCCGCCGGCTGGCCGCGTTCAGCGAGGAGTTCGCCCGCGCCCGCGGCACCGGCGCGGTCTTCCTGGTCGGCGACTTCAACTCCTACTCCGCCGAGGAGCCGATCACGGTGCTCGGCGAGGCGGGCTATCTGCCGATCGAGTCCGACACCGCGGGGGAGGAGACCTACTCCTTCAGCGGGCTGTCGGGGTCGCTGGACCACGTGCTGGCCAACCCGGCGGGACGGGCGATGAGGACCGGCTCCGACATCTGGGAGATCAACGCCAACGAGTCGCCCGCCTTCCAGTACAGCCGGTACAACTACCACGGCGCGGAGCTGTTCGACCCGAGCACCCCGTTCGCCGCCTCCGACCACAACCCGCACGTGGTGGGGCTCGACCTGCCGGACGTCGAGGGCGACTACACCCCCGTCCAGCTGCTGGCCACCAACGACTTCCACGGCCGGCTGCTCGCCAACGGCGCCGAGGCGGGCGCC
>JADGMW010000718.1_pt1 | contig 10063 bp, 12 predicted proteins | sample 8641801 | NCBI WGS metagenome assembly JADGMW01 (sample SAMN16272018, study PRJNA661076) | feces metagenome | isolation source: fecal sample from diarrhoea affected cattle A | host: Bos taurus | place: South Africa: Lokaleng Village, Mahikeng | collected 2019-09
GAGGTGGGCCGGACGCCGCACAACGAGGCGTACCTGCGCACCAAGGCCACCTCGATGGGACACGTCCTGACGTTCCCCCCCGGCACCCAGCAGACCGAGCCGCTGCGGCTCGACCCGGTCGAGGCCGCACCGGCCGCGCCCGGCACCGACACCGGCGACCACGTCCTCGTCGAGGACGACCTGGGCGCCATCCCCACCAGCGAGGAGATCAGGTCATGAGCGGCGCAGGAGCACCCACCCTGGACGTCGACGGCGCGGGACTGCGGGTGACCGTCGTCGCCGCGAGCTGGCACACCGTCGTCATGGACGGGCTGATCGAAGGGGCGCGACGCGCCCTGGAGGAAGCGCACGTGACGGACGTCACCTGGGTGCGGGTCCCCGGCACGTTCGAGCTGCCCGTCGCCGCCCGGCACGCCGCCGGCCACGCCGACGCCGTGGTCGCTCTCGGGGTGGTCATCCGGGGCGGCACCCCGCACTTCGACTACGTGTGCCAGGCCGCCACCATGGGCCTGACGGACGTCGCGGTGCGCACCGGCGTCCCGGTCGGGTTCGGCGTCCTCACGTGCGACGACGAGGCGCAGGCGCTCGATCGCGCGGGGCTGCCCGGATCGCACGAGGACAAGGGCGCGGAGGCCGCCGAGGCGGCACTGGCGACGGTCGCGGCCCTGCGTGCGTCTAGGCTCCTGCCGTGAAGACGTTCGACGCGCTGTTCGCTGAGCTGGCCGAGAAGGCCGCCACCCGCCCCGCCGGATCCGGCACAGTCACCGAGCTGGACGCCGGCGTCCATGCGATCGGCAAGAAGGTCGTCGAGGAGGCCGCCGAGGTCTGGATGGCCGCCGAGCACGAGGGCGACGAGCGCACCGCCGAGGAGATCTCGCAGCTGCTCTACCACCTGCAGGTGCTGATGCTCGCGAAGGGCCTGACCCTCGAGGACGTCTACGCCCACCTGTGACCAGGCGCCCTGGCGCACCGCCCCGATGTGGGGCGCCAGGGCTCGCCGCCCGGCCACACCCGTCTCTTCCACCGAACGACCCATCGTGAGGACCCCGTGCTGAGGATCGCTGTCCCCAACAAGGGCTCGCTGTCAGAGCCCGCCGCCGAGATGCTCCGCGAGGCGGGCTACCGCCAGCGCCGCGACTCCCGCGAGCTCGTGCTGCCCGACCCGGACAACGACGTCGAGTTCTTCTTCCTGCGCCCCCGCGACATCGCGGTGTACGTGGGCGCCGGCACGGTCGACGTCGGCATCACCGGCCGCGACCTGCTGCTCGACTCTGAGTCGGCCGCGAGCGAGCACCTTCGCCTCGGGTTCGCCCGCTCGACGTTCCGGTTCGCGGCGCCCGCCGCCCAGGAACTCCAGGACGCCTCGGAGATCGCCGGGCGCCGCGTCGCCACGTCGTACCCGGTGCTCGTGCGCGCCTACCTCGCCGAGCGTGGCGTCGCCGCCTCGGAGATCGTGCGCCTCGACGGCGCCGTCGAGACCGCGATCCGGCTGGGCGTCGCCGACGTGATCGCCGACGTCGTGGAGACCGGCACGACGCTGCGCGCCGCGGGGCTGGCCATCTTCGGCGAGCCGATCCTGCGCTCGGAGGCCGTGCTCGTCCGGCGCTCGGACGGGGACGAGCCCGCGGGACTGGACGTGCTGACCCGCCGCCTGCAGGGCGTCATGACGGCGCACGAGTACGTCCTGATGGACTACGACGTGCCGCTGGCCCTGGTCGACGCGGCCGTGGCGATCACCCCTGGCCTGGAGTCCCCGACGGTGTCCCCGCTGCACAATCGCGAGTGGGCCGCCGTGCGGGCGATGGTGCGGCGCTCCGACACGAACCGGGTCATGGACACGCTGTACGACCTGGGCGCGCGGGCCATCCTCGTGACGTCGATCCACGCCTGTCGGCTGTGACCGAGCACAGCCCGGGCGCGAGCCGCGGCGACGACGACCGGCCACGGCTGGCCGGCCTCTACGCCCCGTTCCGCCCCCGGTACGCCCGCCTCGTGACGCTCGGGCTCGCCGGGGTGGTCCTCGCGCTCACGGTGGTGCTCATCGTGACGTTCCCGCGCCTCGCTCCGGGCAGCGACGTGCTGGGCGACCAGATCGGCTTCGGCCTGGTGGGCGGGGCGATCGCGCTGTTCTGCTGGCGGCAGGCCACCGTCTCGGCCCGGGTCGACCCGCAGGGCATCTCGGTGCGCAACCTCGTCTTCTCCCGGCGGCTCGAGTGGGCCGAGATCGTCCTGGTGCGCTTCGGCGAGGGGCGCCCGTGGGCGCAGCTCGACCTGGCAGACGGCGACACCCTCGCGGTGATGGGCGTGCAGCGCGCCGACGGGGCCAGGGCCGAGCGCGAGGCGCGCCGGCTGGCGACCCTGGTCGAGCTGCACAGCCGCACGCCGCGCGACGACTGACGCCGACGGCAGGCGCAGGGGCGGCTGGCGGCGTCAGGCCCGGCGCCCGGCCGCGATCTCCTCGGCGTGCACACCGGCGACCGCCGCGGCGAGGAACGCGCCGGGATCCGCCTCGAGGCCTCGGCCCATGGTGGACAGCCGCACGGGCGACGCGCCGAGGGCGGCGAGGAGCCCCTCGTCGGCGGGCGTCTCCACCAGCCGGTGGCGTCCCGAGGGCGCGACGAGCCCGAGCGCCTGGGCCCGTACCCGCTCGCCGAGCTCGGCGAGCGAGGGCTGGCCCGGCACGCGGTCCCGCTCGAGCCCGGCGGCGAACACCGGCGCCACGACGTCGGCTGGCGCCAGGGCGACACGGCCGTACGCCGTGAGCGAGTGGTGGGAGACCCCGAGGTGGCGCTCCCGTGGGTCCGCCCCGGACACCCGCAGCGACGCGACGGGCGTCCCGCGCAGCGTCGCCGCGGCGTTGACCGCCTCGCCCGCCGCGACGCCGGAGAACCCCCACCGTGTCCCGGTGCCCAGGTTGCCGGGCCCCTGTGCGACCACCACGAGGTCCGCGTCGACCACGTGCCGGGCGGCCAGCAGGCCGGTGTGCACCGTGACGGCCTCCAAGTCCCCGCCGAAGGCCTGCCCCGTGGTGACGCACGCCTCGATCCAGCCCGCGGACCGCAGCCCCGCCACCGCCTGGGAGAACCACGCGGGGAGCGCCCCGCCATCGGTCATCACGTAGGCGACCCGGGGCGCCGGCCGGCCCGCGCGCGCGGCCGCGTGCCGAGCGCCGGCGACGATCGCGGGCAGGGCGGAGTGCAGGTCGGCGACGACCACCGGCAGGCCGGCGAGGTCGTCGGCGTCCCGCAGCACGTCGTGGTGCGGCGACTCCTGGTCGTCCACGCCCAGCACCATCTCCTGCAGCGGGGTGTACCGGGCCTTGACGAGGTGCCCGGGGCCTGGCTCAGGGTCTGCCGGGAGCGTGTCGACAGGCGCCACGACCATCGCGTAGCCGCCCGTGCCCAGCCCGCGCGCCAAGGCCGTCACGTTGAGCAGCACCCGCTCGCCGACAGCGGGGAGCCCGACCAGGCCGGGGTAGGCGAGGGCGCGCACCGTCCCGCCCGGAGGCAGGTCGCCGACGCCCTCTCCCTCGAGGGAGGCCTCGAGCTCCGCCGCACCCGGCCAGCGCCGACCGTGCGACACCACGACTGCTGAACGCCAGGTGATCACCGGATCACGCTACCGGCCACTAGCGTGGTGCTGATGCCAGAACAGATCCATCCCGCCGAGCGGCTGCTCAACCTGGTCATCGCGCTGGTCAACACGTCCGCGCGCATGACCAAGGAGCAGATCCGCACGAGCGTCGCCGGCTACGGCGACGCTCCGTCCGACGACGCCTTCGAGCGGATGTTCGAGCGCGACAAGGACACGCTGCGCGAGCTCGGCATCCCGATCCTCACGGTCACGGGGGCTGGCCACGGCGACGACATCGGGTACCGGATCGACCAGGAGGCGTACGCGCTGCCGCCCATCGAGCTGACGCCCGCCGAGCTGGGCGTCCTCTCGCTGGCCGCGCAGTTCTGGCAGGACCAGTCGGTGCGCACCGACACCACCCGGGCGCTGACCAAGCTGCGCGCGGTGGGCGACGCGCCGGAGGCCGCAGACCTGGTGGCCGGCCTCGCGCCCCGGGTGCGCGCCGCGGGCGACAGCTTCGGCCCGCTGCTCGAGGCCGTCCAGGCGCGGCGGGTGGTGTCGTTCACCTACCGCGCGGCCAGCACGGGGGAGGTCCGCACCCGCTCGGTCGAGCCGTGGCGGCTGCTGGCCCGGCGCGGCGGCTGGTTCCTCGTGGGGCACGACCGCGAGCGGGGCGAGGCCCGCTCGTTCCGGCTGAGCCGCATCGAGGGGCGCGTCCGCGCCGACGGGCCCGAGGGCGCGTTCGACCCGCCGCGCCCCGACCTCGTCGACGCCGCCACAGGTGCGTGGAGCGGCGGCTCGCAGCAGATGGCGGTGCTCGCGGTGCGCCCCGAGCGCGCGGAGGCGCTGCGGGCCCGGGCCTTGCCCGCCGTGGCGTCCGACACCGATGGGCATGCGGCTGACGACGTCGACCTGCGCGACCCGGCCGTCGCGGCGGTGGTCGCCGACCGCGACGTGCTCCATGTGCCCTTCACCTCGCTCGGCGAGATGGCGGAGGACGTGCTGGGGTACGGCGACGCCGTCGTGGTGCTGGACCCGCCCCCGTTGCGGCGGGCCGTGCTGCGGCTCCTGCGGGTGGCCGCCGGCCTGCGCCCCGTCGAGCATGGAGGCGCATCCCGTGGCTGAGCGGGCGAGTGAGCGGCTGCTGCGGCTGCTCGGCATGATCACCTATCTGGACCGGCACGCGGGTGTGCCCGTGGAGCAGGTCGCGGCGCACTTCGGGGTGACGCCGCGCCAGGTGATCGACGACGTCGACACCCTGTGGATGACCGGCACCCCCGGGTACTACCCGCACGACCTCATCGACTTCGACGCGGCCTCGTACGAGGAGGGCGTGGTGCGGCTCACGGAGGCTCGGGGCATGACCAGGCCGCTGCGCCTGGGCACCCGTGAGGCGGTGGCCCTCGTGGCGGCGCTGCGCGCGATGCGCGAGGCGCTGGACTCGAGCCTCGACGCCGAGCGGGCCCAGGTGCTGGCGTCGGCCCTCGAGAAGCTCACCGCGGCGACCGGTGAGGGCGCGGCGGGCGTCGACGTGCGCCTGGCAGTCGACGGCGCCCCCCAGGTCGTCGCGGCCATCGGCTCGGCGCTGCAGCAGGGGCGCCGGCTGTGGATTCGATACGTCAACGCCTCCGACGTCGCCAGCGAGCGGGAGGTGGACCCCGTCCGCCTGGTCACCTCGGACGAGCGCTCGTACCTGCTCGCCTGGTGCCTGCGCGCGGGCGGCGAGCGTCTGTTCCGGGTGGATCGGATCGTGGCGGCGCGGGTCCTGGACACGCCCGCTGAGCCGCACACGGTGAGCGACCGCGCGACGGAGTTCCGGCCGGACCGGTCGGGCGGCCTGGTCACGCTGGTCGTGGGGAGCCGTGCCCGCTGGATCGCGGAGAGCGTGCCCGTCGAGGCCGTGCGGAACCATCCCGACGGGTCATTCGAGGTCGACCTGCGGGTCGCGAACGTGGCGTGGCTCCGGCACCTGGTGCTCAGCGCGGCGGAGGACGTGATCGAGGTCCGCCCGCCCGAGGTGGCCGCCGCCGTGGCGGACATGGCTCGGGCGGCCCTCGACGCGTACGGGCCGCTCACGGACCGCGACATGCCGGAGGGCCGCTAGCCGCTCGGCGCCGGACCCGGCGGTCGCCCCACTAGGGTGGTCGCGTGCTCTGGTTCTTCGTGTGGACGGCCCTCGCCCTGGGGACCCTGCTCGGCGCGTTCTGGATCGGGCGAGACCTGTGGCGCAAGGGCATCGCCCTGCTCGAGGAGCTCGGCCGTGCGGCCGAGGTGCTCGGCGTGCTGGCCGAGCGCACGGCGGAGCTGGCGGACGCCGCGGCCGCGGCCGCGCCGGCTCGGCCGCAACTGTTGGACGACCCCGCCACGCACCGCGTCACCGTCGACCGGTTGCGCGAGGAGCGGGCCGAACGGGTGGCGCTGCGCGCGGAGCGCCATCGTCAGACGTTCGCGCGCTGGCGGTCGTACAGCCGCTGAGCGGCCATCACGCGGGACCAAGGGCGGCGTCGCGGCATCGCATCAGCCGGTTAGTATCTGGGCACCACGAGGTTTCGAGGGAGACATCCGATGAACGCGCTCAAGCCCATGCACATCTTGGTCCTGGTGATCATCGTGCTGCTCCTCTTCGGGGCGAAGCGGCTTCCCGACCTCGCCAAGAGCGTCGGCCAGTCGTTGAAGATCTTCAAGAACGAGGTCAAGGACCTCACGGACGACAACGACGCCCGTCCGACCCCCACCACGGCCGCCCCCGTGGCAGCCCCGCCGGCAAGCGTGGCCCCCGCGCCGCAGGTGGACCTGGGCACGCCCGCGACGCCCGCTGATCGGCCGGCGCAGGCGCCTCCGGCCGGGGGCGACCAGCCCACGAGCTGACCTCTATGAGCGACAAGGCCCGTCGGCAAGCCGCCGGCGGCCGGATGCCGCTGCGTGAGCACCTCGTGGAGCTCCGCAAGCGGGTCTTCCTGGCCGCCTGCGGCCTCGTCGTCGGCGCCATCGGCGGCTGGCTGCTGTTCGATCCCGTCTTCCATGCCCTCCAGGAGCCGCTGCTGGACGCGGGGGCCGCGCGTGGAGGCAGCGCGTCGGTGAACTTCGGCGGCCTGGCGAGCGCGTTCGACATGCGGCTGAAGGTCTCGTTCTTCCTCGGCGCGATCCTGACCAGCCCGTGGTGGCTCTTCCAGCTCTGGGCCTTCGTGACCCCAGGGCTCACCCGCCGTGAGCGCGGCTACGCGGTGGGCTTCGTCGGGGCTGCCGCGCCGCTGTTCCTCGCCGGGTCCTACCTCGCCTGGACCACGATGCCCACGGCCGTGCGCGTCATGACGGACTTCATCCCGCAGCAGGCCACGAACCTCATCGACGCGCAGAACTACCTCAGCTTCGTCATGCGCTTCGTCCTGGCGTTCGGCGTGGCGTTCGTGCTGCCGGTGATCATGGTGGCGCTCAACATGGCAGGGGTCGTGCGCGCCTCCACCTGGGCGAAGGGCTGGCGGTGGGCCGTCATGCTCGCGTTCGTGTTCGCCGCGGTGATGACTCCCACCCCGGACGCGATCACCATGGTCATCATGGCGCTGCCGATCTGCGGGCTGTACTTCATCGCCCTGGGCCTGTGCCTCCTGCACGACCGCCGTGTCGACAAGGCACGGGTCGCCGCCGGCCTGCCACGGCTGGACGGCACCATGGCGGACGAGCCGGCCGCGGCGCCGGCCGCCGTCGACTCCGAGGAGCCCGGGCCGGCATGACCCACCTCGGAGTCGTCGCCAACCCCACCGCTGGGCGGGGACGCGGCGCGGGGGCAGGCGCCCGGGCCGTGGAGCTGCTGCGCCGTCACGGCCACCACGTCGAGGACCTGTCCGCCAGCGACCTGGAGTCCGCGAGCGCACGGGCTCGTCACGCCTCGGTCCGAGGCCTCGACGCCCTCGTCGTGGTCGGCGGAGACGGCATGGTGAACCTGGGGGCGAACGTCGTCGCGGAGACGGACCTGCCGTTGGGCATCGTCGCCGTCGGCTCGGGCAACGACCTGGCGCGCGCGATCGGCCTGCCCCGGGGTGACGTCGAGGCGTCGGTGCGCGCCATCGAGCACGGCCTGGCGCGGGGTCCCCGCAAGATCGACGCGGTGAGCGTCGGGCCGCCGAGGCACACGACGCGGACCTGGTACCTCGGCGCGCTCTCGTGCGGCGTCGACGCGGCCGTGAACGCGCGGGCCAACGCGATGCGCTGGCCCGGCGGCAGCGGGCGGTATGTGCGTGCCCTGGCCGCCGAGCTGCGGACGTTCGCCCCGTACGGGTACCGGGTCACGCTCGACGACGTGGTGTGGGAGTCAGCGGGGTGCGTGGTCGCCGTCGCGAACTCGCCGTGGTTCGGCGGCGGGGTGAAGATCGCCCCCGACGCGCTGCTCGACGACGGCTTGCTGGACGTCGTGGTCGCCGGGCCGTTCACCCGTGGCGGTGTGGTGCGGGTCTTCCCGGGGATGTACGCCGGCCGGCATGTGCGCCATCCCGCGGTCCAGGTCTTCCGCACCCGGACGGCGCTCATCGAGCCGGTGCCGATGCTCGGCCCGGCGCCGCCCGACGCCTACGCCGACGGCGAGCGGCTGGGCCCCTCGCCGCTGCTGGCGCAGGTGCACCCGGGCGCCGTGCAGGTGCTCGCCTGACCCGTCGCCTAGGGTTGAGGACGTGGCAGGTCGTCTCGAGGAGTCCCCGGCAGAGCGGTACGCGGCAGCCCGTCGACGCGCGGCGAGCGCCGACAGCCAGCTGACGCGGTTCCGCGAGGTGCTCGACTTCCCGCTGGACGACTTCCAGGTCGAGGCGTGCGAGGCCGTCGAGCGCGGCAGCGGCGTGCTTGTCGCCGCGCCCACGGGCGCGGGCAAGACGGTGATCGGCGAGTTCGCGGTCCACCTGGCGCTCGCCACGGGGCGCAAGGCGTTCTACACCACGCCGATCAAGGCGCTGTCCAACCAGAAGTACGGGGACCTGGTGGCGCGGCACGGCGCCGAGAACGTGGGCCTGCTCACCGGTGACACGTCGGTCAACGGCGACGCGCCCGTGGTGGTCATGACCACCGAGGTCCTGCGGAACATGCTGTACGCCGGCTCTGGCGCGCTCATGGGCCTGGGGTACGTGGTGATGGACGAGGTGCACTACCTGGCCGACCGGTTCCGCGGCCCGGTGTGGGAGGAGGTGATCCTCCACCTGCCCGACGACGTGCAGCTCGTGTCGCTCTCGGCGACGGTGTCCAACGCCGAGGAGTTCGGCGAGTGGCTGACGGCGGTGCGGGGCGACACGGCGGTGGTGGTGAGCGAGCACCGCCCCGTGCCCCTGGGCCAGCACGTGCTGGCGCGCGGGGCGCTGCACGACCTGTACGCGGGCCATGTCGACCCCACCGACCCGGGTGTCAACCCCCCGATCAACCCGGAGCTCGCGCGCGTGGTCCGTCGGGACCGTGAGGACGGCGCGGCGCAGCACGGTCGGCGCGGCCCCGGCGACCGGGGGTACCGGGGGCGCGGGCACGGGGTCCGCGCGCAGGGCGGCGGCCAGGGCAGAAGCCGCCCGACGCCCCGGTTCATGGTGGTGGACCTGCTCGACGAGGCCGGCCTGCTGCCCGCCATCGCGTTCATCTTCTCCCGGGCCGGGTGCGAGGGCGCCGTCGCGCAGTGCGTCGCCGCCGGCCTGCGGTTGACGGACCAGGAGCAGGAGGCGGAGATCCGCCGCGTCGTGGAGGAGCGCTGCGCCTCGATCCCGCCCGAGGACCTCGGGGTCCTCGGGTACTGGGGGTTCCTGGACGCGCTTTCCCGGGGGATCGCCGCCCACCATGCGGGGATGCTGCCGCTGTTCAAGGAGACCGTCGAGGACCTCTTCGCCCGCGGCCTGGTCCGGGTGGTCTTCGCCACCGAGACCCTGGCGCTGGGCATCAACATGCCGGCGCGCTCCGTGGTGCTGGAGAGGCTCGTCAAGTGGGACGGGTCTCGGCACGTCGAGATCACGCCCGGGGAGTACACCCAGCTCACCGGCCGCGCCGGCCGCCGGGGCATCGACGTCGAGGGCCATGCCGTGGTGGTCGACCACCCGGCGCTCGATTTGGTGGCGCTGGCCGGCTTGGCGTCCAAGCGCCTGTACCCGCTGCGCTCGAGCTTCCGCCCCACGTACAACATGGCGGTGAACCTGGTCTCCCAGGTGGGCCGTCCCCGTGCCCGCGAGGTCCTCGAGACCTCCTTCGCGCAGTTCCAGGCTGACCGGGGCGTCGTGGGACTGGCGCGGCAGGCGCAGGCGCACTCGGAGGCCCTCGAGGGGTACGCCGAGGCCATGCAGTGCCACCTCGGCGACTTCCGCGAGTACGCCGCGCTGCGCAGGGCCATCTCCGACCGGGAGCGCGCGCTGTCGACGGAGGCCGCGGCGGCGCGCCGCAGGGAGGTCGGGCGGTCGCTCGAGGGCCTGCGGGTCGGGGACGTCATCGAGATCCGCGCCGGACGGCGCTCCGGGCACGCCGTGGTGCTCGACCCGGG
>JADGMW010000863.1_pt1 | contig 10057 bp, 10 predicted proteins | sample 8641801 | NCBI WGS metagenome assembly JADGMW01 (sample SAMN16272018, study PRJNA661076) | feces metagenome | isolation source: fecal sample from diarrhoea affected cattle A | host: Bos taurus | place: South Africa: Lokaleng Village, Mahikeng | collected 2019-09
CGCGGAGCTGGGCCACCGCGTCACGGTGGTCGACCCCAGCGCGTCGGGGTCGAGGGACAACCCGGGGGCGGACTTACTCAAGCTCGGTGTGGGCGAGGCGCTCGGCCTGCGGATCGACTACTACGTGCTGATCAACCTCGAGGGCTTCAGCCGGCTGGTCGACGCCCTCGGCGGGATCACGGTCAACGTCAACTACTGGGTCCCCATCGGCGGCGAGCCGTCGCTGGGCAACCTGCCCGACGACTACATCGCGCCCGGCCCGGACCGGCGGATGGACGGCGAGACCGCCCTGGACTTCGCGCGCGGCCGGTTCGGGCTCACCGACTACGACCGGATGGACCGGCAGCGCTGCACGATCGACGCGATCGTCGACGCCGCCGACCCGATCACCCTGCTGACCAAGTACCAGCAGCTGGCCCGCACCACCCGCGACGTCGTCTTCACCGACATCCCGCGCTCGGTGCTCGGCGACTTCGTGGACCTGGCGTTCCTGGTCAAGGACGCCGAGATCCGCAGCGTCGTGTTCGACGACTCGGTCATCGACCCGGCCTATCCCGATTACGACGAGATCCGCGGGATCGTCTACCTGGCGCTGTCCGATCCGCCGGAGCCCGACGACTCCGGCCCCGACGACGCGACGCCGGGAGAATCCGGGCCCGCGCAGCCGACGCAGCCGAGCGCCACTCCGTCGCCGGACAGCACCCCCTCGCCGGGTGCCGGGAGCACCACCGCGCAGCCGGTGGCCCCCACCGACGTCGGCGACGCCTGCGCCTACGACCGAGAGGCCGCCGAGCTCGCGCTGCTCGAGGGCCGGCCCCCGACGCGCGGCGACTGAGCGGTCCCGCCGCTTCCGCGGGCCACCCAGGGAGAGGTCCGCGCCGGCCGCCCGGCGATCACATCGCGGCGATCTGCAGCAGGTTCCCGCAGGTGTCGTCGAGCACCGCGGTGGTGACCGGCCCCATCTGCGTGGGCGGCTGGGTGAACCGGACGCCGAGCGCGGTCAGCCGGTCGTACTCGGCCTGCACGTCGGGCACGGCGAAGGAGTTGTACGGGATGCCGTCGGCGACCAGGGCCTGCTTGAACGCCTTGGCCGCAGGGTGCTCGTCGGGCTCCAGGACCAGCTCCACCCCGTCGGGCTGCCCGGGGGAGACGACGGTGAGCCAGCGGTGCTCGCCCATCGGGACGTCGTTCTTCACCACGAAGCCCAGCACGTCGGTGTAGAACCGCAGCGCCTTCTCCTGGTCGTCGACGAACACGCTGGTCAGGACGATGTTCACGGGCCCTCCTCGGGGTCGATGCGCCACCGGTCGGTGATGGCGCGCAGCGGTGCGGTGTCCAGGTCGTGGAACTTGTAGCGGCCCTCGCGCCGGGTCCGGACCAGCCCGGCCGCCTCGAGGACGTCGAGGTGCTGGGAGACGGCCTGCCGGGTCGAGGACAGACCGTGCCGGCTGATCAGCCGGTTGATCAGCTCGAACAGGGTCTGCCCGGAGCGTTCCTGCAGCTCGTCGAGGATCGCCCGACGGGTCGGATCGGCGAGGGCCTTGAACACGTCGCCCACGCACGCACGATAGGCAAGCAGCAGCTTGCCTGACAAGCCCCCGGCGGAGGCGGCGGAGCGGCGCGGGAGAATGGGCGCCGTGCCCGCCGTCGACGTCCGTGCTGTGTCCGCCGTCGACGAGACCCTCCGCGCCGAGCTGCTCGCCTGCTGGGTCGACGTGACCAACGCCGGCGGCGCCGTCGGCTTCGTCCCGCCGGTCGGCCCGGAGGACGTCGCGCCCGTGCTCGACCGGCTGCTCGAAGGCGTCGCCGCGGGGCGGGACGTGCTCTGCGTGCTCACCGTCGACGGCGGCACGGCGGGGTTCGCGGCGCTGGTCGGCTCGTCGTCCCCGCTGCGCCGGCACTGGGGCACGGTCCTCCGGGTGCAGGTGCACCCGACCCGGCAGGGCACCGGCCTGGGCCGCGCGCTGATGGCGGGGGTGCACCGGATCGCCGCGGAGCGGGGCTGGGAGTTCGTGTCGCTCACTGCCCGCGGGGGCACCGGCGTCGACGCGTTCTACCGGGCCCTGGGCTACACCGAGGTCGGCCGGATGCCGGGAGCCGTCCGGGTGGCCCCCGGCGACGACCGGGACGAGATCCTGCTCGCCCGCCGCCTCTGATCCTCTGGTAGACCCGGGGGCATGACCTCCGGCGCCCCCACCCCCGACCCCTCCGCCGGCCGCACCCCCGAGCAGGACCGGGCACGCCAGATCGCGCTGTTCGTGCTCGGTGTGGCCGTCGTCCTGCTGGTGTCCTCGGTGACCTGGTTCGGCAGCGACCAGGCCGGCGTGGGCATCGCCCAGATCGTGTGCGCCCTGGTGGTGGCCGGCGTCGGCGGCTTCCTGCTCCGCCGCGCCGGCACCCCCAGCTGACCCGCGCGCTCAGACCGTGCGCCGGCTCCCGACGGCGTCGCGGACCGGGCCCAGGGCGATAACCAGGCCGACCAGCGCGGTGAGGACGTGCAGCACGTTGTCGGCGCCGTTCAGGTTCAGGAAGTCCCAGTCCTCGCCGACGGCGATGAGGCCGTAGACGAACGCGGCCCCGTACCCGACCGCCAGCAGCCACCCGTAGCTGCGGGCACCGGCCAGCGTGCGGGAGAGCGCGATGCCGACGGCGCCGATGAGGATGTGCACGACGTTGTGCATCGGGTTGATCATGAACCCGAGGAGCGTCTCGCCCTCGTGGTGGGCGGGCATGCCGTTCTCGTTGCCGAAGAAGTTGTCGAAGCCGGTGATGAAGAAACCGATGATGCCGATCAGCAGGTAGATCGCGCCGAAGGCCAGGGCCACCAGCTCGGGCCAGGTCTTGCCGGCGCGTCCGGTACCGCTGCGGTCCGCGGATGCGGCCATGAGGGTCCTCCTGGGAGTCGGTGCCGCCGGGGCGGCGACTGGAACTCCGCGGTACCCCTTCCCGACGGGCGATAACGCTGGTCACCCGGACGTGTGGCCGGATCGTGACCGGCTGTGCTCAGTTCCGGGAGCGGGCGGTGGGCACGCGCCGGCGGACCACGAACGGGCCGATCGCCAGCAGGTCGACCGGGGCCGACCCGAAGCACTCCAGCGCGTCCCGCGGATCGTCGACCATCGGCCGGCCGGCGGTGTTGAGGCTGGTGTTCACCACGACCGGGATCCCGGTCCGCCGCTCGAAGGCCGAGATCATCCGGTGCACCAGCGGCTGCTGTTCCGGATCGATGGTCTGGATGCGGGCGGTGCCGTCGACGTGGGTGACCGTCGGGATGCGGTCGCGCCACTCGGGGGCGACGTCGTGCACGAAGAGCATGTACGGCGAGGGGATGGGGCCCCGGCTGAAGATCTCCGGCGCCCTCTCCAGCAGCACCATGGGGGCGACCGGCCGGAACTGCTCGCGGCCCTTCACGTCGTTCATCCGCTCGAGGTTGGCCTCGTGGCCGGGGTGGGCGAGCAGCGAGCGGTGCCCGAGCGCGCGGGGGCCGTACTCGCTGCGGCCCTGGAACCAGGCGACGATGCCGTTGTCGGCCAGCACCTCGGCCACCGCCTCGGCGACGTCGTCCGGGCGCTCGTAGTCGATGGCCGCCGTCTGCAGCACCTGCTCGATCTGCTCGTCGCTCCAGCCGCGGCCGAGCGCCGCGCCGGGCATCGGCTGCGTCTCCTCGCCCAGCTCGCGGGCCACGTGCAGGGCCGCGCCCAGGGCGGTGCCGGCGTCCCCGGCGGCCGGCTGCACCCAGACCTGCTCGAACGGGCTCTCGACGAGGATGCGGGTGTTCGCCACGCAGTTCAGCGCGGTGCCGCCGGCCAGGGTGAGCACCCGGTCGCCGGTCTGCGCGTGCAGCCAGCGGGCGAGGTCGACCAGCACCTCCTCCAGCCGGGTCTGCACGCTGGCGGCGAGGTCGGCGTGCGCGTCGGTCCAGGCATCGCCCGAGCGGAGCCGCGGGGCGAACTCGGTGAAGTCGATCCGCTCGGTGCGGAACCCGCCGTCGTCGGTGGCCCGGATCAGCTCGGACAGCGCGCCGGCGAAGCGCGGCTTGCCGTAGGAGGCCATCGCCATGACCTTGAACTCGTCGGAGCTGCGCAGGAAGCCGAGGTGGTCGGTGAGCTCCTCGTACAGCAGCCCCAGCGAGTGCGGGAGCGCCTGGCCGGCGAGGACCTCCAACCGGCCGTCGACGTAGCGGCCGGCCAGGTGGCTGTGCGCCTCGCCGCGGCCGTCGAGGACCAGGACGGAGTTGTCCCGCAGGCCGTCGACGCCGGGCGCGGCCAGCCCGGCGGAGGCGGCGTGGGCGACGTGGTGCTTGACGAACCGCACCTTCGCCGGGTCCAGGCCGGGGAGCGCGTGCGCCAGGAAGTCCGGCGCCATCTCGGCGTACCGCCGTCGCATGACGTCGCCGTCGTCGAAGAGGCCGGTGTCCTCCGGCGTCGTCATCAGCGCCGGGTCGAAGGAATACGCGACCGCGTCCAGCTCCTCGGGCCGCAGGCCGGCCTCGGCCAGGCACCACGCGGCGGAGAGCTCCGGCAGCTCCCAGGCGCTCCACGGCAGCGGCCGCTTGCCGTGCTTGCGCCGGCTGAAGCGCTCCTCCTCCGCGGCGGCGAGGACGTGCCCGTCGACGACGAGCGCCGCGGCGGGGTCGTGGTAGATCGCGTTGATGCCGAGGACCTTCACGCGCACTCCCTCTCGCCGGGTGGCTGCCCGCGGGCTCGGGTTCCGATCCGTCGCCCTCTCGAAAGCATCGGGGGCGGACGCCCGGGGCGCAGGTCGGAGCGCGCAGCGGCCCGGCGGCAGGTCCGGGCGCTCAGTGCCCGGGCGACAGGTCCCGCAGGTAGGGCTCGAGCAGGGCGCGGGTGGCCGCCCAGATCCGATCGAGATCGCCGGTGCCGTCCTCGATCTGCCGGGAGCCGGCGCGCACGACGGCGTCGATCAGCTCGGCGACGACCTCCAGGTCGGGCACGGCCAGGGGTTCCAGGGCCTCCCGCAGCGGCCCGACCAGCGCCTCGTGCATGGCGCGCGCCCGCTCGCCGGTGATGTGCCCGGGCGCGATCGTGGCCAGCGCGGAGATCATCGCGTGCTCGCCCTCCGCGACCTGGGCGAGGTGGGCGTGCACGTAGGCCAGGACCGCACCGGCAGGGGAGTCCGCCGCGGCCACGGCGGCGCGCACCCGGGCGGTCCACCGCGGGGTGATGTCCTCGACCAGCGCGGCGAGCAGGTCGTCGGCCGAGGAGAAGTACTCGTACACGCTGGAACGGGCCAGCCCCGCACCCGCGGCCACCGCGCTGAGCGTCGGCGGCCGGCCGGTCTCGGCGATGATCGACCGCCCGGCGTCGAGCAGCGCCCGGAGCTGGGCAGCCCGGTGCTCGGCGACGGTTGCGGCCCGGATGCGGGGCACGTGCCTCCTCAGCTGTGGGCGGGGACCCCGGAGAGTTTCCCATCGACCATCTCGAGCACGCGGTCGCAGGTGCCCAGGACGTCGTGGTCGTGGGTCACCATGACGGTCGCGACCCCGTGCGCGTGGGTCTCCTCGGCCAGCAGCGCCACGATGTCCCGGCTCCGGGCGCGGTCGAGCGCCGCGGTCGGCTCGTCGACGAGCAGGACCGCCGGCCGGGTGACCAGGGCGCGGGCGATGCCCACGCGCTGGCGCTCGCCGCCGGAGAGCTGGTGCGGGCGGTGCTTGGCGCGGTGCGCCATGCCCACCCGCTCCAGCAGCTCCTCGGGGGTGCTGCCGGGGTCGGGCCGCCGGCCGGCGACCTTGAGCGCGAAGCGCAGCTGGTCGACGGCGGTCAGCGCCGGGATGAGGTTGCCCGACTGGAACACGAAGCCGACCCGCTCGCGGCGGTAGCGCGCCAGCTCCTTGCGGGAGGCGCCGGCGATGTCGACCCCGTCGACGAGCACCTGCCCGCTGTCCGGGCTGGTCAGCCCGCCGGCCACGGCCAGCAGGCTGGACTTGCCCGCCCCCGAGGGGCCGACGACGGCGACCAGCTCGCCCGCGGCGACCGACATCGTGACGGCGTCCAGGGCGGTGACCTCGGAGTTGCCGTCGCCCAGGCGGAGGGTGACGTCGGTGAGGTCCAGGGCGGTGGTACCGCGGGTCATCGCTGTCCTCCGAGTGCGGTGAGCGGGTCGATCCGGGCGATGCGGACGGCGGCGATCGCGGCGCCGAGCAGGCCGAGCACGACCAGGGCGACGGCGGCGGTCGTGACCGGCGCGGCCTCGAGGGCGAACGGCATCTCGCTGCCCGAGAGGAGCGCGCCCAGGCCGAGGCCGGCCAGGACGCCGACGGCGGTGGACACCACGAGCACGACGGCGGCCTGCAGCACTGTGTCGCGGACGAGGTAGCCCGACGTCGCGCCCATGGCGCGGATGACCGCCAGCTCCTGCTTCCGGTTGATGGTCCAGACGGTGAAGAAGGCGCCGATGACCAGGGCCGAGATGACGAACAGGAACGCCTCGATCATGGAGAGCGTGGAGGTCTCCGCGGTGTAGCCGGGGGAGGCGTCGAAGGACTCCTCCAGCGTCAGCGCGCGGGTGCCGGCCGCCTCGTCGCCGGCCGCGAGGTCGGCGCCGTCGGTGGTCTTCAGGGCCACCGCGGTGGCCTCCTCGTACGCGTCGGGCCGGATCTCCTCACCGGGCCGTGCGCCGACGTGCACCTCCTGCCAGGTGGAGAGCGGTACGTAGGCGACGTCCACGTGGCCGTAGGTGTGCTGGCCCTCCAGCGCGCCGATCACGGTGAGCTCGGTGCCGAGCCGGTCGAGCACGATCGTGTCGCCGATCTCGACGCCGTCGTCGACCAGGGTGCCGCTGATCACGATGCCGGTCGGGTCGTCGCCGAGGTCGTCGCCGTTCGCGGCGGCGGGGGCCACGAAGGAGCCCGGTTCCACGCCAAAAAGGGCGAGGTCGACCGGGGTGCGCGACCCGTCCGGGGCGACGGCCGAGCCGTTGACCAGCGTGTTGCCGAACGGGACGGCCTCGGTGACGCCGTCCTGCGCGGACCAGGCCTCGACCTGGTCGGTCGTCACGACGCTGCGCGAGAAGGCCGAGCTCGTCTCCGCCTTCCCGTCGAACGCGAAGGCGGTCACGGGCAGGCGCTGGAGTCCGGAGACCCCGTCGTTCACCAGCCCGGTGGAGAGCCCGGAGAGCAGGACGACGAGCAGGGCGATGAGCGCCACCACGGCGCCCATGAGGCTGAAGCGGCCACGGGCGAACAGCAGTTCGCGGGTGCCGAGGAACATGGGAGACCCCCTGTGCCGGATCGGGGACGGCGGTTGCCGACGGCGCGTCGTCAACTATACCGACGGTGCGTCGGTAACTCTCCCGGGAGGCGGGGGACGGGGGCGTTCCCCCTGTCACACGCGCCGGCGCAGCAGTCCGTTCCCGACGACCGCGGCCAGGGCCAGCGTCCTGTAGCCGACCTCGTCGAACAGCACGGTGAGCCGGTCGTCCTCGACGCGCATGACGACGCCGGGACCCCATTCGCTGTGCTCGACCGGCGTCTCCGGCGGGAACGGGACCTCGGAGTCGTGCGGGCCGGGGTGCTCCTGGGCGGTGCCGGCCGAGCAGTTGTCGCAGTTGCCGCAGGGCCGGTCGACCTGCTCGCCGAAGTAGCCGAGCAGGAACTGGCGGCGGCACTCGGTGGTCTCGGCGTAGCCGCGCATCATCTCCACGCGGCTCTGGTCGACCTTCTCGCGGTGCTCGGCCAGCTCGCGGGCGGCCGCGGCGGCCGCGCCGGGGCTCGGCGCGTCCTCCGCGGGGTGGGCGGCGCCCTCCTCGTCGATCACGATGGCGTCGACCTGCTCCAGGAGGTTGAGGTCGCGGACCAGCGGGGAGGCGGCGCGGCCGGTCTCCTCGCGGAGGTCCTTGACGTCCACTCCCTCGTCGATGCCGGCCGCGGCGGCCGCCTGGACGAGCCCGGCGACCTGCTGCAGCTCCTCCTCGGCAGGGGAGCCGGCGGCGAAGAAGCGGCGGATGCCCAGGTCCTCCTGCCGGTAGACGAGCACGGCCAGCGCGGACTCGCCGTCGCGTCCGGCCCGGCCGATCTCCTGGTAGTAGCTGTCGATCGAGTCGGCCGGCTCGGCGTGGATCACGAAGCGGGTGCCGGGCTTGTCGATGCCCATGCCGAAGGCGGTGGTCGCGACCACCACGTCGAGCTCGTCGTCCATCCAGGCGCGCTGCGTCTCCTCGCGGTCGGCCTTGTTCAGGCCCGCGTGGTAGTGCCGGGCCCGTAGGCCGCGGTCGCGCAGCTCGTCGGCGACGGCCTCCGTGCCCTTCCGGGTGGCGCTGTAGACGATGCCGGGGCCGCGACCCGCGCCCACCTCGGCCAGCACCCGGTCCAGCACGGCCAGCTCCTTGGCGCGGGCGTCGGCGTGCTGGTCGACCTCCAGCCGGATCTCCGGCCGGTCGAAGCCGGCGACGACGACGGCGGGGTCGGTCATGCCGAGCCGCTCGACGATCTCGGCGCGGACCGGCGGGGACGCCGTGGCGGTGAGGGCGAGGACGGTGGGGGAGCCGAGCTGCTCGACGGCGTTGCCCAGCCGCAGGTAGTCGGGGCGGAAGTCGTGGCCCCAGGCCGAGACGCAGTGCGCCTCGTCGACGACGAACAGGGCCGGCTTCGCGGCGGCCAGGGCGTCGACGACGTCGGGCTTGCCCAGTTGCTCAGGCGCCAGGAAGAGGAAGCGGACCGTGCCGTCGCGGATGCCGTCCAGGGCGGCGCGCTGCTCGGCGGCCGACAGGGTGGAGTTGAGCTGCGCGGCGCGGCCGGCGGCGTCCTCGAGCTCGGTGAGCCGGTCGACCTGGTCGCGCTGCAGGGCGATCAGCGGGGAGACGACGACGACCGGGCCATCGAGCAGCTGCCCCGCGACCTGGTAGATCGCGGTCTTGCCGGCGCCGGACGGGAGGACGGCGAGGGTGTCCCGCCCACCGACCACCGCCTGCATGGCCTCCTCCTGGCCCGGACGGAAGGTCTCGTAGCCGAGAACCTCGCGGGCGAAGGCCCGGATCCGGCCGGTGCGGGCGGCGGCGGGGTCGCCGTGGGGGAGGGTGTCCAGGGTCTGGGGGTCGGCGGCGGCCTGGTCCTCCGCGGCCTGCTCTGCGGCCTGCTCGTCGGCGGGCTGGTCCTCGGCGGGCGGGGTGAGGGTGGGGGCGCTCGGCACCCGCCGCTTCTCCCCGGCACGCGAGATCGGCAAACAGTGCGCGATTTCACCGCGCGCCACCGAGCGTCCGCCTCCGTTCCGTGCCGCTCGGCGTCGCCGTCGCCCGCATGGGGCTGGTCGCCGTCGCCGCCGCCGTTCCCGCCGCCGTCGCCCGCATGCGGCTGGTCGCCGTCGCATCACCGTCACCGTCCCGTTGAGATGGGGCCGCGGTCCCGCCGGGCCCGGACATCACCGCACCGACGATCGGCGCGGACCGACGTCGGCGCGCTCGGCCGCCGACCGGCCGGCGTACCAACCGCCGGCGTCCACCGACGCGCGGCTGCGGCTGGTGCGCAGCTTCGGGAACAGCTCGGCGACGACCGCGTCGACCGCCTCCGCCCGGGACCGGAGCACCGGCAGGAGGTCGACGTCCCGCTCGGCCGCGGCCTCGGCGGTGGCGCGCCGGCGGGCCTCCTGCAGCCGCTCCCCGATGCGGTGCGCATAGCCGAGCAGGAACGCCCGCCGGAAGGCCCGCGGTGAGGAGGCCGGACCAGCGCCCCGCCCCGCGGCGGCCAGCCCCTGCGCGACCTGGAGCAGCAGCGAGGTGAACAGCAGCTCCACCGCGTCCAGTTCGGCCCGGGCGCCGACCAGCGTGGCGATGCCCAGCCCCTGGTACCAGACCAGCCGCACGTCGTTGGCCTCGGCGACGGCGCCCAGCAGCTGGACCTTGGCCCGCACGTAGGGCTCGGCGACGTGCACCCGCCGGGTGCCGACGTCGCCGGGGGGCAGGGCGCCGTGCAACACGGCCGCGTCGACCGCGTGCCGGGTCATCAGCTCCTGGGCCTTGGCGGTCAGCGTCTCCGCCTCGGCAGCGAACTCCGTGGCCTCGGCCTTGGCCAGCAGGCCCCGGATGACGCGGAGCGCGCGGTCGT
>JADGMW010000864.1_pt1 | contig 10044 bp, 19 predicted proteins | sample 8641801 | NCBI WGS metagenome assembly JADGMW01 (sample SAMN16272018, study PRJNA661076) | feces metagenome | isolation source: fecal sample from diarrhoea affected cattle A | host: Bos taurus | place: South Africa: Lokaleng Village, Mahikeng | collected 2019-09
CGGCACTGTGTGCGTGATGAGATTGCGTCCCGGTCAGGATAATGCCTGGCGCAGGGTCGGATCCTTCAGGGGAAAAGCCCATATATAACCCGCCCCCATTCTTGAACGGGTGTTGCCAGTTTCGAATCTGCGACACGCCCGAGCGCGGGGGTCGGAGCCTCGGCAGGTTGAGGAACCCGGAGCTTCCGGATTCAGCTTGTTGGAGGAGCGCCGGGGCCGACATGGCCGCCAGGGGCAAAAACTGTACAGAGAGCAATACTCGAAGAAAGAGGCACGACGCCATGGCGGGACAAAAAATCCGCATCCGGCTGAAGTCGTATGACCACGAGGTCATCGACGTATCAGCACGGAAGATCGTTGAGACGGTCACGCGTGCAGGCGCAACGGTAGTAGGCCCCGTGCCGCTGCCCACGGAAAAGAACGTGTACTGCGTTATCCGTTCGCCGCACAAGTACAAGGACAGCCGCGAGCACTTTGAAATGCGCACGCACAAGCGTCTGATCGACATCATTGACCCCACGCCTAAGGCCGTTGACTCGCTGATGCGTCTTGACCTGCCTGCAGACGTGAACATCGAAATCAAGCTGTAGGGGGGAGCAGATACTTATGTCTTCTTCACTTACCCGCCAGGTTAAGGGCCTCCTGGGCACCAAGCTGGGCATGACCCAGGTCTGGGACGAGAACAACAAGCTCATCCCCGTCACCGTGGTCCAGGCTGATTCCAACGTCATCACCCAGCTGCGCAATGCGGAGAAGGACGGCTACACCGCCGTTCAGATCGGCTACGGCCAGATCGATCCCCGCAAGGTCACCAAGCCGCTGGCCGGCCACTTCGAGAAGGCCGGCGTTACGCCGCGCCGCCACGTTGTTGAGCTGCGCACCGCTGACGCTGACACCTACGAGCTCGGCCAGGAACTCTCCGTTGAGATGTTCGAAGCCGGCCAGAAGGTCGACGTCGTCGGTACCTCCAAGGGCAAGGGCTTCGCCGGTGTTATGAAGCGTCACGGCTTCCACGGCGTCGGCGCTTCCCACGGTGCCCACAAGAACCACCGCAAGCCCGGCTCCATCGGTGGCGCATCCACCCCCGGCCGCGTCTTCAAGGGTCTTCGGATGGCCGGCCGCATGGGCGCCGTCCGCCACACCACGATGAACCTCACCGTCCACGCTGTGGATACCGAGAAGTCGCTGCTGCTGATCAAGGGTGCCGTTCCCGGCGCCCGCGGCCAGGTCGTCCTCGTACGCACCGCCGTGAAGGGAGCTTAGTCTCATGGCTAACAAAGCAACTGTTGAATTCCCCGCAGCAATCTTCGACGTTCAGACGAACGTTCCGCTGCTGCACCAGGTAGTTGTGGCCCAGCTTGCTGCTGCCCGCCAGGGTACGCACAAGACCAAGACCCGCGCCGAAGTTTCCGGTGCAGGCCGCAAGCCGTTCAAGCAGAAGGGCACCGGCCGCGCCCGTCAGGGTTCAATCCGTGCTCCTCACATGACCGGTGGCGGCGTTGTCCACGGACCGACGCCCCGCGACTACAGCCAGCGCACCCCCAAGAAGATGATTGCCGCCGCACTGCGCGGAGCACTCTCTGACCGGGCACGCAACGGCCGCATCCACGTGCTGGAAACCCTGGTTGCCGGCGAAACGCCGTCCACCAAGGCTGCACGCGAAGCGCTGCGTTCACTTACCGACCGCAAGAACATGCTCGTTGTCATCGAGCGCGCCAACGATGTTGCTGCACTGTCCGTGCGCAACCTCACCGATGTTCACGTGATCTACGTAGATCAGCTGAACACCTACGACGTGCTCGTTGCTGACGACGTGGTCTTCACCCAGGCCGCCTACGACGAGTTCGTCGGCAAGAACACTGTCAAGGAGGACGCCAAGTGAGCGCGACCACCGCAAAGGACCCTCGCGACGTGGTGCTTGCACCCGTCGTCTCGGAAAAGAGCTACGGCCTGATCGACGAAGGTAAGTACACCTTCCTGGTCGACCCCCGCTCGAACAAGACCGAGATCAAGCTGGCCGTGGAGAAGATTTTCTCCGTCAAGGTCGACTCGATCAACACCATCAACCGTGCCGGTAAGCGCAAGCGCACCAAATTCGGATGGGGACAGCGCAAGAGCACCAAGCGTGCGATTGTCACCCTGAAGGAAGGCACAATCGACATCTTCGGCGGTCCGCTCAGCTAGGGCGGAGACCACTTTAACGAGGAATAAATAATGGGAATCCGTAAATACAAGCCGACTACCCCGGGCCGCCGCGGCTCGAGCGTAGCCGACTTCACCGAAATCACGCGGTCGACGCCGGAAAAGTCGCTGGTACGTCCGCTGCCCAAAAAGGGCGGCCGTAACAACACCGGCAAGATCACGACCAGGCACAAGGGTGGCGGACACAAGCGCCAGTACCGCCTGATCGACTTCCGCCGGCACGACAAGGACGGCGTCAACGCTCGCGTTGCCGAGATCGAATACGATCCGAACCGTACCGCCCGCATTGCGCTGCTGCACTACGTTGATGGCACCAAGCGTTACATCATTGCGCCGAACAAGCTCAAGCAGGGCGACTTCGTCGAGGCCGGCGCCGGGGCTGACATCAAGCCCGGCAACAACCTGCCGCTGCGCAACATCCCCGTGGGTACCGTTATCCACGCCGTTGAACTGCGCCCGGGCGGCGGTGCCAAGATGGCCCGCTCCGCCGGTGCATCGGTTCAGCTGGTTGCAAAGGAAGGCCGCTTCGCCCAGCTGCGTCTGCCTTCCGGCGAAATCCGCAACGTCGACGTCCGCTGCCGCGCCACCATTGGCGAGGTCGGCAACGCCGAGCAGTCCAACATCAACTGGGGCAAGGCCGGCCGTATGCGCTGGAAGGGCGTTCGCCCGACCGTCCGCGGTGTCGCCATGAACCCGGTTGACCACCCGCATGGTGGTGGCGAAGGCAAGACCAGTGGTGGACGCCACCCGGTCAACCCGAACGGTAAGCCCGAGGGCCGTACCCGCCGCCCCAACAAAGAGAGCGACAAGCTTATTGTGCGTCGCCGTCGTTCCGGCAAGAACAAGCGATAGGAGCCTGGAAACATGCCACGCAGCCTGAAGAAAGGCCCCTTCGTCGACCAGCACCTCTTCCTTAAGGTGCAGGCCGAAAACGAGAAGGGCACCAAGAACGTCATCAAGACGTGGTCCCGCCGCTCGATGATCATCCCCGACATGCTCGGGCACACGATCGCCGTGCACGACGGACGCAAGCACATTCCGGTGTTTGTCACCGAGTCGATGGTCGGGCACAAGCTCGGCGAATTCGCTCTGACGCGTACATTCCGCGGCCATGTGAAGGACGACCGCAAGGGCAAGCGCCGCTAGGCGCTGCTCTTTCGGCAGAAGACGAGAGAAGGAAAGCAATGGAAGCCAAGGCAATTGCGCGTCATATCCGCGTAACGCCTATGAAGGCCCGGCGCGTCGTCAACCTTGTTCGTGGCAAGCAAGCGAATGAGGCATTGGCAATTCTGAAGTTTGCCCCCCAGGCAGCTTCGGAGCCGGTATTCAAGGTAGTTCAGTCGGCAATGGCCAACGCACGTGTCCTCGCGGACCGCGACGGCGTGGCCTTCGACGAAGGTGACCTCTACATCAGCGAAGCATTCGTTGATGAAGGACCCACCATGAAGCGGTTCCAGCCGCGTGCCCAGGGCCGCGCCTACCGCATCAACAAGCGGACCAGCCACGTCACCGTGGTTGTCGCAACCCCCGAGAACGAGGAGGACCGTTAAGTGGGACAGAAGGTAAACCCGCACGGGTTCCGACTCGGCATCACCACTGACCACGTTTCGCACTGGTTTGCTGACAGCAACAAGCCGGGCCAGCGTTACAAGGACTTCGTCCGCGAGGACATCAAGATCCGTCAGCTGATGTCCACCGGCATGGACCGCGCCGGCATCGCCAAGGTTGAGATCGAGCGCACCCGCGACCGTGTCCGTGTGGATATCCACACCGCACGTCCGGGCATCGTGATCGGCCGCCGCGGCGCCGAAGCAGACCGCATCCGCGGCGAGCTCGAAAAGCTCACCGGCAAGCAGGTCCAGCTGAACATCCTCGAGGTCAAGAACCCCGAGATGGAAGCACAGCTGGTTGCCCAGGGTGTTGCAGAGCAGCTCTCTTCCCGCGTGGCTTTCCGCCGTGCGATGAAGAAGGCAATCCAGTCCGCACAGCGTGCAGGCGCAAAGGGTATCCGTATCCAGTGCTCCGGCCGCCTGGGCGGCGCTGAAATGAGCCGCTCGGAGTTCTACCGCGAAGGCCGTGTGCCCCTGCACACCCTCCGCGCGAACATCGACTACGGCTTCTTCGAAGCCAAGACCACCTTCGGCCGCATCGGCGTGAAGGTTTGGATCTACAAGGGCGACGTCACTTCCAAGGAACTGGCTGCACAGCAGGCTGCTGCACCGTCCCGCGGACGTTCCAACGACCGTCCGGGCCGCGGCCCGGCCGACCGTGGGGACCGTCGTCGTCGTAACGACCGCGGCGACAAGGCCGCCGCGCCTGCTGCAGAGGCTCCGGCCGCTGAGGCAGCTGCCCCCGCAGCAGAAGGAGGACAGGCTTAAATGCTTATCCCACGTCGAGTCAAGTACCGCAAGCAGCACCACCCGGGTCGTTCCGGCGCTGCAACCGGTGGCACCGCTGTCAGCTTCGGTGAATGGGGTATCCAGGCTCTCACGCCTGCATACGTAACCAACCGCCAGATTGAAGCTGCACGTATTGCCATGACGCGCCACATCAAGCGCGGCGGCAAGGTCTGGATCAACATTTACCCGGACCGTCCGCTGACGAAGAAGCCGGCCGAAACCCGCATGGGTTCCGGTAAGGGTTCGCCGGAGTGGTGGGTTGCAAACGTCAAGCCGGGGCGGGTTCTGTTCGAACTCTCCGGTGTTTCCGAAGAGGTAGCTCGCGAGGCACTGCGCCTGGCGATCCATAAGCTGCCGTTGAAGGCACGCATTGTGCGTCGCGAGGGTGGTGAATAGCAATGGCTATCGGTTCAAAGGAACTTGCAACTGATCAGCTGGACGGGTTCGACAACGAGCGTCTCGTTGAAGAACTGCGCAAGGCTAAGGAGGAGCTGTTCAACCTCCGCTTCCAGTCCGCCACCGGGCAGCTGGAGAACAACGGACGGCTCCGTGCCGTAAAGCGCGACATCGCCCGCATCTACACGGTGCTGCGTGAGCGTGAACTGGGAATTCGTCCCGAGGCAGTTGCTCCCGTCGAGGAAGCAGCTCCCGAGAAGAAGAAGTCCAAGAAGAAGGCTGCGGAGTCCGAAGCTGCGGTTGCCGAGGATGATGCCAAATGAGCGAAAACAAGAATGAGGCAGCAGTGACAACTGACGCAAACGGAGCCGATGCCCGCGGGTACCGGAAGACCGCTCGCGGCTACGTGGTCTCCGACAAGATGGACAAGACCATCGTCGTCGAGGTCGAAGACCGCGTGAAGCACGCACTGTACGGCAAGGTTCTTCGCCGCACCGAGAAGCGCAAGGCCCATGACGAGCAGAACGCTGCCGGCATTGGTGACCTCGTGCTGATCGCCGAGACCCGGCCGCTGTCCGCTACCAAGCGGTGGCGCCTGGTCGAGATCATCGAAAAGGCCAAGTAGCCAAACGCCGTAAGGCAAAAGCTGCAAAGCACATAACAGGCCGGAGCGTGTGCCGGGGGAGAGGCTGCAAAGCAGCTCCTTCGGCACACAGGCGCCGTCCACAGCGTCAGGGCCCCGGCGGCGGAATCATACGATTTCGTTTCCGGGGCCCTTTCGCGGTAAACTTGAAATCTTGTCTGTGTGGTGCGGAAGCATGTCCTCTTTCGGACGCCCTTCCTCACCGCCGAATAAGACAAAAGCCCGATAATCTTGTTCAGCATGGTGCTGCGGCTTGCGCTGCAGAGCGGCCCGTAGGGGCCGGTGCTGAGTACCAGTATTACGGGGTCCACCCATATCCGTTCCGCAAGGCTCAGAAGCACTGAGAACCGGCGCGACGACAGGAGTAATAAGTGATTCAGCAGGAGTCGCGACTGAAGGTCGCCGACAACACGGGTGCCAAGGAAATCTTGACCATCCGCGTTCTCGGTGGATCCGGCCGTCGCTACGCAGGCATTGGCGACACCATTGTTGCCACCGTCAAGGATGCAATTCCCGGCGGCAACGTCAAGAAGGGCGATGTGGTCAAGGCCGTCATCGTCCGTACCAAGAAGGAACGCCGCCGCCAGGACGGTTCCTACATCAAGTTCGATGAGAACGCTGCAGTGATCTTGAAGAATGACGGTGACCCCCGCGGTACCCGTATCTTCGGCCCGGTCGGCCGCGAACTTCGCGACAAGAAGTTCATGAAGATCATTTCGCTGGCTCCGGAGGTGCTGTAGATCATGGCAAAGATCAAGAAGGGTGACCTGGTTCAGGTCATCACCGGTGCCAAGGCTGAGCGCGGCGGAGACCGCGGCAAGCAGGGCAAGGTTCTGAAGGTTTTCCCGGAGACCAACCGCGTGCTCGTTGAGGGCATCAACCGCGTCACCAAGCACACCAAGGTTGGCCAGTCCTCCCGTGGTTCCAAGACCGGAGGCATCGAGGTTGTTGAGGCCCCGATCCACGTTTCCAACGTGGCCGTCGTGGATCCCGAGACGAAGAAGCCCACCCGTGTTGGCTACCGCACCGAAATCGTCGAAAAAGACGGCCGGACCCGCACCGTGCGCATCCGCGTCGCCAAGGGCTCTGGGAAGGACCTCTAATGACTGAGACTGTCACCAAGATCGTTCCCCGTCTGAAGACCCGCTACGCAGCGGAAATCAAGCAGACTCTGCAGGACGAATTCAACTACGCAAACGTCAACCAGGTTCCGCGCCTCGTCAAGGTCGTTGTGAACATGGGTGTTGGAGATGCCGCCAAGGACTCCAAGCTCATTGACGGTGCTGTACGCGACCTGACGGCCATCACCGGCCAGAAGCCGCAGATCACCAAGGCACGCAAGTCGATCGCACAGTTCAAGCTGCGCGAAGGCATGCCGATCGGTGCGCACGCTACGCTGCGCGGCGACCGCATGTGGGAATTCGTGGACCGCCTGGTTACCCTGGCGCTCCCGCGTATCCGCGACTTCCGCGGCCTGAGCGGCAAGCAGTTCGACGGCAACGGCAACTACACGTTCGGTCTGACCGAGCAGTCGATGTTCCACGAAATCGATCAGGACAAGATCGACCGCGTACGCGGCATGGACATCACCGTGGTTACCACCGCCAAGACCGATGACGAGGGACGCGCGCTGCTGAAGGCGCTCGGCTTCCCGTTCAAATCCGAAGATTAATTACTACGTAAAAGGTCTGTTGCACAACGCGGGGCACGCTCCGCGCCGAGCAGCAGAAACCGTTACGAGGGAGGGCTAGAGCCCACATGACAATGACAGATCCTGTCGCAGACATGCTTACGCGTCTGCGCAATGCAAACTCGGCATACCACGATACCGTGTCCATGCCGTACAGCAAGCTGAAGGCACGCGTTGCCGACATCCTGAAGGCCGAAGGCTACATCGCCGGCTGGAAGGAAGAAGAGGCACAGGTTGGCAAGACGCTGACCCTGGACCTCAAGTTCGGTCCGAACCGCGAGCGTTCGATCGCCGGCGTACGCCGCATCTCCAAGCCGGGCCTGCGTGTATACGCAAAGTCCACCAACCTGCCGCGCGTTCTCGGTGGGCTGGGTATCGCCATCCTGTCGACGTCGTCAGGTCTGCTGACCGACCGCCAGGCCGCCAAGAAGGGTGTGGGTGGGGAAGTCCTCGCCTACGTCTGGTAGCAGGGAAGGGAAAGAATAATGTCACGTATTGGACGTCTGCCCATCTCTGTCCCCGCCGGTGTCGACGTTGCCATTGATGGCAACACCGTCACGGTCAAGGGTTCCAAGGGCGAGCTGAGCCACGTTGTGCCCAGCCCGATCTCGGTTTCCATGGACGAGAACACCATCACCGTCGCCCGCCCCAATGACGAGCGCGAATCCCGTTCCCTCCACGGCCTGACCCGCACCCTGATCTCCAACATGATCACCGGTGTGACCGAAGGCTACAAGAAGGACCTGGAAATCGTTGGCACCGGTTACCGTGTGCAGGCCAAGGGCTCGGACCTCGAGTTCGCCCTGGGCTACAGCCACCCGGTTTCCGTGAAGGCTCCGGAGGGCATCACGCTCACCGTCACGGGCCCCACGAAGCTCACCGTTTCCGGCATCGACAAGCAGCAGGTGGGCGAGGTTTCCGCCAACATCCGCAAGCTGCGCAAGCCTGACCCCTACAAGGGCAAGGGCATTCGTTACGCCGGCGAGATTGTCCGCCGCAAGGTCGGAAAGGCTGGTAAGTAATCATGGCCATCAGCATCAATAAGAAGCGCAATTCCAAGAGCAAGTCCGCTTCCCGGAGCCGCCGCCAGCTGCGGATCCGCAAGCGCATTGCCGGCACCGCGGCCCGTCCGCGCCTGGTCGTCAACCGCTCTGCCCGCCACGTATTCGTCCAGGTTGTCGATGACAGCCGCGGCGTAACCGTTGCATCCGCGTCCACCATGGAAGCAGACCTGCGTTCCATGGAGGGCGACAAGACTGCCAAGTCCAAGCGCGTCGGCGAGCTCGTTGCCGAACGTGCCAAGGCTGCCGGCGTCGAAGCCGTGGTGTTTGACCGCGGCGGCAACCGCTACCACGGCCGCATCGCGGCTGTCGCAGACGGCGCACGCGAAGGTGGGCTGGCACTGTGACCGAGGCAAACAAGGAAAAGGAAAATCAGGTGACTGAAGCTACATCTGCTGAGGCAACTGAGACCAAGGAAACCGCTGCCGCAGGCAACGACGACCGCCGCGGCGGCCGCCGGGGCGAGCAGCGCTCTGACCGTGGAGGCCGTGACCGCGGCGGACGCGGCGGACGCGACGGCGGACGCAATGATGACAAGGACAAGTTCATTGAACGCGTCGTGACCATCAACCGCGTCGCCAAGGTGGTCAAGGGTGGTCGTCGCTTCAGCTTCACCGCCCTGGTTGTTGTCGGTGACGGCAACGGCATGGTCGGCGTTGGCTACGGCAAGGCAAAGGAAGTTCCCTCGGCTATCGCCAAGGCAGTCGAGGAAGCGAAGAAGTCCTTCTTCCGCGTTCCCCGCATTGCCGGCACCGTCCCGCACCTGGTGCAGGGCGAAGCAGCCGCAGGCGTCGTCCTGCTCCGTCCGGCTTCCCCGGGTACCGGCGTTATCGCCGGTGGTCCGGTCCGAGCCATCCTCGAGTGCGCCGGTATCCACGACGTGCTTTCCAAGTCGCTGGGTTCCTCCAACGCGATCAACATCGTGCACGCCACGGTTGACGCGCTGAAGCGCCTCGAAGAGCCGCAGGCTGTGGCTGCCCGCCGTGGCCTGCCGCTGGACGAAGTTGCTCCCGCAGCGATGATCCGCAACATGCAGAAGGCTGGTGCATGATGACTACTCCGAAGCGCGTTGCCGTCAGCTCGGCACAGCTGGAAATCACCCAGATTAAGTCCACCATCGGTGGTAAGCAGAATCAGCGCGACACGCTGCGTTCACTCGGCCTGAAGCACATCGGCGACACCGTCGTCCGCAGTGCAGATGCCGTGACCGTTGGCATGATCAACACGGTTCCGCACCTCGTGAAGGTTGAGGAGGCGAAGTAACATGGCCGAAGATAACAAAGCTCTGAAGGTCCACCACCTGCGTCCTGCTCCGGGTGCCAAGACGGCTAAGACCCGTGTTGGCCGCGGTGAAGGTTCCAAGGGTAAGACCGCTGGCCGCGGTACCAAGGGTACTGCCGCCCGCTACCAGGTCAAGGCCGGTTTCGCAGGCGGGCAGCTGCCGCTGCACATGCGCCTGCCGAAGCTGCGCGGCTTCAAGAACCCGTTCAAGGTCGAGTTCCAGGTTGTAAACCTGGACAAGATCTCTGAGCTGTTCCCCGAAGGAGGCGAGGTCACCGTAGAGGCCCTCGTTGCCAAGGGTGCCGTGCGCAAGAACCAGCCCGTCAAGGTGCTGGGCACCGGCGACATCACCGTCAAGGTTGATGTCAAGGC
>JADGMW010000865.1_pt1 | contig 10016 bp, 8 predicted proteins | sample 8641801 | NCBI WGS metagenome assembly JADGMW01 (sample SAMN16272018, study PRJNA661076) | feces metagenome | isolation source: fecal sample from diarrhoea affected cattle A | host: Bos taurus | place: South Africa: Lokaleng Village, Mahikeng | collected 2019-09
ATGAACCTCGGGGCCAAGGTCACCCTGGTCTCCAGCCGCGACCACGTGCTGCCGGGGGAGGACCCCGACGCCGCAGCGCTGCTGGAACGGGTCTTCACGCGCGGCGGCATGCAGGTGCTGTCCAAGGCCCGTGCCCAGACGGTCGAGCGCTCGGGCGACGGCGTCGTGGTGACCCTTGCCGACGGGCGCACCGTCGAAGGCAGCCACTGCCTCATGGCGGTCGGCTCCGTGCCGAACACCGCAGGCATCGGGCTCGAGGAGGCCGGCATCCAGATGACCGACTCCGGACACATCCGGGTCAACCGCGTCGCCCGCACGTCGGTGCCCAACATCTACGCCGCCGGCGACTGCACCACCTTCGTGCCGCTGGCATCGGTCGCCTCGATGCAGGGGCGCACGGCCGTCTTCCACGCCCTCGGCGACACCGTCATCCCGCTCGAGCGCCGCCGCATCGCCGCGAACATCTTCACGGCGCCCGAGATCGCGACCGTGGGCTTCCAGCAGGCCGACATCGACTCGGGCCTCGTCGACGGCGTCGTGCACAAGCTGCCGCTGTCGGCCAACCCGCGCGCGAAGATGATGGGCGTGCGCGACGGCTTCGTGAAGCTCATCGCCCGGCAGGGCAGCGGCACCGTGCTCGGCGGCGTCATCGTCGCCCCGCGCGCCTCGGAGCTCATCTACCCGATCGCGATCGCCGTCGAGCGGCGCCTCACCGTCGACCAGGTGTCGCGCGTCTTCGCCGTGTACCCCTCGCTCTCGGGGTCGATCACCGACGCCGCCCGCGCGATGCACATCGTGGACCGGGCCGCCGAGCCCGAGGTCTGAGCCCGGGCGCCGACTCCGCTCGCGGAACCGGCGGGGTTGCGGCGTTCGGTGGGCGCACCCGGCCCGTTCGGTGCGCGGGTGGGGCCTCTTGCGACCACTGAGGGTGTGCGCCGCGCCGCGTCGCGCCCCGTCATGGTCGGCTGCGGCGTTCGGTGGGCGCATCCGGCCCGTTCGGCGCGGGGGTGGGGCCTTTTGCGACCACTGAGGGTGTGCGCTGCGCTGCGCTGCGCCGCGTCGCGCCCCGTCGCGGTCGCCCGGGGCATTCGGTGGGCGCATCCGGCCCGTTCGGCGCGGGGGTGGGGCCTTTTGCGACCACTGAGTCGGCGCGCAGTGAACGACGCGCGAGCGAGCGACGATGACGGGACGATGCGACGCCGCGACGATGATGCGAGGGGATGCCGCGAGGAGGCCGGCCTCAGGTGATCGTGAGCAGCAGGTGCCCGGCCGAGACGGTGGTTCCCGGCATCGCGTCCAGGGCGCCGACGATGCCGTCTTTGTGCGCCTGGATCGGCTGCTCCATCTTCATGGCCTCGAGCACGACGACGAGGTCCCCCTTGACGACCTGCTGACCCTCGGCCACGGCGACCTTCACGACGGTCGCCTGCATCGGCGAGGTCACGGCGTCGCCCGACGCCCCGGCCACCACGGTCGGCGCGTGCGTGCGCCGCGAGGGCGGCACGGCGGCGGGACGGCCGACCTTCGCGGGAGCCGCCACGATGCGATCGGGAAGGCTCACCTCCAGGCGCTTGCCGGCGACCTCGACGACGACCGTGTGGCGGCTGTCGCCGGCAGCGGGGATGTCGTCCTCGCCGTCCCACGGCGCAATGTCATTGTCGAACTCGGTCTCGATCCATCGCGTGAAGACGCCGAACCGGCCGTCCTCGGCGGTGAAGGCCGGATCGCGCACCACCTTGCGGTGGAAGGGGAGCACGGTGGGCATGCCGGCGACCTCGAACTCATCGAGGGCGCGGCGTGCCCGCGACAGCGCCTCGGCGCGGTCGCGGCCGGTGACGATGATCTTGCCCAGGAGCGAGTCGAACGCGCCCGACACGGCGTCACCGGCGGTGACACCGGAGTCCAGGCGAATGCCGGGGCCCCCGAACGTCTTGAACACGTGGATGCGGCCGGGCTGCGGCAGGAACCCGCGGCCGGGGTCCTCGCCGTTGATGCGGAACTCGATCGAGTGGCCGACCGGCGCAGGGTCGCGGTCCTCGAGCAGGCCCCCCTCGGCGAGGCGGAACTGCTCGCGCACGAGGTCGATGCCGGTGACCTCCTCGGAGACGCAGTGCTCGACCTGGAGGCGGGTGTTCACCTCCAGGAAGGAGATGGTGCCGTCCTGGCCGACCAGGAACTCGCAGGTGCCGGCGCCGACGTAGCCGGCCTCGCGCAGGATCGCCTTGGAGGCCTCGTAGAGCCGGGTCACCTGGTCGTCGGTGAGGAACGGCGCGGGGGCCTCCTCGACCAGCTTCTGGTGGCGGCGCTGCAGCGAGCAGTCGCGGGTGGAGACCACCACGACGTTGCCGTGGGCGTCGGCGAGGCACTGGGTCTCGACGTGGCGCGGCCGGTCCAGGAACTTCTCGACCAGGCACTCGCCGCGGCCGAAGGCGGTGACCGCCTCGCGCACCGCGGACTCGTAGGCGTCGGGGATCTCCTCGAGGGTGCGGGCCACCTTGAGGCCGCGCCCGCCGCCGCCGAAGACGGCCTTGATCGCGACCGGCAGGCCGTTGGCCTTCGCGAACTCGACGACCTCGTCGGCGTCCTTGACCGGGTCCTTGGTGCCGGGGGCGAGCGGCGCGTTGGCCCGCTGCGCGATGTGCTTGGCCTTCGCCTTGTCGCCGAGGGCCTCGATCGCGGCCGGCGGGGGACCGATCCAGGTCAGCCCGGCGTCGATGACGGCCTGGGCGAAGTCGGCGTTCTCGGCCAGGAAGCCGTAGCCGGGGTGGACCGAGTCCGCGCCGCTGCGCTCGGCGACCGCGATGATCTTGGCGATGTCGAGGTAGGACTCGGCGGGGGTGGCCCCCTCCAGCGAGTAGGCCTCGTCGGCCAGCCGGACGAAGACCGCGTCGCGGTCCGGCTCGGCGTACACCGCGACGGAGCCGATGCCGGCGTCCTTGCAGGCCCGGATCACTCGGACGGCGATCTCGCCTCGGTTGGCGATGAGGACCTTCTGCAGCGGCTTGCTCTGCGGCACCTGAACTCCTGCTCTGATGAAGTCGTCGAGACGTGCATCTCCGCGCGGCAGGCTACCGCCTGGGTGTCGCGGCTCTGCCAGCGGTCGCATCGTGGGAAGCCGCGCCCGGGTCGCCATGCTGTGTGCGGACGGTGCGCGCGGACGGTGTGCGCGGGCGGTGTGTGCGGGCGGTGTGTCGCTCAGGGGTGGGCCAGTGCGGGAGAGGGTGCCTGCTGGTCGGGGTACCAGCGCCGCAGCTGGCGGGCGAAGGCGCGCTCGCCGCGGGCGTCCAGCGCGCGTCGGCCGCCGGGCAGCCGGCCGACCAGCTGGCTCCACCACAGGTTCGAGGCGATCCGGGCCACGCCGTACCAGGGCGGGCGCAGCGGCAGGCCGAGGTCGCGCATCGCACCCGGGCCGAGCAGCCAGGTGCCGGCGGAGAGGGCGCGCTCGCGCTCCCAGGTCTGCCGCCAGGCGGGCAGCCGGGTGCCGTCGGTCATCCGCACCAGGGAGCGGGCCAGGGTGCGGCTGTGGTCGTCGGGCGGCGGGTCGTGGCTCAGGAAGTGGTAGAGCAGCCGGCGTCCGCGGCGCTCGGTGCGCGGCAGCCACTCCTCGTCGACACCCATCAGCCAGCCGACGTAGGACCACAGGTGCATCACCGCGGCGGCGTCGGCGCGCGTGACCCGGACGCCGAGCAGGCGCAGGTGCAGCAGGAAGCTGGTGGAGAAGACCCCGAGCGTGCTGGCCTGGTCGTAGGCGTTGATCGGGACGCCGCGCCCGGCGTGGTCCCAGTCCGCTGCGTGCTCGAGCTGGTGGTTGACCAGGGCGTGCATCACCCGCACGTGCAGCGCGAGCCGGTAGCCCTCGGCGTCCGGCTCCAGGCCGCCGGGGGCGGTCACCGCGCGCCACCAGGTGGTGGTCTCGGTGATCCGGCGCAGCGTCTCGGCGCCGGTGAGCCGGCCGGTGCGGGCCAGCGGCTCCAGGGCGGCCGCGGTGCGGTAGCCGCCGAGCAGGGAGCCGTAGGCGAGCACGATCCCGGCGTCCGGGCCGAAGGTGCGGCAGGCGCGGGCACCGCGGGCCAGCAGGTCGTCGTCCACCCAGGCGGGCCGCCGGGCGACGGTGGCCAGGAACTCGTGCACCGCGGGCGGGTCCTCGGGGCCGGCCGCGCCGGTGGCCAGGACGGCGTGCAGCCGGCGCATCGAGACGCTGCGCTCCTCGCGTACGGCGCGCGCCAGCGCGGCCGCGGGCTCGTCGCGGCGCAGCAGCCCGGCGCGCAGCGCGTCCACCTCGGCCGGGGTCGGGGCGGCGCCCGCACCTGCCATCAGCCGCAGCGGCGCCGCGGCGCGCGCGGCCCAGGCCGGGTCGGGGGCGAACCTGGTCGGCGTGCGCGCGCTGGTCATGGCCGTCAGGTTAAAGTGAGTAAATGCTCAGGTACTACTCGCGTTCTCGAGGTCGACGGTGAGCGGCGCCGGTGCGCGGCACCGGCCGGTCCAGGAGCGCTCCCGGGCGATGGTGGAGCGGATCCTGCTCGCCGCTGCTCAGGTCCTCGCCGAGCGTGGCTATGCCGGTCTCAGCACCAACCGGGTCGCCGAGGTGGCCGGGATCAGCGTCGGGTCGTTGTACCGCTACTTCCAGGACAAGGACGACCTGCTGGAGCGGCTGCGCGAGCGCGGCACCGCCGAGGTGATGGAGGCGCTGACCGGCGCGATGGCCCGCGCGGCGACGCTGCCGACGCCGCAGGCGGTCCGGCTGGTGGTGGCCGCCCTGGTCGAGGCGCTCGAGGAGCACCGGGCGCTGGTCGCGGCGCTGGTCCACGAGGTGCCGCTGGGCTCGCACGGCAATGTGCTGCCCGACCTGGAGCGGCAGCTGACCCACGTGACCCGGATCTTCGTCGCCGGGCGCGCCCCGGCACTGGTCGGGGCCGAGGCCGAGGCGCGGGTGCACCTCGCGCTCGGGGTCACCCTGTCCAGCTGCCTGCGGATCGCGCTGGACCCGCCGCCGGGCGTCTCCCGCGAGCGGCTGGTGGACCTGACCGCCGAGCTGTTGGCGCACGGGCTGGAGATCCCGCCGGAGACGAGGGTTAACAAACGTTAACCGGCTGGCTAGCATGCCCGGCATGACCGCTTTCGAGCTCTCCCGCGAGCACGAGGAGTTCCGCCACAGCGTCCGCGAGTTCGCGCTGGCCAGGATCGCCCCGCACGCGGCGCAGTGGGATCGCGACCATCACTTCCCGACCGAGGTGGTCTGCGAGATGGGCGAGCTCGGCCTCTTCGGCCTCACCGCACCGGAGGAGTACGGCGGCGCCGGCGCGGACGGCGACTTCACCAGCCTGTGCGTGGCGATCGAGGAGATCGGCCGGGTCGACCAGTCGCTCGGGATCACCCTGGAGGCCGCCGTCGGCCTGGGGATCAACCCGATCCTGGGCTACGGCACCGCGGAGCAGCGCGCCACCTGGCTGCCCGACCTGGTCGCCGGCCGGTCGCTGGCCGGCTTCGGGCTCACCGAGCCGGGAGCCGGCTCGGACGCCGGCGCGACCCGGACCCGCGCCGAGCTGGTCGCCGGCGAGTGGGTGCTCAACGGCGCGAAGCAGTTCATCACCAACTCCGGGTCGTCGCTCACCAGCCTGGTCACCGTGACCGCCCGGACCGGCGAGCACGAGGACGGCCGCCCGGAGATCAGCACCCTGCTGGTCCCCGCCGGCACCCCGGGCTTCACCGCCGAGAAGGCCTACGACAAGCTCGGCTGGCACGCCTCGGACACCCACCCGCTCTCGTTCACCGAGGTCCGGGTGCCGGAGGCGAACCTGCTCGGCGAGCGCGGTCGCGGCTACGCCCAGTTCCTGGCCACCCTCGACGACGGGCGGATCGCGATCGCCGCGCTGGCCGTCGGCTGCCTCCAGGCCTGCCTGGAGATGAGCCTGGAGTACGCCGGTCAACGGCAGACGTTCGGCGCACCGATCGGCCGCAAGCAGGGCGTCGCCTTCCAGATCGCCGACCTGGAGGTGATGGTGCAGGCCAGCCGGCTGCTTACCTACCGGGCGGCAGCGATGAAGGACGCCGGCGCCCCGGTCGCGCAGCTCAAGCAGGCGGCCGCGGCCGCCAAGCTCTACGCCACCGAGTCGGCGGTGACCGGCACCCGGATCGCCACCCAGGTCTTCGGCGGCTACGGGTTCATGGAGGAGTACCCGGTGGCGCGGTTCTACCGCGACGCCAAGGTGCTGGAGATCGGCGAGGGCACCTCCGAGGTGCAGCGGATGCTGATCGCCCGGGGGCTCGGGCTGCCGGTGGAGTGAGCCCGCGACCGGGGTGGCCGCGACCAGGCCCGTGTGAGGATCGGCCCATGGATCGGGTGCTTGCGATCATCCAGGCCGGCGGTGCCGGCGGACGTCTCGACGTGCTCACCCGGGAGCGGGCCAAGCCGGCGCTCCCGTTCGCGGGCGTCCACCAGCTCATCGACTTCCCGCTCTCGAACCTGACCCACAGCGAGGTCTCCGACGTCTGGCTGATGGTGCAGTTCCAGGGCTCGAGCCTGGAGGAGCAGGTCGCCAACGGCAGGCCGTGGGACCTGGACCGGACCCGCGGCGGACTGCGGCTGATGCCGCCGCAGCAGGGCAGCGGCAGCGAGGACGAGGACGGGTTCGCCGCGGGCAACGCCGACGCCCTGTTCCGGATCCGCGACCAGATCGAGGGCTTCGGTGCGGACGTCGTCCTGGTGATGAGCGCCGACCACGTCTACCGCCTCGACTATCGCGAGGTGCTGGCCACCCACCGTGACGCCGGCGCCGAGTGCACGGTGGTGGTGACCACGTCGCCCGAGGGCGACGACCCCACCGACCACGCCGTGGTCGAGGCCGACCCGGACGGCCGGGTGCTCCGGTTCACCGACAAGCCCGAGCGGGCCGCCACCGACACGGTCGCCACCGAGGTCTTCGCCTACGACGCCGCGGTGCTGGTCGAGGAGCTGGACCGGCTGCACGTCGAGGCCAGCGCGGACGGCAGCGACCTCGGCGACTTCGGCGACCGGCTGCTGCCCCGGCTGGTGGAGCGGGGCCGCACCGTGGTGCACCGCCACGACGGGTACTGGCGCGACCTCGGCCAGCCGCACCTGTACCTGCGCGCCCACGCCGACGTGCTCACCGACGACCTCGGGGTGCTCGCGGTGCCCGACTGGCCGATCCTGGGGCTGCAGCCGCAGCGGGTGCCGGCCCGGGTGCTCGACGGCGCCGTGGTGGTCGACAGCCTGCTCAGCCCCGGCGCGCGGGTGGCCGGCACGGTACGGCGCAGCGTGCTCGGCCCGGGCGTGGTGGTGGAGGCGGGCGCGCAGGTGCACGACGCCGTCCTCGGCGCGGACACCGTGGTGCGCGCCGACGCCCGGGTCTGCTGGGCGGTCGTCGACGCGCGCTGTGAGATCGGTGCCGGGGCCCGGCTGGGCAGCCCCGAGGATCCGGGCCAGGCGGCGCTGGCCGACCCGGACCTGGTGACCCTGGTCGGGCGCGAGAGCGTGGTGCCCCCGGGTGGTCGGCTGGCGCCGGGGAGCCGGCTGGAGCCGGGGACCACGGCGGTCGACGGTGCCGCGGCCGGGAGCGGTTAGCCTGCTCCCCATGCCCAGCCCCTGGCGCCGCCGCCTCGCCGAGGCCGGACGCTTCCTGGCGGTCGGCGGACTGGCGACCGCGGTCGCGTTCGTGCTGTTCAACCTGATGCTGCACGGGCCGGGGGCGCCGGCGGGCCTGGCGGCCTCCCCGGTGCTGGCCTACGTGCTGGCCAACACCGTCGGGATGGCGATCAGCTTCCACGGCAGCCGGCACTGGGCGTTCCGGGACCGGCCCACCCGGCACGCCGACGGCGGGGTGACCGCCTTCGTGCTGATCAACCTGCTCACCATGCTGCTGCCGATCGGCTGCCTGAGCGTCAGCCGCGACCTGCTCGGTCTCGACGACCCGGTCTCCGACAACCTGGCCGCCAACGTGATCGGCCTGGCGCTCGCGATGACGGCCCGGTTCTGGCTCTTCCGCACGCTGGTCTTCCGGCGCCCGGTGGTCGAGGTGGTGCCGGCTCGGCTCAGCGGGGAGCCCACAGGTCGGTCCACGAGTGACCCAGCTGCGCCAGCAGCTCGCGGAGCAGCGGCAGGCTGAGCCCCACCACGTTGTGGTGGTCGCCCTCGATCCCGGTGACGAACGCGCCGCCGAGGCCGTCGACGGTGAAGGCGCCGGCGACCTGCATCGGCTCGCCGGTGGCGACGTACGCCGCGATCTCGGCGTCGCTCACGTCGGCGAAGTGGACAGTGGTCGCCGCGGCGGCGGCCGCCACCCGACCGGAGGCGGTGTCGCGCAGGCAGTGCCCGGTGCGCAGCACGCCGGTGCGCCCGCGCATCGCCTGCCAGCGCCGGGTCGCCTCGGCAGCGTCGGCCGGCTTGCCGAGCGCCTCGCCGTCCAGCTCCAGCACCGAGTCGCAGCCCAGCACCAGGGCGCCGTCCGGAACCTCGGGCCGGGCGGCGACCGCGGCGCACTTCAGCTCCGCCAGCCCCAGCGCGAGCTCGGCCGGCGGCAGGTGGTCGAGCTGGGTCTCGTCCACCCCGGAGACGATCACCGCCGGCTCCACCCCGGCGCTGCGCAGGGTGGCCAGGCGGGCGGGGGAGGCGGAGGCGAGGACGAGAACGGTCACGGCGGTGATTCAAGCAGGTGCGCCGGGGCCGTTCGCCCCGACCCGCGCCCACGCGCGCGGCATGATGACGCCGTGCTTCCTCCCCTGCGTGCCGTGCCGCGTGCCGTGCCGCGTGCCGTGTTGGGTGCCGTGCTGGGTGCCGCGCTCGGCGCGCTGGTCCTCGCCGGCTGTGGCGGGGACGGCGGCGAGCCCAACCCGTTCACCGAGCGGGCGATGTACGTCGACCCGGACTCGCGGACGGCGCAGGGCGCCGACCAGGCCGCCGCGGCCGGCGACACCCGGCGCGCCGAGCTGCTCCAGCGGCTCGCGGAGGTGCCCCAGGGGATCTGGCTGACCCCCGAGCGGCAGCCCGCCGGCACGGTCGGCGGCTACGTCTCGGAGGTGGTCGCGGCGGCGAAGGCGCAGGGCCGGGTGGTGGTGCTGGTCGTCTACGGGATCGAGGACCGCGACTGCACCGGCAGCTACTCGGCCGGCGGCCTGGCCGGCGAGGCGTACCGCGCCTGGGTCCAGGAGCTGGCCGGCGCCGCCGAGGACGGGTCGCGGGTGGTCGCCGTCCTCGAGCCGGACGCGCTCGCCTCCGCCCCCGAGTGCGGCAACCGCGAGCACCGCGTCGAGCAGGTCCGCGAGGCGGCCCGGGCGCTGCGCGACGCCGGGGTGGCGACCTACCTCGACGGCGGCCACTCCGGCTGGGTTCCGGCGGGCGAGATGGCCGAGCTGCTGCGCGAGGCCGGGGTCGAGGAGGTCCGGGGCTTCGCCACCAACGTCTCCAACTACCAGTCCGACGCCGACGAGCGGGAGTACGCCGAGGAGGTCAGCGGGCAGCTCGACGGCGCGGCGTACGTGATCGACCGCGGCCGCAACGGCGCCGGCGGCACCTCGCAGTGGTGCAACCCGCCCGACCAGGCGCTCGGCGAGGAGCCGGGCTACGTCGACGAGGACGGGCTGGACGCCTACCTGTGGGTCAAGCCGCCGGGCGAGAGCGACGGCACCTGCAACGGCGGCCCGCCGGCCGGCGAGCTGTGGCCCGAGCGCGCGCAGGCGATGGCCGAGCGCGCCGGGTGGTGAGTCGCGCCCGAGTCCGTCGTACCGCCCGCGCGGAGCGCCGCACGTTGTTAGGCTCCCGGACATGAGTGGGGGCGACTGGACGGCGGTCATCATCGAGGACGACCCGGATGTGCGGGACCTCATCGAGATCGTGCTGACCCAGTCCGGGTTCACCACCGTGGTGGCCGAGAACGGGCCGGACGGCGTCGAGGCGGTCCGCGCGCACAACCCGCTGCTGACCACGCTGGACGTGAACATGCCCGGGATGGACGGCTTCGCGGTCGCCAAGCGGCTGCGCGAGTTCAGCGACACCTACCTGA
>JADGMW010000866.1_pt1 | contig 10015 bp, 8 predicted proteins | sample 8641801 | NCBI WGS metagenome assembly JADGMW01 (sample SAMN16272018, study PRJNA661076) | feces metagenome | isolation source: fecal sample from diarrhoea affected cattle A | host: Bos taurus | place: South Africa: Lokaleng Village, Mahikeng | collected 2019-09
ATTGAGCTAATTACAACGCCCAAGGTGTTTTTAGTCTTCATCCGTAAATCCCCATCTGGTGATTAATATCAGAACAATCTAAGGAAACCGGTTGTCTGTGGCCCAAGCTGTTCGCTAACCATACGACAACTTTGAGCGATTAAGTTTCAACCGTACCCGAGAATTTTTCGCGGAGTTTGTCGAGCGCGCGCTTGTATCTCATCTTTGTGGCGCTCAACCCCATGTGCATGATGTCGGCTATTTCCTGGAACTCCAGTTCAGCTACAAAGCGAAGCACCAGAATTTCTCTGTCGATCTGATTCACATGGACGAGCCAACGGTCAAGACCGGGCTTCTCCTCAACTTTTGGAGCGGTCTCTTCCGTCGCTTCTTCAAGCGGATCGAGACTAAGCGCATCCAGCAAACGACGCTTACGGCGTTCTTTTCGATACTGCGTAATACATTCGTTGTAAGTGATGCTATATAGCCACGTCTTGAACTTTGACTTGCCTTCGAAGTTCTTCAGCCCGTACAGAACCTTGAGCATTACTTCCTGACATACATCATCAGCGTCTCGCTCGTTACCAAGATAACGGCTACATACATTGAAGAGTGTGCGCTGATAACGCCGCATCAACTCTTCATACGCCCGGGTGATATGAAAAAGTTCGACATGGGCACGCTGCACCAGCTCTTCATCGGAAAGCTGGCGAGGGTCATAGCTCATGGTGGGCGGATGGGTTTTCGTCAAAACGCTTCGAACCGGCAGCCAGGGAGACCGCCCTTCAGCAGATAAGGGCGGCGTACTTTATCAGATTGCCGCTCTATCGGCTGCCGACTCGATGCTCCAGCAGCACGCGGTTGGCGATCGACACCACTTCGCCATCGTCCGTAAGCACCAGCGTCTTGGCCGTACCGATCTCCTCGATCTCGCCGTCCAGATCAAGCGCCTCGAGCCTGACGCGCTGTCCGACTTCGTACAGCTCGCGCACGTAGATGCCCGCGAGAATCTGGCTGACCAGCTCGCGGCTGCCAAGCCCCAGCGCCAGCGCAGCGGCCATGCCCACGGAAATGAGCGCGATGGCAATGACGTAGTTGAGCAGCTCGGTCTTCACCTCCAGCTGCCCGATCGCCACCGAAATACTGATGATGATGATCAGGCCCTGCGCGATGCGCGCCAGGCCGCCGGCGTAATCGATACCGACGCCCTCTGCCGCGCCACGGACCATTCCGCTCACCAGCTGACCGAGCAATACGCCAACCAGAAGGATGATCGCGGCGCCGAACACCTTCGGCACGTAAAGCGCGAGCATATCCAGGGTCGCCGAGACACGAGCCAGGCCAAGCGACTCTGCCGCCGACACCAGGAAAATCAGCAGTACGAACCAGTAGACGATCCTGCCGATCAGTGTCGACACCGGAACGCGAATACCGACGCGGCTAAGGAGCTTGGTGACGCCGGTTCCTGCAACGAGGCGGTCCAGCCCCAGCTTGGCCAGCAGCTTGGACAGCAACGTATCGAGCAGCTTGGCCACCAGGAAACCGACCGCCACGACCAGCAACGCCCCGAACAGGCGGGGGATGAATGCCGCAATCGGTGCCCAGAGCGCACTCATGGCGCCCAACAAACTCTGGCTCCAGGGATCGAGTTCCATGATCAATCAGCCTTATCGGAAAGGGAGGATGGGGAAGCGTTGCGCCGCGACACGGGTGAGACATGTCCGCTACCGCTGCCGAAGGCAATCATCGCGGCCTGTACCCAGCGGCCGGTCAGCCCGAACAGATCGCCGGCGCCGACCTGGCGGTTGGCCGTCTTGAGAACGCGGTCCAGGCAGGCATCATCGTCATGCGCGGCCTGCACCTTGAGCATGTCCCTGAGAGACTCTTCGAAGGGGTCTGCCATGTTCACCTCGTTAAAACTGTGCAAACTAGACGGAACCTGTGGGGATAAGTCACATTTCATATCCATTTCAGGCGATGAAAGATCCACCATTGGAACAGCGCCACCGTGACGATCAGGACGCAGGCGACGGCGAAGCCATAAGGGTTCTCCGAACCCGGAATACCACCCACGTTGATTCCCAGCAGCCCGGTCAGGAAGCTCAACGGCAGGAAAAATCCGGTGATGATACCCAGCAGGTACATGGTTCGGTTCATCCGCTCTCGCATCCGTCGCTCCTCCGCTTCCAGCACCAGGCTCGCACGCTCACGCACCAGGTCCAGCTCCTCGAGGTGACGTATCAGGCGGTTGCTGAGTTCGTTCCAGTAGTCGGTGTCATCATCGACGAACCAGGGCAGCCGATTGCGCGTCAGCTGGCCATAGATTTCCCGCTGCGGCAGCAGGAAGCGGCGCAGGCTCGCAGCTTGCCGGCGTAGGGCCAGCAGCCTGTCCTGGGGCGGCGTGTAACGCTCATCGGTTTCAAGCCGGTCCTCTTCCTCGTCGAGCCGTTCGGCCAGCACCGCCACCAGATCGTCCACACGATCGGTCATGGCTTCGGCAAGGGCGATCATGATCTCGGACGTCGTCCGCGGCCCGGTACCGGCTGCCAACTGCTCGATCACTACTTCGGCAGAGCGAAGCGGGCGCAGACGCAGCGAGATGAGCCGCCGTGGATCGACGAACACACGCAGCGAAACCATGTCTTCCGGCTCGGCATCGGGATTGAGGTTGACGCCCCGGAGGAACAGCAAGAGTTCGTTGCCCAGCAGCGGAAGCAGCCGTGGCCGGGTGTTCTCCTCCAGCAGCACGTCGCAGGCAAACCCGCTCAGCCCACTGTGCGCCCGCAGCCAGGCCTGAGCCTGCGGCTGGCTCCTGTCCCAGTGCAGCCAAAGGCTTTCGGTCTCGGCCAGCTCCAGTGTGGAAATCTCGGCATAAGCCAACTGGCGCGCGCCACCCTGGCCGTCGAGCACCAGGGCATGCAGCAGCCCCGCCTGGGCATGATCCACTAAAAGCATTTCACTCACCCAAGCCACAAAAAGCCCGGCATTGCCGGGCTTTGGTCAGCCAAATCAAACGTCACCCTCAATCAGGCATCTTCAATTCTTCAGGCGAAACCAGGATGCCGTTGTTGTCGGCATACAGGTAGTCGCCCGGGCGGAAGGTGACGCCGCAGAAAGTGACGGGGACGTTGAGGTCGCCGATGCCGCGCTTGTCGGTCTTCATCGGGTGCGTGGCCAGCGCCTGCACACCCAGCTCGGTTTGCGCAATGACATCCACGTCGCGGATGCAGCCGTAGATCACCAGACCCTGCCAGCCATTGCGTGCAGCCTTTTCGGCCAGCATGTCGCCCAGCAGCGCACGGCGCAGCGAGCCACCGCCATCAACCACGAGCACCTTGCCCGTACCGTCCAGATCGACCTGCTCCTTGACCCGCGAGTTGTCTTCGAAGCACTTGATCGTGACGATCTGCCCGCCAAAGGAATCGCGGCCACCGAAGTTGCTGAAAATCGGCTCCACCACCTGAACCAGGTCGGGGTAGGCGTCGCACAGATCAGGCGTGACGTATTGCATGGCAAATCTCCTTGTTGAAATCGTCTCGGATGAGGCCTTTGCCGAAGGCGGGGTTGCCGCCTTCGGCATGGCCTTGATCAGCCGATTTCTTCGTCGGCGAGGAAGAACCAGGTATCCAGTACGGAATCGGGGTTCAGCGAGACGCTCTCGATCCCCTGCTCCATCAGCCACTTGGCCAGATCGGGATGATCGGACGGGCCCTGCCCACAGATGCCGACGTACTTGCCGGCCTTGTTGCAGGCCTCGATGGCACTGGCCAGCAGCTTCTTGACTGCCGGGTTACGCTCGTCGAACAGGTGCGCAATGATGCCGGAATCACGATCCAGGCCCAGTGTCAGCTGGGTCATGTCGTTGGAACCAATGGAGAAACCGTCGAAGTACTCGAGGAATTCGTCGGCGAGCAGCGCGTTGGAAGGCAGCTCGCACATCATGATGATGCGCAGGCCGTTTTCGCCACGCTTGAGGCCGAACTGACCAAGGATGTCGATCACCTGGGAGGCCTCGCCAAGGGTGCGCACGAACGGCACCATCAGCTCGACGTTGGTCAGCCCCATCACGTCGCGCACCTTCTTCATGGCGCGGCATTCCAGCTCGAAGCAGTCGCGGAAGGACTCGCTGATGTAACGCGACGCACCGCGGAAGCCCAGCATCGGGTTTTCTTCTTCCGGCTCGTAAAGCTTGCCGCCGATCAGGTTGGCGTATTCGTTGGACTTGAAGTCTGACAGGCGCACGATGACCTTCTTCGGCCAGAACGCGGCAGCCAGCGTGCTGACGCCCTCGACCAGCTTCTCGACATAGAAGTCGACCGGATCACCGTACCCGGCGATGCGCTTCTCGACGCTGCCCTTCACTTCCGGCGGCAGGCCGTCGAAATTGAGCAGCGCCTTGGGATGCACGCCGATCATGCGATTGATGATGAACTCGAGACGCGCCAGACCCACGCCCTCGTTGGGCAGCTGGGCGAAATCGAAGGCGCGATCCGGGTTGCCGACGTTCATCATGATCTTGAACGGCAGTTCCGGCATCGCATCGATGGAGTTCTGCCGGATATCGAAGCCCAGTTCGCCGTCGAAGATCAGGCCGGTATCGCCTTCGGCACAGGTCACGGTGACGCGCTGGCCGTCCTTCAGCAGTTCGGTGGCGTTGCCGCAACCTACTACGGCCGGGATGCCCAGTTCGCGGGCAATGATCGCGGCGTGGCAGGTACGTCCGCCACGATTGGTGACGATGGCGCTGGCGCGTTTCATCACCGGCTCCCAGTCCGGATCGGTCATATCCGATACCAGGACGTCGCCCGGCTGCACCTTGTCCATTTCGGAAACGTCACGAATGATCTTTACCGGGCCGGCGCCAATACGCTGGCCGATGGCACGACCTTCGACCAGAACGGTGCCCTTTTCCTTGAGCAGGTAGCGCTCCATCACATTGGCACTGCTGCGGCTCTTCACCGTCTCGGGGCGGGCCTGGACGATGTACAGCTGACCGTCGTCGCCGTCCTTGGCCCACTCGATATCCATCGGGCGGCCGTAGTGTTTCTCGATGATCATCGCCTGGCGAGCCAGGTTGCTGACTTCCTCATCGGTCAGGCAGAAGCGTGCGCGGTCGGCAGCGTCCACATCGACGGTCTTGACCGACTTGCCGGCGCTGGCTTCGGCGCCGTAGACCATCTTGATCGCCTTGCTGCCCAGGTTGCGGCGCAGGATCGCAGGCCGTCCGGCTTCAAGCGTGTGCTTGTGAACGTAGAACTCGTCAGGGTTGACCGCGCCCTGCACCACGGTCTCGCCCAGGCCGTAGGCGCCGGTAATGAACACCACGTCGCGGAAGCCCGATTCGGTATCCAAAGTGAACATCACGCCGGCAGTGCCGGTTTCGGAACGCACCATGCGCTGCACGCCCGCGGAAAGAGCGACCAGCTTGTGGTCGAAGCCCTGATGCACGCGGTAGGCGATGGCGCGGTCATTGAACAGGGAAGCGAAAACTTCCTTGGCGGCGCGAATCACGTTGTCCACACCGCGGATGTTGAGGAAGGTTTCCTGCTGGCCGGCAAAGGAAGCGTCTGGAAGGTCCTCTGCCGTGGCCGAGGAGCGAACGGCTACCGCGAGGTTTTCATTGCCCGCCGACATTTCGGCGAAGGCGGCACGGATGTCGGCATCCAGCTGCGGCGGGAACTCTGCTTCCATTACCCAGCCGCGAATCTGCGCACCGGCCTTGGCCAGCGCGTTGACGTCGTCGACATCCAGCGCATCGAGCAGCGCATGGATCTGCTCGTTCAGGCCGCTGAGCTCCATGAAGTCGCGGTAGGCCTGCGCTGTGGTGGCGAAACCACCTGGTACGGAAACACCGGCGCCGGCGAGGTTGCTGATCATCTCGCCCAGGGAGGCGTTCTTGCCCCCTACTCGCTCAACGTCGTGATTGCCGAGCTTATCGAGGGAAACTACGTACTCTACCAAGGTGAACTCTCCACATTGTGTTGGAAACTCGGTCGGCGCCATCCGTGGGACGGTGGCCTGGCCCTGCGAAATAAGTAACAATGCCCGCTGATCAAGGCCCGGTGGACGGCTACTATAGCCGAGAACCCTACCCGATCTGACAGCACGCACCAAAACGAATCTTACTGTCGTTGCTACGCTGGAAACTGACACGACAGTTCGTGTGAAACCGCGACGCCATCGGGCCTTTTTCATCACCCGATCTCTTCAGTCCCGGCAGCCTCGCCAAGACCCTTCAATCTTCCTGCTAAGGCCCCAGATGCGATGAAACGAACTGCCTTCTTCATCTCCGACGGCACCGGCATTACAGCCGAAACACTAGGCCAGAGCCTGCTCGCGCAGTTCGAAACCATCAGCTTCACCAAACTGACCCGGCCCTATATCGATACCGCGGAAAAAGCGCGGGCCATGGTACAGCAAATCAATAAAGCGGCGGAAACCGACGGTGCCCGGCCGATCATCTTCGACACCCTGGTCAATCAGGAAATCCGCGACATTCTGGCCGAATCCAACGGCTTCATGATCGACATCTTTTCCTCCTTCCTTGCCCCGCTCGAACATGAGCTGACGTCGCGCTCGTCCTATTCCGTCGGCAAGTCGCATTCGATCAGTCACAACGCCAATTACATGGAGCGAATCGACGCCGTCAACTTCGCCCTGGACAACGACGATGGCGCCCGTACGCGCCATTACGACAAGGCCGACCTCATCCTCGTGGGCGTCTCCCGCTGCGGCAAGACGCCGACCTGCCTGTACATGGCGATGCAATACGGCATCCGCGCGGCCAACTACCCGCTTACCGAAGACGACATGGAACGCCTGCAGCTGCCTGCGGCACTCAAAACCTACCGCGACAAGCTGTTCGGCCTGACCATCGACCCCGATCGGCTCGCCGCGATCCGCAACGAGCGCAAACCCAACAGTCGCTACGCCAGCTTTGCGCAGTGCGAGTTCGAAGTCCGCGAGGTGGAAAACCTCTTCCGCCGCGAGAACATCAACTACATCAACTCGACGCATTTCTCCGTCGAGGAAATCTCCGCCAAGATCCTGGTGGAAAAAGGCGTGGAACGGCGGCTCAAATAAACGCCGCTTCGCTAGACAACAAAAAGTCCGCTTCGTGCGGACTTTTTGCTTTGGGCCTGGGTGAACGCCGGGGTCAGAAGCAGTCGCCCGGCACCCGAACCCAACCCTCCATCAGCACGCGGGCGCTGCGGCTCATGATCGCCTTGTTGACCTTCCACTCGCCGTCTACCAGCGCCGCCTCGGCGCCAACCTTCAGCGTGCCGGAGGGGTGACCGAAACGAACCGCAGTGCGCTCGCCGCCACCGGCCGCGAGGTTCACCAGGGTTCCCGGAATCGCGGCGGCGGTGCCGATTGCGACCGCAGCCGTGCCCATCATGGCGTGATGCAGCTTGCCCATCGAGAGCGCTCGGACCAGTAGGTCGACCTCCGACGCCTTCACCGCCTTGCCGCTGGATGCCTTGTGATCCACAGGCCTGGCGACGAAGGCGACCTTCGGCGTGTGCTGGCGACGGGCTGCCTCTTCGGCCGTCTTGATCAGGCCCATGCGCAAGGCGCCGGCCACGCGGATGGCTTCCAGCCGCGCCAGCGCAACCGGGTCGCCATTGATGACATCCTGCAGTTCCGTCCCGCTGTAACCGATGTCTTCGGCGTTGACGAAGACCGTGGGAATACCGGCATTGATCATGGTCGCCTTCAGCAGGCCACCTTCCGTCACCTCTGCTGGCACCTCGAGTTCATCCACCAGGTTGCCGGTCGGGAACATCGAACCGCCGCCCTCGCCCTCGCCTTCATCGGCGGGGTCGATGAACTCCAGCATGATCTCGGCGGCGGGAAAGGTGACGCCGTCCAGCTCGAAATCACCGGTTTCCTGCACTTGCCCGTCAGTCACAGGCACATGAGCGATGATGGTCTTGCCGATATTGGCCTGCCAGATACGCACCACGCACACACCGTTCTCGGGTACACGCGCCGGGTCCACAAGCCCCGCATGCAGCGCGAAGGCGCCCGCCGCGGTGGACAGATTGCCGCAGTTGCCGCTCCAGTCGACAAAGGCACTGTCGATGGAGACCTGACCGTAGAGGTAGTCGACGTCATGGTCGGGCTGACTGCTTCTGGACAGGATCACGCACTTGCTGGTGCTGGAGGTGGCACCCCCCATGCCGTCGGTGTGCTTGGCATAGGGATCCGGGCTGCCGATCACGCGCAAGAACAGCCTGTCCCGTGCCTCGCCTGGCACCTGGCAGCTTTGCGGCAGGTCATCGAGGCGAAAGAACACGCCCTTGCTGGTGCCGCCACGCATGTAGGTGGCGGGAATCTTCACTTGGGGTACATGGGGCATGGCGTCTATATCCTGAAGTCGTTGGTGCGAACGAACGCGTAGGGAACATCGGTTCCCGACCAGGGGCTGCGGCGGTGGATGAAACCGCCGCAGCCCGGGCGTTGCCGCCCGGCAGAGGTTCAGCCCTTGGTGGAAGCAAGGAAGTCCTGGGCGAAGCGCTGCAGCACACCGCCCGCCTCGTAGATGGATACTTCCTCGGCGGTGTCGAGACGGCAGGTCACCGGAACCTGCAGCGTCTCGCCGTCGCGACGGTTGATGACCAAAGTCAGGTCCGCGCGCGGCTTGCGCTCGCCGATCACGTCGTAGGTCTCGGTGCCGTCGATCTCGAGGGTCTTGCGGTTCACGCCGGCCTTGAACTCCAGCGGCAGCACACCCATGCCCACCAGATTGGTCCGGTGGATACGCTCGAAGCCCTCGGCAACGATGGCCTCGACGCCGGCAAGACGCACGCCCTTGGCCGCCCAGTCGCGGGACGAACCCTGACCGTAGTCGGCGCCGGCGACGATGATCAGCGGCTGCTTGCGGTTCATGTAGGTTTCGATGGCTTCCCACATGCGCATGACCTTGCCTTCCGGCTCGACGCGCGCCAGCGAACCCTTTTTGACCTGACCATCGATCACAGCCATTTCATTCACCAGCTGCGGGTTGGCGAAGGTGGCGCGCTGGGCGGTCAGGTGGTCGCCGCGGTGGGTGGCGTAGGAGTTGAAGTCCTCTTCAGGCAGTCCCATTTTCGCCAGGTATTCGCCCGCAGCACTGTCCGCCAGAATGGCGTTGGATGGCGACAGGTGATCAGTGGTGATGTTGTCCGGCAGTACTGCCAATGGCCGCATTCCCTTGAGGCTACGCTCACCGGCAAGGGCACCTTCCCAATACGGTGGACGGCGGATGTAGGTGGACATCGGGCGCCAGTCGTACAGCGGGCTCTTGGCTTCTTCCACAGTGCCGAGATCGAACATAGGGATGTAGATCTGCTTGAACTGCTCCGGCTTCACGCTGGCGGCAACGATGGCATCGACTTCTTCGTCGCTCGGCCACAGGTCCTTCAGGGTGACCGGGTTGCCATGCTGATCATGGCCCAGCACATCCTTCTCGATGTCGAAGCGCACGGTACCCGCGATAGCGTAGGCGACCACCAACGGTGGCGAAGCGAGGAACGCCTGCTTGGCGTACGGGTGGATACGGCCATCGAAGTTGCGGTTGCCGGAAAGCACCGCCGTGGCGTACAGGTCGCGGTCGATGATTTCTTGCTGGATCTTCGGATCCAGCGCGCCGGACATGCCGTTACAGGTGGTGCAGGCATAGGCAACGATGCCGAAGCCGAGCTTCTCCAGCTCCGGCAACAGGCCGGCGTCTTCCAGATACAGCTTGGCAACCTTGGAACCCGGGGCGAATGAGGTCTTCACCCAGGGCTTGCGCACCAGGCCCAGCTCGTTGGCCTTCTTCGCCACCAGGCCGGCAGCCACCACGTTGCGCGGGTTGGAGGTATTGGTACAGCTGGTGATGGCCGCGATGATCACTGCGCCATCGGGCATCAAACCTTTGGCTTCTTCAGCCTGGGCAGCAGCCAGCTGCGAATCGCTGGCAATGCCGCGTTCCTGCAGCGCGCTGGTTGGCAAGCGGCGATGCGGGTTGGACGGACCGGCCATGTTGCGCACGACGGTCGACAGGTCGAAC
>JADGMW010000871.1_pt1 | contig 9994 bp, 7 predicted proteins | sample 8641801 | NCBI WGS metagenome assembly JADGMW01 (sample SAMN16272018, study PRJNA661076) | feces metagenome | isolation source: fecal sample from diarrhoea affected cattle A | host: Bos taurus | place: South Africa: Lokaleng Village, Mahikeng | collected 2019-09
AGGGCGCGAATGCTAGCGGTGGTGATGTTCTCGTCGACGCCGATGCCATGCAGCGGACGCTCGCCATCTAGGCGCACCTCGATATAGGCCGCGGCCTTGGCATTGCTGCCGGCGCCGATGGCGTGCTCGTGGTAGTCCATGATCTCCAGCTTGACCGGCAAAGCAGCGACCAGCGCCTCCAGCGGGCCCTTGCCGATACCGCGCAGGTGCATGGTTTCACCGTCGTTGCTGACTTCCACGTCCAGGGCGCTGGTGCCGTTCTCCTCCTGCAGGCGATGGCCCTTGAGGGCATAGGGTGAAGTTGCCTGGAGGTACTCTGCTTCCAGAAGGGCGTAGATCTGCGCAGCACTCATCTCGAGGCCGAGGCGATCGGTCTCCTTCTGTACCACCTGGCTGAACTCGATCTGCATGCGGCGTGGCAGGCTGATGCCGTATTCCTGCTCGAGCAGGTAAGTGATGCCGCCTTTGCCGGATTGGCTGTTGACGCGAATGACTGCCTCGTAGCTGCGGCCGATATCGGCCGGGTCGATCGGCAGATAGGGCACTTCCCAGACGCCGTTCGGATCCTGCTGGGCGAAGCCTTTGCGGATTGCATCCTGGTGCGAGCCGGAGAATGCGGTGTGGACCAGGTCGCCGACATAGGGATGGCGCGGGTGTACGGGCAACTGGTTGCATTCCTCGACCACCTTGCGCACGGCATCGATGTCGGAGAAATCCAGCTGCGGGTCGACGCCCTGGGTGTACATGTTCAGCGCCACGGTCACCAGATCGACATTGCCGGTGCGCTCGCCATTGCCGAACAGGCAGCCCTCGACGCGGTCAGCGCCGGCCATCAGGCCCAGCTCGGTGGCAGCCACGCCGGTGCCGCGGTCGTTGTGGGTGTGCAGGCTGATCAGCACGCTGTCACGCCGGTCGATATGACGGCCGAAGTATTCGATCTGGTCGGCATAGATGTTCGGCGTAGCCGCCTCGATGGTCGCCGGCAGGTTGAGGATCAGCTTCTGCGCAGGCGTCGGTTGGAACACCTCGATCACGGCGTTGCACACCTCGACGGCGAAGTCGGTCTCGGTGGAGCTGAACACTTCCGGCGAGTACTCGAAGCGCCAGTCGGTTTCCGGCGCGGCGGCGGCCAGGCGCTTGATGGCCTGTGCCGCATTGACTGCAATGTTCACCACACCGGCCTTGTCCTGGTTGAAGACGATGCGGCGGAAACTCGGTGCCGTGGCGTTGTAGTAGTGGACGATGGCTTGCTTGGCGCCCTTGAGCGATTCGAAGGTGCGGGTGATCAGATCCTCGCGCGCCTGGGTCAGAACCTGGATGGTGACGTCATCGGGAATGTGGCCGCCCTCGATGAGCTCGCGAACGAAGTCGAAATCGGTCTGCGAAGCCGAGGGAAAGCCCACCTCGATTTCCTTCACGCCCACCTGCACCAGGGTCTTGAAGAAGCGCATCTTCTTGCCCGCGTCCATCGGCTCGATCAGCGACTGGTTGCCGTCGCGCAGATCGGAGCTGAGCCAGATAGGTGCCTGGGTAATGGTTTTCGACGGCCAGGTGCGATCGGGGATGTCGATGACCGGAAAGGCGCGATATTTTTTCGATGGGTTCTTGAGCATGGTCATGGCTTTTCCTTGAAGGCTCTCGCGGCGGCTGTGCTGCGGCCCCGGTGTTACTGATGATTTATGGTATGAAGTTATTCCTGGGTGAGTGTTTCGTGCAAGTGCTTGATGAAATTTGGTGGTTATAGCGTCGGTTGGCTCTGTTATTGGTTTTTTGTGTCGCTAATCGTTTGAAAAGATGTTCTTGCTTGCGGTGAATATTGCGGCCTCATGTCGCAGCGGCCGGCTGCCGCGCGCGTGCGATCATCCGGTCATTCCCGCGAGGGTAAGTCACTGTTTACCAAGGAATCGCCGGTGACACGCAAACGGCTGTCGACAATCAGTATCTGGCTTGGCCTGTTCGCCATGCTGATGATTCATGTCGGCCCGTTGTTTTCGGCGTTCCAGCTGAGCGAAGCCTCCGCGGCTTCCGTCGAACACGCTGAGCACGCCGAACACGCGCAGCCTCGTTCCGCCCACGGGCATCACCAGCAGGGCTCTACAGGCGAGCCTGCCTGGCTGGCGGCGCTGGATCTCTGCGGCTATTGCGAGCTACTGACGGTCAACCCGCCGCTCGCGCTTTCCGTCGATCTGGTTCTGCCCCGCCACGAGCCGGATCACTTCCAGCCGCTTCCCGAGCAGCCGCTGACGTCGGCCCCGCGCCGCAGCAGCGGTTATCCGCGCGCACCACCGTCTTTCCACAGCTGACATTCATCAGCCGCCTGTGGCGGTTTCATCAAATGCAGAAGTGGAAATTCCTATGTCCAGCATTACTCGTGGCTGTGGGGCGCGTTCGCGCCTGTCCGAGCGTTTTCCGATTCAACCGTCCCGTCTGCGCTGGCAGATCGCCCATGCGACCCTGCTGGGCTTGCTCGCCAGCGGTGCGTTGGCCGCCGAGCCAGTCGATCACAGTGAACACGCGCACCATGCCAGTTCCACCGAACTGGCGCCCATGATCATCACCGGCGTCGCCCAGCAGTCGCCGCTGACGGTGGCGACCGATCCGAAGATTCCACGTCAGCCGGTGCCGGCCAGCGACGCGGGTGACTACCTGCAGACCATTCCCGGTTTCTCCGCCGTGCGTGGCGGCGGCTCCAACAGCGACCCGGTATTCCGCGGCATGTTCGGTTCGCGCCTGAAGCTGCTGGCCAACGGTGCCGAGATGCTCGGCGCCTGCCCGAGCCGCATGGACTCGCCCAGCTCCTACATCACACCGGAGAACTACGATGCGCTGACGGTGATCAAGGGGCCGCAGACCGTGCTCTGGGGGCCGGGCAACTCGGCGGCGACCATCCTCTTCGAGCGTGATCCGGAGGATTTCAGCGAGCTGGGCGGGCGGATCGACGCCAGCTTCCTGGTCGGCTCCGATGGTCGCTTCGATCGCAATATCGATGCTGCCGCCGGTGGCGAGCAGGGTTACATCCGCCTGCTGGCCAACCGCTCCGACTCCGATGACTACCAGGACGGTAACGGCGACGACGTGCATTCACGCTGGGACAAGTGGAGCACCGACCTGGTGCTCGGCTGGACGCCGGACGAAGACACGCTGCTGGAGCTGACGGTCGGCCGTGGTGACGGCGAAGCCCGCTACGCCGGGCGCGGCATGGACGGCAGCCAGTTCGAGCGTGAAAGCGTCGCCCTGCGGTTCGAGCGGGACAATATCGGCGAGGTGTTGCAGAAGATCGAGGCGCGGGTCTACTACAACTATGCCGATCACGTGATGGACAACTACAGCCTGCGCACACCGCCGACCAGCGGAATGATGGCCGGACCACGAGCCACCAACGTCGACCGTCGCACTTTGGGCGGGCGTCTGGCTGCGACCTGGCAGTGGAGCGACTACGAGCTGGTAACGGGTGTGGATGCCCAGACCAATGAGCACCGCAAGCGTAGCGGGGCGGGTATCGATACCTACAAGAACTTCTCTTGGAACAAGGATGCCGACTTCCACAACTACGGCCTGTTCGGCGAACTGACCCGCAATCTGGATGACGACAGCCGGGTGATCGGCGGCGCGCGCCTGGACCATGCCGCCGCGAAGGATTACCGCAGCACCGGCCCGTCGGCAGGCGACAGCCGCAGCGACAATCTGCCGAGCGGCTTCCTGCGCTACGAGCATGACCTGCAATCGCTTCCGGCAACAGCCTATGTCGGCCTTGGCCATACTCAGCGCTTCCCCGATTACTGGGAACTGTTCTCGGGCGGCGCTGATGCCTTCGCCAACGTGCAACCGGAAAAGACCACCCAGCTCGACTTCGGTCTTCAGTACAGCCAGGGCCCGCTGGACGCCTGGGCATCGGCCTATGTCGGCCAGGTGCGTGACTACATCCTGTTCAGCTACCAGACCAACATGATGGGTATGTCCAGCTCAAGTGCCGACAACATCGACGCGCGCATCATGGGTGGCGAGCTGGGAGCGACCTATCGGCTGACTCCCAACTGGAAAACCGACGCCAGCCTGGCCTACGCCTGGGGCAAGAACAGCTCTGATGGCGAGGCGCTGCCGCAGATGCCTCCGCTGGAAGGGCGCCTGGGCCTGACCTACGAGCAGGGCGACTGGAGTGCGGCCGGTCTCTGGCGTGTGGTGGCGGCGCAGAATCGCGTGGCGGAAGGCAAAGGTAACGTGACCAGCAAGGACTTCGACGAAAGTTCGGGCTTCGGCGTGTTCTCGCTCAACGGCGCCTACCGCGTGAATCAGAACTTCAAGCTCAGCACGGGCATCGACAACCTGTTCGACAAGGCCTACAGCGAGCACCTCAACCAAGCCGGCAACGCGGGCATCGGCCTGTCGGCCGACGAGCGCATCAACGAGCCGGGCCGCACCTGGTGGGCGCGGGTCGACATGAGCTTCTGATTCATGGCTTGACAGGAGCGGGAGCAATTCCCGCTCCGGACGTAGGTTGGCGCTGAGGCGCGGGGTGCAGGGCAGCCCGCGGCGCTGGCATCAGGGATGAAGCAATGGGCAGTGCCAGAGGTGGCTCATGTGCTTCGTGCCTCAGCGCCAACCTACGATTAACCTGCCACTTCGGCCGGATGCCCTTCCGGCTGCTGCAGCGCCGGTGCGCCACGCTGCGTCAGCGATTCGCTCCAACCCCGCATGTCCGCCCCGCTCGGGTGCTGGAATACCCGCAGGCCGAACTCCGGCAGGATCGACAGCAGGTGGTCGAAGATGTCCGACTGAATCGCTTCGTAGGGCACCCAGCTCACCGTGTTGGTGAAGCAATAGATCTCCAGTGGCAGGCCATCGGCGGTGGGCGCCAGCTGACGCACGATGAAGGTCATGTTCTGGTGAATGCCGGGATGGCTGCGCACGTAGCGTTCGACGTAGGCGCGGAAGGTGCCGATGTTGGTGATGCGCCGGGTATTCACCGGCTCCTGTCCACGCTCGGCCAGTCTGGCGTTCCAGGCATCGATATCGCGCTGTTTCTCGCCCAGATAGTCTTCGAGCAAGCTGAAGCGATGCAGGTGTCTGCATTCCTCCTCGCTGAGAAAGTGCACGCTCTGCTGGTCGAGAAAGAGGCTGCGCTTGATCCGCCGGCCGCCACTTTCCTGCATCCCGCGCCAGTTCTTGAACGAGTCGGAAATGAAGCGCTTGGTCGGGATACTGGTGATGGTCTTGTCCCAGTTCTGGATCTTGACCGTATGCAGGGCGATATCGATCACGTCGCCGTCGGCATTGAGTTGCGGCATCTCGACCCAGTCGCCGACGCGAATCAGGTCGTTGGAGGTGATCTGCACACTGGCTACCAGCGACAGCAGGGTGTCCTGGAAGATCAACATCAGCACCGCGGCCATGGCGCCGAGGCCGGACAGCAGGATCAGCGGCGAGCGGTCGATCAGGGTGGCGATGATGAGGATGGTGGCGATGGCGTAGAGCACGATCTTCACTACCTGCAGATAGCCCTTGATCGGATGCAGGCGGGCATCCGAGCGTCGCTGGTAGAGCAGATTGATGATGTCCAGCACCGCCGCCAGGGCCAGGGCGACGGTCAGTACGATGAAGCCGCCGCAGACGTTCTGCACCACGGTCACGGCCGCTTCAGGCAGGCCCGGTATGGCTTTCACGCCGGTGGCGAGCACCAGCGCCGGAACGATGTTGGACAGGCGTCTGATCACGCCGAAGTCCTGCAGTTCGGCATCTCGCGCGTGGCGTAGCAGGCGGTAGACGCCGCGTACGAGGATACGCTTGACGATCCAGTTCGACAGCCAGGCGGCGAAGATCAGTGCCGCGCAGGCGACCAGTGTCTGCAATTCAGGGTGGGCTCTGAGCCAGTCCAGCCAGCCGGCAAACTCGTCAGTCATTCGATACTCCGTTTGGTTCTCGATGCGGCGGGACGTGCCGCAAGGGGCGGACCTTAACAAATCCGCCGAGCAGTCCCAAACGGAGCGGCCGCAAACGACAGGCTCAGCGGATGAATTCGCGGCTGATCGACTTGAACAGCTCGGTGCCGGCGCGTTCCATCCATTCGAAGGCGACCATCTCCCGCGAGACTATCTGCGCACCGGCCTGGCGCATGCGCTGCAGCGCCAGCTCCTTGTCCGAAGCGCGGCGCGAGCTGACCGCTTCCTCGACGACGAACACCTGGCTGCCATGCGCCAGCAGGTCGAGCACGGTCTGCATCACGCAGACATGGGTTTCGCAACCGCAGATCACGAACTGCTTGCGCTCGCCGCCCGGGCGCTTGAACAGCTCGCCGTCGGCCGCGGAGGAGAACTCCATCTTTTCCAGGATGGACTCGGCCGCGACGCCCTCGCGTAGGACTGAGGCGGTCGGGCCCAGGCCCTTGCTGTACTGCTCGGTGAGCAGCACGGGCACGTCGACTCGTCGCGCGATCTGCTGCAGCCAGGCGGTGTGCTCGATCATGCTGGCGCTGTCGAGAATGGCCGGCAGCAGGCGCTCCTGGATGTCGATGATCAACAGGGTGGATTCCGTGGCTTTGATACGCATGTCGGTAGTCCTTGTCGTTGTGGTTCAGGGTTTGAACGCGCCGATGAAAATCGCCGGGTCGACACGCGCATCGTTGAGGCTGACGTTCCAGTGCAGGTGCGGCCCGGTGGCGCGACCGGTGGCACCGACCTTGCCGAGGATTTCGCCACGACCGAGCTGCTCGCCGACCTTCACATCGATTTGCGAGAGGTGACAGAACATGCTGATCAGCCCCTGGCCATGGTCGATGAACACCGTCTTGCCATTGAAGAAATAGTCGCCAGTCAGGATCACCCTGCCGGCGGCCGGCGCCTTGATCGGGGTGCCGGTACGTGCGGCGAAATCCAGCCCCGAATGCGGGTTGCGTTCTTCGCCATTGAAAAAGCGGCGCAGGCCGAAGGGCGAGGAGAGCGGCCCGTCGACTGGCTTGTCGAACAGCAGGTTGCTGGGCTGGTTGGGGCTGAATTGGCGGTAGGCCTCGGTCTGCTCGGCCAGCTCGCGCTCGATGCGGTTGAGGTCGTCGGGGTTCGGGTTGACCTGGCGCTGGTTCTTCAGGGTGATGTGCTGGGCGCGGTATTCGCGATGCTCGATCTTGAAGCTGCGCTGACTGCCATCGACTTCTACCAGCTGCACACCGGGCTTGGCCGTAAGAGGAACACCGAGAATGGCGATCCAGCGTTGGCCGTCCTCGTGGACCACCAATGCTGGCTTGTCTTGGTAGCGCACCTGCGGCGCCGTAGGGCCGTTGCCCAGGTCGACCACCGCGACGCCGCCCGGAACCGGCTTGTTCAACAGGCGGGTGATGAAGCCTTCGGCATGGGCAGGAAGGGCGAGGGCAATGGATAGCAGCAGGGCGAGGGTGCGTAGCATAAAGGGTTCCGCTTGGGAGGTTGGCTCATCCTCGCGTAAACGCTGGGCGAGGGAAAGAGGGCGAGGTGTCGGGGTGTTGCAGGCGCCGGATCGGGACTGCTTGCAGGTACGGTGAGTGCGGGGTTTGTCTGTGGGTTGGCCCGAGTGATGTTGACCCTCTGGCAGGCCGTTGGCCTGCGATCGCCGCGAGGGCGCGCCTCCCACAAAGGTTCGGAGTGCGCTTTCCGCTCTTTGTGGGAGGCCCGCCCTCGGGGCGAAGCTTTTAAGCTGTTCGGCGGAGCTTCGACCATCAAAGCCCGGCAAGGACAACGCTTGATGGTTTTTCTTCCCCTCTCTTCCAGTTTCACAGAGTCGGCGTGCACCTGCCGCCCTTTGTAGGAGGCCCGCCCTCGGGGCGAAGCTTTCAAGCTGTTCGGCCGGAGCCCCGAGCATCAGAGCAACGGCAAGGTCACCGGCTCGAGGTGGTTGTCCTCCACTCGCACCTCCAGCTCGCCTTCGCCGAGCCGCGCTGTCAGGCGTTGGCCAGGATGTGTCTGGTCCGCCCTGCGGATCGCCTGCCCGCTGTCGTCCAGCAGAATGCTGTAGCCGCGTGACAGCGTCGCCAACGGGCTGACGATGTTGAGCGTCTGAGCCAGCCCCTGCAGATGCTGGCGGCGGCTCTTCAGGGTTTCCTGCATGGCGCGTGGCATGCGTCCGGAAAGATGCTCCAGGCGCTGGCGCAGCATCGCCAGGGTGCGTCCCGGGTGCTCTGCGGCCAGGCGAGTGTCCAGCCGAGCCAGACGTTCCTGGCCTGCGCAGAGTCGCCGATCGATGCCACGCAGCAAGCGCTGTTCGAGATCATCGATGCGCTGGGCCTGTTGCTGCAGGCGCTCACCGGGGTGGCGCAGGCGCTTGGTCAGGTTCTCCAGCCTTGAGCTATCGCGGTGCAGGCGATCCTGCATGCGCAGCAGCAGCCGTTGGCGCAGGCTGGTCAGGCGCTGGTTGAGATCATTGCTGCTGGGTGCCAGCAACTCCGCTGCCGCTGACGGCGTAGGCGCGCGGACATCAGCAACGAAATCGCTGATCGATACATCTGTTTCGTGGCCCACGGCACTGACGATTGGCGTCTGGCAGGCGGCCACGGCACGCGCGATGACTTCTTCGTTGAAGCACCAGAGATCTTCGAGCGAGCCGCCACCGCGGGCGAGAATCAATGCATCGAAGCCGCCGCGATCCGCCAGCTCGATGGCGCGTACGATCTGCGGCGTTGCCTCGCGCCCCTGCACAGCGGTGGGTATCAATGTCAGCGCGACATGGGGTGCCCGGCGGCGGAACACCGAAATGATGTCGCGAATGACCGCGCCGGTGGGCGAACTGACAATGCCGATTCGCTGCGGATGGGCGGGCAATGCGCGCTTGCGGGCGGCATCGAACAGGCCCTCGGCGCTGAGCTTATCCTTCAGCGCCTCGAAGGCCAGGCGCAGCGCGCCATCCCCGGCGGGTTCCAGCGAGTCGAGAATCAACTGGTAATCGCCGCGCCCTTCGAACAGCGAGACCTTGCCGCGCACCTTGACCGCCAGCCCATCGCGCAGCGCCTGGCGTACGCGTAATGCGTTCTGCCGGAACAGAGCGCAACGAACCTGGGCGTTCTTGTCCTTGAGGGTGAAATAGATGTGGCCGGAGGCGGGGCGGGCGAGGTTGGATATCTCGCCTTCGACCCAGACCTGAGCGAACACGTCTTCCAACAACAGCCGGGCGCGGCCGTTGAGCTGGCTGACGGTGAGCACCTCGCGGTCGAGGTTGAGGCGCTGGAAGGGATCTTTGAGCATGGCGGCGATGATAAGCGAAAAGCGCGAAAAGAGCGCTGGAGGCAGGAGGCTTAAACGGACAATCAGGCGACCGGGCGTGATTGACCTGCGCCGCCAGCCTATTAAGCTGCGCGGCTTTCTCAGTCTCTGTTCGAGCGAGCCATGAATCACAGCCAAGCCATCATCGTGCCGCGTATCTCCACCTTCCCCGGCCATGAGGCCAGGGCCCGGGTGATTTTGCGCTGGCTGGCCGAGCGGCGCATCGTCGAGGCGCTGCCGACTACCTGCGGTCGCGGCTCGGCCGGCATGGGCTACGCGATTGCCGACGGTGCTCGCAGGGTCGTGGTACACCCGGACCTGCTGCCGTTCGGCGAGGCGATCAACGGGCTCGAGGTGGTGGCCAAGCGGTGCATCTATACGCCGACCCGGGATTTCGCCGAAGAGGCTGGCTGCCCCGAGTGCCGCCGGGAGATCGGCGAGGCGCTGTTCGAGAGTCTGGACGACTGGATGCCAGGGCTGACCGATAACTTTACCTGCCCCGAATGCGGGTTCGAGGACGACATCAACGGCTTTCTGTTCATCCCGGCCTGCGCGTTCTCCAACCTGGGCTTCATCTTTAATGGATGGGCGGCTGCCGGTTTTCGCCCGGCCTTTGTCGAAGAGTTCGCCGAACGTCTGGGCGCCGCCTGCGCGCTGATCGAGGTGATACCTGATTGAGCGGCAGCGTATTGGGTCTGCTCATTGAGCGTGACCCGGGGGATGGGTATAATGCCGCGCTTCCTTTTTCCCGCCTGGGAGCCCCCGCCATGCTGCGT